>Ga0185299_10001026_pt1 | contig 62531 bp, 49 predicted proteins | sample PaiPotPPA55metaG_FD_128002 | JGI IMG/M metagenome (GOLD analysis project Ga0185299, IMG submission 128002) | Iron sulfur acid spring bacterial and archeal communities from Banff, Canada, to study Microbial Dark Matter (Phase II) - Paint Pots PPA... ... | reverse complement strand
GCCTTCATTGGTGCTCCATGGATGACTCCGCCAGACTGAACCACCTCGATCGAGAACAAGAAGCACAGGAAGTCGATTCCGCCGCCACCGAGCGCCTGGACCACTGGCTCGCCATGTTGATCGGCCGTGGCGCGAGTGACTTGCTTCTGGTCGCGGGTGCGCCGCCTTGCATGCGCATCAATGGCGAGGTCCGCAAAATCGAGCCGGGCATCCTCGACGGCCCGGAGATCGAAGCGGCCGTACTTCCGGCGCTCCCGCATCACGCGTTGACTCTCTATCGCGAAACCTACACCTCCGACGCTTCCTACCGCATCGTGGGTCTCGGCCGCTTTCGCATCAACCTTCACCGCGAACAAGGCCGCGCTGCCGCGGCGATTCGCGTCCTTCCCGCCCGCGTGCCCGCGTTGAAGGAGCTAAATCTTCCTCCGTCGGTCGAATCCCTCGCACACCTGCAGCGTGGCCTGGTGATCATCGGAGGGCCCGCGGGATCGGGCAAATCCACGACTATGGCCGCGCTGATCGACGACATCAATCACCGTGAAGCGCGCCACATCGTGATCATCGAAGATCCCATCGAATACGAGCATCAGCACGTGCGCAGCATCGTTGAGCAGGTAGAAATCGGCATCGATGCTCCTGATTTTCCCACCGCGCTCCGCGCCGCCCTGCGCCAGGCTCCCGACATCATCGTCGTAGGCGAAATGCGTGACACCGAAACCATGCGCATCGCCGTAGCCGCCGCGGAGACCGGCCACCTCGTTTTAAGCACCCTGCACACCACCGACGTCGCTTCCACCGTAGCGCGCATCGCCGATTCGTTTCCCCTCGAGCGCCAAAATTCCATCCGCCAGGAGCTGGCCATGGCCCTCAGCGCCGTCCACACGCAAATCCTGCTCCAAAAAAAGGGAGGCGGCCGCGTTCCCGCCGCCGAGCTTCTGGTGCTGGGCTACGGCGCGCGCCACCACATACGCCGCAACGCCCTCCAGCATCTCCATCAGGAAATCACCATGACTAAGAAGAAAGGCTCGTTCAGCCTCGAGGATTCGCTGGTCACGCTGGTCCGCAACGGACACATCGATCGTGAAGACGCACTCCTCTGCGCCATTCATCCCGATGATCTCGACATTCTCCTCAAACCTTCATCATCCGCCGCCAACGGCTAACCTAGCATTCCATATGCTTGACGTCGCCCCGCCACTTCGATAGTCTCCGCTCCAACACAGCTGTCGTTCCTTCCCCGGTAGGTCGGATCCGTTTTGGTTCCTTACAAGCAAACGAGGAGGATTCCGTTCATGAAAAGATTTGGTTGTTCGCTGTTGGGATTGTCGATTCTGTGTCTGGTTCCGTCGATCGCATCGGCGCAAGAAAAAACGCCGCCGCCGAAAGTGCTGGTGATCATGCGCGAATACCTGAAGCCCGGCAAGTCCGGTTTCGCGCACGAGAAAACCGAAAGCGCTTTTGTCCAAGCCTTCAGCCGCGCCAAGTGGCCCACCAACTACTTGGGCATGACTTCGCTCTCCGGCAAATCTCGCGCCTTGTTCTTGACCTTCTATGATTCGTTCGATGCCTGGGACAAAGACACGGCAGCCGTCGAGAAAAACGCCACCCTTTCCGCAGCGGTCGACCGCGCTGCCGTTACCGATGGAGAACTCCTGGACTCGCTCGACCAGGGTGTCTTTGTCTATGAGGACGAATTCAGCGTGCGTCCCAAATACGCCGACGTCGCGCATCGCCGCTTCATGGAGATCGTCGTCTTTCATGTTCGTCCCGGCCACTATGCGGAATGGAGCGAACTGGCCAAAATGGTCGCCGCCGCCTACGAAAAATCCGTTCCCGACGCTCACTGGGCTTGCTTTCACAGTATCTACGGGGGTTCCGACGGCGCCTACATCTTCCTCACCGCACTCAAATCCGGTTCGGAAATCGATGCCAACGCTCAACAGGGTAAGCAATTTGAAGCGGCCATGGGCGAAGACGGACTGAAAAAACTCTCGCAACTCGAGGCTGCCTCGGTGGAGTCCTCCGAAAGCCAGCTATTCGCCTTCAATCCCAAAATGAGTTACGTCTCCGATGAATGGATCAAGGCCGATCCGGACTTCTGGAAACCCAAAGCAGCCGCACCCGCGGCCAAGCCCGCCACCGAAAAGCCGGCCCAGTAGCCTCCACAACGCGGGCGTGCCCAGGAGCCGCCGCGGCGGCGGCTCCTCCCGCATTCTTGGTCAATACGAGTTCCGCGTAAGCGTGAACGCCGCGCCGCCCGGCGGCAAACTCGCCACGTTCGCGCGGGCCGCGCCACCACCACGCCGTTTGCGCGAACCAATGTCATTGCGTGCCACGCACTGCGACATGTCCACAGAAATCGGATTCTCCGCCAGCAACCGGATGAATTCCTGCAAGTACGCCGGTGCCTGCTTGTCGCGCAACTGCGCCGCCGACCAAGTCCGGCGGAATCCCTCCGCGGTAAGGGGCAGCCCCACAACCGTTCCCGACGCAAGTTGTGGCGCGGCCGCCCACCGCGCCACCGCCGCCACTCCCAATCCGCCTCGCACCATTTCGATGATCGCTTCGGTCAGCATCACTTCCTGAATTCGGCGCGGCAAAATTCCCGCTGGCGTCAGGAACTGATTCAGCACGGTACTTTCGCTCTTCGGCGGGTACAGAAAAAGCGTCTCCTCCGCGAAATCCTGCGGCTCCGCATAGAGCTTCCCGGCCATGCGATGTTCGGGCGGAACTATCACCACCATTTCGTCGTCGAACAGCGGCGTGTACCGGATCTTCCGGTTGCGAATCGGATCGCACACGATGGCCAGGTCCAGTTTGCCTTCCAGCAGCGCCTGGAACGGGTTGTCCGTGGCTTCCACCATCAGCTCGAACTCCACCGCCGGAAATTTCCGCTGAAACATTTTCAGCCGCGGCGGCAGCCAGTGATACACGGTGTAGCACTCCGTCGATAGCCGGATCGACCCGCGATCCGCGCCGTTGCCGTACGCGTTGCCGTCGTGAATCTCTTTCTCCGCGCGCTCCAGTTCCTCCAGCACCGCCCGCGCCGACAGCAACAGCCGCTCTCCCGCCGCCGTCAGCGTCATCGTGCCCTTCTGCCGCTCGAACAATCGCGTCCCCAGTTGCTCTTCCGCGTCGCGCAATTGATGGCTCAACGCCGACTGCGTCAGGTGCAGCCGGTTACTGGCGCGCGTTACGCTGCCGGTTTCGGCAATCGCCGCGACCAATTTCAGGTGCCGTATTTCAAGGTTCATATTGGTCTCCCCTCGCGTCAGCCCGCATGAACGCAGCTCATCTCCCAGATGAAATCAATCCATTTGCCTCTGCTGTTCGCGGACCATACGCTGAACTCGTTGTAGAGGACCACCGGCTCCGGTCGCCGCTCGCTCCAGGAAGAGATGGTGGCGGCCGGTGCCGCCCGAAAAAATGCCCGAAGGCATGTCAGAAAATGATTGGCCGAAAAGATCGATCGCCCGAGAGTTCGGCGGCCCGAAAGCCTGGGCCTGCCCGACCAGCCGGGGTGCTACAGCCGCGCCTTGCGTCATACCGTATTCGACGCACCGCCGCAGCCAACGGATGATTCATTTGAGCACAGTTCGCCCATACCCGGAAAGCCTTGCCGCCCTGCAAGCGCGCGCCATTTTGGTCGCTGCCGCAGTAAGCCTCGGACGACCCGCGCACCGGCGTGTCGTGCGAACATCCTCACCGCCGCGCCGCGCTCTGCGCTATTTCTTGCTGGCGCTGGTGCTGCTCACTCCGCTGCCCAATCGCGCCCGCTCCAGCGCCCTACGCATCCCGTTCCGCACCGCACGCTCAATGATCATCGTGCAAGCCAAGGTAAACGGCACACCGGTCCAGCTCCTGCTCGACACCGGCGCCACGCGCACCATCGTCAGCACCGGCATCTACGGCGAAGTCCCCTTCCGCCTGCGCAGCATCGAGCACAACTCCCGCGGTCCCGGCATCGTTGGCGACAGTCTGATCCTCCCCGTCAACCTCGAGCTGGCAAATCACATCTGGGCCGGCCAGCACGTCGCCGTCATGAACCTCGACGGCCTGAGCCAAATCCTGGGCATAGAGTTCGACGGCCTCCTCGGACAAGACGTCCTCCGCGAATTCCGCTCCGTGCGCATCGACTACCACGCCCACGTAATCGAACTCGAAGACTGACAAGGTTTGCGTCTCCCCGTTCCTCTCCGACGGCCCTCCTTGCATCCCGAAAGCATCTACTAACTTCGGGAACGTTTGCGCAAGATATCCGGGCTAGAACTACGGTATCTGCTGTATACGAGCCTATATCGGCTAAGACTACGATGGGGCTGGGCGTCCGCAAGTGATAGCCATTAGCCATCCGGGTGCCTACTCGACGCGAATGCAGGCACCAAGTAGGCGGAGTGCTGCGTGATACGGATCCTGATTGCTGATGATCATGAAGTGGTACGCCGGGGTGTGCGTTCGCTCCTTTCGCTTGAAAACGACATTGAAGTATGTGGCGAGGCTGTGGACGGCCAGGAGGCGATCGTAAAGGCACAGGAGTTGCGGCCCGACCTCATTACGATGGACATCAGCATGCCGAATGTGAACGGGCTGGAGGCGACGAGGGAGATTCGGCGCACTATGCCGGATGTGCATATTCTGGTCCTTAGCCAACATGATGTTCCGGAGATGATGCAGCAAGCCTTGAACGCCGGCGCGAACGGATACGTCGTGAAGTCGGCCATTTCCACGGATCTTGTCGCAGCGTTGGAGAAAGTGAGGAGCGGTCAGCCCTCTTTTGTTCCCGCCGTGTATGGCAGCACGCAAACGAATATTGATACGCAGGAAATCCTCCAACGAAGCGCGGCTTTCGAGAAAGCGCTGTGCGAAAGCGAGGAACGGTTGCGGATGGCCCAGCAAGTCGCTCGAGTGGGCACCTTCGAATGGAACATCAAGACGGGCGTCAATCGTTGGACACCGGAAATGGAAGCGATGTACGGTCTGCCTCCCGGTAGCTTTCCCGGCACACAATCAGCCTGGGAACAACTCGTGCATCCCGATGATCGGCAAGAAACTGTGCGTGCTGTCGAACTAGCGATGCAAGAAGGGGCTTTTGAGAAGGAGTGGCGTGTCATCTGGCCGGATGGCTCGGTTCATTGGCTTTTAGGCCGAGCGTGGGTTTTCAAGGATCAACAGGGCGTGCCGCAACGTCTGACTGGCGTCAATATTGACATTACCGGCCGCAAAGTGGCCGAGCAAGATTTAACGAAAAAAGCACGCCTGCTCGATCTGAGCAACGACGCCATCCTCGTAAGGGACTCTGCGGATCGCATCACGTTTTGGAGCCAAGGGGCTGTCGAGATGTATGGCTATAGCCGCGAGGAAGCCCTGGGTCGCGTGAGCCACCACCTTTTCAACACCAAATTTCCTGAGCCGCTTGAGCGCATTAATGAAAAGCTTCTGCGCGACCAGCGCTGGGCGGGCGAGCTCCTGCACACCCGCCAGAACGGGGCGAAAATTACCGTGTCCAGCCGCTGGTCAGTTGAGCGCGACTCGCAAGGGAACATTGCTTCGATTCTCGAAACCAATCGCGACACCACCGAACAAAAACAAGCCGAGCAGGCACAATACCGGCTTGCCGCAATCGTGGAGTCCTCCGACGATGCCATCGTCTCCAAAGACCTCAACGGCATCGTCACCAGCTGGAATGCCGCAGCGGAACGCATTTTCGGGTTTACACCCGATGAGGCCATTGGACAGTCGATTACGATCATCATCCCGCCTGAGCTGCAGGATGAGGAAAGGCAGATCCTCCAACGTCTACGTTCCGGGGAGCGTGTTGAGCATTTCGAAACCATTCGCCAGACGAAATATGGGATGAGGCGGCATGTTTCCCTGACGATCTCTCCAGTGCGGGATGCACAGGGCCGTATTGTCGGTGCGTCCAAAATCGCCCGCGACATCACTGAAAGAAAACAGATCGAGCTCATTATTAAGGAAGCGGAGCTTTCCGGGCGTTTGCTGCAACTTCAGGACGAGGAAAGGAGACGGGTCGCTCGCGAGCTTCATGACGGCGTCGGACAGTTACTGGCGGCGCTAGGCATGAATGTTGCGGCCATCGCGCAAGAAAGGGGAAAGCTTAGCGCTGGTGCTGCGCGATGCGTGGAGGAAAATGGCGCTTTAGTGGAGCAAGCTATCACCGAGATTCGCACCCTCTCGCATCTTTTGCACCCGCCATTCCTGGATGAAATCGGCTTAGTGTCTGCACTGAAGGAATACGTATGCGGATTTGGAGAACGCGGCAACATTCGCGTGACCCTCGATCTACCCGCGAAGATGGAGCGCCTGCCTCGAGAGTACGAAATGTGCGTGTTCCGAATCGCCCAAGAATGCCTGACAAATATTCACCGGCATTCGGGCAGCGCTACCGCGCAGGTGCGTCTCTCGCGTTTACCAGGAGAAATACATCTGGAAGTGTCTGATCAAGGGCGCGGAATCGATCCGGAGACCCAGGTAAAATTCTTCGCTGGAAGAAGCACCGGCGTAGGCCTCCAAGGAATGCGCGAACGAGTTAGGAAGATCGGAGGGGCTCTACAGATTGTGTCCAACGGGAATGGCACATCCGTGCTTGTGGTGCTGCCGATCCGGGATCAAACCGTTGAGGGAAGTGGTAGCGAGACGCTCGCCCTCCGGGATAGCAGTGCATAAACCATGAGGAATTGATGGGCGGGTGGGCCTGGCTAGGTAAGCTTCTGTCGCTCACAGTCGAACTGATACGGAGGGGGCCAAAGGTCGGTTTTTGAACCTGGGTTTTGGGGTTGACCTTTCCTCATACTTTCCATCGATCGAAATCGATAAGTTCACCGTGGCGTTCATGTGCTGACGCGCGCGTCCCGAATTGGTCCTTGACGAAGGGTTACCAGTATGTTATCTTGATCAGTGTTATCTCAAATATTAATTCGAACGTTTGCCCCAATCTTCGGCTCCTCTGACGTGCCACCACCAAACGTCACACCAACCGTAACCCCTTTAGAATCCGCACTTCCGAAAAACGCGTGCGTAACTCCTTTACAATCCGCACTTCCAAAAACATGGAACTTAAACTCCTTTAGAATCTGCACTTGCAGAAAAGGGTGGGGGGAGGGGATAAATTGTTAACCAACTTTGCCGGTATCCACCTCTCGCTGCCGCCGAACTTCGCCAGCTCCACCTCGCTACGGTCGCGTCCCCGGTTCTCGTCAGGTTGCCGCGCCCACCTCGCGATGCCATAATCCCATTTCACATACGACGAGCTTCGCGAAAGCGCTTGCCACGCATCTTCCGGCATCGGCACTCGCCACTCGCCACTGGGGGTACGGAATCATGGCCATGCGTGATAGCTGGATTGAAAAGAGAGAGGCGGAGCAGGTCTCTGCTAACGGGAACCGCAACATGTCGCAAATGCATCTTGCGCGGAACGGCGTCATCACCGAGGAGATGCACTACGTCGCCAAGCGCGAAAAGCTCGAGCCGGAGTTGATTCGCAGCGAGGTTGCGCGCGGCCGATGCATCATCCCCGCCAACATCCATCACCGCAATCTCGAGCCGATGGCCATCGGCATCGCTACCGGCTGCAAGATCAACGCCAACATCGGCAATTCCGCCACCAGCTCCAACATCGACGAGGAGTTGAAGAAGCTGCACCACGCCGTGCACTACGGCGCCGACACCGTCATGGACCTGAGCACCGGTGGCGACATTCCCACCATTCGCAAAGCCATCATCGGCGCGTCGCCTGTGCCCGTGGGCACCGTCCCGGTTTACGAAGCCATTTCGCGCGTGCGCCGTCCCGAAGACCTCACCTTCGACCTGATGCTCGAGGTCATCGAAGAGCAAGCCGAGCAGGGGGTCGATTACATGACCATCCACGCCGGGGTGCTGCGCGAGCACGTTCCTCTCGTTCGCAAGCGCATTACCGGCATCGTCAGCCGCGGCGGCTCGCTGATGGCCCACTGGATGGAGCATCACAAAAAGCAGAATTTCCTCTACGAGAATATCGAGAAAATTTGCAAAGTCTTCAAGAAACACGACGTCAGCTTTTCATTCGGCGACGGCTTGCGCCCCGGCTGCATCGCGGACGCCAGCGACGAAGCACAATTCGCGGAGCTGAAAGTCCTCGGCGAGCTCACCAAGAAGGCCTGGGAGCACGATGTCCAGGTGATGATCGAAGGCCCCGGCCATATCCCGCTCGACAAGATCAAGGAGCAGGTCGACAAGGAAATGGAGTGGTGCCACGAAGCGCCGTTCTACACGCTCGGCCCGCTGGTGATCGACATCGCTCCAGGCTACGACCACATCACCAGCGCCATCGGCGCGGCCATGATCGGCTGGCACGGCGCATCCATGCTCTGCTACGTCACGCCCAAGGAGCACCTGGGCCTGCCGAATCCGGAAGACGTGAAGCAGGGCGTGATCGCCTACAAAATCGCGGCCCACGCCGCCGATGTGGCCCGCCACCGCCCCGGCGCCCGTGATCGCGACGACGCGCTCAGCTACGCCCGCTTCCTGTTCGACTGGAACAAACAGTTCGAGCTTTCCCTCGACCCCGCCACCGCCAAGGCCATGCACGATGAAAACTTGCCCGACGACTTCTACAAAGAAGCCAAGTTCTGCTCTATGTGCGGCCCGAAATTCTGTTCCATGAACATCACCCAACTCGCCGACGCCGAAGGTGGCCACGACCAGTCCGAGCGCAAGCAAAAATTCGTAGAGCTGCTCGCGAAGGTGCAAGGAGCATAAGCAGGCGTGAAAAATCATGGCTGATGTCGGTCCAGTCCGCCCCGTGGGAACTGAGTAGCTCGGAGCCGCCGGAGTCCTCGAGCATCCCGGCAGTCGAACTTAACTGAAAGGAACAAGACCTTAGCGGTTACCCTGTCATTAATAATTTTGCAGCGCCCGCCGTTTCTTTTGCCCGCAGGCCTGTTAGGATTGTTCCAATTCCTCCTGAAAGCAAATTCAGGCCGGCGCGGGACTCATGGTCAAAGCTGCGGCAACCTACCAGATTCTGGTAGTGGATGATTCGGCGGTCTCTCGCAAATTGGTCGAGCACGCGCTCGACGCCAGCGGCTATTCGCTGCTGTTCGCAAAGAGCGGACAAGAAGCGTTGGACCTGTTTCGGCAGCATGCGCCTTCGATCGTGATCACCGATTGGATGCTGCCGGACTTTTCCGGCTTGGAGCTTTGCGAGCGCATTCGCGCCGAGGCCCAGCGTGGGTACACCTACATCATCGTGCTCAGCGCCAAGTCCGAAAAGGATCACGTCGTGAAGGGTCTGGCCGCGGGCGCGGACGACTATTTGACCAAGCCGTTCGATTCCGGAGAATTGCTGGCGCGGGTCGGGGTCGGCTGCCGCACCGTGGAACTCCACCGCGAGATCGACGCGAAAAACCAGCTGCTAGAGGAGATGGCGCACACCGATCCGCTTACCGGTTTGCCGAACCGCCGCGCCATCGAGGATTGGGCCGCGCGGCAACTTCGGGGCGCGGTGCGGCACGGATTTCCGTTGTGGGTGGTGCAGGGCGACCTCGATTCGTTCAAGAAAATCAACGACACCTACGGGCACGACGCGGGCGACGTGGTGTTGCGGAGATTTTCCGAAGTTTTGAAGGGGAACACGCGTGCTTCCGATATGTGCGGGCGCATGGGGGGCGATGAATTTCTGTTGGTGATCACGCACGTCGCCAGCGGTTACATCGAATCGATTGTCAACCGCATGCGGGAAGAGTGGGCCCGTTGCGAATTCAGGTTTGGCGGCAACGCGGTGTCCATCACCGTGAGTTTTGGGATCGCGGGCTTTTGCGGTCCCGATGCGCCCACGTTCCACACGCTGACGCAACGGGCGGACAAGGCGCTGTACGCCGCGAAGCGCTCCGGCGGGAACCAAGTGATCGTCGCGGACAAAGCGGACGAGTGAATTTCGTAGCTAGTCCACCAGGGGGCTGGCGCGCTACTTCAGCGATGATTCTTACTTCAGCCCATCGATCACGTACAGGTCTGACGTGATGCGCGTGTAGGGATAGACGTAGCTCTTGAGGTCACGAGAGAAATTAGGTGGGGAACTGTCCAGAAGACCGGTGGGATCGGGAGGAGCAGTCGTCAGGAATGGTTTTCGCTGTCCGGTTGCGAGATTCATGAGGAACACGCGGCTGGGAATTTCCGATCGGCCTATCAGAATGCTTTTTCCGTCGTCGGTCCACTGCACGGGTTCGTCGCCATCCTGGGTATTTGGAATCGCCGTGGGAGAGCTTCCATCGAGGTGATAAATCACTGGTTTAGCTTGCGGATCAAGGGCGGCGATGTTTTTTCCATCCTGAGAAATGCAACCGCGATAGTGAAACAGCACGCCTTCCGGGCTGATGGGTCGCGGAGCGGCGTCTGGACCGTCCTGCACCCAAAGCCGTAACGCGTGATCGTCAGGACTACTGCCGATTTCCAGGATGCGGCGCGCGTCCGGAAAGAAGAAGGCTTGATTAACACTGACGTTGCCCGTGGGAATGGGATGCGAATCGCCGGCACCGGTGGGAACCTCGACCAGATAGCGCCGGCCATCCTTGGCAGGCGCCATAGCCAGAGCGCGCTTTCCATCGGGAGACAAAGTGGGAGACACACCGTCGCCGAGGCGTACGGGCGCCGATCCATTCGAGCCGCGCACGTACAAGGCACCGCTGTCGCCGCCGGCCTCGCCCGTTTCGTCGAAGGAAATGAGCTGGCCGTCGTCGCTTATATCCCTGGGTATGGTCCAGTCGTGCCAACTGAGGTCGGCTTGCTTGCCGTCAGCGGAATGCGCGATCACACCGGCACGCCAATCGTCGCGAGCGAGAAGAACGCGATCATCGCGTGAGATGTCATAAAGTGTGAGGGTGCCGGTGCCGGAAAAAACGAGTCGCTCTTTGCCATCGAGGGTCACGGCGCGCAACTCGCGGCTGGAACCTGATGTTGTGCCCGTGAACCAAATTTCGGAGCCGTCCGGGCGCCAAGCCAGCCCCTGCACGCTGGCAAATGTGCCACTGATGGTCTTTTTGTTTCCGGCGCTGTCCACGATAGCGATCGTGCCGCCATCGTCGCGAAAGTAGGGATGATCGATGAAGGCGATGCGTCGCCCGTCGGGGGAAATGCGCGCGTGACTGATCCAACCGGACGTACCATATAAGATTTTTCCGATGGGATACTCGAGCCGCGCCCTGCCGGTGACGCGGCGAACGATGGCCAACGACGAGCCCTCCGGCGACCAATCGCTATATTCCACGTTTTCGAGGAGTTCACGCGGTGCGCCGCCTCCCTGAGGAGTGCGAGCGAGCATGCCGCCGTATTCGAAGCCTCCCACGAAATGTTGCTTCAAAGTCACCGCCAGCTCGCCGGAAGGCGAAACGCCGACGATGTTCGCCAAAGACAACCCAAAGTTCCTGGATTCGGTGCTTCCGCGCTGGGCCACGAACAATTCGGTAGGGCGCCCCTCCCAGGAAGCCGAGTAGATCAGGTTCCCATCGGGAGTGAAGCGCGCGCCCCAGATGGTTCCACGGCGGAACGTCACGCGGTGCAGCACGGGGTGCGGGTCCGCGGTTTTCGGGCGAAGCCATGCGCCGAGGGCTAGGCCGCCCACCAGGAACAGCAGTGCGGCAAGGGCGGGACGAAGGCCAGTTTTTGGACGCGGTGCCGCCGGCGTGGCCGACGTGCTGGAAATTCCGGAGAGGGATTCGAGATCGAAGGCGATGTCGTGCGCGGACTGGAAACGCTGGCGCGGCTGTTTTTCGAGGCAATGGCGAACGATGCGCTCGATGGCAGGAGCGATCGCGCCGGCGCGCGTGGAAATATCCCGAGGATCCTCGTTGAGGATGGCGGTCATGGTCTCGGCGCCGGTAATGCGTTTGAAGGCGCGCTGCCCGCAGAGCATTTCGTAGAGGATGCTGCCGAAGCTGAAGATGTCGGAGCGATGGTCAATCGCGGCGCCACGAACTTGCTCCGGGGACATGTAGCCGACAGTGCCCAACACTTGCCCAGGATTGGTCTGCGTTGCGACCACCGTGACGCCGTCGACAGCGTCTCCCGGCGGTTCGGTGTTACGCAGCTTAGCCAGACCGAAGTCGAGAATTTTCAGACGGCCGTTGCTGGTAATGAAGATATTCTCGGGCTTGAGGTCGCGGTGAACGATGCCTTGATCGTGCGCGGCGGCCAAACCATTCGCCAGTTGGACGGCCAACTCGATCGCTTTCCGCGCAGGCATGCCCGCGGCAGGAATGCGCTCGCGTAGAGTTTCGCCTTCCAGGAGTTCGGAGACGATGTAGTGAACGCCGTCGGTGGCGCCGACGTCGTAAACAGAAACGATGTTGGGATGATTCAGAGCGGCTACGGCACGGGCTTCTTGTTCGAAGCGGCGCAGGCGTTCGGGATCGTTGGTGAAGGACGCGGGTAGAACTTTCAGCGCTACGTCGCGCAGGAGGCGGGTGTCGCGGGCACGGTAGACTTCGCCCATTCCACCCGAGCCTATGAGGGCGATAATTTTGTACGGTCCGAATTGAGTGTCCGCAGGATAGGGCATTGTTGGACGGGATTATAGCGCGGGTGGGGATTTTGAGGGAGGCGGGGAATAAGGGTAACGCTCGTTTCCGCTGGCTCAATCGGGAATCTCATACCAGTCAGCGTGCGGTCTGTTCTTCTTGTGATCTTCGTTGAGTAGAGCTTGCAACCTTTTCGCGCATTCTTCCGCGCTGATTCTTGGTCCATGCATCCGGCTTGGACCGATTGCGAACTGCTCCCCACAGATGTCGCAGGTCACGACGCCCCAGGTGGTGTGTGAATTTGCGTGTACGTTGGTCTGGTTCAGCTTCACTGCTACCACGCAAAGAGTTTCGATGTCCTTGCTATATGCCGTGTAAGTCACGTCGCAACTCCCGGGCGGCCTGCATAGGCCGGTCTTTTCGACTGCCGTACCCGTGAGATGCGAATGCATGGGGGGTGCGACACCTACATTTGTTTCCGGGGATTTTGAGGGAGGCGGAGAGGAGAAGGAAAAGGAAAAAAGATAACGCGCCCTTCGAGGCTCAAAGAGACACAGAGAGCGCCGAGGTTCGGGGAGGAGTATGGGAAAGCGATAGGCGTGAGCCAGATAAGAAGGGAATGGCAAGAAAAAGTCAAAGGATCTAACACAGGCACTGAGATCGGAGCACAGCGGGCACGGAAATTTGGGCACAAGTTTGACAGAGAGAGGAAGAGACCGAGGTGGAGTAGTTACAGGGGCGGACCGGTCAGGGAGTTGAGGGCGTCACATTTTGCGTCGCCTGAGAGGGAGTCGATGCAGTCGAATTGGTCCTCGGATTTGGCCCAGCCGGTTTGGCCCTGGGGATTCTTTACCTGGACCCACCAATCTTTGCGTCCTTCGGAGACCACTTTGGCGGCGCAGTCGAAGAGGCAGCCGGTGCTGTTTTTCTCGGTGATGAAGCTGCAATCGAATTGTTTTCTCCAGCGGCCTTTGGTCCAGACGTCCGCGAATCCTTCGCCACGGTACATGTAGCGCAAGAGGATGTCGCCGGGCTGGAGCTGCAACTCGGGCAGAGGTTGCAACACCTGAATGCGGTCGGGCTCGTAGGTGATGTGCACACCGGTGATGCCGGTGACCACCTCGCCTTTTTTCAGAGTGACTACCGGTTTGCGGTCTTCTTTCCAGTTGGAGTACAACATGACTTCCTTGAGGACGATCCACTTTCTAAACTTGCAGCCTTCGAAGGGGCAGGCTCTCAAGTTAATGACGGGCAGGGCAGGTTCAGGCAACGCGGATTTGTTGGCCGGCGCTTGTGCGGCAAGCAGGGCACACGCGCCAAGGCAGAGAATTGCGAGGAATGGGAGACGCACCATGAACTCACGATAGCAGAATCAGGCGCAGTGCGAACTGCCGGTAGATGCTTAACGATGCATTGAAGTGTGGCGATATACTGTGGGCCTTTGTTCCAAGCGGAGAGGAATTTATGGCTCGAGTAACGGGGTTGGGCGGTGCGTTTCTGCGGGCGGCGGATCCAAAGGCTCTTTATGCGTGGTATGAGCAGCATCTCGGGGTCGGTAGCGCTGAGGGGTCGTTCTCGTTTTCGCGCGAGACACAACGCGCCTGCATCGCCGTCGCGTTTTTTCCGAAGAGTTCGGAGTATTTTCCGGTGTCGCAGGCTGCGATGTTGAATTTTCAGGTGGATGATTTGGATGCGGTGATGGAGAAGTTGAAGGCGGCGGGAGTAGAGGTTGACCCCAGGCGCGAGGATTATGATTACGGGCGATTTGGGTGGTTTGTCGATCCGGAGGGGAACCGGGTGGAGCTGTGGCAGCCAGCGGAGTGAATGGTCTTCGCGGGCAGAGAGTTGGTCGGTGTTTTTGAAGAAAGCAGGTCCCTCGCTCCGCGCGGGATGACAGGTTGTGGTTGTGGGCGCCACACGAAAGAGCAACTTGCCCTGCGTTCGCTACGACACCGGATGGCTTGTGAACGAGAGGGCGGATTGGCCCTCAGCGGCTAAAGCCTCTCACCGTCGTGTTGATTGTGAAACGGCTGAACAGGCTGCGGAAAAATGCCAAGAGCGTTTCCTCAGGGGCTGAAGCCCATTTGATAGCGCGAGCTTTATGTCGGAGCTGAAGCTCCGACCCCCGGGAAAGCAATCTTTTTCCGCAGGCTGTGAAGCCGTGCCCTCCCAACTTGTGACCTCGCTTCACTCGTAGCGGAGGGCTACCAGGGGGTCGACGCGGGCGGCGCGGCGGGCTGGGATCCAGCAGGCGATTATGCCGGTGATCAGCAAGAGGGTTACTGCACCGGCTAGGTTGATGGGGTCGGTTGCCGAGATTCCCCAGAGTTGGGCGGCGATTACGCGGCTTAGGGTCAGGCTGGCTGCCAGGCCTACCGCAATACCCAGGCCGACCAGGCGCAGGCCATTTTTGACCACTAGAGATAGGACGTCGGTGCCTTCGGCGCCGAGTGCCATGCGGATGCCGATTTCGTGGGTACGGCGGGCGGTGGTGTAGGCGAGGACGCTATAGACGCCGATGGTTACGAGGGCGAGGCCTACGCTGCCGAAGATGGCCATCATCAGGAAGGAGAAGCGGGGACCGGCGAACATGCGGGCGCTGATGAATTGTTCGAGGGTGGCGCTGTAGGCCAACGCTACGCCGGAGTCGGTGGCCCAGATTTCGCGCTGCACGGAATTGAGCAACGTTAGCGGGTCTTGCGCGGTGCGGACGAGGATGCCGCGGGCGCTGGAAGCGGTGACCGTGTAGGGCGCCCAAACCTCGGGCTCGATGGGTTCTTGCAGGCCGCGATTTTTGCCGTCGGCTACGACCCCTACGATTTCGAACCAGGCGTTATGCACCGGGTCGGGGAAACTTTCCATCTCCAATAAGTGCACGCGCTGGCCGATGGGATTTTCGCCGGGGAGATATTTGCGGACGAAGGTCTGGTTCACGACGACGAGTTTGCGGGCGTCGTTGACGTCGGCTTGGGTAAAGGGGCGGCCGCTTTGGAATTCGGAGCGAAGGACGGAGAAATAGGAGTCGCCACAAAGCTCGAGCAAGGCGTTCCACTTGTCGGGGTGAGACTTGCCGGGGATTTCGACGTCACTGGACGTGTAGCCGTTGGGCGGGATGTCGGTGATGGGGCTGACGTCCATTACGCCGGGTAGCGCTTTCAGGCGGGCTTCGAGCGGGCGGAAGAAGCCAGCAACTTGCGCGGCGGTTTTGTAGCGCTCCTGCGGCAGGGGCGTGAGCACGACGAGGGTGTGGTCAGAACGGAAGCCGAGATTTTCTCCGCGGAGGGCTACGAAGCTGCGCATCAGCAGTCCGGCACCGACGAGGAGAGCCAAGGAGAGCGCGACTTCGAAGACTACGACCGCATCGCGCAGGCGGCCGTGGCGGAACCCGCCGCTGACTCCTTTGCCGGAGTCGCGTAACGGATCGTTGAGATCGCGACGCGAGACTTGCAGGGCGGGAACCAAGCCGAAAAGTAATGCGGTGAATGCCGCGATGACCAATGTGAAGGCGAGAACCGGGGCGTTCAGGCGGATGATGGATTCCGCGGGGATGATGTCTTGCGGCAGGGCAGCGACGATCGATTGCAAGCTGCCCCAGGCGATCAGCGTGCCGAGCGCGGCACCGCCAATGGCTAGCAGCAGACTTTCGAGGAGGAGCTGTCGGACGAGGCGAGAGCGGCTGGCGCCCAGTACGGCGCGCAGGGCAAATTCCTTTTCGCGGCCGGTGGCTCGCGCGAGCATCAGGTTCGCGACGTTGCCACAGCCAATGAGTAGGAGCAACGCTACGCCTGCCAGCGCGGTCAAGAGTGTGGACTGGAAGCGGCCGGTTACGTTGTCGGTGAGGGAACGAACCTGTACGGTGAAGTGCGTTGGGTAGTCTTGCGGGGAGATTTTAGCTTCGCGGGTGGCGATGATGGTGAGATCGGCTTCGGCTTGTTTCACGGTTACGCCGGGTTTCAGATGTCCAAGAAAAAACCAGGATTTCGAATAGCCGGAGGAGGTTTGTGCGCCGGGTTTGGGAGTAATGGGGAAGAGCACGTCGGCTTCGTACCAGCCGAAGCGCGGCGGCATGATGCCGATCAGAGTGCGCGGGGTGCCGTTGAGGACGAATGTTTTGTTCAAGATGCTGACGTCGGCGCTGAACTGGCTTACCCAGGTTTTGTAGCGCATTACGAAAACGGGCGGGGCGCCCGGCTCGTAGTCGGCGGGTTGCGCGATTCGGCCGTAGAGAGCGGGCAAGCCAAAGAATTCGAATGTGCCGGGCGTGACTTCGGCTCCGTAGAGCTGCTCGGTGCCCTCGCGTCGCTTGTAGAGGACTTCGACTTCGGAGGCGGCGGTGACGCGGTCGAAAACGTGATTTTGCGAGGCGTAATCGAGGAATTCGGAGGAGGAATAGCCGGCGCGGCCGCCTGGCTGGCTGCTTTGCGTGTCGTGGATGGTGGGATACATGAGGCGGCTGGCGTCGGGGTAGGGGAACGGCTGGATCAGGACATTCTGGATTACGCTGAAGATGGCGGTGGATGCGCCGATGCCTAACGCCAGCGTGACGATGGCAACCGTCGCAAATGCACGGCTCTTCCAGAGTGTGCGGACGGCGTAGCGCAGGTCTTGCAGAAACAGTTCCATGGTTGGCCCTCCCCGAGGATCGGTTTGCGGTGCGCGGATCACCCTCGCGCAGGAGTACGCAGAACAAGACGGTCCAAACGAACAAGCGTTTCCGCTCTCGCGCGGTGTAGAAGGATGGCGCTGTGACTTTTCGTGCCAGCCAAGCGTTACCGTCGGTGGGATCTTGAAGCTGCGGGGATGGGATCAACGATCGTGAATTTGCGTCTAAACCTCGCCGCCTCGGAGACGGTGAACTCGACTGCTACGCTGGGAGGAGCAACCCCCGCCCCAGCAATAACTAGGGAAGCAGCGCTTTTCGGTTGTTTTGCTATGATGATGTAATTGGGGAGGGACGATGGCGTTTGTGAGGGCGGTTGGGGCGGGAGACGTGCCTGTGGGGGCGATTCGGGAAGTGGATTTGGCCGGGAAGGCTGTCGCTGTGGCGAATGTGGGGGGAGTGTTCCATGCCATTGACAACACTTGCCTGCATCGGGGAGGACCACTTGGGGATGGACTGCTAGAGGGCAAAATTGTTACCTGCCCGTGGCATGGCTGGCAGTTTGACGTTACAACGGGAAAGGTCGCTCAGAATGGGACGATCGGGGTGGGTTGCTATGCCGTGGAGTTGCGTGACGGGGATGTTTTTGTAGACGTGGGCTGAAGCCGCGCATTTGCCGCCTTCCTGAGCGAGGATCAATCGATCGCCTAATTGCCGGTTAGCTAAGTTCCGCACGGATGTCCAGCAAATAACTGATAACAAGCCGTTTACATGTAATGGTTGGAGTGGCCGCGGTTGTGTGGGCGGGAAAGTCTTGATTTTACTTGGATTTGGGGGCTAACCCTCATATTTTGTTTCGCTTTTCCCTTGCTGACGTGTATAGTCCCGTTTCGAATAATCGATGGCGCTTCCGACTTCGCACCGACACTACTGGATCTTCAGCGCCGACCCGCATCACTATCACTGGGATACGCTCTTCGTAAAGGGCAAGGAGATGTGGCACGGGGCGGCCGGCAAGGCAGACGCCATCCGTGCGCTCAAGCAAGTGCGCAAGGGTGACCGGGTGCTGTGCTACCACTCGGCACCGGAACGCTCTTTGTACTCGATCGCGGAAGTGACGCGAGATCCGTATCCCGATCCACACGACCCCAAAGGGAAAAACCTGGTGGCGGACCTGCGGGCATTCGACCGTTTGCCGAGGCAGGTGCCCTTGGCGGAACTGCGATCCAATCCTGCGCTCAAAAAAGTGAAATTGCTTAAGAATGTGCGGTTGCTGATCTCGGCGATCACGGATGTGGAGTATCTGGAGATTTTGCGGATGGCTGGGATTGTGCCGACTCCGGGGATTCCGCTGCCGTAGAAGTAAATGGCCAGTTTGACGCCGGGCGGAGCAAGCCCCGCCCCTCAGAGATAAGCGCTGATATGCCGCAAACATTCTCGTCAGGGGGTGCCCTATGGGTGTCTTCGGCCGCTCTGGAATTCTTGCTGCTTTTGTTGTTGCGCTCATGACACTCCTTCCGCAGAATCCGCGTCTCTCACAGAATCCACATCGCGATGATTTACTGGCCAATCTTTCCTCTGGGAAGACACGCGTACTGGATCTGAGTTACGCGATCAACGACAAGCTTGTGCCTTGGCCGGGAGATACGCGGTGGTTCGAGGCGCAGGTGAACTCCACCGTGGAGAAGAACGGAAATTTCACTAGAAGCTTTTGGATGCTGGAGCACTATGGGACTCATCTGGATGCTCCGATTCACTTTCCGCCTGGAAAAGTGCCCGTCGATAAAATTCCTGCGAAACAATTGTTTGGACCTGCCGTTGTCATTGATGTGCGGGCTGAGGGAAGCAAGGATGCGGACTTTTTGCTTCCGGCGGCGCAAGTGGAAGATTGGGAGAAGCGGCATGGACGGATTCCCGAGGGCGCCATCGTGCTGCTGCGCACGGGTTGGGCCGCGCGCTGGCCGGACGCGCAGCGATACCGCAATCAGGATGCGAAGGGACGAATGCATTTTCCCGGATTTTCGGTGGAGGCGGTGAAGGTGTTGCTGGAGCGGAAGGTCAGCGGGCTTGGGTGCGATACGCTTAGTACGGATTTTGGGGCTTCGACGGATTATGCGGTGCATCATTTGGCGTTGGGAGCGGGATTGTACCAATTGGAGAATCTTACGGATTTAGGCGAGGTGCCGGAGGTGGGGGCGTTTTTGGTAGTGGCGCCGATTAAGTTGGAGGGGGGATCTGGGGGGCCGGTTCAGGTGTTTGCTTTGGTGGGGGGAGAGAAGCAGCGAATTAATGAAATAACGAAGTAAGGAAGTAACGAAGGACCGGCTACGCGCGGAAAGTTTGGGTTGGCTGGGTTGGTGGAAGGGGCCAGCCTGCTTCGCTCGTTGGGATCTGCCCTTCCTCCGTCAGGGTAAACTGAAGCGCGCTCCTACATTTGTTCTTGGCAAGGTGGGTTCATGAAAAGATTTGGGGTCGGTGGGATTTGGGTCGGGATATTGTGTGCGAGTTTGCTGGCTGCGGGTGGAGTGCGGGGGCAGCAGGAGTATCCGGTTTCTGCGCGGACTTTGAAGAATGGGATGAGGGTGCTGGTGCAGACGGACCACAGTATTCCTAATGTTGCGCTGTACATTTTTTTTCGGATTGGGTCGCGGAACGAGCATCCGGGGACGACCGGGCTTTCGCACTTTTTCGAACACATGATGTTTAATGGCGCGAAGAAATATGGGCCGGGTGATCTCGATAAGGTGATGGAAGCCAATGGCGGCGCGAACAACGCGTATACGACGCGCGATGTGACGGTGTACCAGGATTGGTTTCCTCGATCGGCGCTACCGTTGATTTACGACATTGAGTCTGACCGCATTCGCGATTTGAATTTCGATCCGCAGAAGGTGAAGTCCGAGCGGGAGGTGGTCGCGTCGGAGCGGAGGCTTAGCGTGGACAACGAAAACGGGGGAGTGCTGGACGAGCAATTGTGGGCGACCTCGTTCATCGCGCACCCGTATCAATGGCCGGTGCTGGGGTGGATGAGCGACATCGAGCACTGGACGATGGAAGATTTGAAACATCACTTTGAAATGGGGTATTCGCCGAACAACGCGACGATGGTGGTAGTGGGCGACGTTTCGGCGGAAGAAATTTTCAAGCTGTGCGAAACATATATCGAGCCCATCCCGACGCATCCGCCACCGCCGGCGGTTACGACCGTCGAGCCGCCACAAATGGGTGAGCGGCGATTGATCGTGCACAAGCAGGCGGAGTTGCCGCTGCTGATGATGGGCTATCACGTGCCGCAATCGAACAGCTCTGATTTTTATGCGCTGAATATACTGCGAACGATTTTGTTTCAGGGCGAGAGTTCGCGGATGTACCAGCGGTTGGTGGACAAGGATCAGATCGCGCTGGAGGTGACGTCGGGCTTGGAGCCGTCGTTCGATCCAACGATGGTCGAGGTGGTGGCACAGCCCAAGCAAGGGGTGGACCCGCAGGGGTGCGAGAAAGCGATTTACGAGGAGTTCGAGCGGGCGGGGAGCGCAGTTGTCAGGGATACCGAACTGGAAAAGGCGAAGAACATCCGGCTGGTGGAGTTTTACCGGCAAATGCGGACGATCAATGGGCGCGCGAACACCATCGGCACGTACGAGGTTTTCTTCGGCGACTACAACAAACTGTTCGAGACCGCGAAGAATTATTCGGCGGTGACCAAAGAGGATGTGCGGCGCGTTGCGAAAATGTATTTTGGCGCGAACAACCGCACGGTGGCGACGCTGCTGCCGGAAAATGCGGAAAAGGCAAAACCATGAGGCGCCGCTGGAGGATTTGGCGTTTTCTGGTTGTGGCTGCGATCGTGGTTTTGGCTCCCACGGTGGCACCGGCGCAGACGTTGCATTTGCCGCCACACGAAAAGGTCGTGTTGAAGAACGGATTGACGGTGCTGCTGCTGGAAAAGCGCGGAGTGCCGCTGGTGAATATTTCGGCGATCGTGAAAGCGGGCGCGGCCGCTGATCCCTCAGGCCAGGAAGGGCTAGCAACGACGACGGCGGGATTACTTCGGAAGGGGACGAAGAAGCGGAGCGCGCAGCAGTTTGCCGCGGACCTGGACTACATTGGTGGCGAGTTCGAAGCGGAAGCTGGGCCGGACTTCACGACTATTAATGTGGAGTTCCAGACCAAGGATTTGGCGCGCGGGCTCGATCTTTTTGCGGATGTGCTGCTGCATCCCACGTTTCCACAGGCGGAGACGGAAAAGTTTCTGGCGCAAGAGATGGACGGGGTGAAAGCGGCGAAGGACGATCCGCAATCGGTGATGATGTCCTACTACTCAGGGTATTTGTACGGGACGCATCCGTACGGACACCCCGCGGGAGGGGATGAGGTTTCGCTGAAGCAGATTCGGCGAGAAGACGTGGCAAAGTTTTATGAGACGAACTATGCGCCCGGAAACACGATCCTGTCGGTGGCGGGCGAGTTCAACAGCACGGAAATGAAAGCGAAACTTGCGGAAGTGTTGGGCGCGTGGGAGTCGCGGGCGGTGAAGAGCATCGCGATTCCAGGCGCTTCGCCCTCGAAAGGGAAACGCTTGCTGCTGGTGGATAAGCCGGACGCGTCGCAGACATATTTTACGATCGGAAATACCGGGGTGGCGGCGAACGATCCGGATCGCGTGGCGATTCGCGTAGTGAATACGATTTTTGGGGGACGATTCACTTCGGAGTTGAATGAAGCCTTGCGCGTGGAGTCTGGGTATACCTACGGCGCGCAATCGTTTTTCGATCAACGCAAAGTGCCGGGGCCGTTTGTGATATTTAGCTTCACGAAGAACGAAACGACGACGCCGGCAATCGACCTGACATTGCAGGTTCTCGCAAAGCTGCACAAAGAAGGAGTAACGCAGGAACAGTTAAAGTCCGCGAAGAGCTACATCAAGGGGCAGTTTCCGCCCAACATCGAGACGTCTCGGCAATTGGCGCGGACGATTGCGACCCACGAGTTTTATGGGCTGGGGGACGATGAGGTGAACGAATTGGAAGCGCGGCTGGACGCGGTGACCCCAGAAACGGCGCGGCAGGTGATCCAGAAACATTTTCCGGCGGAGAATTTGGTGTTTGTGCTGATTGGAAAGGCGTCGGCGATCGGACCCGCTGTGCAGAAATACGCTATAAACCAAGATACGCGGATGCTGAGCGAGCCGGGGTTTTGGCCGGCGCCAGCGACGGCGAAGAAATAAGGCATAGGACCTGTCAGACGGCCCGTCCACCCGTTGCGTGGCAACCTGAAGACCCGCCCTCAGCGGCGAAATTCGATCCCAAAACAGTCCATGCCAATTGAGCATGCAGGGCTCACCAGTTGACGCTCGACCACAGCTTAGATCGCAGCGGATCCAGCGCGCCCGTGGTAAGCGCTTGCGTCGTGGTCTCATCTAGACCCCGCCTCTCCGAGAGGGCGGCTGCAGCGCTGCAGAGCAACCTGGGGGAGCGGCGGCTGCGTTGCTGCGTTTGGTTTTAAAGAATTTTTTGGCCTAGGGCGGAGAGGACTAGCTCGACGCCTAATAGGGCGGTACGGTTGTGTTCGTCGAGGATGGGATTGATCTCGACGACCTCGAGCGAAACCATGGCTTCGCTGTCGGCAATCATTTCCATCGCGAGGTGCGCTTCGCGGTAGGTGACGCCGCCGCGTACGGGCGTGCCAACGCCGGGAGCGTCGGTGGGATCGACAAAATCCATGTCCAGGCTGACGGCGACCCCAGCGGCATCGTCCATCGCGTATTTCAGCGCTTCGGACATGACGTCGCGCATGCCGCGCTCATCAATGTCCCGCATGGTGAAGACGTGGATGCCCGATTTCTTGACGATCTTGCGTTCCTGTGCGTCCAAATCGCGAGCGCCGACGATCACGATATTCCGTGGCTCGGCCTTGGGCTTGAAACCGAGCAGATCGACAAGCTCCGGCGCTCCGTAACCCATGATGGCGGCGAGCGGCATACCGTGGACGTTGCCGGATGGCGAGGACTCCGGAGTGTTCATGTCGCCGTGCGCGTCGAGCCAGACGTAGCCGATATCCTTTTTTTGCTGGCGGTAAAAGTTGGAGACGCCGGCAGCTACCCCCGCGGCGATGGAGTGGTCGCCTCCTAGAACGACAGGAAGGAAATTTTCGGTGAGCGATTTTTCGACGGTCTTGGCGATATCTAGGCACGTTTCCGCGATCTCCTGCAAATACTTGGCACGTTTTTCGCCGACGGGCATCTCTTCGGGCTGCCTTACTTCGAGGTTGCCGATGTCTTCGACGGTAAGGCCGAGTTTCTTGATGGCCGCTTGCAGGCCAGCGCCGCGTAACGCCGAAGGGCCCATGTCCACGCCGCGGCGGCTCTGGCCAAGGTCCATGGGTACGCCGATGATGCGAACTTTTTGCGGCATGCGAAGATCCTGAGAGGCGATGACGAGTGACTCGTGAGTGGTGACTGGCGCAACGCCCACGGCCGGGCGCACCAGTCACTAGTCACCATTCACCCGTCACTCTATAAACAGTGACTCCAAAAAATGCGAGAAGACCCAAAAAAGAGCGGGAAACGACGTCGATTACCCGATTCAATTACCCCGATCAAGGATACACGCGGTAGAGCATGCGGGGAAAGGGGATGACCTCGCGGATGTGCTCGACGCCACAAATCCAGGCGACGGTGCGCTCCAGACCCATGCCGAACCCGGAGTGCGGGACGCTGCCGTAGCGCCGCAGATCCAGATACCACTGGAAGGATTCCTCGGGCAGATTGTGCTCGCGGAGGCGCTTTACCAGCAGATCGTAGTCGTGGATGCGCTGGCTGCCGCCGATGATTTCGCCGTAGCCTTCGGGCGCGAGCACATCGAACGCCAAGGCTAGATCGGGGCGCTCGGCGTCGGGTTGCATGTAGAAGGCTTTGATGGAAGCGGGGTAACGGTGCACCATCACGGGCCGGTCGAATTCGTTGGAGACGATGGTTTCTTCGTCGCCGCCGATGTCGTCGCCGAATTTTGACGGGTTGCCCTGTTTTTGCAGGAGCCGGATGGCGTCCTCATAGCTGATGCGCGGAAATGGCGGTTTCACATTTTCGAGTTTTTTCGTGTCGCGCTTCAACATTTCCAAATCGCGCGGCTTGTTGGTCAGCACCGATTGCACGATGGCGCTCACTAAGCCTTCGCCAAGCGCCATCATGTCGTTGAGGTCGGCGTAGGCGGCTTCGGGCTCGAGCATCCAGAATTCGGTTAGGTGGCGGCGCGTTTTGGATTTTTCCGCGCGAAACGTCGGGCCGAAAGTGTAGACCTTGCCCAACGCCATGGCGGTTGCTTCGATATAGAGCTGCCCGCTTTGCGTGAGGTAGGCCTTCTGGTCGTCGATGTAGTTCACTTCAAAGAGTGTGGACGTGCCTTCGCAGGCGGCGGGCGTGAACATCGGCGCGTCGGTCAGTGTGTAGCCCTGGCTGTCCATGTAATTGCGGGCGGCGCGCTCGGCTTCGGCGCGGATGCGTAAAATGGCGGCCTGGCGTGGCGTGCGCATCCACAGGTGGCGGTGGTCGAGCAGGAAATCGACGCCATGCTCTTTGAGCTGGATCGGGTACGGCTGGCTCTCGGGAACTTTCTGCACGACATTGATTTGCGTTACGCCAATTTCGTAGCCGCCGGGAGCGCGCTGCTCGGCGCGAATTTTGCCGCTCACGATGACGCTGGATTCCTGCGTCAAACCTTTCAGCGCCGCAAAGGCTTCGGGATTTTCCTTCAGCGCCACGACTCCCTGAATGATCCCGGTGCCGTCGCGGAAAATCGGGAACAGTAGCTTGCCGGACTCGCGAAGGTTGTAAAGCCAGCCGCGGATGGTGACTTCCTGGCCGTCGTACTTTCCTGCTTCTTCGATGGAGATGATCGTCATGGAGCCTTTCGCGTCTTGGCGTAACAGCTGAATAGGATATCGCGCGAGACTCAGGAATTGCGAACCTGTGTGCTACGTCGGCCGGGGATCACGCTGCAAGCAGTCGCTGCGAGTTGTCGGCGAATGGCCTTCTGGATTTTAAGGACGCCTGCCAGAGATGGATGACGGTGTCCGAAGGACCTTGCATGCATGGAGCGGCGAGAACATCGTAACCATCTTTGTTTCAATGATTTATTTAGGTGGATGCTTGGGTGGCCGACGTGCTGGCACTGCGGTGACAATTGTATCGAAAGCGGCCGGGAAGCGGTGATGGCTGCCCGGAAACGATGACCTGCTTGTGATCGTTCGTCCGTCTCGCGGGCGGGCTTGGATAGTGCGGATGCTTTGGAGGACCTGAAATGTGGCGACCGACCGCTCTGAAAGGGACGCTGCTGTCCGGGGCATGCGCTCTGCTCTGCGCTGTGGGTCTTGCCGGAGGTTCACACGGATCGCATGGAGGCGGAGGGGGGCACTCGCACGGTGGAGGATCGCACGGGGGAGGCAGCCACTTCCACGGCGGTGGCGGTGGTTTTCATGGCGGCAGGTCCGGAGGTGGGCATTTTAGCGGCGGGCACTTTGGCGGTGGTGGGCATTCTAGCGGGGGAGTTTTTGGTGGTGGTGGACATTTTAGCAGTGGGCATTCTGGTAGTAGTCACTTTGGCGGCGGCCAGCATGGCGGCTTTTCGGGCGGGCTCAGTTCTTCACATCGCGGGAGCGGCGGATCTTACGGTGGATTCGGATCATTTTCGTCGCGGCAATCTGCAAATTCTGGATTTGGCCACGGCGGTTGGTCGGGTGGTGGCCGAACCTCGGTTGGCCGGTCGAATGCGGGGAGTTGGTCTGGGCACAGCCCAGGCTCGAATTGGGGCAATTCCTTCAGGTCCACGGCTTCGTTCGGCGCGAACCGGCCGCCAAGTTCGCAGCGCGGTTTCGGAAATTGGTCGGGAAGAAGTGGTGGCGGCTCAAGAAATGGTTCGGGCGGCTGGACGGGAGCGAACTCGCAGAGAGCGAACTCCTCGTTTAATCCGAATCGACCTCCTGGGGCGCAGCTGGGCTCGTCGAACGCGTTTGGTCGAGGAAGCCGGGGTTCCGGTCGGGGAACCTCGGCGGGGCGCGTACTTTCGTCGGACATCAATCGGCCAAGCGGGCGAGGGGGCTCCGCAGTCTGGGGCTCGGCATCGTCCACTTACGCTTCTTCGTTTGCGCGCGGCGGCCATGCTGCTGGTGGCGCGATGGGACGAGGAACTTGGTCGGGGCCGAATCGACCTCCTGGTGCGCGATCGAATCTGGGCAGCTTCTCCAACGGTGGTAATGGGGCGGGACGTTTCTATTCCAATGCGAATCGCGGAGGCTCCCGTTTCGCCAATTCGGGTGGCTCGCGCTTTGCCGGCGGGAATTTCGCGAACGCTTCGTTCTCGCAATCTGGCTCACGGTCCGGCTCCGGAGGTTTTGGGGGAGCTCGCTCGTCTGGTTTCGGAGGCAACGGTTTTGGACGGCAAGGCTATGGCTCGCGCGGCATCGGATACGGGCGCTTCGGTCATGAGGGATTCGGGCGTTTTGATCGCGGTAGCTGGTACGGTGGCGGATGGCACGGGGGCGGCGACGACTTCTGGATCTTGGGAGACTTGTTCGGCTTGGCGCTGGATTTCGGCAGTCTCGCGCTGAGCCCTTGGGGATTTCTAGGTTGGAACCTGTTGGACACCGGAATTCAGGCGATTGGGAGCTTGGACAGTGGTGGTGGGTATCAGCAGTCTGGTTATAATCCGCCGCTTTGCGGGAATTATTATTCGGATGAGAATCCTGGGTGCTCGCAATATTAGGCAACACAGATACTTTGTGTGCCACTTAGCCTTCAGCGCGGCGTATCGAGGAAAGTAACTCGACGCGAAGAGCCGGCAGGGATGCCCTTCGGGGCTCAGGACAAGCCGGCGCTACCAGTGAACTCGTAAAGGACTGCTTTAGTACTCGAGCTTCGATCCCCAGGGCTCGCGCTCGATGGTGTTGCAGTTGACACAGACGCTTCGAGGCTCAGTGTAAACATGAGTGTCTGTGCTACCCCCACTCCTCTTCTAGACGATCTAGGGATTTGCCGGCGGCCGCGAGAAGCTCCGGGGTGTTGGGGGCGTCGGGGCCGCTCTTCTCTTTTAGTTCCAGCGCTAGCGGGAGATTATTGAGCTCGGGCGTTGTCTTGAGCAGCTTGACGGCCGCGGCCCAGTCGATGGTGCCCTCGTATGGCGCGAGGTGCTCGTCCTTTTCGCCGTGATTGTCGTGCACGTGGACGCCGGCGACTAATTCGCGGAGCGGCTCGAAGCTTTCGGCGATGCGATTCTCCTCGGCGCCGTCGGCCAAGTACGCGTGACCGATATCGAAATTGAAGCGCAGGCCGGCAAGGCGCGTTTCGTCAACGAAAGAGCGCAAGTAAGCAGGCGCGCCCATCTCACTGGTGGTGTTTTCGACGCAAATCGTAACGCCGAGGTGGCGGGCATGCAGAATCAGATGCTCGAGCGAGCTGAAGGCCGCGTCGCGCTTGCGCAGGTCGGCGGTTTCGCGGGGGCCACCCATGTGGAAAATCATCCGGGAAAACGGGATCTCTTCGGCGACATCGATGGCGCGTTTGAGTTCGTCCATGGCTTCGATGCGGCGGACGCGCTCGACTTCGCAGATCGAGAGTGGCTGGCCGCCCTCGCGCGTGGCGCTGAGGTCGCGGCTGGTGGGCGCATGGAGCGACACTAGTTTGAGGCGCTGGTCAGCGAGCACGCTCCCCATCTCTTGCACTTCTGATTTTGTGGCATAGTCGAAGTGGCTACGCGAGCAGAAAATCTCGAGCCCTTCAAAGCCAGCGTTCGCAATCTCGCCCAGGAGTTCGCGCGTGAGTTTGCGAGAGATAAAAAGGTAGGTCGAGAGAAGTCGTTGCATGCGATGTGCCCCGGATATTATCCACGAGTTTCACCGCGGCCGCAGACTCTTCATTCGCTGAGTGTGCGAGAAAAGAAAGAGAGCAATCGGCATGGCGACTTAAAAGCGCCCGCCATCCTTCGACGCTCAGGGTAAACGGTCGGCGGCCGCTACACCGTATTGTTGTAGCGGCCGCTTTCCGAAGCGGGCGCCTTCGTCAGTACCCGGCGGCGGCGCCGTTGTCGCGAGGGTCGGCGGCGCCCAGGCGGTCGTTGGTTTTGGGGTCGATACCGATGGCGTTGACCAGGCCGATGTGGCCGCGGCGTTTGGTGGCGAATCCGCGCGCTTGCAATTCCTTCTCGATGGCTTCGGGGAAATTTTGCTCCATCAGAATTTGATCTGGGAGCCACTGGTGGTGGAAGCGCGGAGCGTTGATGGCGGCCTGTGCATCCATGCCGAGGCGCATCCAGTTGATGACGCTGAGAAGCGTGGCCGAAATGATCCTCGGGCCGCCGGGTGAGCCGGTGACGAAGCTGAGTTTGCCGTCACGCAGCAGCATCGTCGGCGACATCGAGCTAAGCGGGCGATGACCCGGCGCGATGGCGTTGGCGTCGGACTGGATCAGCCCAAAGAGCGCGTTGGGGACGCCAGGCTGCGTGGTGAAGTCATCCATTTCGTCATTTAGCAGAAATCCCGTGGGACTGGTGACGTGCGAGCCGTAACTGTCGTTCAGCGTGTAGGTGCTGGCGACCGCGTTTCCAGCCGCATCCACCACGGAGAAATGAGTCGTGTGCGGCCCGTCGTTGAAACTCACCGTCGTTGGCGCGGTGCCGGACGCGGATGCCGCGCAAGTGTGAGGCGTGCCGGCTTTCACCGCCTTGCTGGACGAGGCATGTTGCGGATCAATGGTGGCTTCGAGTTCTTTTGCGTAGCAGGGATCGGTCAGGCCAGCGACCGGAACGTTGGAGAAATCCGGATCGGCGAGATAGGCCGCGCGATCCGCGAAGATCCGGCGCATCGTTTCGGCGACCATATGCACGCTTTCGACGTCGTCCCAACCCTTCAGCGGAACGGTCTTCAGCATGTTGAGCGCTTCGATGATGGCCACGCCGCCGGAGCTCGGAGGTGGGGAAGTGAGCACCTCCCAACGGTGAGCGGAACCCTGGCGGTCATCGATTTTGTATTCCGCATGCAAGACTTCACGAACCTTGGGTTTGTACTGCGCGAGATCCTCGAGCGAGATGAGGCCGCCATGGTGCGCAATGTCGTCGATCAAAATGCGCGCCGTTTCGCCGCCATAAAATTCCGCCGCGCCATTTTTGGCGATGCGTTGTAGAGTAGCCGCGAGTTCTGGTTGCCGCAGCGTGTCGCCGGTATGCAGCATCTTGCCGTCATTCAAGAAAATGCGTTTGCTGACCGGAAATTGCTGCAGCCCGGATTTTTCTTCCTGGAGTTCGCGGGCGAGTTTTTCGCTGACTGGAAAACCTTCTTTCGCAAGCCGGATCGCCGGCGCCATCACTTCCGCCAGCGTCAGTGTTCCGTACATTTTCAACGCCAACGCGAGCCCGGCGACCGTTCCGGGTACCGCCGCGGAGCGGTAGCCGAGGACCGACCCAGTCACCGATGCGTCCGGAATCAGCTTGCCATCTGGGCCGATGTACATGTTGCGTGAGGCTTTGCCGGGCGCCACTTCGCGATAGTCCAGGAAATTGGTGCGGCCGTCCGCAAGGCGCACCAGCATAAATCCGCCGCCGCCAATGTTTCCTGCCGCCGGCTCAACAACGGCGAGCGCGAAGGCGACAGCCACGGCGGCATCCACGGCGTTGCCGCCGCGTTTCAGAACCTCGACGCCGGCTTGCGCGCCGAGTGCTTCATCGGTCGCGACCATGCCATGCGGCGCGCGCACCGCTTGTATCGGCCATTGCTCCGGCTGCATCGCGTGGGGCCGAAATTCCGCAGCGGCTTGGCCGTGAGCGCCGGAGGTAATTACCAAGGGCAGTGGCAGTGCCAGGGCCAGGATGCGGGCGCAACCCCACGTTGCAGTGAAAAGTTTCATCGAGACGAAAAGACAGTAAGGGATTTGGGCGGGCAGCGTCAAGAAGTGTTGAGTTTGGGCCGGTTGCGATCGCAGCGGGCTATGCAGTTGCCGCACGCTTTTGTGCAGGGGCCAGACTTGCGGTCACACCGACCGCATGGCCTGCCGCAGTTTCCCCGGTGTTGTTGGCAAATGTTAGTTGAAGTTGCAGCTCTTGCGACGCGAACTTGTCGCGCGTCGAACTTGCAACGGTTGGCGTCGCGGCATTTGCAGCGCCGCTGTTTGCCGCCCGCTGTGTGGCCGCGGCTGGGGCATTCCCAGCCGTGGCGTTCGCATTGGGCGCCGGTGCCGTCGGTTGCGACGCGGCCGCGGCGAGCGCCTCGAGTTGGTAAACCAGACTGGTGAAGGATGTCGGGTTGAAGTTGTTAATGACGCTGGCGATTTGATCTACCTTCTTGATATCCGCTGCGCTCAAACCCAGTGCAGCCAGCGACCTGTTCAGGGACTGCAACTGCGCTTCCGTGGTGACGCTTCCAGGCGTTGGGGTGGTGAAAGCGGTTGCGGACGAGTTCGGGGTAGCGGGTTTCGACTGCGCTAACAAGGCATCGGCGGCCGCAGTGAACAAACTGAATTGCCCCGCGGTGAACAAACCCGCAGCATCGGCGGTCGCGCTGCCCGTTGCAGTTTGTGAAGACGGCACGAACTGATCCAAGAGCGCCGCTGAATTGGCCGGCGCTCCAGTGGCCGTACCCACCGTAGTTGTTCCCAGCAAGGTGCGAACTTCCTGCGCGGCTGTGGTTTGAGTCAGGAGGGTTTCTGCGAGAGTCGCGAGACTTGTAGCTGCTGCCACGATTCACCTCCGCGCACGCACCGACCGGTGCGTAGCGTCAAGAATTTTGTCAGGGCGGGAATGATCGACGGAGGGGGAGCGGCCGAAGCCGCGACTACCATTCTACGCTTGGTGCCAGACAAAATAGGTATCGGCGGAGGCCTGCAGAACTTTAGGAAAATCCGCGAAAATTATCGATTCTGGCGACGGCGCTTGATTAATTTTCGCTAAGGAATTCAACCGTTGGCGGACCGGGCAGCAGGCCAGCCTCGGTGCCCTGTTCGATCAGTTCGATGACCGCGCGCCTGCCGCGCTCACCATAACCCATCGTCCATTTATTGACGTACATGCCGATAAATTTGTCGGCGAGCTCGGTTTCCATGTCGCGGGCGAACTGCATGGCATAGTTCAGGGCCTCGTCGCGGTGCTCGAGGCCGTAGGCGACGCTGTCGCGAATGGTTTGCGCGATCTGCTGACCGAGTTCCGGGCCGAGCGCGCGGCGGACCGCGTTGCCGCCGAGCGGCAGGGGGAGCTTGGTGCGGTCGTGCCACCAGACGCCGAGGTCCAGTACGCGATGCAGACCGAACTGCGGGAACAAAAGCTGGCCCTCGTGAATCAGCAACCCAGCATCGACGGTGTTGGCTTGCACGGCATCGAGGATTTTGTCGAAGGGCATGACCACGGCATCAAAGTGGGGCTCGAACAGCTTCAGAGTCAGGTAGGCGGTGGTCGTAAGACCGGGAACGGCGATGCGCTTGCCTGCCAACTCCTGCTGACGCATGGACTTGGAGGCGACGACGATGGGGCCGTAGCCTTCACCGAAGCTTGCTCCACAGTCGAGCAGAACGTATTTGTCGCGCAGAGTTGGATACGCGGCGAAGCTGACGGCGGTGACGTCGTAGGTTTCCCGCAGCGCGGCATCGTTCAGCGTCTGAATGTCGGCGAGCACGTGGGTGTATTTGAAGCCTGGCGTGAGGAGTTTGTGGGTGGCCAGAGCGTAAAACATGAAGGCATCGTCGGAATCGGGAGAATGTGCGAGCTTGATTTCCAAAGTCTGCTGTAAGGTTTTGGAGGTTGCCGTGGTGCCAGACATGATCGTTCGCCTGCTCTTTCTAAATCGGTGCAACCGGCTGCGGCTGACGTTTCCGTGAGACCGCGGGGCGGTAACCTGAGCCCAGGCGACGGCGGCAGTTTCCAGAACGGAACCCCCGGCGGAGAGGCGCGATCTAGAAACGAGGAGAGGCCGCTTACGACGCCAGGATTCGCATCGCACGTGGCTGGGGCTGAATTTCCGCAGACAGAGACTAGCATATTCGAGGCTTGCACAAAAGTAGTGCAAAGGTACCAGTTCAAGGGTTTCCGGCCAGCGGGAGGAGGAGCGAGCCGTGCAGCGATCTCTTTCAGATGCCGAGAGTGTTGAAGCCCAGGGGTCAGAGGGATCTGCGTTTTCTCGATAGTTGGTGACGCGAGGTGGCGTCAGTCCTCTCGTTCTTGTGGCGGTCGATTACGCCAATGGAACGGCTGCTTGGGAGGGAGCACACGAAACTGCTACGATCCTGGACGCGTGCGCGTCGTAAAGCTGATGTCCGTGGTGGGCACCACGCAGCCTTGTAGCGGCGGCCAGCCGGCGTCCGTCGTGGAATTTCGGCACAGAGATATGATCGCTGGGCTGATTTGCGCCGGAGCCACTACTCCGTTCAGGGGTTCGGCATAGATCGTATAGCTGTGGCCTACCGAGAGCCTCTCGATCGTATAACTCCCATCGAATTGCGCGGGGCCAGGATCGGCGCAGCTCCAGCCGCCAATGATTCCGGCGATTGCGGCACCGCTTGCTGTGTCTACCGCGACGACGTGAGCGCCGAAAGTGGATTGGCTGGCAAGATGCGGCCGCTGATCGAACCAACGTGAATGCTGTCTGAGCTTGACGGATACACAGCACGCAGACCGGTGCGGTCGTCGTCACTCAATAGCGCATCGGGTTGTTGCGGCGTGGGCCTGGCACCGTTGAAGGTGCCGGGGGCTGGCGCGTATGGATACATCATGGCGCTCCACAGCGCCGAGTGGCTGAAACCCAGAAAATGGCCGAGTTCGTGGGTGAGAAGCGATTCCAGATCGTAGGCGTGGGGATTTGCGGGTAGCGCGGCGGGCGTCGCGAAGGCGATGGTCGAGTCGCTTGGGTCGAAATAAATGTCGGCGTCCAGAATCTGGCCGATCTCCGTCGCGGGGGCGCCACCTGCAACCTGCACGCCGAGCGCGTCCGCAGTGATCACGCGGGTGAAGGCCAGCACTCCGAGCGTGAACGCGCCGTCCGTTTGACCGAAGCAAATCGAGTTGACGCCGTCCGAGCCGCAAGCGTTCGCGGTCGCGTCGCGATTCAGTGGTGCGAGCGACGCCGGGGTCAGCGTTGTGCCGTCCACGCTCATCCAGGCACCGAGCGATTGCGTGATCACCTGTTCGATCTCGGCAAGTTGCCCGTTGGGCGTCTGGTCCTGCGTCAGAATCGTCACTGGGTTGGTTCCGAGGGCGGTGCTCCATCGGAACGCGATGCTTCCGGTCGAACTTAGTTGATGCGCGCGTACAGGGCAGGCTGACCCCCCTGAGCGTGCTACTCCTTGGCGGACGTCTGGGACGATTTCGTCGAAGGCGTAGCCTGACGCGCCCGATGCTCCGTCGAAGGCAAATGCCATGGCGAAGATTGCCGCCCAAACCGCACGCGTCTTTTCTTCCCGATGTTTTTTCATCGCTTATCTCCAAACAGCAAGCCACAAGTCCACACGAAGAAAACTCATGCACCACGACAATGCCGCATAGGACCGCCCTCTGGCCCCGAGTTGAGTTGCTACCTTCGATTTCAAGTTCGGCGGCGGCTTCAATGGGAGGCAAGACGCTGCGGCCGGGCGGAGCAAGCCCCGCCCCTAACGGGCCGATCAGCCTCTGCAATCTTCGCGTGCTCCGATCTCAGCGTTAGCTTCTTCTGATCTTTCTTTGCCTCGATTAGTTCTTTTCCTCCAATGCTTTTCGCAGACGCAGCTGGAATACTGCGACCGGCAAGTTGCGAATGCCTCCGCGGCGGAACTGCCGAGTGGCGGGATCAAAGATGGAAGCGGCGGCCGAATCCTGCGTTACGTTTTCCGTTCCTGTCGGTCCATTACGACCGATGCGAAATGTTCCTTGGGACCAGCCGAGCACCCGATACGGTTCGCCTGGCTGCGCCCAGAGGAACAAATAAACCTCTTCGCCGATCGTAAACGCAGGCACACCCTCGACGTGCGATCGCAGATGCCCATCGTGTCCGCCCAAAGTGCGAACGGTCACCAGCCGTTGCAGCAGTCCTTTGTTTACTTCAATCACTTCAAAGCGAGTCTCGGTCCACAGCTCGCCCTTGTCCCAACGGCTCGCCGATGCGATGCAACGCATTCGGGCGACCGCCGTAGATCGTTGCGCCAAATCCTGAACACGCAGGCGCACCAGCGTCGTCGCGTTTGTGAGGGCCGCGGTCAGCGCAAGAACCGCCAATCCCACCAGGAAAATCATCCACAGAAATCGCCGCCGTTGGATGTAGCTCATTTCAATTCACCTCTATGGCGCCGCTGGCCGCGGTCTTGTCGAGATTGGTGTTCTGAACGAAAAGGGTGCGACGGCCTAGAAACGCCGATGCGGGAATCTGCAGCGTGATGCGCACGATTCCCAGGCCGATGGGCTGCTTGGCAGTCACGGTGATGTCGCCCGGCCCGGAAACCGCGAAGGTCATGCTGCTATCCAGGCCGCTTTCGGAAAACATGCAAATGTCGGCGCTCGCAGTTCCGCTCGCGGGGCGTTGCAGCGAAACGGGATTGCCTCCGAGCGAGCAGACGTTGGTTGCGGTCGAGAAGAGACCGAGCGCGGCTAGGTTCAGGTCCACGTCATTGTTGGGCAGCGAAACTCCAGCGGTGGTCGGGTCTACAACGACGATGTCCTGCGCCGTCGCTGTGGGTGCGCCGGCGGTCAGTGAGATGACTTCATCCGAGATATTTGGTGGGGCAACGACCAGGGAAACGCCGTTCGATTTCGTGGCATCTGGATTTTGCACTTGCACGGTGACCGCGCCGACCGTTGCCACATCGGCGGCCGTGATTGGCACCGTGCACTCCACCGTGGATGTACACGTCGCGGTTCGCAAAGTATCTGCGATCAGCAGCGACGATCCTGGCCCCGGGCTCGTCGCAGCGAATCCGCTGCCGCCCGCGCGCAGCGTGAAGCCATCCGCGCCGCCGGCAAAAACACTCGCCGGATGCAGCGCCAAAATATTCGCACCGGTCGCGATCGTGACATTGGCCATGCCGGACTGCGTGGGATCGTCCGAACTGATCGCCACGACTTGAATTGAGTCCTGGGAAGGCGCCGCGCCCGGAGCCGTGTATGTGCCATTTGCAGCGATCGTGCCGCATACCGTGGCTCCTGTGTCGGGCGGGCCTTGGACTTGCCACACCACGGTCTGATCGCTCGCGCCGACCACCGTGGCCGTGAATGCTTGCACCGCCAGAGGAGTCAGCGTCACGCTCGCGGGTTGCACAGTGACCACGGCATGATTGATCACTGTAATTTGTGCAGTCGCACTTTTTGTGGAGTCGGCCGCGCTTGTGGCTTGCACCGTTACGGGATTTGGGCTGGGAACCGCCCCCGGCGCCAGATAGTCCACTTGCGCGGCCGTTCCACTGGTCACCGGCTGGCAAGGATTTACAGATACCGCACAAATTTATCCTACCGTGGTGTTGCCGCCAGCGATGCCGTTTACGCTCCACGCGACGCCCGCGTTTGTAATTCCAACCACCTGGACGGTTAGGGTGACGCGGTGATTGTCCGCGAGCATTGCAGTGGGCGGCGCAAGGATCACGCTTCCGGCTTGTTGAATGGCGAGGGTTACTTGCGCGCGCTTGGATGGATCGGCTTGCGGTGTTGCTGTGATGGTGATGGTGTTGGGGCTAGGCGCGGATGAGGGCGCCACATACGTCGCCGAGTCGGCTACGACGTTGCCTCCGCTCGACTGCGCGGTTACCACCGTAAGCAATCCGCAAGCGGTTCCGGTGCACCCACTTCCTGATAAGGACCAGGCGAGTACTCGCGTGGGATTTGAGGCTGGCAGCGGCGTCAGCGTGGCCACGATTCCTGCGGAGGTGCCCACCGGCACGCTAGTGGGCGCGGAAAGCTGCAGGGTGAAATTGCTGGTGATGGTGAGCGTCGCCGAAGCATGCTTGGCGGGGTCGGCCATGCTTTGCGCGGTCAACACCACGGTTGCCGACCACGGCAAGATTGGTGGCGCGGTGAAGGCGCCGTTCGCATCGACCGCGCCGCACCCAGCCGGGCATGCTGAGCCCGAAAGCGTCCAGCTAACAACTTCGTCGGGATGGCCGTTACTGGTGATGAGAGAACGAAAAACGTGGATTGCTCCCAGTTCCACCGCGGCGGCCGTGGTGCTGAGCGCGATTTGCAGATCGCTCGTGATGGTCACCTGGGATGCACCGGATTTCGTGGTGTCGGCGGTGCTGGTTGCCGCGATTTTCAGTGTTGCCGGGACAGGCAAGTCTGGTGGGCGGTGTACATACCGGCCGCGGAGATCTTTCCTAGCGTCGCGCTGCCACCCTCGACGCCGTTCACGGCCCAAACGACAGTCGTGTCGCTGGCGTTCATCACTGTCGCGTTAAACGCCTGAGTGTTCCCCAGGATCACCGTCGCGCTCGATGGCGTGACCGTCACGGCAATCGAGCCAGGTGGAGTCGGCGAAGGGGCTGGCGTCGGCGTCACGAGTCCTGTTCCGAGGCTGGAGCAGCCCTGCAGCCACAGCAATGCAACAAGGAGAAAAAGTAGCGCTTGAAGTCGCGCGCGCCGCAACCTTCTGGCTGGCAAATACCTGAGGGCATCTTGCTGAGAGGGGCACATGCCCGTTGGAATGCAAGCGAACAACCAGCGAAAGCATGCGGGCCGGAAGTTCGCGAATGGGCGCACTCGCGTTCCCGAAGCCATGGTGGCAACTTATTTTTTTTTAATGACTTACGGGAGCTCCCTCACAGGAGAAAATTATTACGCCCTGTCGATTTCGCCGACAAAGAGGGTGAAAGGCGGTGCTGCGGAGTTCCCGCACTGGAACGCGTTCCGTTCCAATCCGGCACGAGTTTCCTCGCAGTTATCGCTTTCGGTTTTTTGCGTTTATTTTCGGCCTTCGGACGAAGATCGCGGAACGAGCAGGGTAGTGATGGGTTGCAACTGGGTGGTACGGTCACAGCCGTATTCACTTCAATTTAATTGCCTTCAATATGCTTGTTAGAGCCGAAGGCAGATCATTGTGGAGAAAGTGATAGTTCATCTGCTGCAGTCGCGCCGGCTCGACGCGTTGGCTTGCTAGCAGCATGGAGTCAGCCATTTCTTGGCCGAGGGCGAGCCGTAGCGCAAAGGCCGGGGCGGGAACGAGTGCGGGGCGATGCAGCGCTCTGGCCAGCTCTTGGGTGAACTCCGCGTTGCGTACGGGTTGCGGCGCGACAACGTTTATGGCACCGCTCACGCTGGCATCCTTCAGCGCATACATGAGAATTCCGATCGCGTCTTCGAGCGTTACCCAGGACATCCACTGCCGGCCGGAACCGATCTTGCCGCCCACGAAGAATTGAAATAGCCGCATCATCGGAGGCAACGCGCCGCCATGTTTCGCAAGGATGATTCCGAATCGTGCCCGCACGACGCACATTCCCGCCGCTTCCGCCTTCACCGCTTCGGCTTCCCATTCCCGTGCGAGCTGCGCTAGAAAGTCGTCGCCGGCCTTGCTTTCTTCTGTCAGCACTTCCTCTCCACGGTTGCCGTAGTAACCGACCGCGGACGCCGAAAGCAAAACTTTCGGCGGAGTCTTCAGGCGGCGAAGCGCAGCCACCAGTGACCGGGTTGTCTTTATGCGGCTCGACCGCAGCACCATCTTGCGCTGCGTGGTCCATCGCCCTTGCGCAATCGAGGCACCTGCGAGGTTGACGACCGCTTCCGCGCTAGCAATATCTCCTTGCGAGTCGGCGAACGACAAACCGTCGGAAGCTTCGGGGTCCCAAGGCACGTCGAAAACCCGTTGGCCCACGGCCTGACCCCGATAGTCGGATTTCCTTGAGACCGTTTCCCGGCGCACAAGACGACAGACCGTATGCCCGTCGGCGACCAACCGCTTCACCAGCGCCGTGCCCACTAGCCCGGTTGCACCCGTAATCAACACCTTCATCGTGAAGCCCCCCTGCGCAACTATACGCTGGCGCTCGTGTTTAGTTCCCTGGGTCATGGCCTATCCCCACGATCCGTTTGCTGGCCGCAATGCCGCAGCGGGGTTACAATTTCTCTGTGCCAACCGCCTCTAAGACAATTCGTGTGAAAGTGCTCTTTTTCGGGCGATTGAAGGAAATCGCGGGCCGCTCCGAGGACGCCGTCGATCTCACCGAGGGCGCGAGCATCGAAAGTCTGTTTGCGCAGTTTGCGGCGCGTAATCCCGAATTCGCGCGCTATCGCGGATCGGTCGTAGCTTCTCGCAACCAGGAATTTGCCGCGTGGACGACGTCGCTCCACTCTGGCGATGAGGTTGCTTTTCTACCGCCCGTGAGTGGCGGCTAAGCCAACCTCCATGCCTGATGCCTTGCCCACAGACGATTTATTCCTGCTGATTCGCGAGCCGATCGATCACGCCGCGCTGGTCGCTCACGTCCGCGCCGCCGAAGATGGCGCCGTCGTGACCTTTGATGGCTGCGTCCGCGACCACTCTCACGGCCGGCGAACGCTGTACCTGGACTACGAAGCCTACGAATCGATGGCCCTTGCCAAAATCCGCGAGATTTCCGCTGCGATTCACGAAAAATTCGCCATTCACCGTGTGGCCATCGCGCATCGCCTCGGCCGGTTGCAAATCGGCGAGACCAGCGTGTTTATCGCCGTCAGCGCGCCCCATCGCCCGGCGGCCTTCGACGCCTGCCGCTTTGCCATCGATACGCTGAAGCGCACTGTGCCGATTTGGAAAAAGGAATATTTTGAAGACGGCGCCGTCTGGGCCGACGGCGAACTCCCCCCTGCGCCGCCCGATACGCAGATCGCAAAACCTGCATCCTAATATTCCGATGCGCCCGAAATCTTCCACTATCCATCTGGCCTTCCTCGTGTGCGCAGCAGCCGCGGCGTTAGCAGGCGCTTTGCGCGCGCAGGATGGGACCGATCGGCCGCCCTGGGCACGGAAACCCGCGTCCAGCACGACAGCCACATCATCGCCACCAGCCCGGACGCCGGTTCCTTCTCCCACCGACGACTCGGACGGCGGTCAGCAACGCGGCAGGATTCGGATCAACGTGCAGCTCGTCAGTGTGCTGACCAGTGTTCTGGACGATCACAACCGCCCGGCACCCGATCTGCCCCGCGAAGCCTTTCAAATTTTTGAAGAAGGCGTGGAGCAAAAGCTGGAGGTTTTCGAGTCAGAAACGCAGCAGCCGCTCGATCTGGCGCTGATGATCGACGCCAGCCTGAGCGCGCACAAGGAAATCAGCTTCGAGCAGGAAGCGGCTGCGCATTTCATCCGGCAAGTGCTGCGGCCGGGGGATCGCTTGTCGGTGTTTGCGGTGGGCGAGGACGTCACGCAGATCGCGGGATTCTCGGATAACGTGGCCACGCTGCAGGCGGCCGTGCATCGCATGCCTAGCGGGTCGGGCACGTCGCTTTACGACGCGATCTTGTTGGCTTCTCGAACGCTGGAGCGCCGGGGCGACGAGCGCCGGCGCGTCATCGTTCTCGTCACCGACGCCGGCGAAACTACCAGCTTCGCTGATTTCGACGCCGCGCGAAAAGCCGCGGTGAAGTCCAGCGCGCTGCTCTATACCATCGTCGTGCGCCCCGTCAAAAACGAGAGCGGCCGCAACACCGCGGGCGAGCATGCCCTGGAAACCATCACCGACACCATGGGCGGCGCGATGTTCTATCCCGATGCCGCGCAGGAGCTCGACGGCATATTCGACCGCATCAACCGCGAACTACGCACACAATACCGGCTAGGCTACTATCCCGAGCCGCGCGGCCCTGCGAACACTTACAGAAAAATCGAAGTGAAAGTGGCCGGCAACTATCAAGTGCGCCACCGCAAAACATACCTCACCGGCCCACAGTGAACACTTCATCTCGATGCATCGAATGAAAGCGCCGACGCTGCGAAATTCTAACTGCCGGCGGTGATGTTGACGTCGGCAGCTTTTGCTGCTGCGGTGACGCAGCTCACGCACCGCTCAAGCGTGGTCGAGCCTGGTTATGGCTAAGCGGATTCGGTCTGCCACATCTTGGACTGGCGATTGATCGAGGCATAGCATTCACAAGCCGCGGATTCCAACCCCGGGCGGTCCTGAATCTTCACTTCGCCGCGAGCGTAGGCAATCAAGCCGGCTTTTTGCAGCACGCCCGCCGCGACGGTCACGCTGGCGCGACGCGTGCCCAACATGTGCGCCAGAAATTCTTGCGTCAGGGCGACGACGTCGCCGCCGACGCGGTCATGACTCATCAGCAGCCAGCGGGCCAGCCGCTGATTCACATCGTGCAACCGGTTGCAGGCGGCCACTTGAGTGGATTGCAACGCCATGGATTGCGAGCACTGTTGCAGACTTCGCTCGAGCACTGGACACTCAAGCAACAAGCGGACCAAATCCTTGGCGCTAATGCGGAACCCGCTGCCGTCAATCTGGATGATGACGCGCGTGGCACTGCTCTTGAAGCCCGCCACAAGTGGCAAGCCCACGAAGCCTTCTACACCGGTGAGGCCCACTTCCACGCTTTTCCCGTCGGCCAGCACGGTAAGGATGGAAGCCAAACCGCTGTTGATAAAATAGCCGTGCTCGATGGGCTTTGCTACCTGATTCAATACGGTGTGGACGGGCAGAACCAGCCATTCCAATCGCGGAAATACGAGATTGTATTCCTTGCGCGGCAAACTGCGCAGGATCTTGTTGGCGACGGCTTGCTTGTGATTGTTGCTGGAAGGTTGTGAAGAAAGGGATGTTGATTTAGAGAGTGGAACCGCGGTAGACACGTTGCGACCTTTCGGCAAAATTCGTCTGAATTCGCGCGAGAGCAGCAACGCAAAAAATGAAGCGAAAGGATGCCAGACGAGAACACCTCTACCGTACGCTCTTTTAACGTCTGGGGCTAGTCTGATATGTTAGTTTGTTAGCTTTTCCTCCCTCCGGTTGCGCTTTCTCGTACGCTGGCGTACACTCAGTTGTTGGAGGGTTATACAGTGCTTCGAAAAACAACTCCCTCCGGGCTCCCGCCATGGGCTAAAGCCATTCGCGCGTTACGTCTACGCCTCGAACTGAACCAAGCTGCTCTAGGCGCGCGGATCGGGTTCTCCGCAATGACCGTGTCGCGCTGGGAGCGTGGCGCGCAAGAGCCCCCTTCTCACGGATACATCGGCCTGGGAAACTTGTCTCGGGACACCGAGTGCTGGTTTTTCTGGGAGCGCGCAGGGTTGCGTAGTGAAGATGTGCTGCGCGTCCTTCCCACGATCCAGAGGAGCACAAGCACATCCACGTTGCACAATTTGGAGATTGTGTCCGCAGGCAGCGGCCGCAAGAGGTCTAAGGACAGGATGAAGCTCGTGGCGATCCCGCTCTTGAAAGTAGCCGCCGGCTCCATCGGCAAGGACGGCGACAACCTGCCGCTGCTCAGCGATGCGCCGGTCGAGAGCATGATTGCGGCGCCAACGGATTGGTGCCCGAATCCTTCCTATACCAGTTGCCTGCGCGTGCGCGGCAACTCCATGTTGCCACTGATCCATGATGGATTCGTGGTGGCCGTGGATGCCTCGGAAACGGACTTGAGCAAGTTGGACGGAAAAATTGTCATCGCCTGGCACAAGGATATAGGCCTGACCATATCGCGCTTTCGGCGGTTCGATCACACCGAGGTTTTGCAGCCCGAGAACATTGAATACGAAGCGGTCACTCTGGGCTCAAAACAGACCTGGAAGATTGTCGCGAAGGTTTTGTGGTGGGTGGGCAAAGCGCCCTAGCCCGCTTCAACGGAAGTAGCACAGACACTCCTGTTTACCCTGAGCTTCGAAGGGTCTGTGCCCACGCTCTGAGTAACGCCGAGGCAACAGACGAGCACCGCCACGCCGAAAATGTTCTTCTCTTACAGTCTTACGACCGTCGCCCGCTCTAAATAAGCGCAAAAGGCATTAGCCAACTGCATCTGCCGTGGACTCTTGCAATCCGGTTCAAACAATCTCGGATTGCCCACGACGATTACCGCGGTCATCGCGCGTGACGTAGCGACGTTGAAGCGGTTCAAGCTGTACAGAAATTCCATCCCGCGCGGCGCATCTTCGGGCGAAGAGGTCGTCAGCGAATAAATTACGACCGGCGCCTCCTGGCCTTGGAATTTGTCGACGGTCCCAACGCGCGCGCCCTGCGGCAGGGCAACCAGCAAGTCGCCAACCTGCGCATTGTACGGAGCGACGACCACCACATCATCCAGCCCCATCTGCTTGCTATTCGCGCCCGACCGAAACCATTGCACTCCGGGTGCCACCAGGCTCCGCACGATCCCATCGATCACCGCGACTTCCTCCGCCGAAGAATTGCGGTTCCCGGCATGGCGCACGGGCACGAACCACAAGCCGGCTCCGCTGAGCCATGGGTGATTCGCAAGCAGACGGTGTTGCAAAAGATCACGCGAATGTAACCGGCCTTCGTAAAACATCTCCGACGTGAATTCACAAACTTGCGGATGCATGCGCCACGTTTCCGGCAACAGCATTCCCATCGATGGTGGAATTGTCTTGTGCTCTCCGATCAAATGCTCCAACGCGGACTTTTCCGCGCCGGCCGGGTGGCTCCCTTTCAAGGGCCGCTCCAGCTGTTGCGGATCGCCGATGAGGACCAAACTCCGCGCCGCTTGCCCCACGGCGACCACATCGGCCAGCGCCATCTGCCCGGCCTCGTCGATGAACAAGGCATCCACCGCTTCACAATATTCCGGGCGCGTCCAGAGCCACGAAGTGCCGCCCACCACATTTGCCGAACCCGATTTCAACGCTCGTAACGGAACCTCATTGTCCGTAGCAATTGCAATTTGCTCCAAGGGATCCAAGTCTTCGGCTTCATTCAGCTTTTGCATGCAGTTCACGTCGCGGCTGCCGTCTTCGGCTGCCGCCGTCAACACCTCTTCCAGCAGTTTGCGAATTACTTTGTGACTGAGCGCCGTGACACCGACCTTCTTTCCTGATGCGATCAACTGACAGATCATGCGCGCCCCGGTGTAGGTTTTGCCTGCGCCGGGAGGTCCCTGGATCGCGAAGACAGAATGGTCCTGCGCGACGGCAATCCGGCACGCGGTTACTTTTGGCTCTTCTCCAGGCAGCGGCTGGATTGTCTCTCCGCGCAGCAGGCGCGGCGCTCTTCGTAGGAGCAAATCACGCGTCGCGCGAAATTCTCCAGGCGCGTCGATGCTGCCCGCGTTTACCCAATCGCCCATGCGCAACAGCGAATCCGCGTGGCCGTCCAAATTCATGGGCCGGTCCCACACATACACCGCGGCAGGATGCAATTCGGCTGTCTTCCTCGTCTTCTTGATGTCGACGGTCGCCGCGGCCAGGTCTATGCCTACGACGCAGCCAAACCTTTCGGCGCGCCAGTAAACATCTTTATCGCAGCGAACTTCTGACTCCTGTTTGTCAAAGCCGTAGCGATCGGTCGGAATATTTCGGTCCACGCCCAGGCGCTTCACAAAACGCAATCCCGCAAGCCCCGCACGATCCTCCAGCAGCTCGTCGTCGTCCAACTCCGCCAGCCGGTAGCCTTCCCACCAGGATGCCTTGTTCTCCCGTCGGTGCCAGTCCAGAAGTTGCGCCAGAATCCATACCGCCCATTGTTCGGGCGATCGTTGCGCCGCATCCAAAGGAACGTCTCTCGTGAGTTGAGCGGTCAGCGCCGCAACGCGCTTCTGCCGCGCGTCCAATTCTTCCGTCGCCGCGCCGTCCGCGATCTTCGGCCTCGCAATTGTCGTTCCAGCATCCACCAATTTCCGTCGCTCGATCTCCAGCCAGTCTCGCAACGCTGCCGTGGAAAAGCAGTCTTCGCCGTTGTATCCCTCCAGGGCCTCGCGAAACTTCTCCGGCAGCTCCTGGCGGTCCCAACCCAGTTCCAGCCGGTGTTCGACAAATCGCATCGCCGCCCGCGATTCCTCCGGCGGGATCTTCCTATTAAATCCGTAAAACGCTTCCAGCTTCTTTAACGAATATTCCTCCACGCTGGCCCGCAGCGCCTGCTTGAAAACGGTGTGCAGGTCCACGAACAATCCTGCGCGCAGCATGCTGTCAATCTCTTCTTCTCGCGTCGCGTACTTTCCCATCAGACACTTGAATGCGCTCGGCTCGTACGCACCGAAGTGATACACATGCGTCGCGGGAAATTTCTTCCACCGGGCCATGGCCGCATCTACGAACCACTCGAACCCGCTTTTCTCTTCAGCCGCATTGAAGGCCCATCGTTTTTCGTAGGTTAGTGGGCCGTCATCCGAGGCCGCCACAAATCCGAAAAGATATTGCTGTCCGCCGCCTGCTTCCAGGTCGCCCGCGAATGGATCGCCTTCCAGATCCACGAACACATCTCCCGGCGAGGGCTCCGGTAATTTGCAAAAGCCGGTCGCCTCCACGACCGGGAGCAATACCTCGTGCACCGGCGTATCGAGTGTCCGCGCTTCCACCTGCACGCGGGCCTGCTCGCGCACCCGCTCGATTCCTTCTCGCGAGCCATGCAGCGGTTTCTGCTTCAGTGGAATGGGCAGCACCGCCAGCTTCGCCATCGTTTCCGCATCCCACGACTCCAACTGGTTGCGCTGCTGCCGTCGAATCCCCGCCACCAGCGAAAGGTGATCGTCGCCGCGCCGCCGGGCATCGCATTCGCGAAACCACCGGCAAATATCGCAATGCGTGCATGGCTCGGGATACGTTTCGGCGGCGGCCCCGTTTTCGCAGGCCTTTTCCAGCTGCCCCTTCACGTAGCGGTAGTACGCGGCATACTCCGCGACGCGATAGCGCTCCGCGGCAAAGGCCTTCCCCGGCGGCACCACCCACATAAATTCCGGCAGCGACTCTGGCGCACCCTGCATCTCGCCGAGCAACTCCGAATAGAACGCGAGCTGCAAGATGGTGGTGGCCTTTGTCTCGCGCGCCAGCTTGCAGTCGTAAGCTTCATACGACCAAGCCCCAAACCGGCTCGGACTCGCCACCTTCCGCAACAAATCCGGCCGCCCAAACCATCGCCCGCAGCGCAGCGCCCCCTGCGCAATCAGCTCGACCCCAGCCTCCATCGCGCGCCGGGTTTCGTCTGCAATGCGCGCCTCGTGCATCCCCGACAGGTTCAGGACGTCTAATCCGTTTTTCTCCAAGAATGCGAGATATCTCGCTTCATGCCGCAGACCCAATTCGCGGATCACCGACAGATCAGGCGCCTCCCATTGCGGGCGCTCGCGCTCTCCCCGCGCCGCACTCAACTCCAAAGAGGTAAGGTGGTGACAAGCCAGATGGTTACTAACGTCAGTAGCCGCGAGTCGGACTTCGCCGGAAACAATTCGCATGCCTTAAGCGTACTCCGCCGTACGCGAAGACGGCAAAGTGGCCTTCGCATGCTTTTAACCCTGACCAACGTTTAGCCGGGAAAGATTTCGTCGAAGGAGTGGATCGTTTGACTCGGAGTTGGCTGAGCGGAGGCCGGCGCGCCGCGATCGCACAGGACGGCATGCATTTCAGCGGAATGCGCAGCCTCCACTTCTTTTGTGGCGTCGGAAACGAATAAGAATTCACGCGGCGAACGGCCTAGAGACGCGGCAATTTTCTTGTAGCTTGTTGCGGCCGTCTTGACTCCCGTGTGCGTGTCGAAATACGCAGCGATGTACGGGGTCAAGTCGCCGGATGCTACGGATTGAAGGAGCTGCTGCTGCGCGAGCACGCTGCCCGACGAATAAATGCAGATCTGCCGCTGTTGCAGGCGCCAGCGCTCAAACGCGGGAGGAACATCCGGATATACCTCGCCTTGCAATTCTCCCTCAGCGAATCCTTGCTGCCAGATTTTTCCTTGCAGGGTCTTGAGTGGCGTACACTTGCTGTCTCGTGCGATCAACCAGCGCGCATACGCAACACATGAGCTGAGTTGCCCTTCGTCGGAGCCGCTTAACCAGGCCGCAGGCTGTTGTCCTGCGGCGGCGTCGCGTTCGTGCTGCGCTTTAAGATCCTGAACGAGAGCTTTGACCTCAGGCTCCGAGAAATGCGCGCGCAAAAACGGTTCGACCTTGCGAGCTGCATACGGAAACAGGATCTTGTAGACGAAGTCGATGGGAGTCGTCGTACCCTCGATGTCGAGAAGCAGAACGCGGACGTGGTTCCAGTTCCCGGAAGGCACGCGCGCTATTTCACAGCTGCTTGCAGCGGGATATATCTCGGACCCCAGCAGACTGGCTCATACTTTCGATCCAGGCCGCTGCTGGTGTAGTGCGGAGTCCACCCGGAAATATCCTGGAACAAACGGATCGCGCGAATGCGGCGGTCACCGCACAAATCGAACCAGTGCAGTGTGCCGCGCGGAACGCGAATGAGGTCGCCGGCTTCCACCTCAAGTGCGACAACGGGGCTACTTTGCGGATGGATGTGGAAAAGTCCGCGCCCCGCGACGATATAGCGCACTTCATCTTCGTCGTGGCGATGCTCGATGTTGAATTTCGCCAGCATGGCGTCGAGCCCGGGCGTATCGGCATTTACGTCGATCACATCAGCGGTCACGTATCCACCACGGCGCTTCAGTTCATCCACCTGCGAGGCGTAGGCGCTCAGGATTTGTTCCGCCGACGCGTCAGACGTCACACCATCGGCGAGCGGCCAGCGCTCGTACTCGATCCCGATGCCAGCAAGGTAGTCACGGGTTTCGTCGTGCTCGTGTAACGAGCGCTGTTCGTCGGGAATGCGAAGGACTGCCATGATCGTGTTCTCCTCGCCCGGCCCGCGCCGGATGGTCCCTTCCTAAATCCCGCGCGAAGCCGCACCGGATCGTACTAACACTTCCATGAGGAACTCTAAAATTTCAACATGGCGCTTGGCTTCTTGCAAGCTGGAACCCCAAGTATAGAGCCCGTGCCCGCGCAACAGGAATCCGTGGAGTCCCGGATTCTCGCGCAGAACTTGGCTCACCCGTTGCGACAACTCCAGCATGTCCTGGGAATTCTCCAGAATTGGCAGCCACTCGCGATGCTGGTGGGTGCGGACACCTTCCAAGCCCTTTAACATTTCATAGCCTTCCAGTGCCAGGCCACCCCGCGAAGCAAACGTTCCGGAAAGAATCGTGCTCCACACCGAGTGCGTGTGCAGCACCGCGCCCGCTTTCAAACCACGCACGATGGCAACGTGAAGCAACGCTTCGGCCGACGGTTTGCCTTCGCCGCGCACGACATTGGCAGTATCACCCACCTCCAGAAAATGCTCGGGCGTCAAGCTGCCCTTGTCCAATCCTGTGGAGGTAATGGCGAGTCGCATCGGATCGCGAGAAAGAACCGCGCTGAAGTTGCCGCTGGTGCCCAGCACCCAGCCACGTGTGTAGAAATTGTGGGCTAGCGCCGCCAATTCCGTCCCGAGAGCAGAAAGAGTCGGCGTCTTTTTTTTCGTGGAGCGGTCGCCCCGGGATTTTGTAACTCGCGGCTTCAACTTTTTCTGCGTCTTCATCACTCTGCCATTCGCCTGCGTTCGTAGCCTGCCACCGGTTTGGGCGTTGCCAGCCTAACGCAAAAGCATAGCAGTATTTATTGTGAGACGGTTCCGGGACGAGGACTCGACTTCCAGCGCAACGCCTGAGGGGGACGGTCAGGCCGCTGGATGCGGCGCTTCGAGATAGGCCCATCTCTCGACGATGTTCCTGTTCGCGATGCGCCAGATGACGATCCCGCGAAACTCCAGCTTCTTCCCGCTTTGCGAATCCGTCGCCGTCCAGTGGTTACGCACCACCACCTTGTCGTCCTCAGCGATCATTTCTTCGATCGTCACATGAAGATCAGGAAATCGCTTCAGCGCCCCGCTGACATATTGGATCGCTCCCGCGGGTCCGGGAGGCATGCCCGGCGGCACGTCGGCACCGTGATCCACAAAGTCGGCGGCGAAGTTTACGTTACCGATCGGCACGTTTTTCTTGTTAACGAACTCCTCGAAGTGCCCGCGGATAAATTCGCGCGCCTGGAGATGGGTCATTCCCGTTTTCGCGTTGACCGCATCCACGGCTTCTCTCCTCAGGCTTTCGCGGATCGCCCGCGGAACTCTCCTGCGAACTCTTTCAGGAAGGGATCCATGCGGATCGCCGGGCGTCCCAGCAATCGCTCTAACAGGCCGTCCACGCGCCCGCCGTTGCCGCTTGTGTAGTATTCCTGCAGCTCGAGAAGCGCGCTAACTTGCCACTCCGGCATGCCCTGGTCCAGCATCGCCTTGCGCTGGGCTTCCACGGGGATATTCACATACTGAGCGGGAGCCCCCGTTTGCCGCGAGATTTTCTCGGCGACTTCCGTGTAGGTCAGCGCTTCAGGCCCGTTCAATTCGTAAGTTTGCGCGTCGTGCTCGCCGCCTCGCAGAGCCTTAGCCGCGACGACCGCGATGTCCCGCACATCCAGGAAACTGACCCGCGCATTTCCCATCCCGGCATAAAATACTCCCTGCTCCCGGATGCTCGGCGCGTAGTACGTCACCACGTTTTGCATGAAAATGTTTGGCCGCAGGATGCAATACGCCATCTTAGTCGCCTTCAGCTTGTCTTCCACTTTTTGGTGCCAGCTTGGAAATGATTTCGGATAGTCCCCTGCGCCCAGCGCCGAGTTCAGGACGACCCGCCGCACGCCGACAGCAACGCAAGACTCGATCGCGTTGCTCTCAAGCTGCACAAGGTCCGGAATCGGCGAGCACACCAGATAGATGCTGTCGACGCCCCGCAACGCCGCGGCGAGGCTCCCCTTGTCCGCGAAGTCCGCAATGACCGTCTCCGTTCCCGCAGGAGCCTTCGCCGCCTCTTCTTTGGAGCGGTACATGGCGCGGTGTTTCTCGCCACTTCGCGCCACTTCCGCCAGCACTGTTTTCCCGACATTTCCGCTCGCGCCTGTAATTAAGATCATTTATTCTTCCCCGTGGATTGATTCTTTCCACTTCGGTGGAATGGTATAACCATTCCGAGGGCCGGCGGAAGAACGCACAATTTTGTAAGCCGCCCCGCAGGCCCTGAGGTGGTCCGTTGAAAAATAATTACGGCTGCCCGGTATCGGGCACGATCAATTGCGTCAGTGGCAAATGGAAGGTGCTGGCCATCTGGCATCTCGGCTTCGGGCCGAAACGCTTTGCCCAGCTTCGCGATCTGCTGCCGGGCGTCAGCGAAAAAGTCTTGAGCGCGCAGTTGCGCCAGCTCGAAAGCGACGGCATCGTCCATCGCAAAGTGAAGCATGCTTCGCCGCCGCAGGTGACCTACTCCCTCACACCTGCCGGCGAGGAACTTATTGGGCCCATGAGCACGCTCTGTGCTTGGGGCACGCGGCATCTCGGAATCCCTGGGACCTTGCCTCGCAACCCCAAAGTAAAGGCCGCGACAACGAAGTAACGGCACCCACATCAGGGAATTGTGATCTAGAGCTTGCTGCCGTCAGCCATGATGCCGCGTCCCTACGTAGCAACCGCCGCGCGTATAGCAACGGGCCGGACGCGCCCGCCTTGCGTCAGGCTCAATGGAACGAGACCAACCATGAATCTTTTCTGCTCAAGCTTATCTCCGCAGCGGGGCGCCAGGATCGCGTTGCGCAATTTCCTGCGCGACGACGAGGGTCTCCTCGTGAATCAAGCCGTTAGTGGCGAGGATCATTGGGCCGCCTAGGCGATACCGCTCGCCGGAGAAATCGGTGACTTTGCCGCCGGCTTCTTCGACCAGGAGCATTCCCGCCGCAACGTCCCATCGATTAAGACCAAATTCCCAGAAAGCCTCAAACCTGCCGGCGGCCACGCTGGCCAGATCGAGGGCCGCGGAGCCATCGCGACGGACCCCGTGAGATCGCAGCGTGAAATCCCAGTAATAGTGAATGTTCGGGCTGGCGATGCGCTTGTGCGCGGGGAACCCGGTGCAGAGCAGGCTGGTGGCCAACGTCTCGATCTTAGAAACGCGGATGGGCTTGCCGTTCAGCATGGCGCCTTCGCCGTGCGCAGCCGTAAACAGCTCATTGTAAATAGGGTTGAACACCACGCCGGCGAGGATCGTGTCGCGCCGCGCCAGCGCAATGGAGACGCAGAAGCACGGATAGCCGTGCGCGAAATTCGTCGTGCCGTCGAGCGGGTCGACGTGCCAACGAAATTCAGAGCTGCCTTCGTGGCCGGAGCCCTCTTCGGCAGCGATGGCGTGATCGGGGAAATATTGCGTGAGCCGTTCGACGATCGCGCGCTCTGAGCGCTTGTCGGCCTGGGTGACCAGGTCCGCGTCACCTTTGTAGGCGATATTCGGCGGCCGATCGAACTCTTGCCGCAGAATCTTGCCAGCTTCCTGAGCAATTTCGACGGCAGCGTCGAGGTACGATTTCGTCATAGTCATAGAAGATGCGCCCGTCTCAAGGCACCGCAAAGTTCGCGGTGAGCTTCCTCCACTTTACCATCCACTGTGGGAGCGAACGAAAAGCGGATGCGCACTCGCTCGGCAGGAGGAATTCTTTGTGGAAGTTGGCATCTACTAGATGGATTACGGTCCACGGCTCTCGGACGAATAGCCCGAAGACGTTACGGGCGCCGTGAGGCGGCCAAGGTTCTATGCGCGGCGACAGTCTTCCTATGGATTGCGTCCGAGACGGAGTATTCGCGGCGAATTTCTATTTTACCCCTCTTCAGCAAATCGGCGCATTGTTCCGCGGCCAGCGGCTGGCTGAAGAGGAAGCCTTGTCCTTCGGAGCAATCGCGGGCCTGCAAGAAGGCCAGTTGTTCCTGGGTTTCGATGCCCTCGGCAATGACCCGCAACTTGAGGTTCTTACCCATATCGATGACGGCGCCGACAATGGGTGAGTCACTCGCTTTGCCAGAGATTTGGTGAACGAAGGACTGGTCGATTTTCAGAATATCAATGGGGAACTTCCGGAGATAGCTGAGACTGGAATAGCCGGTACCGAAGTCATCCACGGCGAGCCCGATCCCCATCCTTTTGAGCTCCGGAAGCACCGTGGCCGTGCAATCGGCGTACTCCATCAGGCCGCCTTCCGTGAGCTCCAGGTCAAGAAATCGAGGATCGAGCCCGACCTCGGATAGTATCGTCTGGACACCTTTCACAAAATCCTTATGGCGGAATTCGGTGGCGGAGACATTGACGGAAACGTGCTTGAATGCCAAACCCGCGCCCTGCCATTCGTGCGCTTGCCGGCAAGCTTCGCGCAGCACCCAACGACCGATGGGCACGATGAGACCGCAATCTTCAGCGATGGGCACGAATTGGGACGGCGGGACGAGACCTCGACCCGGCTGGCGCCATCGGATGAGCGCCTCCATTCCGGTGATTTCTCCGGTGTCGAGTTTCACCTTGGGCTGGTAGTGCAACAAGAACTCTTGTCGTTCCAGCGCGCGGCGCAAACCGCTTTCCAGAGATTGCCGCTCCACAGCCTTGGTATTCATTTCGGTCTTGAAGAACTGGAAATTATTGCGCCCGCTTTCCTTGGCATAGTACATGGCCGTGTCGGCGTTCTTGATCAGCGTTTCGGAATCCTCTCCGTCCACCGGGTACACGCTGATGCCGATGCTGGCATCGATATGCAAATCTTGCTTTTCGATGGAGTGCGGCGCGCTGACCGCCTGCAGTATCTTGCTCGCGCTGGTGGCCGCGTCTGCCGGGTTGGTAATCTCCGAAAGCAGGATCACAAACTCATCGCCGCCTTGCCGGCTAACCGTGTCGGAACCCCGTACGTTCGCCAGCAGACGCCGTGAAACCGACTGCAGCAGCCTGTCGCCGGTGGCATGTCCCAGCGAATCGTTGATGTATTTGAAACGATCCAAATCCAGAAAAAGGACGGCAATGGAACGCTTCTGGCGGCGCGCCAAGGCAATCGATTGAGTGACCCGGTCGTTAAACAACAGGCGATTGGGCAGGTTGGTGACCAGATCGTGCTGCGCCGAGTACGTCATTTGCAGTGCGATGGCTCGCGCCGCGGTCACATCATGGAAAACAATCACCGCCCCGATGATTCTGCCAGCGCGGTCGTGGATCGGCGCGGCGGAATCTTCAATGGCGGACTCAAACCCATCGCGCCGGACCAGGATGCAATTCACCGCAAGTCCCACGGTCCTGTTTTGCGCGACGGCCATCTCCATGGGGTCTTGCGCGGTCTTGCGCGTCACGCCGTCAATAATCCGGAAAATGTCGCCGAGAAGTTGCCCGATCGCTTCTTGGCGGGGCCATCCTGTCATGGCCTCCGCAACAATATTGAGGTAAGTTACTTTGCCGGCGACGTCGGTACAGAGAACCGCGTCGCCGATGGAGTTTAGTGTCACCAGTGCGCGCTCTTTCTCCACGTACAAGGCATCCTCGACGGTCTTGCGTTCAATCGCGTTGCGCAACGCGCGCGGCAGCGAATACCCATCGATGTGAGTTGGCATGAGATAGTCTTGTGCGCCCCCGGCTACTGCTTGTTTCGCGAGGACTTCGTCATTCTTGCCTCCGAGGATCAGAATTGGGATGTCCGGCGCGGCGTTGAACAATTTGTCGAACGTTGCAAGGCCCTCACTATCCGGTAGGGACAATTCCAGCAAGATCGCGGCAATTCCTTTTTTGCTTAGGCGCTCGAGACCCTCGGACAGTTCTCGAACGCACTCCAATTCGAAACGATCCGCGCCGAGCGCCGTCCCGAGCGCCGGGCCGAGCGCCGTCCGAACCTCGCCGGCGAAGGCGGGCTCGTTCCCAATCAGAAGTATTCGTGGTGGCGGGATAGGTGTTGCCAATTTGTACCTCCGGTTGCGTCAAACAGTCACATGCGCCTCCGATACCAGTCTGTACTATAGCGGACATAAGTGAAATTATAAGAATTATGTAACGCATCGGTTACCCCCTCCCGCGTCTTGAGCAACTTGAGTGTTTGGGTGGCAACGCCCGGGCGCAGCCCTTAAGCGAGCCGTAAGTGCCTCGTTATCAGCCAACTTCAGGCCTCTCAAAGGGCGATATTTCGGCTGCAAGATTCAAACCTGCGCGCAAAGAAACCCAAATGGGGACGAATACCCAACTGGAGACTCCGAGCAAACCGCCAGTGTTTGCCTGCTGACATTGGCTCCGACTCTAGCAAGGTGGGCCCAATCAGATAGCCAGCATGGTCCTATAGCGTTTTACGGTACGTTAGCGTACCGTGAGATTGGCCGCCCACCAAAATGCCCTGAACCATTCAAAGTTGAATTGTGGCTTACGGCCTAGGCCGTTCCCCCACGTACTAGCTTGATCCACAGAATAAGGAGCGCGCCATGGACATTCCCCGACTACTTCACCGTAGCTCCCGCCACCGGGTTTCGCAATTGCCGCGCGCGTCCGAACGACCGATGGCCGCAGTGACCAACGAACCCGCACGCCTCGAAGACATCCTGATCACCGAGAAGCTGAAATCGCGCCGCCGCCGGAAGCCAAATGCCCACGCCGAGAACGCCGCTCTGCACGGTCTCGCGCGCGTGATGGCCACCGCTCCCGACGAATTGATCGACACGTTGCTTCGAACCGCGCTGGAGTTGTGCAGTGCAGGCACCGCGGGTCTGAGCCTGCTGGAGACGCCCGCGCGAGGCGATCCCATCTTTCGTTGGACCAACCTGGCTGGAGCGCTGCGCAAGCATATTGGCGGCACTACGCCGCGGGATTTCAGTCCTTGCGGGGTAACGCTCGACCGCAATGCGCCGCAGCTATTCGCGCATCCCGGGCGGCGTTTTCAATATTTCAACGGCTTTGAGTTCCCGATCTTCGAAGCGCTGGTGATCCCGGTGGGTCTGGGTGCCGAGCTGACCGGCACGATCTGGGTAGTAGCCCACGACGACGAAGTGAAGTTCGATTCCGAGGACGCGCGGATCATGATCTGGCTCGCCGATTTTACGAGTTGCGCCTTCCGCATGACCCGGCTGTCGGAGATGCGGCAGGCCGCGCGCCGGGAAGGCGAAGAAGAGATCGCCGCCCAAAAACTCACGGAAACGGCGCTCCGGCAAACCCAGAAGAGCATGGAGATGGACATCACCGCGCGCGCCGCTCAACTCGAACAGCTCTCAGTGAAACTCCTCACTTTGCAGGACGAGGAACGCAGGCACCTCGCCCGCGAACTGCACGACAGCGCCGGGCAATACCTGGCCGGGATTCAGATGAATCTAAGCGCTTTGCTCCGGCCGACCTCGGGCCTCGCGGACCCCGCCAGAGCTCGTGTTTCTGATTCGCTGGACATGGCGAAACTCTGCACCTCGGAGATCAGAACGATATCGTACTTGCTGCACCCGCCCCTTTTGGATGAAACCGGACTGCCGTCGGCAATCACCTGGTATGCGGAGGGTTTTGCGGAGCGCAGCGGCATACGCGTCGATCTGCAACTTCCAGAAGATTTGGGGCGATTGCCCAGCGAAACCGAGACCGCACTGTTCCGCGTGGTGCAGCAAAGTCTTGCGAATATTCACCGCCATTCCGGGAGCACAGTAGCCATCATCCGCATCGTGATCGATAGCCATGCCGTGAGCGTCGAGATCCGCGATGAAGGCCGCGGCTTCCCTCCCGAGGTGCTAACCGGATTTCATTCCGGCACCCGCCTGCTCGGTGTGGGCATGGCTGGCATGCGCGAACGCATCCGGAACATGGGCGGGCGCTTCGACGTGCGCTCCAGCGACAAAGGCGCGTCAATTCACGTGAGTCTGCCGATCGGCCCAAAAGCGGTTTCGGCCAAAGCCTAAGGCCTTTTTGACCAAAGATACATATAAACGGGCATTGTTTATTATGAAAGTACCTGTTTCACTCGATTCCTACCCTAGAACTGAGGGTCCCCTCCGAGGCCCTCCCGATGATTCGAATTTTGATTGTCGACCATTTCGAGCACATACGAGGGATGCTTCGTGCCCTGCTGGAAGCCGAGGAAGGCTGGCAGGTTTGCGGCGAGGCAGCCGATGGGCAGGCAGCCATCGATCAATGTATGTTGCTCCAGCCGACGTTGGTGGTCCTGGATATCCATATGCCTGTTCGCAATGGGCTGGAAACGGCTCGAGAGATCATCCTGCTGTTCCCTCAAATGCTCATTCTGATCCTGACCATGGATGGGTCGCCCCACTTTGCCCTTGCTGCCGTCGCGTCTGGGGCGCAGGGACTTCTGGTAAAGGCGCGAGCGAGCGAGGAACTTGTGCCGGCGGTTTCAACGTTGCTTCGTGGTGAAAGATATTTCTCGGGCGCTCCCGAGTCGCAGTCAGCGAGGGTTTCGAGCCTCGAAGATTGAATCACCCTCGGGCGCAATTGACGCTATTACAATGACTAGCCCCATGCCACAGCCCTTCCGCGCTTTCGACTATGTGTTGTGTGCAGTCGCATTTCTCCTGGCGGGCATTGCCATCGTACCGCTGATGACTGCCTGGATTCGCTGACAGCCGTCGAAATCTACGTGCGGGAGGGAATCGCGCTCCGCTGGTACGCGCCGATCGCATTGCGCGCGGTCATCGTGAGGTTATGAGGAAGTTCGTGGGTGCCGAACCAGCGCACTTCGCTGGTCTTGTGCGGCTCGCAGTTTCGCGCCGTGCCCTCCAATATGCGTCCCAGGTACGCGGGAGAGACCCAGTGCTGGCGCTCGTCCGGGAGCAAATGATCGGTGACGCAAAGCAAACGGTCGATGGCGATCTTCAGGCCGACCTCCTCAAGCGCCTCACGGATCGCGCAACCCTGCACGGTTTCGAGAAAATCCACCTTGCCGCCAACGATGCTCCAACATTCTGCTTCCGGTGGAAATTTTCGCAGCGTAAGCAGAACGCGGCCACCGTCGTCAACGAGCAGCACACCGACTCCCACTCTTGGCTGCGAATTAGCGTTTATGGGAACGGCCGCAGCGCTCATCGTTTTTTTAACTGAGGACGAGGTTGGTTACGGCCATCTTGCATGACATCCATTCCTTTGCGGGCGTGGCGTCGTCGCCATCGGGAAACCAGCGGTTTTTTCATGGTAGCACACCGGGTTCGTGCCTTTTAGCGGCGCGTGTGGGTGTTTCCCCAAAATACCTCTCTGGTTTGAAGAAAATCGTACTAGAACATTTCGGCCCTCACAGGTCGCTGTCCCAAAACTGGCCTACGGTTCAGGTGACGCGATTTCAGCATCTATCTACGATGTCGCTCCAGTAATCCAGCCAGTTCGACGCTAGGAAGCCCAAGTCGCTAGCGTCTTCGCACAGTGAGTCCGAATTCTGTGCGCTTTGTTTCCGATGTTCGTTCGAATGCCTGACGTGTGTCTACCGCCGGGCCGGAGCGTTGCTCCAGGGACCACTGCGCTCCAGGGGAGGAGACCAAGGCAATGTCCGTACCATCTGAAAAACGTTTGCGAAGTCCGTTTCACTTGACTCATAGAAACACAGCGATTTTCGCGGCTGGCGCTCTACTGGTTCTGACCAGCGCGACCGTCATGGTCGCTCAATTTGCCGTAAGGGATCCGGGCGTACGCAACGGCTCGGTTGATTCCGGCAACGCCCTCGCTTCCGTTGCTTCGACGAGTGCCAACGACTATTTCCTTGACGGCAAAAGTCGTTTTCAGGAGGTCGAGGGAGTCGCTGGCGGCGCACACAACGGCCTCGGCCCGCGCTTCAACAGCAATAGCTGCTCGAGTTGTCACGCGCAGCCCGCCGTCGGAGGTTCTAGCCCGAGCGCCACAGTTTTCCCGTTCGTCGGACCCAACCCGGAAACCTTGGTCACCAGTCAGAACTCAACGCAGAATCCGTTGCCGCCCTTTATCACCATCGATGGTCCAGCACGTGAAGCTCGCTTCAAGTTCTTCCTGAACGGCGACGGCTCACTCAACACCAACAACCCCGATGGCGGCGTTCATGATCTTTTTGTAATTTCCGGACGCTCGGATGCCGGGACTTGCTCCATCCAGCAGCCTGATTTCCGCAAGCATCTTGCGCTAAACAATGTCATCTTCCGTATTCCCACACCGATTTTCGGTGCCGGCCTGATTGAAAATATTACGGACGAAGCCATCCTCGCCGACATGAAAGAACATGAACTCGCCAAGGACGCCATGGGTATTTCCGGCCATCCGAATCGCAATGGAAACGACGGCACCATCAGTCGTTTCGGGTGGAAAGCGCAAAACAAGTCGTTGCTGATTTTCTCGGGTGAGGCTTACAACGTTGAAATGGGCGTGACCAACGAACTGTTCCAGGACGAGCGCGCCAGCCCCGGCGAATCCGGCCTTCCCCCCAACTGCAAATTGAATCCGACGCCGGAAGACAGCACCAATGTCGGCGCGATCCAGACCACCCAGGTGTCCAGCGACGCCGTAGGTTTCTCCATGTTTATGCGGCTTCTCGCGCCGCCAACGCCATCAACATCAACGCCCGGTGGTGCCGCCTCCATCGCGAACGGAAGCCGCGCTTTCGCGGCCGTTGGATGCGCGCTGTGCCACACGCCAACCCTGCAGACCGGCCCTTCTTCGGTCACTCCGAGCTTGAACCAGGCCAACGCCAATTTGTATTCCGACCTGCTCGTCCACAATATGGGCGCCAACCTGGCCGATGGCGTCTCCCAAGGCAACGCGACCGGCGATGAATTTCGCACCGCGCCACTGTGGGGCCTCGGTCAGCGCATTTTCCTGCTCCACGATGGCCGCTCAACCGATCTCCTGGACGCCATCAACCAGCACATGAGCCGCGGTTCGGAAGCCAATAATGTCATTCGCGCCTTCCGGCAGCAGCTTTCTCCGCAACAACAACAGGACCTGCTGAACTTCCTACGGTCACTGTAAATACTAACGCTGTAATCCTTACGTTGTTGCCGTGATACTGACGTTGTCCGCAAAGTGCCGCGCCTCATGACGTGAAATAGTGAGGCGCGGCTTCGTCACCTGCGAGGCCCTCACTGTCGGGGGAAGCCGAATTCTCTCGCGGCGCGGTCATCAACTAAAACGTCACCACCTATGTAGGCGCGCGCTTAAGCGTGTCCTTCCAATCTCGCCAGTACCCGTTCGAAACGCGCTTACTCGCCGGTATTTGGTTCGCCGCACTCCCATGCCATCATTCTGAACGGAGGCATCCGATGTATAAACTTGCCGCGCTAGTCCTGGTGGGATTGGCCCTTAATTTCGGTTGGGAAGAGCAAGACGAGCCACCCCCCAATCCCGAAATGCAGCGCCAGGAGATCGTCAACCTCGAAAATGAGGCGGCGCGCGCCATCCAAACCAACACCGGAACCTTTTTCCGGCGCGTCTACAGCGACGATTTCAGTGGCACGCTCTCCCACGGCCAAATCGTCGATCGCACCACCTTCATCAACGCAGTACAAACCTACGCCGTGAAATATGACGCCTTCAACGCTTCCGACATCAGCGTGCGTATTTACAAAGACACCGCCGTTGCCACTTGTCTATGGTCCGCGCGCGGTACCTTCCAGGGACAGAGCTTCGCTAGCCAGATGCGCGTGATGCACGTCTACATCGACACACCGAGAGGATGGCGAGTCGTCTCAGGCCAGATCACGCTCTTGCCTCCCGGCGCGCAGCAGCCCCTATAAATCCGTCCGCCGCCTCTGGCCTACCGCCACTAGAAATGCTACGCTCCCGCCTCACCTTCTTGCATACGCATGCGCTCCCTTGACCTGATCCGAAAGAAACGCGACTCCGGTGAACACTCCCGCGAAGAGATCGATTTTCTTGTCTCTGGCTACACGCGTGGCGACATCCCCGACTACCAGATGGCGGCGTGGCTCATGGCCGTTTGGCTTCGGGGTTTGTCTCTCGGAGAAACGGCCGCTCTCACCGAGGCAATGCTGCACTCCGGTGAAGCGCTGGACCTCTCCGACCTCCCCGGGAAAAAAGTGGACAAACACTCCACCGGCGGCGTTGGCGACAAGACCTCGCTGATCCTCGCCCCCATCGTGGCCGCCGGCGGCCTCACTGTTCCCATGATCAGCGGGCGTGGCTTGGGCCACACTGGCGGAACGCTCGACAAACTTGAATCCATTCCCGGGTTCAACGTGAATCTTTCGCTCGACCAGTTCCGTAGCGTGTTGCACGAATGCGGCATGGGGCTGATTGGTCAGACCGCCGAAATTGCTCCCGCCGACAAAAAAATCTACGCCTTGCGCGACGCTACTAGCACGGTCGAAAGCATCGGCCTAATCTGCGCATCGATCATGAGCAAGAAACTGGCTGAAGGCATCGACGCGCTGGTGCTCGACGTCAAGACCGGTTCAGGCGCATTCATGAAGCGCGAAGAAGACGCGGTGCGTCTCGCCGAAATCATGGTCGACACCGGCAAGCGCATGGGCAAAAAAGTAGTCGCGCTCATTACCGACATGGATCAGCCGCTTGGCTGCGCCGCCGGTCACTCCTCGGAAATCATCGAGTGCATCGCAGTGCTGAACGGCCGGGGCCCCGCCGATCTCCGCGATTTGAGCATCGAGCTCTCCGCGTGGATGTTTTATCTCGGCGAGCGCACCAAATCCCTCGAGGACGGTCGTCACCTCGCGCAAACGATGATCGCAAACGGCCAGGCGCGGGAGAAATTCAGGCAAGGGATTAAGCTGCAAGGCGGAGACGAACGCGTCATCGAAGAACCACAGCGTCTCCCGCAAGCGCGTTCGCACCTCGCTATTCTTAGCGAGCGTGACGGCTACATCAGCGGCACCAACTGCGAACGCTTCGGTACCGCCTTGGCTATGCTCGGCGGCGGCCGCGAGAAAAAAGAAGACGCCATCGACCCGGCCGTCGCCCTGACATTTCACAAGCGTATCGGCGACCCCATAAAAAAAGGCGAGCCCCTGGCCACCATCCACTACAATGCCGAAGCCCGGCTAGCCGAAGCCAAATCAATGATCGCCGCAACCTACGAAATCGCAGCCGAAGCACCACGGGAAAGGCTCCCGTTGATCCGTCGCATCATCGGTGCCGAGCAAACTCTGTAGGGGCGGGGCTTGTTTATCCTGAGCCTCGAAGGGCTCCGCCCAGCGTAACCGACAAGCACCGATGCTCCGCGGAGTCCGCGAGCGAGATAGAAAGAGGACAGAGCATGGGACGTTTGACCGGCGTGCTCGGCATCGCCGCAATCCTCGGCGTGGCGTATCTTTTCTCCACCGATCGCCGCGCCATCAAGCTGAAAACCATTGCCTGGGGCCTCGGCCTGCAGCTCGCGCTCGGTCTTTTCGTTCTTCGCGTTCCTGCGGGTCAAGCCCTGTTCGGAACTCTGGGTAATGCCGCAAAGCACCTGCTCGATTTCTCGTACGTCGGTTCGACGTTCGTCTTCGGCGAGATTGGCAAAGCGGACTCGTCCCTTGGCCTGATCTTCGCCTTCCAGGTGCTTCCTACGATCATTTTCATCGCCGCCTTTTTTGCGGTGCTCTACCATATCGGCGTGATGCAACTCGTCATTCGCGCGGCCGCCTGGGTAATGACCGTCATCATGGGTGCCAGTGGCGCCGAATCGCTCAACGTGGCCGCCAGCATCTTCATGGGCCAGACCGAAGCGCCGCTCACCATCCGACCATTTCTCCCGAAGCTCACCAAATCCGAACTCATGACGGTGATGACCAGCGGCATGGCCCACATTTCCGGCGGCATGATGGCTGCCTACATCCGTGTCGGTGGCGCCGACGCCAAGAGCCTGCTCACTGCCGTGATCATGACCGCTCCCGGCACCCTATTGATGGCCAAGATGCTCGTGCCCGAAACCGAGCAGCCGCTCACCGCGGGCCGCGTGCAAATGCCCGCCACCGAAAAAGAGTCCAACGTCCTCGGCGCCATTGCCCGAGGCACCGTCGACGGCCTCCATCTCGCCCTCAACGTCGGCGCCATGCTCATCGTTTTTCTGGCGTTGCTCGCCCTGCTCAACGCCATGATGGGCTGGGTACACATTCACATCAGTTGGTTTCCCTACAGTTTACAGGAAGTTCTCGGTTGGCTTTTTTCTCCCGTTGCCTGGCTGATCGGTATTCCCTGGCGCGATGCGAGCACTATCGGCAATCTGTTGGGCACCCGCATGGTACTGAACGAATTCGTCGCCTTCGCCCAACTCGGCACGATGAAGGGCTCCCTCGACCCTCGCAGCTTTACCATCGCCACCTTCGCCCTCTGCGGCTTCGCCAACTTCAGCTCCATCGGCATCCAAATCGGCGGCATCGGCGCACTCGCCCCCGAACAGCGCGACCAACTAGCCAAATTCGGCATCCGCGCCATGCTAGCCGGCACCATGGCCAACCTTATCTCTGCTTCAATCGTCGGCATCTTCACGTAACCCATTCTGGGACTAACCCAAGCCCATGGCATGGCCGGAACCCGCCGTGCAATTGGACTAGCTCCCCCTGTGAGCCTAAGTCATTTAGAATTAACACTTGCAGAGGTGTATCAAAACAAAGGGCTCGACTAGAGGGCGGGTTCGAAATAACTTGTCGAACGATCAACAACATTAGCGCCGGATCGTCGTCACACTGGAAACCTATGGCGCTCCCGGCATTCTTAATCCACTTTAAAATGAATTCATTCGTGGTTTGTTCCATGCATCGGCCGATTGGCGGTTATCTTAGCAGCGAGAACTAACCCGTGCCACATGAAGGGTAAGAACATGAAACGAGAAACGGAAGCGCCGCGCCAAGAGCCGATCCCGTCAAAGCGGAGCCAAAAGGAAATTCTGCTCCTCTCTCGTCCGTTCACATTCTTTGAACGGTTTTTTTATCCCTTTGTGGGTTACCGCAACTGTTCACGCGGCGCGATTCGTCATCGCACTGCCCAAGGCCAACTAGTTTGCGATGAAAACAGCTTTCACAGAGAGCGTTGTTCCAAACCCAATAGAAGCCATCGATCAGAAGGGACAAAAGCTTTGCATTTTCTCGCGCATCATCGCCACCATATTGACGACGGTCGCGGTTGAACCAGACCTCGGCAATTCTGAACCGCGTGCCGTGCTGTTTTAGCCGAACCTTGTACACGCAAAATCCCGTCCAACTGCGAACGAAGTACAAACCAAGGGTCTTTGAAGAAAGTGTGCCAGCGTTCTTCCATACTCTGTGGTTCGATTCCTTGCTTCAGGCGGAAAAACTCAGTTTCAGTGAAACTGCGCTCGAACGGAAGTTGAACCCTCAACCTAGGCAGTGGGCGGGGCTTAATCATTTGGCATTCTTAAGTTTCATCATGAAGGGAATTCTCGCTGAAGCGCAGAATGCAGTCGCAGCGCTAACGCCGAGTGCCGTTCCGACGGCTCGCCATGACGCTCCTTGAGAGCGTAGGCGTTCTATTTCCTCCGAATTTGCGATCTTCCGTGGGCCGGCCAAGGATTTTCCCTCTAGCACTTGCATTTCTAAGGCCCGCACGTACCCGTTCGGCGATGAGGCTACGCCAAGCTCAGCAACGGCACCTAAAACAGTGAAAATCATTTTGCCTGCCGGGGTGCTGGTGTCGATTTGCTCGCTGAGTGATCGTGGGCTAGTCCCCAGCCTTTCTCGGACCCTCACTTTCTACGTTCCTTCAATCGCGATATCTATCCGATTTT
>Ga0185299_10001025_pt1 | contig 62535 bp, 51 predicted proteins | sample PaiPotPPA55metaG_FD_128002 | JGI IMG/M metagenome (GOLD analysis project Ga0185299, IMG submission 128002) | Iron sulfur acid spring bacterial and archeal communities from Banff, Canada, to study Microbial Dark Matter (Phase II) - Paint Pots PPA... ... | reverse complement strand
GGCGGGCACGCGCTCGAGAAGTTGGGACGCGTTGAGGAAGCGCGCGAGGTGTATCAGAAAGGAATCGAAGCCACGGCTCGAACCGGAGACGCGCACACTCGCAGCGAGCTGCAGGCGGCGCTGGACATGCTACCGCTCTAACTTTCCAGTCGCGGCCTTTTTCCAGTCGCGTGCGAGCATCCCATAGACATTGATGTCGTGATACCCGCCATTCAATAGCTGGGCTTCGCGAAGCATTCCTTCAAGTTGAAAGCCCAGTCGCTTGGGGATAGCGCAACTTTTTGCGTTGCCGGTGGCGCAGTGGATCTCCACGCGGTTCAGCTTCCATTCGTGAAAGGCATGATCGATCACGGCGCGGCAGGCATCGGTCACGATTCCCCGGCCCCGATATTTTTGCGCGATCCAGTAGCCGATCTCCACCCTTCGATAAAGCCAGTCGATCTTATGGGTGCCGATCCCGCCAATTAGTTCATCGCCCGACCAGATGCCCGCCGAGAAACCATCGCTGCCCGCGAATTGCTGCAGCGAGGTCTTGATGAAATTGAGCGTGTGTTCTACCTCAGTGGTCATATCAACCCAGGGCAGCCACTCCCGGAGATAGGCCCGCTCGCGATCGACTACCGAAAACACTTCGGGCGCATGCCGCTCCTCCATCAGTTTCAGATACATGCCGTCGCGAATCTGCTTTTGAAACATGACTGCTCCTTTTGGTCACGGCTCGGTACCGGACAGTTTTACTGAGCCGCGACCATAGGAAGCGGTGCTAACGTTTTTGTTGCGACAGGCCACCAGTCTTTCTCGCCTTCCTGCCCTTTACCAAGCTGCTGGTGCGACATAGTTCTCGATGCCCATCTCGCCGATTACCGCGCATGAGGTCGATTCTAACGCGGAAACCGTCGTGCTAGCATGACCTCAGAGAATGAAAAAACTGCTTCTCATTATGCCCATGCTTGCTATCGCCGCTAATATTCCCGACCTCGCGCAACTCGAAAAGATGATCGCCCGCTTCACGCCTACCGACCTTCGCACCGATATTTCCAAGCTCTCGCCGGGCGACCGTCGGGCGCTGGCCAAGCTGATCGAGGCGTCGCGCGTGCTGGACGACATCTTCCTCAATCAACTGTGGAGCGGCAACCAGGCGCTGTATGCCAAGCTCCGCCGCGATACGACCCCGCTCGGCAAAGCCCGGCTGCATTATTTCTGGATCAACAAGGGACCGTGGTCGAGCCTGGATGATGGGATCGCATTCTTGCCCGACGTGCCGGAGAAAAAGCTGCCGGGCGCGAATTTCTATCCCGAAGACATGACCCGCTCAGAGTTCGAATCTTGGGTAAGGACGCTCCCTGAAGCCGAGCGCCAAAAGGCCGAGGGCTTCTTCACGGTGATCCGCCGCGACCGAATCGGTCATCTAAAGACCGTTCCCTACAGCCAGGAATATAAATCCGATTTGGCTAAGTCGGCGCGCCTGCTTGAGGAGGCGGCCGGGCTGACCGAGAATGCCACGCTCAAGAAGTTCCTGCTGGCGCGTGGCGCTGCGTTCTACTCCAACGACTATTACGAAAGCGATCTGGCGTGGATGGATCTGGATGCCCCGATCGACATCACCATCGGCCCGTATGAAACCTACAATGACGAGATTTTCGGGTACAAAGCCGCCTTCGAAGCATATGTAAATCTTCGCGACGACGCCGAAACCGCCAAGCTGAAGTTTTTTGGCGACCATCTGCAGGAGGTGGAAAACAATCTGCCGATCGATCCGAAATATCGCAATCCTAAGCTCGGCAGCCAGGCGCCGATCCGGGTGGTCAATGAAGTTTTCTCGGCTGGCGACGGTGAGCACGGCGTGCAAACGGCGGCGTACAACCTGCCCAATGACGAGCGCGTCGTGACCCAAAAGGGCAGCAAGCGCGTAATGCTCAAGAACGTGCAAGAGGCCAAGTTTCATTCCACGCTGGAGCCGATTGCCAAACGCATGCTCACCGCGGGCAGCCAGAAGGACCTGAGTTTCGAATCGTTCTTCACGCACATTCTGGCGCACGAGCTTAGCCACGGCATCGGTCCGCATCAAATCACGCTGGCGGGACGGAATAGCAGCCCGCGGCAGGAAATGAAAGAGCTTTATAGCGCCATCGAAGAGGCAAAAGCGGATGTCACGGGACTTTTCATGCTCCAGCATCTCTACGATCGCAAGCTGATCGAGGGCGGCGTGAGCGCCGAGCGGAAACTTTACACCACCTACCTAGCTTCCACGTTCCGCAGTCTGCGCTTCGGCCTGAAGGAGGCGCACGGCAAAGGGATGGCGCTGCAGGTCAATTACCTGACTGACAAAGGCGGATTCATTGCACGGCCGGACGGCACGTTCGAGGTGGATTTTGCGAAGATTAAGAGCGCAGTGCGTGACCTGGACCACGATCTACTGACGCTCGAAGCTACAGGCGACTACGCCGGCGCGAAGCGAATGCTGGATGAGCTGGGAGTGATCCGGCCCAATATGCAGAAGGCTCTCGACAGCTTAACCGGTATTCCGGTGGACATCGAGCCGGTGTTCGTCACCGCGAATCAGTTGACGGCTTCAGCCCGCTAACTTGGAAATGTCGTTGTAAAGTACGAAGGCGACCACGGCCATCAGGAAAACGAAGCCTAGCTTGAAGACAGCTTCCTTGACGCGCAGGCTCAGGTCGCGGCGCATGAACATCTCGACCAAAAGCAGCAGGATCACACCGCCGTCGAGGATCGGGATGGGCAGCAGGTTGAAGATCGCAAGATTCAAGCTGACCATCGAAGTCAAGCCTAAGTAAGCCGTCGGACCTTCGCGTGCGGCTTCTCCCGAGAGTTGCGCGATGCGGATGGGTCCTTCGAGTGACCGCGGCGACATCCGGCGCTCGACGATTCCACGCAGAAATTGATAGATCAACGTCGCGCTTTTGGCATTCTGCCGGGCCGATTCCACAAGAGCTTTCGGCAACGGCAAGCTGACGAATTCAACCTTGGGTTGCAGACTCACGCCGATCATCCACTTCTCGCTGCCATCCATGTCCGTCAGGGCCGGCGTCACGGTCACCGTGCCAGTCTTGCCATCTCTCAAGTACACGAGTTGCACTGGCTTCCCGCCAGTGCTGCTGACTATGTCGTGAATCTTGGGCGTGGAGCGGACCGGCTGGCCGTCGACGCTGACAATGATGTCACCCGCCTTCAGACCCGCCTTAGCGGCAGGTTTGTCCGGCAGCGCGCTGGCAATCTCGATTTCGGTCTGCTCATCCCAACCGGCAAAGCCCACGCCCGTCCTGGGATCGAGAACCGGCGTTACGGTGAGATGCTTTCGTTCTCCGTTGCGCTCGATCCAAACACTCAGTGGGTGCCCGGCGCTGGCCACTTCCTTCATCGCGATATCTTCCCAGGTGGGCTCCGGGGTATCACCGATCTGGATGATGCGGTCACCCTCCTGCACTCCGGCTTTGGCGGCCGCGCTGTCGGGCACAACATAGCCGATCACGGGCGATGGCGTGGAGGGAATCTTGGGATAGCGCACCATGAAGAGTCCGGTCAGGATCGCCACCGCGAGGATGATGTTCATGGCCGGGCCTGCAAACGCGATGATCAGCCGCTGCCAGCGAGGTTTGCTGAGAAATGCCCGGGGATCGTTGGCGTTCTCGTCTCCAGGCTGCTCGCCGGCCATCTTCACGTATCCGCCGAAGAGAATCGCCGCGAAACGGAAATCCGTCTCTCCCCTTTTGAAGCCGAACAGGCGCGGGCCGAACCCGAAGCTAAAAGTCTCCACCTTGACGTCAAAAAACCTTGCCGCCCAGTAATGTCCAAATTCGTGGAGTAGAATCATTACCCCGATCAGGACCAGGAACCACCAGATATTTTGCAGAACGAGCATATTAAGCTTTTGCGGACACCGGCCCGCGCTCCTCGTAAACAGTTTGCGCCCTCTCGCGAACGATCTGCCGAGCTACCGAGCGGGACTGCTCGTCCACTTCCAAGACTTCCTGGATCGAACCGGGCTGCCGGACTGGGACGCGCTCCAATGTTTCTTCGATCACAGCGGGGATCGAAGGAAAACTAATCTCTTCCCGCAGAAACGCTTCCACGGCCACTTCGTCCGCGGCGTTCAATGTGCAAGTGGCAGATCCACCTTGGCGCAGGGCTTGATAGGCCAGCCGCAGCGCGGGGAATTTGTCGTAATCGGGCGCGTAGAAGTTCCAGCTCCGCGCCTGGGTCCAATCCAGCCTCGGCACCGGCGCTGATTCCCGGGCCGGATAGGTGAGGGCGTATTGGATGGGCATGCGCATATCGGTGGCCGAGATCTGGGCGATCACGCTGCCATCCATATACTCGACCATGGCGTGCACCGTCGATTGAGGATGGATCACCACATCCACTTCATCGGCGGAAAAACCGAATAACCAACACGCCTCGATCACTTCGAATCCCTTGTTCATCAGCGTCGCTGAGTCAATCGTGATGCGCTGTCCCATCTTCCAGGTTGGATGATCGAGCGCCTGCGCCGGGGTCACTGCAGCCAGTTTCTCCCGCGATGTTTCCCGAAATGGCCCGCCGGATGCCGTCAAGATCAACCGCGCCACCTCGCTCCTTTTGCCGGCCCGTAGACACTGATGCGCCCCGTTGTGCTCGCTATCCACAGGAATCAGCTCAGTCCCGGATTTCCTGGCGGCGTCAATCACCAATTGCCCACTGGCCACCAGAACCTCCTTATTTGCGAGCCCAACGCGCTTACCGCTACGAATAGCCTCGTAGGTGGCTTCCAGGCCCGCCACGCCGACGATGCCCGACATGACGAAGTCCACTTCCGGGACTGTGGCGGCCTCGACCAGCGCCCCCGTGCCCCAACACAAATCCGGCCAGCCTGCTCGTGGCAGCGCGCTCTGAGACAGCCGCTTTATTAGACTCTCGCGGCTTTGTTCGGTTGCGGTTACCACCAGTCGCGGGCGGAATTTCAATATTTGCTGCGTGAGCAGCTCGGTATTGTTCCCGGCGACCAAGGCGTGCACGCGATACTGTTCTGGGTGGCGGCCGACCACGTCCAGTGTGCTAACACCGATGGACCCGGTCGAGCCGAGTAGAGTGAGTGTCTTCAACTGACCTATTATAACGTCAAGAGACGAAACCTTCACCCAGTACGTTTCGACTTTCTGGGAACCCTTTTCCTCAATGACTCTGACCCTTGCGGGCGCCGGGGAGGATTGCTTCAGGGGTCTTTTTTATGAGGTTAGTCTCGCTTTGGTGGGAGTTGCCTCCCCGGCTTACTTCCAATAATAGGATATTGAACTCCGGAACGCAACTGTTTTTTGTATTTTTTATTTTGTGCGCACCTGCACTCCCGCCCAACGTTCCATCACTTGGATGGTGGAGCACATGTCGGAATCCCCGTAACCTTCTGCAATTGCAGCCCGAAACATCTGTTCGGTGGCGCCAGTGGTCGGGAGTGGCAAGCCGAGTTCCTCGGCCGACTCCAAGGCCAAACCGATGTCTTTGTGCATCCACTTTGTGGAAAAATTGGTGGTGAAGTCCCTTTTGAACACAAATGGAGCCTTGTAGGCGATGAGTCCGGACTTGGCCGCACTGTTGTTTATGATCTCCAGCATCAGTTGTGGGTCGACACCAGCCTTGGTGCTAAGGGTAAAGCCCTCGTTGAAAGCTTCCAAGATGTTGGCAAGAATGAGGTTCTGCGTCAGTTTCGCCTGCAGGCCCATGCCAGGTCCGCCGCAAAAATAGAACTGTTTGCCCAGCACCTCGAAGTATGGCTTCGTTTTTTCAAAAATTTGCTGATCGCCGCCGATCATGAAGGTGAGGGTGCCCCCAGTTGCGCCCGGCGTTGAACCTGTGCAGGGGGCGTCCAAGTACTTGATTCCCTTAGCCGCCAACTTCTGGCCAATGGCGCGGCTGGCGGCAGGAGCTATAGTGCTGCAATCGGCGACGACGGTGCCCGCCTTCGCGCCCGCAATCACGCCGTTGGCGCCCACCAATACTTCCTCCGCCATGGCGGTGTCGCCCACGCAGACGAAGATGCATTCCGCTTTCTCGCCCACCTGTTTGGGAGAATCGCAGGCTGTGGCTTTTTCCTCCTGAGCGAGCTGCTTCGCCTTATTCGCGGTGTGCGACCACACGGCGACCTCGTGGCCGGCGCGGGCGAGATTGCGCGCCATGGGGTAGCCCATCAGTCCAAGTCCAATGAATCCGAGTTTTGCCATAAGAAAGAATGGTAGCAGTAGACCTAATATCGGTCCAGAGCGCCGAGCAGGTTTCGCTGGCCCGCGAGACGTTCTTCACGCTCTTTGGCGAAGCGCTGAATGCCAGCGAAGATTGAATCCGGATCGAGATGCGCCTCGGCGATCACGTCCGGTTCCAGGCCGCTAGTGAGCCATTGATTATCCCAGTCAGATGTAAGCGAATACCGGTCGGTGAGTGGTCCGAGATTACGAATCGGCCACATACGGCGCGTGCCGGTGCTGACCACCATGAGATCGTAGTAGGCCTCCGGCGGCAGCACGGCCCGACGATAGGCTTCGGATTGGCGATCAAACAGCTCTTCGCTGATCGCGGAGATGACCTTTACGTTGATACCGGCTTCTTCGAGACGCGGCAGTTGCTTCACGAGGTTCACAGTTGAACTGGATCCCTGAACGAGGACATACCCGTGCCTGGGCTTGCCCGGAGTGAAGTCGCGGAGGACGTAAAGGCCCTTGGCTGCGGCCCTAAGATCCGTGTCGGCAAACTTGGTTCGATCCGCCACCGGAAAATCAGGCCGGGCGACTTCAATCGTAATGATGCCCACCTTGGGATCACGCGCCGCGATCTCCGCCGCGGCAAAGTATCCGGGGGAAACGTCGTTGTAATCCCAGAAGTTTAGATGGACGGTGTGTCCGCGGGGGAACAGCTTCCAGACCTGGGGTGCAAAAATGCCGAAGTGGGTGCGCCCGTCGGCGGCAGTCTCGGGGCCGGAATGGGCCACGAGAATATGCAGCACACCCATCCGAAACCGGCTGTCCTGGCTCTGCTGGCTCCATACTCGGGCCGGCGTATACATGAGCGGCGTAAATGCACCGTACGTTCCGCTCAGCGCCCAGACCCCGGCGAATTTCTGGGGATCGACGCTGGCGCTCTGGCTCACCAAGCCAATCGCTGTCGAAACGTTGCCCGCTTCCTGGATAGCGGCCTTCAATCGCGTACCGAGCGGGTTTGTCTCCGGATCGTAGTGTCCCCACAGGCTGCCATGCTCCAAATTGATCGACTCCGAGAGATCCGCGGCCAGCGTCAGGAAACGATTGTCCGTGACGTAGTTCATCCACTTGATAATTTCCGAGATCGCGCGGCGGGTGCCGGCCATCTCGCCTGGTTTGCGGAAGAGTGTGATCGAAACCTGCTTCTCGCCGCCCGAAAGGCGATTTACGGCGGTCACATTCTGCGGTTCCACCGGAAGATTCGAAACTCGCAGGCGATCATCCAGAAAGGGATTAGTTTTCACGTCAAAGTGAAGCGGCATTTCATCCTTGACTGTGTCGCCAATCGACACCAGACGATCCGCCAGCCAATCGCCGAGCCCGTTGCGATCGAGCAGCGACATAACGACGTCGATATTGGTCTTGAACTGGATTAGCCGCTCCCGTGGATCGGTCACCGCGCCGTCGCGAATTCCCACGAATTCCACCCCATAATGCTCCTCGAAGGTCTTGGCGAGCGCCACGAAGTAGGGTGCATTCATTTTCATGGAATAGGGATGGCTCTGGTAACTGACGATTTGGTCTCCGTGGCCGGGAATTTTACCGTCGACGACGCGGGGCCAATATCCTTTGGTCGTTTTGCCGATCACGATCATCGGGCGGCGATCGCGCGGGTCCCAATCTTCCATGGTCTTGAACGCGGATACGATTTCGCCGTAGTCATTGCCGTTGTCGAGCGTAAGGACATTCCAGCCGTAGGAAGTCCATTGGTCGACCAGCCGGTAGGTTTCAAATTTCCGCGAAACCACGCCGCCGAGCAGGATGTCGTCGATCCCGGCGTTGTTGTCCGAAAGCAGGATGCGCAGTCGCTTGCCCACCTGCAGCGCCACCGCTTGGGTCTTGAGCTCCTGCGCGTGCCCTTCGGTCATGGCAAATTCGCCTTCGAGAGCAATGACCTTGGGGAAACTTGGCGCGCCGATGAAATCCCAGAATGCGGCCTTCCCCGCCGCCGTGGCGATCCCGATGCCGGAAGGCCCGCCGTTCACGTCATTAGTAACATCGGTGCTTTCGGCGTGGCCCGCCAGGGCTTTAATCCCGCGTAATTTGGCCTGGGCGAACAGCGGATAGTCGGCCAGCCCGGCATTCTTCAGAAGTACTGCAAGCGCGCCGGCGCCGCGACGAAATCCGAGCGCATCGATGGGTAGGATTGCGACCTTGGGATCGACGTAATAGCGCCGATCGCCGGTAGCCTTGTATTTCCGCTCCAGCGCTTGGCCCAGGATCATCCATAGCGCATAACCGGTGGGGACATTGTGTCCGCCGGCGAGCAGGAACTTGTCGCCAAAAGGATGTTTGGGACGGCGGTAATCGTAACGCATGCCGCCGAGCTCAGGCCCGGCCAGGTGGGCGGCCACATTGTACGGCGTATACGCCAACGGCCCTCCGAAATGGCCGGTCTGCGCGTAGTTGCCGAGCAGCACCAGCGTCATGCACGTCATATACCCGATGTCTTCGAGTCCTTCGCGGTCTTGCGGCGGCATTTCTCCGATGCTCGATGGCAACGCGTGTGTGGTTAAACCCAAGATCTATTCCTCCCCATCCACGGCACAGTATACAACTCGAAGCAGCCTGGAAGCTGTGTCGGTTAGGAATGCTGTGTTGGCTTTGGAAGGATGGCGGCCGCTACAGGGCTGAATCCTGAGGTGTCGGAGTGGCGCCTGCCCGCGCGAGGAGCTTGAGCACCAGTAAGTCAGAAGGATGGAAGCTGGCCACCGCGATGTGAGTCAAGTCTTCATCGCTTTGTGCGATGTGACTGCGGATCAGGACGCGCAGTTGATCCACGGTAACCCCTAATTCGGCAGCCGCTTCGTGCTCGGAGTACTGGGTCTTGCCGGGTTTGACTGTGGGCGCTACTTGATTCATGATCCTAATCGCATTCTAAGTGGGAAATACCGTCGACCCAATCAGGCGGAGAGCTTAGATGAAACCTTGGGTACACCTGACGGACTTAAGTACTATGGCAGATGCAGGTTCCTTAATCGCGGAACGGCGGAGCTACACTCGAAGTAGGTGCCGATTCATGTCCGATAAGAACTCATCCGTGCTTCGTCCGCCGACGCAAGTCTTGACCCGGGGCTTCGATCCCACTCTTTCGGTCGGCTCGGCGCGGCCCGCTGTCTTCCGTAGCTCTACCTATGTTTTTACGAGTCCCGAAGCCGCCGAACGCGCTTTCGACTTGATGGCCGGACGCGCGCAGCCGCTGCCGGACGAAAAACACGAACTGGTTTATTCCCGGTTCAACCACCCTAACGCCGAGATTCTCGAAGATCAGATTGTCCCGCTCGAAACCGGAGCGCATGCGGCGCTGGTATTCAATTCCGGAATGGCCGCGATCATGACGGCACTGCTGACGTTTGCGCGCCCAGGCCAAAGCATCGTCTACACTGTGCCGATTTACGGCGGCACGCAACATCTGATTCAGGATTTCCTGGAGCCGTTGAGAATCACGGGCATTGCCGTCCGAGCAGGCCGCACGCAAGAGATCGACGACGCCATCCGCACGGCGAAAAACCTTGCGGTCGTGTTGATCGAGACACCCGCCAATCCGACTATTCTCATGACCGGCATCAAACAGGCCGCGGCCACCGCGTCTGAGTTGCGTCCTAAGCCCGTGGTGATGGTGGACAACACGCTGCTCGGCCCGGCCTTCCAACATCCACTGATGCTGGGCGCGGATCTGTGCTTGTACTCGGCCACAAAATATCTTTCGGGATTCAGCGACATGATCGGTGGCGTGGCGATCGCGACCGATCCCAAGCTGATTCGTCAGATGCGCGGCAAGCGCAGCATGTTCGGCAACATCCTGCAGCCGGACGAATGCTGGATGCTAGACGGGCGCCTGCCTACCGTGACGCTGCGCATGAACCGGTCGAGTAAGAATGCCGAGCGCATCGCGACTCAGCTGGCCGTTAATCCCAACGTGGCTCGCGTTCACTATCCGACGCTGTTCACCGATCCCGAGCAGATCCGCATCGCACACGAACAATGCGATTTTCCCGGCGGCATGTTCTCGCTCGATCTCAAGGGCGGCAAGAAAGCCGCATTCGAGTTTCTTCGCAATCTGAGGATCGCGCGGAACGCCGTCTCACTCGGCGGCGTGGAGACCTTGGTTTGCCATCCGAAAACCACCACCCACTCGGGCTTCACCGAAGAGGACTCAGCCGAAGCGGGCGTCACCGACGGCCTGGTGCGGATTTCCATCGGCATCGAAGACTGGCGCGATCTGCTGGCGGACTTCCAACAAGCTCTCGAACTTACTTAATCTGGAACTTCAGCACGGCCTTGCCCAGGTGGATTTCGTCGCCTGCCAGAAGCCTGGTACCGCGCGTGTCTCGATGCACCTCTTGACCCATGCCATCGCGCACGATCCAGAGTCCGCAATTATTTTCCGACTTGTCGCCGCGCGTGTACCAGCGGTCGTTGAAGAGCCGATACTCGCCGGTTTTCTTGTCATGAAGAATGTGCGCGTGCTCGCGCGACACGGTGCGGTTGATCGGATTATCCTCGGCGAACGCTAGATCGTTGCGTCTCGAAAGACCCGCGGATTTATAGACGTCGACCAGCCGGCCGATGTTGACTCTGGTCTTCTGCAGTTGGATCTCGGTTTTGTTGGGGATCCCAGCGATCACCATTAATCTCGCGGATCGGCGTGTGCTCGCGGGCTCCGAAGTCTCAGGCTGAATTTCCTGGGCGAGCGTCTCAATCCTCAACCAATGATTCTCGTCTCCTGATTCATCGCTCGCGACGCGAACTTCGACGCGAAGGTCATCCGGGAACCGGCACGAATCGCGCGCCAGGCTCCGGCGCACTTCCTCCTCGAAAAACCGGCGGAAGAAGTCGCGCTCAAACACGGTGGCATCGGGCGCCGAAGTGCAAATGACGATCCTTACAATATTGTAGGGGAACAGAGCCTTTCCGCCGGCGCGCTGGATCTTTTTCTTCACCTCGTCCAGCACGGCGATGCGGATTTCGGCTACTTCCGGCGAGTCGCCAATAGCCTGCGACATCGCGCCGAAGGGCGCTTCGAATACCGTGCGGCCGAGCCGCTCAATAAGTTCGGATATTCTCATTGCTTCACAACCACCAGGCCCAGCTCAGCGGCGGCATCCACAATTTGCCGGGCAACCGGGCCCGCAGTCGTCGCACCATATCCGCCGTGTTCCACGACCACCGCGAACGCGATGCTCTTCGAGCGGTCGCCATCATAGGGCGCGAAGCCCGCGAACCAGGAGTGCGGCATACCTTCATCGAGCTGTGCGGTACCGGTCTTCCCCGCAACACTCACCATTTCGCCTTTCATCGCGCGGCGCCCAGTTCCTTCCACCACTACTAAGCGCATGGCGTGTTGCAGGAAGCCGGCCAGCTCGGGCGCGAGGATCGGACGGGGAGCGCTGGTTCGCGAATTGCTGCTGTCGATTTCCCAGCGGCCTTCCGGCATCGCGCCTGAGTTGGCGATGGTGGCTACCACTCGCGCCATCTTGAACGGCGTCACCAGAACCGGGCCCTGCCCGTAGGAAGCGAATGGCATAGTGGCCTGAAGATCGGCGATTTCGCCGGCCGGTATGTCCAGCAGTTTGGCAGTATCGCTCAACGCTTTCGCGCCCACGGAAAATACGCCCAGCTGGGCAAAATAAGCGTTGCAGGAAACGGTGATGGCGCGCTCCATAGTTAGCGCCCCGTGCGCCGAATCGCCGACATCATCGCGAATCGGCTTGCGCCAACCGGGAATGACAGTGCCGACGCGGCCATCGGGCAACCGCTGGCAACGAAACTGCTTTTGCTCGAGATTCGGATCGAGGCGCAGCGCGGCCATCGCAGTCACCAGCTTGAATGTCGAGCCGGGCGGATAAAGTGCGTAACGGGCGCGGTCGAATAATTGGTCGGTGGTCGCTTGCGAGGCGCCGGCGTAACTGGGGGCTACGGTCGGTAGCGCCGGCTCGCTGACCATCGCCAGAACGTCGCCGCTGGCGGGGTCCATCACCACCGCCGCGCCGTTCTGTTTGTGAGCCTTCGCGAGCTGCGCTTCCAGGGCCTTCGCCACGCGGGCCTGGAGACGAATGTCGATGGATGTAGTGACGTTGCGGTCGCGCGCCATGAGCTTGGCGATTTCCGGATTCCCCGGCTGATGCCGGTAGCGGATCAGCGGCGCCAGCTCGCTGTAATCCGCGAAGCCCTGCAGCTTCACGTTGGAATCATGCTCGATCAGCGACGCGTTGGTTGCATGGAAATTTTCGCCGGTACGCAGGTCGCCCAGAACGTGGGCGGTGAGCGAGCCAAACGGATAATGGCGGTTGTCGAGCCGGGAGCAATTGGCGTCGATCGATACCCCGAGTTTTTCGTAGTCGGCCTTCCGCCGCTCCAACTCGCTCCAATTGCTGGTGGCCAGCAGCACGCCATTGCGGTCGTAGATATTCCCGCGGGGAATCTCGTGCGCCAGCGAATTCAGTCTTGGATTGCGCTGCGCGCGCTTCACACCGTCATCTTCAAAGACCTTGGTTTCGCGCGCCAGAAAATCGCGGTCGTGCGCGATCTGGTAATAGCCCGCCATGACAAGCAAGATCACCGCGCATCCAGCCAGCGCCCTTTCGAACGATAGAACGGGCCGGCGGAATGGTTCATCGGCTACCGCTTCTTTGGAATGATTGGAGATCGCCAGCAGAATCCCGAAGATGAAAAAATTCGCAAGCATCGCGGTATTTCCGGAACTCAAAAACGGAGACACTACGCCTGATAATGGAATGGCGCCCAACACGCCGCCGGAGATCAACAGCATCTCAAACGCGATAAGACCGCCTAGGCCAAGGGCCAGGAACAGGCCGTACTCGCTGGGCGCCTTCAAACCGATCCGCATCGCTTGATGAACTAAGAACCCGAGCAGCAGCACAACCGCCGCGACGCCACAGAATCCCCATTCCTCGCCGATCGCAGGCAGGACGAGATCGGTATTGCCAGCCGGGATGATCGCGGGATCGCCCCAGCCAGGGCCGGATCCCCACACGCCGCCGGTTGAAAAAGCCCACAGCGAATGGGCCAGTTGGTTACCGCCGTGAACATTGTTGTCCCACGGTGAAAGCCACATGTTGATGCGATCTACTACGGTTGGCGGCTTGCCGATCCGGTATCCAATCGTGACGCCGGCCACCAACAGCACGATGCCGAGCAGCGCCAATCCAGCGCGCCCGCGCGCGATCCAGAACATCACCAGGAACAGGAACCCCGTCACCAGAGCCGGCCCAAGATCCTTCAAAAAGAAAAACGACGCCAGCGCGACGGCCACTGCCAGCATCACCGGCAGCACGTGCGACACACGCGGCAGATTGATCCAGCGCAGCGAACGAGGGATCAGACGCTTCTCCCGCAGATCGCGCAGCCGCTCCCAATTTCGCGCGAAGTAACCGGCCAGGAAAAATACGAGCAGGATCTTGATCGCTTCCACCGGCTGGAATGGCCCGAGATTTACTTTCGCGTCGTTGCCGCCGGGTCCCGATCCGAACCGGAGGAGCGCCAGGAAAAGAAGAAAAGCCGCGAACAGCGGGACGTAGCACCATTGCGTGAAGCGCTGGTAACTCAGCCAGCGCAAGGATGGCAGCAGAAGCACGAGGCATCCCAGGCCCACGCCCCACGCAAATTTGCTGAACTCCAACGTGTCGCGCAATGGATCGCGCAGGCTGATGGCGAGAATCAATCCGATGCCGGTGAGCAGATGTATCGCGGGCAGAACAGCGAAGTCGCCGCGAAATCCGCTCCATCTCCAGACCAGGAAGACAACATAGAAACCGGAAAGGTACACCGCGATCCAAATCGCGAACTGGCTCTGGAATTCGCGCGGAGTGCGAACCACGAACGCCGGCTTGAGCTTGGCCAGCGGCAGCAGCGGCTTCCTCACTGTGTCGCTCACACGCAATCGAGCCAGCTCGCCGACATTGCGGACCGGTTGACGCGCTCTAAGAAACTCGAACGTTCTTTGGGCGACGGATTCCCGCTCAGAGGCGTCGGAAAACACCAGCAGAAACGGCAGAAGATCGTCCGGCTTGGTCACCTGGTTCAGATCGAGTAGATCGCCGCGATCCAGGCTGCTCGCGAGGTCATGAAAACTCGCAGTCTTCGCGGAGTAGACCAAAACCAGCCCTGCTGAGACCAGGAGCGACGCCGCGGCTAGCCACACAAATTCGCGCCAGCCGATGCGTGACGCGGGCGCGCCGGGCGTGCCAGGCAACGCCAGAACTTTCGATTCCCAGCTCTTGGTTACTGCCACCGGCTGAGCCTCCATTTGGGCTTGCGTGCCGGCTTTTTCGGCTTGGCTACCTTGGCTGGCGGTCTTTGCAGGACTTCGTTGAGTTGCTGGCGTGTGAGATCGTCGTCGTCAACCTGATGCAGCGCGACATTCACGTTCGAAAAACCCAGGATGGGTTCGTAAAGTTCGCGCGCCCTTGCGAAATCGCGCTGGGCGAGCCGAAGATAGCGCTCCGCCATGGCCCGCGACGTGGCACGATACTTCTGCGCTTCGGCCAGCTCGGCATTGGCGCGGAAGCGATAGCCATCGGCCTCCTGCTCAGCCTCCCGCGGACCCGGCTGAAATCCAAGCCGCTGGGCTTCGTGTAGCTCGGCCATCGCTTTGCCGACGTTCTTCACGTAGTAAACATAAATCCGCGCCAGACCCAGATGCGGATCTGGGGAGCGGGGAATCAAAGTAGAAGCTTCCACGAATTTCGCTTGCGAGGCATCGACGAACGTTTGCCGCTGTCCGGTTTGGCTGGAATTTGCCCGTATCAGATTTACATAACCATTCGCGAGCGAGAGCTTGCCCTCGGCGATGTGGTCGGTGTGGTCCATCTCTAGCGCGTGCCCCAGGCACACCACGGCCTTCTGCCAATCGAAGTTCTCGATCGCCGGATCAGAGTTGTTCCGATACCGATCGATGACGTCATCCGCCGCTTGCAGCAGACCTGTTCGTAGCGTAGGCGATAGCTTGCTGGCCGGCGAGAATTCTCCCAGGAACGCATTCTGCCGCTGGAGCCGTCCGAACAAATCCCAATCCGCATTGACGCCCGCCACGCTGGCTCGAACGTAGTCGACCTTGCCGCGAAATGGCGTGCTTTCGCGCCAGAAGCGATAGTAATAGCCGGCCGGAACGCAGACCACCAGACCCGCCAGCAGTCCCCAGCACAGCGCAACTAGAATGCTCAACACCGAGGCGAGCTGCTGCGCGCGGGGCGCCTTCAACTTGATCACGCTCTGCCTCACCGTCTCCGCCATGACCGACATCCTCTCGGGTATGCTAAGCGGCCGTGGTTTCTCCACCGTCGGATTCGTATTCCAGGCCGTGCGCCGTTCGGTTTCGGCGATGGTCGGCCGGTTCAGCAGAAACAATCTAAGATCGGTTTCAAACGACGCCGCGGAAACGTAACGCTGGTGCAGATCGCCGGCCAGCGCCTTGTTGAGGATCGCGATGAGCGGGGCCGGGCAGCCATCCGGCAACGCGCGGGGAGGACGCCGCGATTGAATCAGCTCTTCCAGCTTGCGCGTGTCTTGCGCCTGGTAGGGCGGCGAGCCGGCCACCATTTCGTACAGCGTCACTCCCACCGCCCACAGGTCCGCGTTGCGATCCACTTGACCGCGGGACAAGCGCTCCGGCGAACAGTAGCTGGGGCTGCCCAGATTCAGATGCGTCCGGCTATGAGTGAACGTCAGCACCTTTGCAATTCCGAAATCCAGCAGCCGGACTTCGTCATCGTTGCCGATCTGAATGTTCGATGGCTTGATGTCGCCGTGAACCACGGCTCGGCGCTCGCCATCGATTTCAGCTTGAAAGGAGTGAAGCTGATCGAGCTGGCTGAGGATCTCCTGTGCTAGCTTGGCCGCGCGCGCCGGCTCAATACGCTTCTCCTGCTTGAGGATCTCAGCCACTGTCCGGCCTTCGATGTACTGCATGGCGACGAAGAAGTAACCATCCAGCTCGCCATACTCGTAGATTTCGATGACGCGCGAATCGGCGTCGTGGAGTTGTTTCTGAATGGCCGCGCCGCGCTGCTCGGCCTGCAGGATCAACTGCGTCAGCGGATCGGGAGAATCCTCAACAATTTTTAATACAGCATGGCGGTTGGCGCCAGTGTCAAACGCCAGATAGACATCCGTCATACCGCGGGCGAGCTTGCGTATGACCTCGTATTTTCCAAGCTGCTTGCTTCGAAGCACAAATAGATCCGATAACAGGTGGACGTGCTGGCAGACGCGGGGTTACGGTCCCTTCCAGGCTAGCGCCAGAACCACCCCTATGACAAACCCGTATACCAGAAAGGCCACGCGGCTGGTGAGTATCCTAGGGAGCCGTGACATCGGTCTAGGCTCCGGATCGGTCGTCGAACTGGGGCGCACTCTGGTAATGGAATGCCGTGCTCTCGCCTCAGCCATCTCTGGCGATCCATTCCCCAAAAATTCGCCCCCCGCCACGAAGACCGCAGTGACGTTGTCCTTGCCGCCCGCGAGGTTAGCGGCCTCCACCAGATCGCGCGCCACTTTCTGCGGATTGCCCTCATAGCGTTCGATGATCTCGCACATCTCGGCCGAAGTCACCAGATCGCTCAAGCCATCGCTGCATAACAGAATCGCGGCGTCGGGCTTAAATAAAAACTCCTTCATCTCGACGAATTCGGTATCGTCAGCTTCTCGCCGCCGCGATCCAACGTCCCTGAATACTTCGTGACGACGGGGATGCCGCATCGCTTCCTGTTCGGTCAACTCGCCACGATCCTCTCGCTCGCCAACCGGGGAATGATCCGAGGTTAGCTTACGTAGCGCGCCGTTCCACATCAGATACAGCCTGGAATCGCCTACGTGGCCGACGATCACTTTGTCGTCTTCCATCACGGCCAGTGTCAGTACGCAGGCCATGCCGCGCCAAGCCTCGTTCTCGGAAGCAAGATCGCAGATCCGATTGTTGGCGGTGGCGATCGCGTTGCGAATCCGCTCGCGAATGTCTCCGTCCTGCTTTGACAGCTCGGTTGGAATCACTTCGAGCGCCGTGTCGGCCGCCTTCTCGCCTGCCGCGTGCCCTCCCAGTCCATCGACCACTAGGAAGACGCCGCGCTCATCATCCACGTAGTCGCGATCCTGATTCTCGGTTCGAATGCGTCCGGGATCGGTGGCCGCGCCCGCTCTCCACTTTTCGGCGACGCTCATGTTACCTCCTGCCGCGCACGCTCTGCGCTACCAGGAAGCAGACCGTGAAGACCAGGAAAAGCAGCACGAACGGGATGTGCGCCAAATACGGGATTTTCATGGTTTGATCATTATGGCTTGGCTTCGAAACTGAGCGTGATCACTTCCGCGACACTGATCTTCGCCCGGCTAGGCAAGGTCTCTTCCACACCGCGCACCAAGCGTTTTCCGTTCAGCCACGTGCCGTTCATGCTCTTGTCGACAATCAGAAAGCGGCCTTGCGCCGGATCGCGACGCACGCGCAGATGCTCGCGCGAAACTTCATCGTTGGAATACAGAGCCACGTTCACCTGCACATCGTCGCCGCCACGGCCGATGCTGATTTCGTCCTGCGTCATCAAGTAGAGCTGCGGTCCGGAATCATCTTCGTAGCGGATCTCGGCGTACACGTTGTCCGCGGGCTGCCGGGTCTCCGTTCGCGTGCCGGCAGTCTTTCCGGTGATCGTTCCGACGCTCGGCTCGCGATCGAGCAAAGTGGTCTTGGCGCCGTGGTAGCCCGGTTGCGGCGTCTCGTTCAGTTCGGAATGAATCTCGACGTCACCGACGGGCACCACGTCTTCGGAATCGGGAAAGAATTCGAAAGCCCAATCCTTGCATGCAATCTTGTACGGCTTGCGCTGCTTTCCGCCTCGAATGACGCCCAGGCCGAGCGGCTTGGCATTCCATTGATCGAGTCGCGAGGCGAGCGCGCGCTTGGCATCTTCGCGGATCAGGTCGAAGACTCCGGTCAGCCGCGCGTAATCCTCGGGATGCAGGTAGAGGCTGAAAATGCAGGGGACCAGGACGCTGTAACCCATCTCGAACTGGCCCAGCTCCATGTTGCGGACCAGTTGCTCGATGATCGCCCGGCCGCTGATTTTCCCCTGGATTTCCCCCGTCGCCTTCGGCACGCTGTCTACACCTCCACCCAAGCTTTCGACGCGGCTGGGCCGTTAGAGTTTCCTGCAGGACGCCCTGTCCGACATCCTACCACTCGGCGTGCGGTATGAATAAATATCAATGCTTATCTTTCAGGTGATCGGCGAGGTCGTCGGCGCGGCGTCGCTCGGGACCTGGATTTATCTCATCTTTGGCCGTGGCGGCTTCTGGCGGATGCGGGAATCGCCTGTGCCGAAATTCGATGGCCCCTCAAAGTCGATAGCCGTGGTGATCCCCGCCCGTAACGAGGAATCCGTGGTCAGCCGCGCGATCGGATCGTTGCTACAGCAGGATTACCCGGGATCTTTGCGGGTGTTTCTGGTGGACGATCACAGCACCGACCAGACAATCGCCGCCGCAGGCACGCACGAGCGGCTGACGATCATTAAAGCCAGCCCGCTTCCCGACGGCTGGACCGGCAAGCTTTGGGCCATCTCGGAAGGGCTCAAACAGGCGGCGTCCATACAACCCGACTACATCCTGCTCACCGACGCCGACATCGTCCATGCGCCCGGTAATGTTGCGGGGCTGGTTGCGCGGGCCGAAGCGGGAAACCTCGATCTGGTCTCTTATATGGTCAAGCTGCAATGCCGGACGCTGGCCGAGCGTGCGCTGATCCCGCCATTCGTGTTTTTTTTCTTCAAACTTTATCCGCCGGCCTGGATTGCACGGCGCGATCGCAACACCGCCGGAGCGGCGGGAGGCTGCATTTTGCTGCGTGCATCGGCGCTCGAACGAATCGGAGGCATCGCGACGATCGGAGGTGAACTAATCGACGATTGCGCGCTCGCACGCGCGGTCAAGCGGAGCGGCGGCGCCATCTGGCTCGGCCTCACGCGCGAGACTTACAGCATCCGGGACTATGAAACTTTCGGCGAGATCCGCAGCATGATCGCTCGAACCGCTTTCACACAGCTCGGTTATTCGCGGATGCTTCTGATTGGAACAATCATCGCGATGGCGATCATTTACCTGGCGCCTCCGCTACTGCTCTTGACGGGCGACGCGATCGCTGCCGGGTGCGGCGCGTCCGCCTGGTTGCTGATGAGCATCTCCTACATGCCGACGTTGCGATTCTATGGCCGCTCGATAGCTTGGGCTCCGCTGCTTCCTCGAGTCGCCTTGTTCTATATGGTCGCCACGGTTGATTCCGCTTTGCGCTACTGGACCGGGCGTGGTGGTCAGTGGAAAGGGCGCATTCAATCCGCTCCCTAACGGTCACGGCTCCGTTTCAGAGGCGCGCGCGTGAGCAAGCGCAAGCGGGGCGAGCGATGACTAGCGCTCCAGCTTGTAAATGGTCAGGCCACTCAAAAGCTTCGGATAGAAATCCGTCGATTTTTGCGGCATCACACCGCCGGAGAACGCGACGTCGGCTACCTGCTCGACGGTAGTCGGCTCCAGGAGGAACGCAATCTCCGCCGCGCCTTCGCGAACCTTGCCGTATGCTGCGTCCAGGCCGCGAACATACTCGATGTGCTTTTCCTCGCGCACTGCTTCTTCGCTGATGCCGAGCATCCCGCCGAGCAGTTCCTGATGCAAAACCTTGACGTCCAGCTCGCCCGGTTTCCGGTCTCGCTCAAAGAGGCGCATTTCGCCCGATCGCGTCACGATCCCGATCCGGATCTTGCCAGGCGCCGCCGTCGCGAAGATCCGCCGCAGTTCGTCGATTGACTGTAGTTCATCCAATGATTCAAGCCGATGCCCGTTAATCTTGTTAAGAAACGCCGCTGGGTCGAAGCCGGCCAGTCCGCTGAGCACGCGATGAGTCGCTAGAATCTCCAAGCCCGGCGAGCGCATGTTCACGAACGCCATCGTCATTCTTTGGGCATCGTGCAGGTTCGGATTGTCGTTTCGAAACGCCAGCGCTGTCTCATAGCGATGATGCCCGTCGGCGATTAGAAGCTTCTTGTCCGCCATCAGCTCCTGAATCCGAGCGATGGCCGACGTATTCGAGATCTTCCACAAGCGATGAACCGCGTGGTACTCGTCTTTCACCTCGATGTCAGGAGAGGACGACGACGCTTGGTCGAGGATCTTGTCAACCGCCAACCCGGGATCGTCATACAGCATGAAGATCTGCTCGAAGTGCGCGCACGTATGGCGCAGCAGCTCCATGCGGTCCTTCTTTGGACCTGACAACGTCTGCTCGTGCCGGTACACGACGCCAGCCGAATAATCCTCCAACGAGCTGAGTCCGATGAAGCTTTTCCGCTCCACCTTCTGTCCGGTGTCTGGAATAGTGAATTGCTGGTAATAAGCGTACAGACTCGGCGTCTTTTCCTGCTCGAGAATTCCATTCGCCATCCACGCGTTGAGACAGGCCGCCGCGCGCGTGTAGACGTTGTCGCGATCGGTATCGGAAGCCCGCTTTTCACCGAGAACAATGCGGACCAAATTGTAAGGACTCAGCGAAAGGTAGCGCGCCTGCATGGCCGCGGAAATCTTGTCGTACGGCTGGGTGACCAAGTTCCCCGCCGCGCCGGCTTTCGCGCTGTAGCAATAAGGTTGAAAGGGAAAGATGCGCGCCAAGCGATCAGGATACCAGCAATCAGCGCGCCGCCAGACGTTTCACTCCTTCGCGAATGGTGCGTTCGCCGATAGATGAAAAGCCAAAGATGAACTCGCCATTGGGCGGTTTGGTCAGATAATAGGCGTTCGCGCTCATCAGTAAAACCTTTCCGGTCGTGGCGCGTTCAACAATGCCGTCATCATCGAATCGCACCAGAAGATGCATTCCCGCCGCATCGCCGCGCACTTTGGCGCTATCACCGAAATGACGCGCCAGCGCCTCCACCAGAACCTCCCGCCTCCGCCCATACAACCGCCGCATCCGCCGGATGTGCCGTTCCAGATGACCTTCGCTAATGAAATCGGTGAGCGCGGCTTGGTCGAGCAGCGAGGTATGCCGGTCGGCCAACCATTTCGCCCTCTTCAAAGCCGCGACGAAACGCGGTGGGGCAATGACATAGCCGATCCGCAATCCTGGAAACATGACCTTTGAAAACGTGCCAATGTAGATGACTGGAACACCGTTTGCCAAGCCTTGCAGTGAGGGTAGGGGAGCACCGCTGTAACGATATTCGCTGTCGTAATCATCCTCGATGATCGCGGCTTCTTGGTCGCGGGCCCATTCGATCAATTCCAGCCTGCGCGCCAGAGACATCGAGACGCCGGTCGGAAACTGGTGCGAAGGCGTCACGTAAACCAAGCGCGCCTTCCGGCCGAGTTCGCCAATCACGATTCCGTCGCTATCGATGCGTGCGGGCCGTACCCTCGCGCCGTGCGCTTGAAAGATCCTGCTTGCTCCTTGATAGCCGGGGTTCTCGAAGGCAACCTCGTCGCCAGGATCAATCAGCAGCCGGACGCACAGGTCGAGACCCTGTTGCGACCCGTTCACGATCACCACTTGCTCGGGCGTGCAGCGGACCGCCCGTGAACGGGCCACGTAGGCCGCAATTTCACGACGTAGCGGTTGGTAGCCCGCGGACTGTTCCGGGTAATCGAATAGCTCCCGGTAATCGAACAATTCGTGTGTTGCCGCACGCAGATGCCGCATCACCAACTTGCGCCACAGCGCGAATGGAAAGCGCTCCAGATCCGGCCTCCAGTGCGTGAAGCGGATGAATCCTGGGGGTGTTTCGGGATAAAGAAAGTCGTCGCGCAACCCGGCGCCGTAGCGCGAAAGGCGGACCGCCGGCTCGTCGTCTTTCATGGTGGCGCGGGCGCGGCCGGGCCGAAGGGCGTCGTCTGGAAGTTCATGGCAGACGAATGTTCCCGAGCCGTGCGCTGCGTCCAGGTATCCTTCGGCAATGAGTTGCTCGTAGGATCCGGTCACGGTGCTGCGCGAAACCGCGAGCGTTGCGGCCAGTTCCCGCGTGGATGGAACGCGCTCGCCGCGGCGAAAACGGCCGGTCAGAATCCCGGTACGCCACTGCTCGTAAATCTGGCGATGGAGCGGCACCGGCGAGGCACGCTGCAGGGTCATGGCGACTCGCATAGTGGACTGCTCCAGCTTAACAGAAGTGGCTCTTTCGAGCGACCACTCTTCGAAGTATAGTGGAACAAAGATGGATACCTATACTCCCACCAATCGAACCCAGGTACGGCGCCTTCCCAAGCGCGCCACTTACGACAAAGAGCAGGTCCACGCCATCCTCGACGCAGGCTATATCTGCCACGTCGGTTTCGTCGTTGATGGGCAACCGTTCGTTATTCCGACGGGGTATGCACGCTTCGGAGACCAGCTCTACATCCACGGATCGGCCGCGAGCCGGATGTTGCGTTCGGCCGGTGAAGGTGTGGACGTTTGCGTAACGGTCACACTAGTGGACGGATTCGTACTGGCGCGTTCGGTCTTCCATCATTCTATGAACTATCGCTCCGTCGTCGCGCTCGGCAAAGCCCGTCTCGTCACCGATCCCGAGGAGAAACGAGCGGCGCTCCGCTGCTTCACCAATCGCATCGTGGCGGGCAGGTGGGAAGAGGCCAGGCAGCCCACCGATCAAGAGTTGAAGGCCACTAGCGTCCTGGCGTTGCCGCTGGAGGAAGTCTCGGCGAAAGTCCGCACCGGTCCGCCGGTCGACGATGAAGAGGACTACTCGATGCCCATCTGGGCCGGCGTGGTCCCGATCCGGAGACAAGTGGGCGAGCCTTTGCCGGATGAGCGCCTGCAGCCAGGTGTCCCGACAGTTGACGTTCGGCGCGTGTTGCCACGATGATGCTAGGCGACGCTAAAACATCGACCGCGAGTAGACGCCGGTGCGCGCCTCGGGTGCTGCCAGGTAGCACTCGGCAGCATAAGTGACCTCGCCGGGGTTCAAATGGGTCGTGAAGTCCTCAGCGCGGGCCGAGAGGTCGTTGGCCCAATTCCGCACGTTTCCGCTAGCCGCATCGACCCTCGCCGGCGTACCGAAGGAACTGGTTCGCAGGCCGGCATTGCCGATTACGTACCGTTGCGTGACGACCGCGAATCCTTTGTTGGAGCAGTTCTCCGGTTGGTCGGACGGACAGTCAGAGTCGTGAACTACGCGGATCTTGCTGATGATTAGTACGCCCTGACCCTGATCAATATGCACTCCCAACCCTTCAGCCGCTCGCAAAACAATATTGCGGTTTTCGGTTTTGGAAAAATCGATGCCTTGTGCGTACATGCTGGCGACGTCACGGCTGATCTCGTTGGCATGATCGTTCTGGCTCGCGCTGCTATTGACCAGGAGCACGCCGATCGACAGTGGAACGAGGAAAATGGCGCCCACGGCGTAAAGGCGGACGGTAGTGGCGCGGGCCTGTGGCGTGCGGGTTTCCATCGGCTATCTATCAACCTTATTCCATAGGAGTACGACTTGCTAGACGGCAATTCTGCCTATTCGCATGCAAATCGGCCTTAGTACTTCCGGGAGCTTGGTTTCAGCTTCCACTAGTTTTGTAGGGCAAAGGCAGTACGCGCTAACGCAGCGGCGCCCCCCACTCCGCTTCCTTTCTCAAGCGCGGTTTCAGAATCTTACCGCCTGGGTTGCGCGGCAGCGCGTCGGCGCGAATAATCATGAACTGCGGGATTTTGAAGTCGGCCAGCATACCTTTGAGAAATGCGCAGATCTCGGCGGGCTGCGCTTTAGCGCCTGGTTTCAAGACAACGACTGCCCCGACCTTTTCGCCCATCATCGTATCGGGCACGCCCATAACTGCGCACTCGAACACGGCCGGATGCGCGCACAGCGCGTTCTCGACTTCGACGCAGTAGACATTTTCACCGCCGCGGTTGACCATGTCCTTCTTGCGATCGACAATCTGGACGAAGCCGTCCTTATCGATGCGCGCGAGATCCCCGGTGTGCAGCCAACCGTTGACGAAGGTCTGCGCGGTCGCCTCCAGCTTGTTCCAGTAGCCCTTCACGACATTTGGCCCGCGTACCAGCAATTCGCCGACGCCGCCGGAATCCGTCTCAAAAAGATCGAGATCCACAACCGGAGCGGCGAAACCCACCGAATCGGGCCGGACGTGCGCGAACTCGTGCGGAAGGAACGTCGCGACCGAGGAAGTCTCGGTCAATCCGAAGCCGTTCCCGACGCGGGCATTCGGAAATGCCTGCATGATTCGTCCGACCAGATCGGGAGCAATCGGCGCGCCACCATACATCGCCCAGCGGACGCCTGTCGTATCGATCTCACCGAAGTTGCGCTGATTGATCGCCATCCAGAAGATGGCGGGCACGGTCGTGACCGAGTTAATGCGCTCCTGATTGATGGCGCGCAGGAAAGCCTGCACTTCGAAGGCAGGCATGATGACGGTCGCGCCGCCCGATTCGCAGCTCGGCAGCAACTGGCTATTGCATCCAGTGACGTGGAAGAGCGGGACCGATACGAGCGTACGCAGGCTGCCGTCACGGGGAAGCCCGGCGACCCGGCGACAGGTTTCGATGTTGGATAGAAACCCCTCGTGCGTAGTCATCGCGCCCTTGGGAAAACCGGTCGTACCGCTGGTGTAGAAGATGGCGGCGACATCGGGTTGCGTAAAGCCCTCGGCGACGAACGGATCACCGGATGGCAGCGGCTGGCCGGGCAGAAAGACGAAGCGCGAACCGGAATCGGTGATCACATACTCGACCTCAGGCTCGCTAAAACGCGTGTTCACCGGCACCGCGATGGCGCCCGCCATGAGCGATCCCCAGAAGGCAACGCACCAGTCGAGACTGTTGCCAAGACGGATGGCGACCCGATCGCCGCGCTCGACACCCAGGTGTTTTAGTCCGCCAGCTACACGCGCCGAGCGATCCCATAGCACGCGATAATTGACGCGCTCGCCGCCGATCCCGACGATGGCTTCATTGTTCGGGGTCCGGTCCACGGTGGCCCGCAACATTTCGAGGAGGGAATTCGAGAGCCCGGAGTAGCGGGAGGTTTTGTCAGGGCCGCAAGTGACGCCGGAACTGTCGAAAGGGTAGGTCATGGTTCAACACAGGCAAGAATGCCTGTGCCACGTTTAGTATGCACCTTGCTTCTCGAAAATGGCTCGCGGATTGTCGACCATCATTATCCGGACGTGCTCATCGGTGACGCCGCGCTCCTTCAGCGCCGGAATCACATCCTTGTGGATGTGCAGATAGTTCCAACGTGGCAGGATGGCCGGGAGATCGCGCTCGGGCAGCCAGTCGCTAAAGCACGCCGCATCGTGCGAAAGTACCAGCTTTCCAGCGTGTCCGCGCTCGCAGAGTCGCGCGACGGTGTTCACGCGGTCTTCAAAGGGCAAGATGGTGTCGATGCCAAAGCGGTCCATGCCGAGATAAGAGCCGTTGGCGATCAGCTCCTCCAGGTATTCGATGTCGGTGGTGTCGCCCGAATGTCCGACAACGACGCGGGATAAGTCGACGCCTTCTTCCCGGAAAATGCGCTGCTGCTCCAGGCCGCGTCTGGAGCGCGCGTGAGTGTGGGTGGAAATCGGGACGCCGGTCTGGCGGTGGGCCTGCGCCACTGCTCGTAGCACGCGCTCAACGCCGCGCGTGACACCAGGCGCATCCGTAGCGCACTTGAGGATGCCGGCTTTGACGTTCGTGTCTGCGATCCCCCGCCGGATGTCTCGCACGAACATATCGATCATAAGCTCCGGCCCATCGAGCGCAGTGCCCGGCCCGCGAAAGTGGAAATAGAACGGAATGTCGTTGTAGGTATAGATGCCAGTCGCGACGATGATGTTGACTTTGGTCCGCTCGGCGATGCGCTGGATGCGCGGGATGTAGCGCCCCAGGCCGATCACGGTGAGATCCACCACAGAGCGGACGCCGTGCGATGCAAGTTCGTCCAGGCGGGCGACGGCGTCGTCAATGCGGCGCTCTTCATCGCCCCAAGCCTCGGGATAATTCTGCATGATCTCGGTGGAGAGTATGAAGATGTGTTCGTGCATCAGCGTAACGCCGAGCTGAGCGGTATCGATGGGCCCCCGCGCGGTGTTGAGGGCGCTCACGAATAAACCGTCTGGATCAAAGCCTGGATGTAGCCGAACGCGTAAGCGAATGCCTGATAGCCGTTGGTGTCGCCTTCTATGCGAGGAACATGATCGGGCATCAGCATGCCGTCGTAGCCTACCTCTTTGTAAGTCTTGATGGTCTGGATAAAATTGATGTCGCCGTCGTCGGGGAAAGTTTCCTGGAAATTCAGGAAGCCGCCGCGGATGTTGCGGAAATGCACGTTGAAGATCTTCTTGCGTGAGCCGAAATAGCGGATGACGTCATGGATCTCGACGTTTGGATTCTGCAGCATCTCGCAGACGGTGCCCTGGCAGAAATTCAGCCCGTGATAAGGACTGGGATTAATGTCGATAAAACGCTTGAGTCCGTCGACACTGCCAAGCACGCGATGCACGCCGCGGAAGCCGCGGTCGCGGGGCATGGCCGGATCGTGCGGATGCAAAGCGATCCTCACCTTGTACTCTTCGGCCACCGGAACGACGCGGCGCAGAAAGTAGGTAATGCGATCCCACATCATCTCTTCGCTGACGGCGCCGGCTTCGGTAAGCGGCGGATCCTGCTTGGCCTGATCGTAGACGAAGGTGCTGTAGCGCGCCCGGCCGCGGCCCGGGCTGGTTCCGGTGCGGACCACGCCAAGAATCGTAAGGTTGTATTTCGCCTCCGGGATGCCCGCTTTCGCGCAATTGCGGATCATCTCACAGATGTTGTCGATCTCACGGTCGCGCTCCGGGCTTTTGCCCAGGATGATGTCCGGATTCTCGGCCTTGGTGATGTAGCTGGAGCTGAGCGGCAGTGGCACCGCTTCGAGCCGGATTCCGAACGACTCGACGCGCTCTCGCAGCTTGGTGAGACCCTCGACAGACCAATTCTCGTCGAACTTCGTCGACGGTAGCCCACTGCAGATGTGATTTACGCCGAAGGCCGCGATCACGCGCAGGATTTCGTCCGAGTGGCCGTGCTGTGTTCCCACTTTCATGCGGCCGGCAGAACCAGGGGAGATGCTGGGGCCCGATTGCGCGGCGGCAGCGGCGGGAAGAGCGGCAAGTTGTAAAAAGGTTCTACGGTCCATAGGAAATTCTCCTCGGCGCTCTAGCGCCGTCTATCAGATCCTGAATCAAGGCATCAGGTCCTGAGGTACTTGTTGAAGAAATCGACCGTGCGCTGCCAGGCCAGTTTGGCCGCGGCTTCGTCGTAGCGAGGCGTGGTGTCGTTGTGAAAGCCGTGATTCGCGCCTTCGTACATGTATTCGGTGTAGGTCACGTGATTGGCTTTCAGGGCTTCCTCATAAGCGGGCCATCCGCCATCGATGCGCGTGTCGAGGCCTGCATAGTGGATCAGAAGCGCCGCTTTGATCTTCGCCGTATCAGCGGCAGAAGGCTGCGCGCCGTAGAAGGGGACCGCTGCGGCGAGGTCCGAGCCCATGCGAACCGCGAGCGTGTTGGCGATGCCGCCACCGAAACAGAAACCGACCACGCCGATCTTGCCGGTGCAATCGGAACGCGCTTTGAGCCAGCGGGCGGAGGCTATAAAGTCCTCGGTCATCTTCGGCTTGTCCACCTGTTGGAAAACCTGCGCGCCTTTCTCGTCGTCGCCCGGATAGCCGCCGGCGCTGGTGAGACCGTCGGGCGCGAAGGCGATGAAATTCTCCGTGCCTAAACGCCGGGCCACGTCTTCTATATAAGGATTCAGGCCGCGATTTTCGTGGACCACGAGGACGCCTGGATATTTACCGCTCTTGGCGGGACGGACCAAGCAGCCTTTGATGCTTCCATTACCCTGGGGCGAGTCCACGGTGGCGTACTCGGCCTTGATGCGATGGTCGTCTTTAGGCACCTGAGTCGCCCAAGCGTAATTGGGGCGAAGAGCCTCGAAGATGCCGGCTACCGTGAGGCCGCCGACCGCGAACTTTTTCGCGCCCTCCAGGAAATCGCGGCGCGGGATGTCGCCGTGAACGTAAAGATCAAAGAGGTTCAGCAACTCTTGCGGGAAATCGCTCGCTTTCTTTCGCTCCATGTCAAGACGGTCCTTTCCTCGGCAAAGGATAACATAACCAGTCTCTAGGAACGCTGAGGGGTTTGGTTCATCCATTCGACAATGTGCGCCGCGACTTCTTCGCCCGCGTCTTCCTGAATGAAGTGGCCCGCGCCCGAGATCCATAGCGGCGGCGCGACGTTACGAAACAGCGATCGCAACAAGGGCTCAGCGGGTGCGGTGATCGCGTCCTCCGCACCCCAGGCGAGCAGCGCCGGCAGGTCAAGCGTTTTCAAGCGCTCGATCGCGATGCGGTTTTCGTAAGCTCCCGGATGGTCTGCCCGAATCGGGACCAAGCGCGGAAACACGAGCGCGGCGGTCTGGTATTCCTTTGATGGAAATGGCGCACCATACGCTGCGGCCTCGGAATCACTGAGCTGTCGCTTCCTGATCGTGTTGCGCATCAGCCGCGGGACATCGAGAGACGCGATACTTTGCGAAAAGCGGCGCCATTTGTAGAACGCCTCACTACCCGGATCGCCGACCGGGATGCCGGTGTTCATCGCCACCAGTCGCGCGAACCGCTCGGGTTGCTCGGCAAGAATGCGCAGACCAAGTAATCCACCCCAGTCATGGCACACCATCGTGATCTTTTTGAGATCCAGCGTTTCGATGAACGCGCGGAGCCAGCGTGTGTGCGACTTGTAGCTGTATGCGTTGGTTGCCACGGGCTTGTCGCTCCGCCCGAAGCCGATCAGATCGGGTGCGATGACGCGGCCCATGGCGGCGAGCGGAGGAATCATATGGCGGTAGAGATAGCTCCAGGTCGGTTCGCCATGCAGCATCAAAATTGGGTCGCCCGCGCCATGTTCAACGTAGGTCATGCGCAATCCTTCCACCTCGATATACTTCGGCTCGTAAGGAAATCCGGGAAGATTTGTGAAGCGGTCGTCGGGAGTTCGCAGGACTGATCCATCGGGCCACGTGGTCTTGACGCCCGCAAAGAGCGCGACCTTGGCGATGTCTTGGGAATTCAGGCTGGGCGCGATTTCAGCGATCCACATGGAGAGAGCGAGCAGATCGGCGTCGATCTCGTGATCAGGCGGGCGCGGCTCGTAGCGATCCCAGTGACCGTAGACTATCGCCATCGATGGACGGCCGCGACCGAGATCCGCCAGCTCGAGAGCATACAAATGATCGTGCTTGGAACGCCAGTAGACCCGGCCCGCGCGAATGCCGGCGGCTCGCTCGAGGGCTTCGGCGACATCGGGACGGACGTCGAGTTCCTGCTCCCAAAGCAGTGGGTCGGGCCGCAGGCCGGCGAGTTCTCCCTCAGAAGGCCTGAGGAATTTCACAGCGTTGATCCGACGGTGCGCATAAGGAATTCGTTCATTGCCTTCGCGAGATCCGGGCCGCGATCGTCTTGTAGGAAATGCCGGGCGCGATCGAAAGCGATGGGTCCTTCCGCATGGGGAAGCAGCTCTTTCAGCCGGTTTCCGAATTCGATGGGAAAGACCTCGTCACCGGGAGCCCAGAGCAGCAGCGCAGGGATCTTGACCAGCTCGGGCAGCCGCCGCTGGATGGCTTGCATGTCGGCGAAGCCCCGATCGCCCTCGCGCATGGGGATGGTGCGAGGCCAGGTGAGGACCACGTGATCGGAGTCGGGTTCATCGAAAACGTGATGGTAGCCGCGCGCTTCGTCGTCCGTCATTCCGCGCACGGTGGTAGCAGTGGGTCCACGCTGCGAGAGGACTTTGTGGCGCTTCATAAAAAACTGACCGATGAGTGGGGCGTGCCAGGTGGTCCATGGCCGCGGCGAGGCATGGAATTTACTGATGAGATCAGTGAAGAGCCACGTGTTCATCAGGACCAACGCGGATATTTTTTCGACGCGTTGCAGCGCCGCGCCGACGCCCTGGGGACCGCCCCAATCCTGCCCCACGATGACGAAACCGCGCAGGCTAAGCTGATCGATCAGAGAGACGAGATCGGCAATATGATGCGCGAGCGTCAATGCGGCGTCGACACGGGGGTGATCGGAATAACCGGCGCCGATCCAATCAGGAGCGATGGCGCGGAAACCAGACGCAGTTAACGGTTGGATGAAATCGCGATAGAGAAAGCCCCAGGTCGGATTACCGGACAATAGAAGCACAGGACGCCCGTGACGATTGCCTTCGTCGATATAGGCCATGTTGCGGCCGTTGACGAGCAGTTGGTGTTGTGGCCAGGGGAAGAGCGGATCGAGCCACGCTGGTTTAGGGCGAAGCATAAACTAGTGTATACTGCCTCCACATTGAGAACGGCCTCGGCATTGAGAGAGGAGCAAGTCATGAAAGCATCCATTCCAACGACTTTAGCGACGGCTGTCGCGGCGCTGATGGTAGGCTTTGCGCCCGCCACGATGCGAGGCGAAGTCACCCGCGTCGAAATATTGAGCCGTCAGGACGTGCTCGGCGTAAAGACTTTTGGCGCGGCCGGATCGTATGAAAAACTGACCGGCAAAGTCTATTTCGCCGTCTCGCCGGATAATCCGCACAACCGGATCATCGCCGATCTCGACAAAGCGCCGCGGGACGCCCAGGGCAAGGTGGAGTTCTCGTCCGACTTATTCATCATTAAACCGAAGGACCCGTCGCATGGGAATGGCGTCCTGTTATTCGATGTCGTGAACCGCGGCAACAAAGGACTGCTTCCTGCGTTTGATCACGCGAAGGGATCGTCCGATCCTTCAAGCGAGGCCGATTTCGGTGACGGCTTGCTGCTCCGCCAAGGTTTTACGCTGGTGGCCGTCGGCTGGCAATTCGATGTTCCCAAGGACAAGGCCCACATCAGCCTGGACGTGCCAGTCGCGACCGACCATGGCCGGCCGATCACCGGCTGGGTCAGCCCGTGGTTCATTCCCGATAAGCGAAGCGATTCGTTCGAGTACGCTTCGGGCTTCTTCACGCACGCTTATCCGCCGGTTGATCCCAGCAACACCGCTTACCGTCTGACTGAGCGCGAGGGCTTTATGGCGAGCCCGCGCTTAATTCCCCGCGGAGATTGGCAGTTTGGCCACGTGGAAAACGGCAAGCTGGTGAACGATCTATATTGGATCACGCTGAAGGGCGGCTTCCGGGCGGGACAGACCTATCAACTCGACTATGAGTCGCAGAATCCGCCGGTGGCCGGATTGGGTTTCGCCGCCATTCGAGACTTGGCCTCGGCGCTAAAGTACAACTCCGACGCCGTCGTGCGGGGCAGGTATGTGTACACCTATGGCGCGTCGCAGGTTGGACGATACCAGCGACATCTGGTTTACGAAGGCTTCACCACCGACGAACAGGGGCGCCAGGCGATCGACGCGCTCTTCATCCAGACCGGCGCCACGGGACTCGGAAGCTTCAACGAGCGATTCGCGCAGCCCAACGAGCTCGGGTCCTTCACGCAAACCAAGTTTCCGATTCGATATGAGACAACCACCGATCCGATTACCGGGAAACGCGATGGACTGGGAGCGCGCGTGCCCGCCGGTCAGGAACCGAAGATGTTTCTGGTGGACACCGGGTCTGAGTATTGGGACCGCGGCCGCGTCGCCGCGCTTCGGCATCTGTCGCTCGATGGTTCCACGGATCTGGCCGATCCGCCCAACGTTCGGGTTTACATGCTCGCGGGCACCCAGCATAGCTCCGGCTCGTGGCCGCCCAGCGATAACGGTGGCCAGCTCAAATCCAACCCGAACGATTATCGGTGGGCCCAGCAGGCGCTGCTGATTGCTCTGGATCGCTGGGTGAGAGAAGGTGTCGCTCCGCCGGCCAGCAAGCATCCCGTGCTTTCCGATGCCACGCTCGTCGCCCAAACCAAAATCCAATACCCGAACCTGCGCGGCGTGCAATGGCCGCTGCACGTTCCCGGCGGTTATCGGGCCGACGTACCTGGGCCTTTTTCGGCGCTTCCGTTCCTGGTCCCGCAGGTCGACAGGGATGGCAACGATATCGGCGGGATTCGCTTGCCCGAGCAAGCCGTGCCGCTAGGTACTTATTGCGATTGGGCATTTCGCAGCGAGTCCATCGGGGCGCCGGACACTCTCATCGCGATGGCGGGATCGTTCATTCCGTTTGCGAAGACGCGGGCCGAACGCGAAAAGAATGGCGATCCGCGGCCGTCCATCGAAGAGCGCTACCCAAGCCGGGCCGATTATTTGCGGCATGTCGAGGAGGCGGCGAATCAATTGGCCGCCGAGCGCTACGTGCTGCAGGAACACGTCAAGCGAATCGTTGACGCCGCGGGCCAGCACTGGGATTGGATGATGGCATCGGCATCGTCCGCCGCGAGTTCCAAGTAGCCACATGAAACTCGCTCTGCTGATCATTCTGGTAATCGACGGCTTCCGTCCCGATTCGATCTCGAACGACGTAACGCCCAATATTTTCCGCTTGAAGCAAGAAGGCGTGTGGTGCGACAATTCCCACTCCGTTTTCCCGACCGTGACGCGCGTGAACTCGGCCAGCATTGCCACTGGAACTGTTCCCGCCGTCCATGGCATCGTTTCGAACACGATGTACGTCGAAGGCGTCGCATCCAAGCCGTTCGATACAGCCGATTATAAGAACCTGATGAAGCTGGCGGAGATTTCCGGCGGCCGCACGCTGCCTGTGAAGACCATGGCGGAAGCGCTCCAGGGCGCCGGCGCAACCTTCGTGGGGATCAGTTCCGGATCCACGGGCGGCGGTTTCCTGATCAACCCGATGGGACCGTCGGGCACGGGCGTTCTTATCAATGGCGGTTTTGAGGACGGCCACCGCGTGGCTTTTCCAGACAAAATCGATCGCGAGATTCAGCAGCGCTTCGGAGCGGTAAAGTCGGGCGAAGGAATCGCGTCGCTCCTGTGGGCCGAGCGGGTGCTTCGTGAATATGTCCTCCCAGAGCTTCACCCTCGCGTGATTGTCGATTGGCTGACCGAGCCCGATGAGACTCAGCACAAATTCGGAGTAGGATCGCCCGAAGCATTGGCCGTCCTCAAGACCATGGACCAGCAGGTTGGGCTTCTGATCGCCCGGCTGCGTGAGTTGGGTCTTGAAAACACGGCGGACATCATCGTGACCGCTGACCACGGTTTCGGTGGCGAGCCCGATCCGGTGGACTTAAACGGCGCGATCCAGGCGACAGGCAAACCAGCGGATATCATCGCCGCAAATAACGGAGCGTCGACGCTTCTGTACGCGAGGGACCACGATCCCGCATTGATTCGCGGACTCGTTTCGCAGCTCCAGAAAACCGACGGCGTAGATCTCATCTTTACCAATTCGGAGCAGCCGAAGGGAGCTGTCGTCCAGTGCCGGCCTGGCCGGGATCTCGGATGGGTATCCGGAACGTTCTCGCTCGAGTTGATCAATGAGTGCAGACCGTCGCGCGGCGCGGACGTCATCGTGACCTACCAATGGAATTCCGATCGCAACGCATTCGGCTTCCCTGGCTTGCAACGGATCGCGACGACCAACATGCAGCACAATGTCGCCGGCAGAAGCGGTCATGGCGGGCTGAACCCGTTCATGATCCATACGCCGCTGATATTCTCGGGCCCGGATTTCAAGCGTCAGACGATCGTCCACGCGCCGACGGCCAATTTCGATATTGCGCCGACGGTTCTTGCACTCGAAGGCGTGAAAGCTCCGGATTCCATGAGTGGACGCGTCATCGCGGAGGCGTTCGCCAAGCTGTCCACCGAAGAACCGAAGGTTCATGTGCGATCTGTCGAGACCCGCGCGGGATCATATTGCGCATCGATCCAACTGTCGTTGATTGATCACCGGACTTATGTGGATCGCGGCCAGCGGTGTGAGTCAGCGGCTGCAACACGGACAAGCGCAGGGAAATCAAAAGGGCGAGGATCAGCAGCGAGCCGGTGAACTCGACGACGCCATTCCAGCCCGACGCGCTCCAGAAGAGACCTCCGCACGATCCGACGATACTCGAGCCGACATAGTAGAAGAACAGATAGAGCGCCGAGGCTTGCGCCTTGGAATGACGGGCGCGCAGACCCACCCAACTGCTCGCGATGGAGTGTGCGCCGAAAAAGCCGATCGTCAGAACCGCGATGCCGGTAATGATGACGGCCAGCGGACTCATCAGCGTTAGCAGCAGACCGGCGAACATGACCGCGATGGTTGCCCAGAAGACCTTGCGTCGGCCAAGGCGGCTGGCTAGATTGCCCACCCACGCTGAGCTGCCGGTGCCGAGCAGATAAACCGCGAAAATCGCTCCCACCTCGGTCTGGCTTAGGCGGTAGGGCGGTGCAAGAAGACGGTAAGCAATGTAATTGTAAGTGGTCACGAAGGAGCCCATGAGCAGGAAACCTTCGATGAACAGCCACGGGAGCCCGGCATCGCGGAGGTGATCGAGAAAAGACTCTTTGAGTTGACCCAGCGCGAGCGGGCGCGCTTCAAAGTGGCGCGATGGCGGGAGCGTTCGCCAGAATATCAGCGCGGCGAGAATGCCGAAGCCACCGATCACGCCCAGGGCGACGCGCCAAGAAGCAAGGTCGGTGAGCAGGCCGGTCACGAAGCGTCCAGTCATGCCGCCGAGGCCCGAGCCGCCGATGTAGAGTCCCATCGCGAGGCCGACGGAGCGATACTCCATCTCTTCGCTCAAGTAGGCCATGGCGACGGCCGGGAGTCCGCTGAATGCGATGCCTTCGATCGCGCGGACCAGCAGCAGCGCATGCCAGCCGGGCACGAACGCGCAAATGACCGTCAGTATTGCGGCAGCGAAGAGTGATACGACCATCACCGGTTTTCGGCCCCGCGCTTCTGAAAGGGAGCCGGCGATCAGGACTGACGCGGCCAGAAGACCCGTGGTGAGGGAGAGTGAGAGGCTGCTTTCGGCGGCGCTTACGCCGAACTCGCGCGAGAAGACGGGCAGCAGCGGCTGCACACAGTAGAGAAGCGCGAAGGTGGAGAAGCCCGCCGAGAACAGGGCGAGATTCGTGCGGCGAAACGCCGGCGTGCCGCGCTCGATGTAGGCGGCAGGATCTTGAGGTGCTAACAGGAGTTCTTCTACCTCGATTCACAATACTGTAGTCCGCTATGGCATGTTGGCCCAACTCTAAAATGGCGTATCATGATCGGGTGGCGCGTAGCCAACTGATTGCCGCTGTATTACTAGCGGCTTTGCTAGCCGTTCCTGCAGCAGCGCAAACTTCTGCGGGAAAGCCCAATCTCAATGGGCTCTGGCAGGCAGTGAACACGGCGAACTGGGATATCCAAACTCACGGGCCGAGCCCGGGGCCGCCGGCTTTGGGAGCGATTGGCGCGATTCCACCGGGGCTGGGCGTGGTGGAGGGTGGCGAGCTTCCGTATCTTCCCGAAGCGGACGCAAAGAGGAAGGAAAACTTCGCGAAGCGCTGGACCACCGACCCGGAGATCAAGTGCTATATGCCGGGTGTGCCGCGCGCAACTTACATGCCCTATCCGTTCCAGATTCTGCAAGGTTCCAGTTCTATCATGATGGTCTACGAGTATGCCAACGCGGTCCGGACCATCAACATGGGACAGCCGCGCGAGGCGCAGGTGGACAGCTGGATGGGCTGGTCGAATGGGCGTTGGGAAGGGAACACATTGGTGGTGGATGTTACGGGCCAGGTCGATCAGACGTGGTTCGACCGGTCGGGCGATTTCCATAGCGACGCGTTGCACGTGGTGGAGCGCTACACGCCGGTAAGCGAGAACGTGCTTCAATACGAGGCCACTATTGAGGATCCGAAAGTCTTTTCGCGGCCATGGAAAATGAGCATGCCGCTTTACCGGCGGCTGGAAAAGAACGCGCAGTTGATGGAGTTCAAGTGCGCCGAGTTTGTCGAGGAACTGCTGTACGGGCCGCTACGTCGACAGCCAACTAAATAGGAAGGGAGCTTCCATGAATTACCGAGGTCTTATTGTTTTGAGCTTCTTGATGCCGCTGTGGGCACAACATCCGTCATTGGAGGGTATCTGGAATTCCGCCAGCCTCACGCCTTTCCAACGGCCGGTGGAGCTGGGCACCAAGGAATTTTATACGGAGCAAGAAGCCACTGTCTACGAGAAGAACAAAGCACAGGAAGTGAATCGCGATCGCCGTGACGGAGGCCAAGAGGCCGACATCGCGCGGGCTTACAACGAGCTGTTCTTCGACCGGGGCACTAAACTTGCACGGACTCGCCGAACCTCAATGATTATCGATCCTCCGGACGGCAGGGTACCGCCGATGACGCCCGAGGCTCGCAAGAAATTTCAGGCGATCCAGGAGAAGTTTGCAGCGCACCCCGCCGATGGTCCCGAGGATCGGCCGCTCCCCGATCGGTGTCTGATGTTTTCGCAGTCCGGACCACCGATGATTCCGGGCAACTACAACGACCTTTATCAAATCGTGCAAACGCCCGAATACATTTCGATTCTGGCCGAGATGGGTAATCAGGCCCGCGTCATACCTTTGGATAGAAGTGCTCATCTGCCGCAGAACGTTCAGGAGTGGATGGGCGATTCGCGTGGGCATTGGGAAGGCAATACACTCGTGGTTGAGACCACCAATTTCCGGTTTAATGACCGCAGCCGTTTTGGCGTGCAATACGAGGGCATGACCGATCAGAATCTCCACATCACCGAGCGGTTCACGCGCACGAGTCCAGACTCGATCACTTATCGTGCGACGATCGACGATCCGACCGTGTATACCAAGCCGTGGACGATAGAAGTTTCGCTCGAGAAATCGGAGGGTCCGGTGTTCGAGTTCGCCTGCCACGAAGGCAATCGCGGATTGGCGGGCGTTCTGGCCGGCGAGCGGGCCCAGGAAAGAAGAGCTGCAGAACAGAAAGGAACAAATCGATGAAAAAAAGACTTGCGATATTTACTTGCGTTGTGGCGGCACTGATGGGCGGGGGAAGCCGCGCTTCCGATGATCCGGTGGCGTCGGCCGATAAGGCTCTGATGGCGGCATTCGAAAAGGGTGACAAAGCGGCTATCAATAAGTACCTCGATTCCGATTTCACGTGGATCGATCACGACGGCGTCATGCTGTTTCGTCCCGATGCGCTGGCCCTGGGAATGAAGCCTCTCGTAGGCGACAGTGGCGATGTCGAGATCGTTAAGCATCCTTATGGCGATCAAGTGGTCTGGCTGCAAGCTCACAGCGGTAAGAATTTTGCGTCGCGATTTTGGGTGAAGCGATCGGAGGGTTGGCGCCTGCTGCATACCAGCGAGGTTGCCGTACTTCCACGCGGCGAACGTGTGCGGCCTACTTACGATATCCCGTGCGTGAATCCATGTAAGGAGTTGCCCATCAGAACCGTCGACAAAGTCCAGGAGGCAGCGATGGCGAATTGGCAGGAGCAGGAGAGCGGCCGCCAGTTCTGGATGAAACATGTCGCGGACGATAATCAGACGGTCAGCACCTATGGCGGTCAAACTTTGCCGAAGAAGGATCGTCCGGCCCCACCCGAGCCAAAGCCTGGAGCGCCCGTGGTGGGCGCAACGCCGGTGTTGTTCGCGAGGCTATGGACGTTCGGTCCGGAAACCGTGGTGATGGTTTCGTGCCAGCCAAGTTATGGCGAGAAGGCCTATTGGGCCAGCCGCGTGTTTCATTATCAGCACGGCACCTGGCAGATGGCTGAGAGCTATCACAACACCATTCAGGCTTCTGGCATAATGACCGAAGTCCAGGGAAAGTAGGAGGGCCAATGTTGGATCGCCGGTCGTTTCTCGCCGCCGCTGTTGGTGGAGCAGCTTTGAAGGCCGCTGCTCAATCTCCCGCCTCGCCGCCCATCTCTCCGAACGCCACGCCGCGCGACTGGTCGAATCAGGTGCCGGTGCGATATCCCGAACCCGACGTGGTGGCGCTTGACAATCGGTTTCGGCGCTATATCGTGGGTAATACCGTGATAAAGAAGCTGCACACCGGGACGCTTTGGGCCGAGGGTCCGGCCTGGAACGGCGTGGGACGCTATCTGGTATGGAGCGACATTCCCAACAACGTCCAGATGCGCTGGCTCGAAGAAGATGGACACGTGACAGTGTTCCGCAATCCTTCGGGATACAGCAACGGCAATACGTTCGACTACGAAGGGCGGCAGCTTTCCTGCGAACATGGCGGACGTCGCGTGGTCCGCTACGAACAAAACGGAACCGTGACCGTAATCGCCGATAAGTTTCAGGGCAAGCGGCTGAACTCGCCCAACGACATCGTGGTTCATCCCGACGGCAGCATCTGGTTTACCGATCCGACCTACGGCATCAACGGAAATTATGAGGGCTTCAAGGCCGACAAGGAGCTGAAGGAAGCCGTGTACCGCGTCGATCCGAAGACCGGGCAGATGGACAAACTCTACGACGAGATGAACGGACCCAACGGCATCTGCTTTTCACCCGATTATAAAAAGGTCTACGTCTGCGATACCGGCACGGGCCGTGAGATCCGCGTTTGGGATGTGGACGGCAAGACCATTCGCAATGGCAAGCGTTTTATCCAACTTGATGTTCCCGGCAGTGGCGCGCCCGCCGCAGCCGATGGAATCCGCTGCGACGTGGATGGCAATGTCTGGGCCGGAGCGCTTCCCGGTGTGCAGGTAATTACGCCGAGCGGCGAGCGCATCGGAATGATCCGGCTGCCGGAGAACTGCGCGAACGTTTGTTTTGGCGGTACGAAGCGGAACCGGTTATTCATGGCCGCCAGCCAGTCACTCTATGTGGTGTATGTTTTGACGACTGGAGCGCACATCGCGTAGCGCGCGGGTCGCGGATCAAGCGAAAAGGTTCTTGATAACTTCGCCCGCAACCACTGTCGGCCGCTCGGCTCGGCCGTTGTGCATGTAGGTCACTTGCAGGTGATCGAGACCCAAGGCCCACAACATAGATGCGTGAATATCGTTGACGTGCGCCGAAGACTCTTGCGCGTGCATGCCGATTTCATCGGTGGAACCGACGTAGTGGCCTTTCTTGACGCCGCCGCCCGCCATCCAGATGGTGAAGCCCCAAGGATTGTGATCGCGGCCGAGACCTTTCTCATTGAACGGCGTGCGGCCGAACTCGCCGCCCCACACGACCAGCGTGTCGTCGAGCAGCCCGCGGGCTTTGAGATCGGTCAACAGGCCGGCGATCGGCTTATCGGACGCCTTGCACCACTTGCTGTGGTTCTCTTCCACGTTGTCGTGAGCATCCCAGCCGCTGCCTGAACCGGAGTACAGCTCGATGAAACGAACGCCGCGCTCCACCAGACGCCGAGCCATCAGGCAATTGCTGCCGAATGCCCGGGTCGCTTCTTCATCCATCCCATACAGCTTCTTGGTCTCTTCGGATTCCTTGGTGAGTTCTACTGCTTCGGGGGCCGCGCTCTGCATTTTGTATGCGAGTTCGTAGGAGCGGATTCGCGCGTCGAGCTCATCGTCTTCCTGTTTGTCCTGGGACCAGATTTCGTTCAAGCGTTTCAGGAGCCCGAGTTGGTTGCGCTGCTGCGCGTCGGTCATGCCGGTCGGAGGTTTGAGGTTGATGAGCGGCGTGTCGCCGGTGCGAAACTGCATGCCCTGGTAGGAAGCCGGAAGGAACCCGGCGCTCCATTGTTTGGCGCCACCGATGGGATCTTTGTCGTCCAGCATCACGACGAACGACGGCAGATTGCGATTCGCGCTGCCCAGACCGTAATTCACCCAAGCGCCGAGCGATGGCCGGCCGCTTAGAATCGAGCCGCTGTTCATCTCCGTCACGCTGCCCAAATGGTTGATGCCGTCGGTCCAGCAGGACCGGATCACGGTCATGTCGTCGACATGCTGAGCGATGTTGGGATACCAATCCGAAACCCAGATGCCGCTCTGCCCATACTGCTTGAAGGTGCGTTTGGACGGCATGAGGCCGTTTTTGGAAGTGCCTGGCATGGCGGTAAACTTCGGCCGCATCGACTCTGGAATCGGTTGTCCCGCAAGTTCGGCCAGCTTCGGCTTGGGATCGAAGAGATCGACATGGCTGGGGCCGCCCTCGATGAACAGCCAGATGATGGACTTCGCCCGAGGAGGATGATGCGGCTGCTTGGGAGCCATGGGATCTGCCCCGGCCGTCGCAGCCCGGAGCTTGTCTTCCTGCAGCATCTGAGCCAAAGCGACCGCGGCCAGCCCGCTGCCGGTGCGCGTGAAAAAATCCCGCCGCGTGGATACTCGCGGATAATGATTCGGATTACGCTCCATGGTCCGGCTCCTTCCTTAGTTCACGTACAAAAATTCGTTGGAGTTAAGCAGCGCCTGACAGAAATCCACGAAGGCCGCGGTACGAGCCGTCTGCCCACCGATTTCTGCTGCTTGCTTATTCAAGAAATCGAGAACCGCCTGACGTTCGTCGTCCTTCGGCGCGCGGGTGAAGACAATTCGAAATGCCCGCTCCACTTGCTGCTCCGGCGACAGACCGGCGTCGTTGAGCACCCGGCTGGACAGCTCTCGGGACCATTCGCGCACCAGGTCGTCATTCATCCCCACCAGCGGCTGCGTGGGACTGACGGTCGCATAGCGACGCGGACAGCTTTCCGAGGTATCGGGAAAATCGTAGGCCTCGAACATGGGGTAGCGCAGGTTGCGCTTCACAAAAACGTAGACGCTGCGGCGATCGGCCTCGGCGGGGTCTTTTTCCGGCGTCCACGCAAGATATTTCGATCCGTTGCTGATCCCCTGGGGGATTGGCGGGAAGACTCCGGGGCCACCCACTTTCAGATTCAACTGGCCGGCGGCCATCAGCATGGAATCGCGAATGACCTCGCCTTCCAGGCGTCGCCGGTCAAAACGCCACAGCATCTTATTATCGGGATCGACTTTGGCGGCTTGCTCCTGATAAGCCGACGATTCTTGATAGGTGTTCGAGAGCATGATCAGCCGATGCATTTTCTTGATGCTCCAGCCGTTTTCGACGAAGTTGGTAGCGAGGTAATCGAGCAATTGCGGATCGGCCGGCCGCTCGCCCATGACACCGAAATCGCTGGAGCTTCCGATGATGCCTTTTCCAAAATGGTCCTGCCAGATGCGGTTGACCATCACGCGCGCGGTGAGCGGGTTCTTCGGATCGGTCAGCCAATTCGCTAGCGCCGAGCGGCGGCCGGTGGAGTTCAACCCGTCGGGCGCCACGATCTTGGCGGGAGCCGGATCGAGGATGCTCAAAACGCCGGGCTGCACTTCATCGAGCGGCGCGTCCCAAATGCCCTTGGAGAGGATGAACTCCGGGGGTGCGTTACGGCTAGCATCGAAAATGGCCTCGGCAACCGGCGGATCGGCGGGCTTCATGTTGTCGAACTGCGCCAGTTCTTTTTGCAGATCGGCGTAGCGTTGTTTAGCGTCCCCTTTCAAAGCCCTCTCGAGCTCCCGGTTAGAGGGAAGGCGGCTGGCGCTGCGATAAACCATCTGCCACTGCATCGGAGTTCGCTGCTCGGGCGGCGTGAAGACGGCTTCCTGCGCCTCTTTGGGGAACATCCCGATGTCTTCTTTCAATCGCTCGGTGCGCACCGAAGCCAGGATCTCGTCCATCTTGGCGCGGATTTCGCGGGTCTGATTCTCCCACTCGGAGCGCTGTTGCTGATATGCGACGGCCTTGTCGCCGGTAAGAAGACTAGCGTGATCGTCATTCCGGATGTTGGCGAAGAAGGCCTGCAGACGGTAATAATCCTTCTGGAGAATCGGGTCGAATTTGTGATCGTGGCAGCGAGCGCAACCGTAGGTCATGCCCATGAATACGGCGCCAACAGTATCGGTGATGTCGTTCAGAATTTCCTGGCGCCGGAGGATCGGATTCGCCAGGTTGCTCTCGTCGGGCCAGAGCCGGTTGAAGCCGGTGGCGATTCTCGCCGTCGCGTCGTCGGGATAGAGCTCATCGCCGGCGAGTTGCTCCTTGACGAAGCGGTCGTATGGCTTGTCCTCGTTGAATGATTGGATGACGTAGTCGCGATAGCGCCAGACATTAGGGCGCGTTTCATCGGCTTTGAATCCGGCGCTGTCGGCGTAGCGGGCCAAATCGAGCCAGTGCCGGCCCCAGCGTTCACCATATTGAGGAGAGGCCAGCAGACGGTCGACCACCTTTTCATATGCCGCCGGTGAGTTATCGGCCAGGAACGCTTGCGCTTCTTCAGGCGAGGGCGGCAGACCGGTGAGGTCGAGATAGGCCCGGCGGAGCAGCGTGATTTTGTCAGCCGGCGGATTGGGCTTCAGGTTTTGCGCTTGAAGTTTGGCGATGACGAAAGCGTCGATCGGGTTCTGGGCGCTGACGGCAGGCACGGCAGGCTTAGTGACCTTTTGGAACGCCCAGTAATTGCGCTGCTGGTCGGTAAACTTGTGATCAGTAGAGGCTGCGGTTTTTTGGGCTGCTGGAGCTGGCGCATTGAGCGACGCGGCCGAGTCCCACTCCGCGCCGCTGTCTATCCAAGCCTTGATGACCGCGACCTCGGCGTCGGTGAGGCGGCCGCCCATCGGCATTTGAGGCTGCTCTTGACCGGTGAGATGCTGGTACAAACGGCTACCGGCCGCATCGCCGGGAACGATCGCGGGTCCATGCTGGCCTCCCTTGAGCGCGGCATCGCGGCTCCGAAGGTCGAGGTTTCCCATGGCCGGAGCGGGCCCGTGGCACTGCGCGCAGTTCTTGGCAAGAATGGGCGCTACGTCGGTGGAAAAAGAAACCTTCCTGGCCGTTTGCGTCGATGCGACAGTGCAGACGAGCAAGCCAATCGCCGGCCCAATCGAACGACTTCCGAAACGAAGGGTCATATCCGCGCCTCCCCGCAGTACTTTGTTCAGTTTATCCTAATTTGGCTCAGCCGTGATTTGGATAGGACCAAGAGTACCTGCGCCTCATCAAAGACTAGACCAGGATATCAGTCGGTGGCGCCGCCCTTTTTCTTTAGCTTTTCCTTCTCGTATTCCTTCAGAACGCGGTTGACGTAATCCACCGTCTCGCGATAAGGCGGGATGCCGTTGTATTTGTCAACGGCGCCGGGTCCGGCGTTGTAGGCGGCCACTGCTTTGGAAACCTGGTGCGGATCGTTCTCGTACTTCAGCAAAAGATCGCGCAGATACCTCGCGCCCGCCTCCGCGTTTTGAGCGGGATCATGGGGATCGACGTTCAGCTCGGCTGCCGTAGCGGGCATCAGCTGCATGAGTCCGATCGCGCCTTTCGGCGAAATCGCGTTGGGCTGGTAGCCGGACTCGGCCTTGGCGACGCTATGCACGATTTCCGGCGGAAGCCCGGCTTGGACGGCGGCGCGGGTGATCAGTTCTTGCGGCGTAAGCTGGGGTTGCTGAATATCAGGAACGAGCTCCGTTGGTTTGGGCGGAGCGGGCGGAGGCGGCGTGTAATCCTCCTGCTCGAATGCGGCGACGGTGGAAGCTTGGAGCTCGATTACACCTTGACTGGTCTCGAGCCTGACCACTGAGCCGTCGGTGCTGTGGCTATCGGCATGGATGCGGAAGCCATTCGACAACACGACATACTCGCCGGCCGAAGCGGCCAGGGTAACCGAGAGAAGGCACAGTACTAGTTTCGTCAGCACTCTCAAATATAGGATGACGTATTTCGGGGCTCTGGTGTGGAAGGGTTAATCGGAGATAGCCAATTCGCCGGGGACGATGGGGCGGGTGCGGGGGAGCAAGCCGACGCGGGCCAGGAGCGCGATGAAGGCCAGCAAACCCGTGAAAACGATGAGCTTGGCTGCGTCGGCAGCGCGGGTGTGGGGTAGCAGCTTCCAGAGAATACCTAGAACAGGTTGCGCGATGCAGCAGGCCCATACAGCGCCATAGAAATACCGGCGCTCGTGCCCTTCGCCTTTTGTGGATGCTTTCACGCGCGGCAGCAGCCCTAGGGCGCCGACGGTCCAGACTGTGATCGCGAGCGGGAAGTAGCCATATTGATAAATCTGTCTCAATCGCCAGGCCCCGGTGACGACGGCGACGGCCAAGCCGGTGAAATTCAAGATCGCGAAGGTGATGACGATACTCCAGGCGAAGGTGTAGCAGATACGACGGTAGAGGGGATTCGGTCTATCCTCGACGAAGCGAATGATGTACGGACGGGGCTCGACTCCCGGCAGACGGCCGCGCAAGGCGGCGATGCCTGTTCCGAGAAGCACCAGGCCGAGCCAGACAACTTTGCGCTGATCGAAGCCTTTTTCGAACAGGTCGAAAGTGGAAGGGCCGGGGGCGATGAAGAAGACGAAGATCCAAATGGGCCAATGGGCGAGGCGGTAAGTGAGCTTGTTCCGATCCCGCAGCTTGCGGGCACTGGCGAACTCAACTCGGGCGGCGGAGGCCACTGAGCGTTGGGCGCGTGGCCAGCCTACTGCTTCTTGGTCGGGTTGGCCGGAGTACCTGGCTGAGTTCCCGCCGGCGGCTTGGCTGCAGGTGTGGTTGGTGCGGCAGCCGGGGGATTCGCAGGGGTAGTCGCACCCGGGGCAGTCGCAGGCGGCTTGGCGCTGCTGGCTGGTTTGGCCGGCGAGCTCAATTGCGCGGCGCTCTTGTCGTAAAGCTCGATGATCTCCTTGGTGATGTCAATGCTGGGCGCGGCATAAAGCACGGGAGTTTGTGGATTGCTGACGTCGACCACCAGAGTATAGCCGTTATCCCGCGCGTACCTTTCGATGACGGCCAACATCCTTTGACCAAGCTGCTGCAGGATCTTCTGCTGTTCCTGATCCATCTCAGCCTGGGCGTCTTCAAAATCGCGCTGGAGGCTTTTCTTCTTGCTCTCGATGTTCTTATAGATATCGTTCTTGGTTGACTCGCTCAACGTATTTTGACCCTTGCTGAGCTGGTCCTGAAGGGAGTTGATGTCGCTCTGCTTCTGCTCTAGTTCTTTCTTCTTGGGCTCGGCTTTAGAGCCCAACTCGGCAGCAGCTTTCTGCCCGTCCTTGGTGGCAACAATGGCTTGCTGGATAGCAATCACCGCGATCTTATTGGTAGGACTTGGCGTCTGGGCTCCCAGAGTCGCCGCCAAAACAAAGGATGGCACCACGAATAACTTACTTTTCACAGTGAAACTCCTAACCTTGAAATCATTATATTCTATCCAAATAGTTTAGCGGCCGCGGCGCTAAAAAGTTCGACCAATCGAGAAGCGGAAGGTGTCGCGCTTCTCGAAGAAGGGAATCGGCTGGCCCACCGAGGTAATAGCATTCTGATAGGTGGCGTTATTGGGGAAGTACGACCGGTCGGCCACAATGGGGGGATTCAGGTAGCCGCGAAAGAGGCTGGGATTGTAAGCCCAATAGAGGCGGAAAGGAGCGTTCACCACAGGCATCAGTACCTGAAGCTCGAGTCCGGTGGAAGCGCGCAGTTTTTGCGTGCCGGGCGCGATGTAGGCGCGTCCGTTAAAATCCGCCTGCGGGAATTCCCCATTCAACTGCGCGGTGTAACCCGAGTTCAATTTGAGTTGGCCGGGAAAGGACAGCTTGTCGACGCCGGCATCACCGAAAATCGCCAGAGTAACAGGGCCGACAATGGGAATGCGATATTCGAAATTAGTCACGACGTTGGTGTCTCCGCCGGGGAAGGCGAGCTGGTAGCTCGGGATGGTCATCGACACCGCACTGAAGGTCGGGAGGCCGTTAACGATCTGCTTCTGCATTCGCTGCGTTCCGTCGGAGTTCAAGACAGGCACGGTGGCCATGGTAGGCAAAAACACAATCGGGCTGATGCCCCAGATGTCGAATCCACGAATGTCGTTTTCGCCGCCGGTGTAGTAGCGCGAGAAGGGCGGCGCGACTTTGCCGCCGTAACCGGTTATCATGCGAGCCAACAGATGCATTCCGATAACGTGCCCCTTTTTGAAACCGCTCCGGAAGTACTTTGCATCAAAGGTCGGCTCGATGGTATTTACATTGCCGCCCAGGGCGCCGCTCGCGAATCCCGTCGAGATAAAGAAAGACTTTCCGCCAGTGGGCGTGATGGGGTGGTTGATGCTGTTGTAGGTATAAGAGGGGATGATCTTGCTGGTTCGAATGCCGCTGAGCGAGTTGGGGCCGCCGACGCCCTGAAAATCGATGTAATTGAAGTAGGTGCTGGCCGCGTTGGTCAATGTTTTGATATTGGAGATATCATAGCCGTACGTCACACCCACGCGAGCGAAACTGCGCTTCAGTGGGTAAGACATGAACAAAGTGCCGCCGTATCCGTTAGAAACGTAATTGAGCAAATTCTGGTTGCCGAGTGAATTGAACAACGGGATGAGGTTGCTCCCGGAGAGAATCGATGCCTCGCGCGCCTGGTCGTAATTGAAGCGCTGCACGTAAAGAGTGAAGCCGGTTTGGATGGGCGTGTCGAACAGGTAAGGCTCGGTAAAGCCAAACTGCACCTGGCGGACGCGCGTGCCCAATTGTGAGCTGAGACTCAAGGTTTCGCCCAGACCCAGGAAATTATTGGTCGAGTACGAGAAGCCGATGAAGCTGCCTGCGATGCCCGAGACGCCACCGTTCAATTGGATCGAATTCTTGCCCCGCTCCTTTACCTTGAGCGTAATATCGACCGTGTTCGTTTTGGTGTCGCGCTTGATGTCGGCGGCCTCTTCGGCTTTCAACGGGTCGAAGTAGCCGAGTTGGTTGAGGCGCAGGATACTGAGCTCCCACATCCGATTGTTGAAAATCTGCCCTTCGTCGATCAACAGCTGACGGCGGATCACTTTGTCGCGAGTGGTGAGATTGCCCGAAAAATCGATGCGTCGGACGAAAAACTGCTTGCCTTCGTCGACGGCCAGAGAAAGATCGATTAGATCGGAATTGGGCTGTGGATCGAACGATGGCTCGGCCACGAAGTCGATGAACCCGAAATCGCCGTATAGCTTGCGCATGTTTTCCAAGCCCTTCCGCAGTTTGGCGGTGGAGAAGATGTCGCCCTTGGACATCTGGAACAGTGGCGTCATGAGAGCTTCAGGAGTGCGGAAAAACTTTACGCCCGTGAAGGTGATGTTATTGAGATGATACTTGCGGCCCTGTTCGACCGTGATGCTAATATCGGCGACGGTTCCGATCCGGTTGGGGTGGATGAGGGGAAGGTGGAAGCCCTCTCCACCGGTCATGCGCATCTTCACATCCGAGTCGGTCACGTGCGCGGTGAAGTACCCATGTTCCTGATAGAAGACTTGAACGCGGCTCTTGTCCTCATCGAGCTTGGTGGAATCGTAGGTCCGGGCAAACAGATTTTCAAAGAATATGGAGTACGGGATGCCGATGGGATGCGAGTTCTTCATCGCGCGAATGACGTCGCGATTGGTGAACGCAGTGTTGCCTTTGACATCGATGTTGCCGACCTTGACTTTGGGACCTTCGTCGACCTTGAAAGTGATTTCGAGCGATGAAGGCGGAACGCGCTTAATCTCGGGAGTGACTTTCGCGTATTGATGGCCGCGCTCGGCCAGCAACTCGAGTAGGACATTGCGGGCGCGCTGCACTTTGTTGGGATCGTACTGCGATTCGACTACCAGGCCAACCTTGCGTTCTTTGTAGCGGTCGAGAATATCGGACACGGTGACGGACTTGTTGCCTTCGTAGTTAATAGAGCGCACTACCGGCCGTTCCACAACGATGAAGCGAACGATCCAGCCTTCTTTGCCAGGCTCGCGCTCGATGCGGATATCGTCGAAACGACCGGTGTTCCAGAGCGCCATGAAATCGCGATGCAAGGTCTCTTCGTCGTATTTGTCGCCCTTCTTGCTGAAGATGAGCGCTTGCAGTGTATCCTGGCGCACCCGCCGGGCGCCGCGGAATTCGAAAGACTCGATAATGTCCTGCGGCGGCTGTCCGGGCAGCGTGCTGACCGGCGTTTCTGTCGGGGGCGGCACTGGTTGGAGCGGAGGCTGCTGGGCGGGCTTGGGAGTTTGCGGTGGTGGTTGTTCCGGAGCGGTAGGAAGGGTCTCGAAAGGATTCGGTCTCCTGGGCGGCGGCTGCTGTTGGGGCGGCGGCTGTGGCGGCGGGGTCTGCTGTTGCGTTGCGGTCTGCTGTGGTTGCGGCCTGGTCTCCTGCGCGGGCGGCTGTTGCGGGGAAGCCTGTGGTGCGCCCTTAAGAAAAGCAACGCTGGAAATGATGGCTGAACAAAGCAGAACAGCTCGCAGGCGGCCAGGCCTGTGAAACATCATCTAAGAAGGGATCCTTTCCACTCTGCGACTAACATCCCGAGACGTCCCCTCCCAAGATCGGGTTTCACCAGGTGACCGAGGGGCGGAGGTTCGAAGTTTTTATTTTAGCTGAAGATGGACGGCTTCGAAACTGTATCCGGTTAGCTACAGCGGGCCACCGGAGCACAGCTTGGCAGGACTTTCGGTAGTGCTGCCTTAAGGCTCCTGCGATTCTGGCACTTCTAATTCTTCGTTTTCGCCGTTGGGCGGATAGTAAGAATGGTAATAGGTGTACTTGCTATAGAGTTCGCCCCGGCGCGCACCATTGACGACAATGCCCAGGACATTGTTCTGGCAGAGCGACTGCATAGCGCGTGTGATGGAATCGATGGTGGTCGCTCCGATGCGCACTACCAGGATGGTGCCGTGGCAGAGCGTGGAAAGCAAGTTGGCATCGGCGGCGAACAACAGAGGCGGGCTGTCCAGGATAATCCAGTTGAACAGGCTGGGCAACCGATCGAGCAGTTCCTTCACTTCTTTCAGATTGAGCAGCTCGAGCGGGTTGATGACCGCTTCACCGGCCGGCATGATGAACAGATTTGTGTCGGCGATGCGGCGCATGGCCTCGTGCAACTGGCACTTTCCTTGCAAGTAGTCCGTGATGCCGGGGCTGCGATCGGCTTGGAACAGATGGTGCACGATGGGCCGCCGAAAATCGAAATCGCAGAGTAGCGTAAAGTTCCCAGCTAGCTGAGCTTCGGCCAGCGCAAGATTCACGGCGGCGAACGATTTGCCTTCGGCGGGAGACGGGCTGGTGACCACTGCGGTGTGGATCGGTTGTAGGCTCTGCATGTGATTGAGGCGCGTCCGAAGCGTACGAAATTCTTCGCTCGGGGCGTTGTGAGGGTGCCGTGGGTTGATCAAGAGCCCATCCGGTGAGGGCTCGAATGGAATGGTCTGGACCAATTCCAGCAGGCCCTTGGCCGGCGTGTGTTGCGGTTCGATGGTGGCGGTCGCGGATCGATCGGCAGCAGGTGGCGGCCCTCCGGCCGGAATGAACGTCCCAGCCTGTTCGGCTCGTCTTAATGCGTCGTGAACTCGGCTCATACGTGTTGTCTCCCCCTAGAGCCTCGTGGCGTAATAATACACCACGGAACTCGACATAATGACCATGCCAACCAGGCAGGCAGTGGACCAGGCCAGCCAAGCCAGCCGCTTGCGACGCCGCACCACCAGATCGTTCTCAAGCAGCGGAATACTGCCGAGCACGGGAAGCTGGGTGTAGGCTCGAACGTCTTTCAGATTCTTGAGCGCGGTATCCTTCACTTCCCGTGCGCCCGCCAGGCACAACCCGAGGACTAGACCTAGGCCGGTTCCAATGGCGATAATCAACAGACGCTTCGGTTCGCTCGGTGTTTGCGGCAGGGAAGGTGGATCCAGTTGCTCCAGACGCTCGCCCTGCTGATGGTTCACCAGCGCGGTGGACATGGTGGATGTATTCAGCCGCCGGTCCAGATCCTCGTATTCATGCTTCGCCAACTCCCGTTCGCGGATCAGCTCGTCGTACTCCTTGATCCCGACCGGAATGCCTTCGATGCGCGATTGATAGGATCGAATGGCGGCCTCGGCATCCTTGGCTTGCTTTTTGTAATCGTCCATTTCGAGATCCTTGGCCTGGATCAAGCCCTGAATCCGCTGAATCTGCGCGTCCAGGTCCCGCTGCTCTCGAACGAACTGTGGATTCGCGGGCCGCGTGGGCGGGGCGGCGGCCACTGTGGTATCGGGCTTCTTGGTCTCTTCTTCCTTTGCCAGAGTCTCGCGCTGCTTCTTGGCGCTGGCGATCAGAGCGATCAAGCGCTGGACATCCGGGTGGGTGTCCTTGTAGCGCTCGCGCATGCTGACCAGAGCGTTTTCCAACTGCGCGATCTCGCGATCTTTCTCGCCTAGCTTATCGTTTTTCTGCTGCAACACCTGTTCCTGAACAACCGGGTCCTTCAGGGACGATAGCTGGTCGCGGTAGATGCGCAGTTGATTTTCAAACAACAACTTTTCCTGATTCACCCGATTCATGGATGTGTTGAGATTCAGCATCTGGGACTGCATGGCGTTCAACTGCGAGAAATTGGATTGCTGCTCCTCCGGCAGATGGCCCAGGTTCTTGGCGCGGAAGACGCTGAGCTGCTGCTCGACAGCGTCGAGCTTCTTTTTTGCGAGGTCCCACTGATCGCGAAGGAACTGGGTTGTGGAAACGGTCTCCTGGGAGACCTGACGAACGTTTTCCTCCAGAAATCGCGCCGTCAGGTCCTGCACCACCTTTTGTGCCGTGAAGCGATTGTTGTAGGAGAACTGGATCTCAAATGTCGGATATTGCGGCCCTCGCTCAGACTGCTGGAGACTCTGGGCCACCGGTACAACCCTGATGTCGTGCGCCCGCATATCCTCGATCACGTCATCGGACGGCTTCCGAGACAATTCCTTCTTATAGAGTCCTTGCGTGTTGATGATGTTGAGCAGTGTTGCGCGGCTGAGAATGAGCTGAGCCAACGAATTGATGCGCCCCTGAACGTCGCCACTCGTATTCGTGGCCACTAGAGACGCTGGGACTTGCGGCGGCACGACACGGATGACGGCGGTGGAGACGTAGGTGTCAGGCCACAGGAAGGCGACCACCACCGACACCACCAGCGCCGCGAAAACCGGGCCGAGAATCCAGGCCTTGTGCCGGCGCAGAATATCAATATAATCCTCGACGTCCAGCGAACGTCGTATGGCCGCTAAATTATCCTGAGGCTGCATCGTAGTTTCCTCCTCCGACTACGGGACAATGATGTGATCTCCTGATTCGACCAGGATGTTCTGTTCTAACTTCTTGCCGCTGCTTACTTCTTTGTAATTGAAGTGGAGAATGTTGCCCTTCCGCAGTATCCTAATTTTCTTAGAGTTGGCGAAATCCCGAAACCCTCCGGCAATGCTGAGCGCCTCCAGGATCGTGGTGGGGGTCACCAGCAGGTAGCTGCCCGGCTTGTTCACCTCTCCATCGATGTAATACTTCTTGCTGCGAACGTCGGTCACGATCACATTGACGTCCGGGTTGTTAAGGTACTTGCCGAGCAGCTCGGTGAGGGCCTTGGTTAACTGCGCGGGTGTTTGATCTCCAGCCTGCACGTCGCCGATCAATGGCATGGTGATCTTGCCGTCGGGACGTACCGAGGCCGGCGATGTGAAATCGGGCTCGCGCCATACTCTGATAAAAATAACATCTTCAGGCCCGATGAGATATTTATTCGGATCCACGGCCGCAGCAGAGCCTTCGGGAGTCTTCTCAGATGCAGAAGGGCTTGGCGGCTTCGATTCATTCGGCTTTGGCGCGGGCTGGGTTTGACCAGCGCCAGTCAGACACCCAGCCATCACAAAGGCTGCCGTGACGGCTAACCGGAATGAGTTGCACTTCACCTGACGATGGCTCCTATGGTCTTCACTGGCAAGACCTCCAGCGTGGATCGAGGGTTCCCACTAGACATAAATCCAGTAGATGCTTCATTGTACATCGCAAACGCTGATTCATGCGGTGGCAAATATACCTATTTTCGATCAAACACCGTACTGATTCGTACTAGTTAGCCGGACAACGTGAAAGCCCACAAACACCTTAGATCCGCCAGCGCGCATACTTGATACATCCTCCGTGGGATACATTAAGTAGGGTTGGATTCGATGACATACTTTCTCGCAAAAACGGACCCGGAGACTTATTCGATTGATGACTTGGAAAATCAAAAGACGACTGCCTGGGACGGAGTCACGAATCCGCAGGCCGTGAGGGCCATCCGCGAAATGAAGCCGGGAGATAAAGTGTTCATTTATCATAGTGGTGGCAAATCGGGTGGTGGGCAGTCGGGTGGTGGCCAGTCGGGTGTGGTTGGACTGGCGCGCGTAGTTTCCGAATCCCGACCGGACCCTAAGAATGCGAAATCGGCGGTAGCGGACTTCGAGTTTCTGACGCGGCTCGATCCGCCGGTTACGCTGGCAGAAATAAAGCAATCGAAGCTGTTCGACGACTGGGCGCTGGTACGGCAGGGCCGATTGTCCACGATGGCTGCACCGGAGAAGTTTGCGGACTGGATGCGGAAAAAATTCCCGAAAGCAAAGATCTGATCGGTTACTTGCGAGGACACAATCGGTGTAAATCTGTGTCCATCTTAATGAGCTATGCGTTTTCCGAGATCCAGCGGGGTTCTACTGCACCCGACTTCTCTGCCGGGCCCTTACGGCGTCGGCGATTTAGGGCCGGAAGCGTTGCGGTTTGCCGATTTCCTCTCTGCGGCCGGGCAGACGCTATGGCAGGTGCTGCCGCTTGGCCCGACCGGCTTCGGCGATTCGCCCTACCAATGCTTTTCCGCGCTGGCCGGGAATCCATTGCTGATCAGCCCGCAGAGGCTGGAGGAGCAAGGCTGGCTGGATCGTTCTGAGCTGGGAAAGGTTCACAAGTTTTCCGCAGATCAAGCGGACTTCGAGCATGTGATCCCCTGGAAGGCGGCGCTGCTTCAATCCGCCGCCCGGCGATTCTTCAACGGCGCTCCGTCCGCGAGCCGGGAACGCTTCGACGCCTTCTGTCAAGCCAACGCCGGCTGGTTGGATGACTTCGCGCTGTTCATGGCGCTCAAGCAGAATCACAACGGCGCGGTCTGGAGCCAGTGGGAGTCGAGCATCCGATGGCGAGAGCCCGCGGCGCTCGCGGTCTGGCGTAAAAAGCTGGCGGAGCTGATAGCGGTCCAGAAGTTCCAGCAGTTCACTTTTTTTTCGCAGTGGCGAGAGCTGCGCGAGTATTGTCGAGATCGCAGGATTCGCCTGATGGGTGATCTTCCGATTTATGTCTCGCACGATAGCGCCGACGTCTGGATCAATCCACAGCATTATCATCTCGACTCCAACGGCAACCCGACCGTCGTGGCGGGCGTTCCGCCGGACTACTTCAGCGCCACGGGCCAGCTTTGGGGAAACCCGATTTACCGCTGGGATGTTTTGGCTCGCGACGGCTACCGGTGGTGGCTGGAAAGGTTCCGCGCGGTCCTGGAGATGGTCGATATGATCCGGTTGGATCACTTTCGCGGGTTTGAGGCTTATTGGGAAGTTCCGGCGACGGAGCCGACGGCTGTCAACGGCCGCTGGGTGAAAGGGCCGGGGCCGGCGCTTTTCGACGCCGCGCGGCTGGCCCTCGGAGAACTGCCGCTGGTGGCCGAGAATCTCGGCGTGATTACGCCCGAGGTGGAAGCGATTCGCGCGGAGTTCGGCTTTCCGGGGATGAGCATCTTGCAGTTCGCCTTCGGCAACGATGCACAGGCCGCCAGCTTTCGGCCGCATAACTATCCTCGCGAGGTAGTGGCGTACACGGGCACGCACGACTGCGACACGACGGTCGGTTGGTGGACCAGCGAAGGTAAGGGCGAGAGCACCCGTTCGCCCGAGGATATTCGCCGCGAACGCGAGATGGCCCGGAAATATCTCAACACCGATGGAAGTGAAATAAATTGGGTATTCATCCGCGCGCTGGAGGCCTCCGTCGCCGACACTGTTTTGATCCCGCTACAGGATGTGCTGGGGCTCGGTTCCGAGTCGCGCATGAATCAACCGGCGACGCTGGGAGGAAACTGGCGTTGGCGTTATCGGGCGGAAATGCTGACGCCGGAGATTGCGGGACGGCTCGCCGAACTCGCGCGATTATATGAAAGAGCCACTTAGTGCTTGGTCGCTACAAATTTTTCTACGTCTACGCATCCTAAGTGCAGGTGGGTTAACTTCGCCCCTAAATCTGTCAGCCCCATCTTGCCGGGAATGATTTTGTGGCAGGTGGTGCAGCCGAACTCCTCGAAGCGCCCGGCCTTCTGACGCTGCTCCGGCGATCGCTGCTGGTCGTCAACCTGGGCAATAAGATTCATCGCGGTCAGCATGGAAATGCAGCCTTCGAATCCCTTGGCCCGCTCCTTGCCTTTTTCCGTGAAGCCGAGCTTGCCGCTCGCTCCCATGGTGTGGCAGTTCTTGCAGCCATGAGTATTGAAAACGTATTGGGCTAGTTTACGCTGGCTCTTGCCCTCGGTAATCATCCGATCCAATTGTTGGTCCGCCGCCGGCGCTGACTGAAAAATTACGGCCATCGCTGCCAGCGCCAATAAACACACTCGCATGTTTGTCCTCCGCAAGAAGACCATGATAACCTCACGAGCGGGGAGTTGTCCGATGAAATTGTTGTCTACCGGAAGATCGCTGGCCGGCGTCGCGTTGATCGGCGGCTTCTGTTGGTTTGGTTGGGTCGCGCTCAAAGATACCCGGATACACGATCCGCGCCTGGTGTCTTTCGATCGTCTACCACCCGAAGCCACCGAGGAATGCGACTATCAGCCGGTGGCCCGCCAATTACCACCGCTGGCCGGAAAGATTCCTCTGAGGGCCGCATTGCTTCAGGAGCGTGTCGCGGCCGCATCAGGCTTGGCGCAGAGGAAGCCGGAGCGAATGATCCGCGACCCTTACGCCGCGTATAGCGCGGTCGCGGTAGACAATACGCACAACGAGGTCGTACTAACCGACGAAAACCTGTTCAATATTCTGGCGTACGACCGCCAAGTCAACACGCGTCCCACTTCAGTCACGGATCCCAAGCGGATCATCGGCGGCCTGAATACCAAGATCGAGTTCCAATGCGGCCTGTACATCGACCCGTCGAATGGCGATATCTACGCGGTCAACAACGACACCATCGATACCTTGGTTATCTTCTCCCGCCAGGCTATAGGGAACGTTGCGCCCGACCGCGAACTGCATACTCCCCACGGCACTTTCGGCATTGCGGTGGACGAAGACGCCAAGGAATTATTCTTGACGGTGCAGCACGACAACGCAATCGTGGTGTTCAACAAGACGGCCAAAGGCACGGAGGCGCCCATCCGCGTAATTCAGGGCGACGACACGGGGCTCGCGGATCCGCATGGGATGGCCTTGGACCCCAGGAACAATCTGCTGTATGTCACCAACCACGGTTCTGTGCACGAGGTTCGCCCACCCGTAGCGGGGGAAAAAAAACGTAGGGTGAATCTACCGGGCTGGCCCTTGACAAGAGACGACGCTGTTCCTGGCTCGGGCAAAATGCTGCCGCCGTCTATCACGGTTTACGCCAAAGATGCCAAGGGAGACGCGCGGCCGGTGCGCACCATCCAGGGGCCGAAGACCCAAATGGATTGGCCGACCGGAATCGCGGTGGATAATGAGCGCAGCGAAATTTTTGTAGCCAATGATGGCGGGAATTCCATGCTGGTGTTCGACGCCGCCGCCAGTGGGGATGTCGTTCCTCTCCGCGTACTGAAAGGTCCCAAGAGCCTGATCAGCAATCCGACCGGCGTGTATCTGGATAAGAAGGACGACGAGCTTTGGGTATCCAACTTTGGCAACCACACGGCAGCCGTTTACAGTCCTACAGCGCAAGGCGACACAGCCCCGCTTCGTGTAATCCGCAGCGCCCCGCCCAGCCAGCCCGTACCGGGCATGGGCAATCCACATCCGATCGCGTATGACACCAAGCGGGAAGAAATCCTGGTCCCGAATTGAGTGGCCCATCCGCAGATTGCGGTATTCGCCAGGTTGGCGGAAGGTGGAGCGCAGCCGCTGCGAAAGGTTGAAGGACAGGGCAGCTTGTTAGGCCGGACCATGCATGGGATTACCTACGATCCTGTCCATGATGAGTTCACGGTTCCGCAGCAGTTTGGGCAGGCCATTCTCACCTACCGGGGAGCAGCCAATGGCGAAGAGCGGCCGATCCGAATCATCCAGGGTCCGCACACGCAACTGGACGCTCCCGAACACTTGGATGTGGATGTGGTCCACAACGAGATTTTCGTTCCGACGCGCCAGGGCAGCATTCTGGTCTTTCCGCGCGATGGGCGGGGCGACGTTGCGCCCATCCGTGTTCTTCAAGGCCCGGACACGATGCTCGGAGGCGATGAACCGCTGGTTGTGGATTCGGTAAACAATCTGCTAATCGCCGGCGGAACGGCGGGGAGAGGACAGCGGCGGCTGCTGATCTTCAATCGCACGGATTCTGGCAACGTGAAACCGAAAGCGGTGATCGGCGGGCCGAAGAGCGGACTCTACTCCTTTGGCGGGCCCTTCGCGGTCTATCCGCCCAAAGGAGAAATCCTGGTGAGCGTCCGGGGTCCGGGTCCAAACGAGGAGCTGTCTTCCGACGACTCGTTCGTCGGTATTTGGAGTATCCATGACTCGGGCGACGTTCCGCCCAAATGGACTATTGGCGGGCCAAAAGGTGTACTGAAGATGCCGCGCGGTATTGCTCTGGATGTCAAGCATGGGAACATGATGGTTTCCGATAAGCGGCTCAACGCGGTACTGACGTTCCACTTTCCGGAGCTGTTTTAACGGAGCGCGGCGCTGACCAGGATCCCGAGCTTTTCCCACGTTGGCACCCGAATGCGCCGGCTCAGTACATCGAAGTTGGAGCGCTCGATGCGCGTGAGCAGCCGCCGATAAATCTCGATCAGCGCCCACAGCGAAGCGCGGCTGCGTTTGTGCACCAATTCGACCAGCGGGCGGGATTCGTCATAATAACGGCGCGCGCGTTCGGCTTCGAAACTGAGCAGACGAACGAAATTTTCATCGCGCTTCGCGAGATCCGCGCCGAAGCGGCGGATGTCTTCCAGCGGAATATAGACGCGCTGGTTTTCGGCATCTTCCCGGACATCCCGCAGAATGTTCGTCAACTGAAAAGCGGTCCCGCATTTCTCCGCCAGCGCGAGCGCGTCCTTCGATTCGAAGCCGAAGATATGGATGATGGTGAGGCCGACCACGCTGGCCACCTGATAGCAATAGCGGTTCAACTCATCGAAATTCTCGATCTCGCGTGGCTCAAGATCCGAGCTAACGCCCGAGATCATCTCGTGAAAATACTGGCAGGGAATCTGGTAGCGCTGCACCGTGTCATGGAAGGCCGGCCACAGGGGATTCTCGCCGTACTGTCCGGCCAGCGCTCGATCCAGTTCGTTCCGCCAGCGTTCGATGGCCTCCCGCGATGCGCCCGCGCCCTCGCTGATGTCATCGCAGTAGCGCATGAAGGCGTAAATGGCGCACATGGCGTCTCGCTGCTCGCGGGAAAGCAGCAGGAAGGAGTAATAGAAGTTGCGGGCGCGGGTGCGGGCGATGCGGCGGCAGAAGGCGTAAGACGCGGCACAGGCATTCGTGCCTGTGTGGGCTACCGCGGGCGTCATAGGAAAAACAACACAGGCAGGAATGCCTGTGCCACAGCAGTGAACAACAAGCGCAGCCGGTCGAATTTCGAGATCGAGGGCCGGTGCGACAGCACGTTATAGTTCTGTTGCTCGATTTTATCGAGCACCCGCATGCCCCCGCGGCTGAACAGGTCCAAGTCAAACCCCAGCCGCCGGTCCACTGTCTTGGCGAGCGGCAGCCCTTCGATGAAGAGCTTACGCGCCACGTCCACCGCCTCGCGCATCACCGCCTGGAACAAAGGATTGAATTTGCGAGCGGCCAGATCCTCCACCGTGTAGCCATGGCGTGCCATCAAATCGAGCGGCAAATAGACCCGGTCTTTTTCGAAATCCACCGTCACGTCCTGCCAGAAGTTGGCCAGTTGCAAGGCTGTACAAGTTGCGTCCGACATTCGATCGCGCTCGGCGTCTGCATAGCCGCACAGCCGCAGCACCAGCCGGCCCACCGGATTCGCCGAGCAGCGGCAGTAGCCAAACAGATCCTCCCAGTTGGCGTAACGCGTGACTCTCTGATCCTGCTCGAAGGCGCTGATCAGGTCGCTGAAAAGCTGTATCGGAAGCGCATATTTGTGAACGGTGTCTTCCAGAGCCACAAAGACCGGATGCTTTACCCGGCCTGCATACATGGCTTCGAGTTCGCAGCGCCACCAGCCCAGCAGGCGCAGGCTTTCCTCCCGGTCTCCAATTTCGTCGCCCAGATCGTCGGCCCAACGGCAGAAGGCGTAGACGTTATAGAAGTCCTGGTGCAGCCGCTTCGGAAGCAGAAAGCTGACTACGTGGAAGTTTTCGTAATGATGCGTGGCCAGCCACCGGGTGTACTGCTCGGCCGCGGGTTTACTGTAGATATCGCTCAGCGCCTCCGCCGAGTAGACGTACTCTTTGGGGGCGAGCAGGGGCACTAGGGTATGATAGCGGTCTTCATGTGACCGTTGTGGCTCATCAAGTGCCGCATGACCTCCAGCAGATTCGCAAGCGGCTCTACGCGATTGACGAAGTCGCGCGCGGTGATCACGCTCCGGCTGACGAAATCGAGCGCCTTGCGGATATGAGCCGGCGTGTGATGGAAGCTGGCCTTGCAGGTGATCTCGGAATAATGCATCAGGGAGGTGTCCAGACTGATGCGGCTATCGTTGGGACAACCACCGAAAAAGTTCACCGTCCCACCGCGCCGAAGTAGCCTGACCGCAGTCTCCCAAACGTCTGGATTCCCTACGGCCTCAATCGCAATATCCGCTCCACGCCCAGAGGTCAGATCCCGAACGCAACTTACGGTCTCGTCCGGATCGCCCGAAATCAGCAATTCGTCGGCGCCCATCTGCTGTGCCCGATCCAGTTGTGTCTTGCGGCGGCCGATGGCGATTACCCGCGCCCCATACGCCTTTGCCAGCCGAACAAACATCAACCCGATGGGGCCGAGGCCGATCACAGCCACGTTATCGCCGGCCTGAATCGCGGTCTCATCCAGCCCACGCAGCACGCAGGCTAAGGGCTCTATCAACGCCGCGTCCTGATAACTCACAAGGGCGGGAATTTCGTACATGTTCCGTTCGACAATTCGGGCCGGGATACGGATGAACTCGGCGTAAGCGCCGTTGTTGAACAGGAGGTCGTCGCAAAGATTTTCGTTTCCCCGTTGGCAGTAGAAGCATTCCAGGCAGGGAGCTGAGTTGGCAGCGACAATTCTCTGGCCGACACGGAATCTGGAGACGTTTTTACCGACGGCGACCACATCGCCGGCGAGCTCATGTCCAAACAGCGCGGGCGGGACGATCATACGGGCGTGGTAGCCGCGTCGAAACACTTTGACATCGGTACCACAGGTAAGGGCAGCTTGTACCCGTACTAGAACGTCGCCGCTTTCTATTTTTGGTACTGCTACCGACTCTATCTGCAAGTTTTCCTTGCCGTAGAGCACAGCGGCTATCATCTGCGTGTTCACTAGGACCACCTCTGAGGCTGAACTATTATTTTCAACGATTTAGGTTCGGGATGCAACGCTAGGGCAATTCCCAGCTGAATTTGGCCTAAAGGAAACCGGTGCGAAACCAAGTCTTCCACCGGCAGCGCCCCCCCAAAAACAAGCTCGGCCGCTTCCTTCTGCAGGTCAACCGAAGCACTATAACACCCGAAAATCAGGCGCTCTCCCACACAAATATCGGCCCCGGAAACCTCAATCCGCTCCTGATGTGACGTCTGCGCAAACAAAAGGATGCGGCTGCCAGGGCGTGAAAAGCGAACGGCCTGTTCGACGATTCCCGGAGCGGACGCCGCCACGATCACCGCATCGGCGCCCCGGCCTCCGGTCATTTCCATCACCCGTTCGAGCACTTGGACGTCCTGCGGATCGTAGGCTGCAGTTGCTCCAAAGCGAAGGGCCAGTTCGCGCCGGTAGGACATCGCATCGGTGGCCACCATGGTAGCTCCAGTACGCTTCACCAGCATGGTAAAAAGCAGCCCGATCGGGCCTTGTCCGAGAATCAGGACCACATCTTCGGGTCGCGGCGCCAATTGGACCACGCCCTTGAGGCAGGTGTTCACTGGCTCGACGAAGCAGGCCCGGTCGAACGAGACGCCGTCCGGTATCTTCTCGACTCCGCGGCGAACGATCCAATCCATTACCCGAACGTACTCTGAGAATCCGCCGCCGGCCGGCTCGTAGCCCGCGGTTACCCCCACCTTCTTATAAACGGGACACTGCGCATACAACTTGTGGCGGCAGTAGAAGCATTCCAGGCACGGGATGTGATGAAAGACGATAACGCGGTTGCCCGACGAGAAGCCTCGCACTCCTGCGCCTGTCGCCGCCACGACACCCGCCGTCTCATGTCCGTAAATTCTCGGCGGCGCGAGCAGGTTGTATTCGATTTTCTTCAGGTCGGTATGACAAATTCCACAGCTCTCCACCCGAATCAAGAGCTCTCCCGGCCCGATCTCCGGTGTCGGAACGTGCTCTACCGATACCGTGCTGCTGCCGGTGTATACCGCGGCCCGCATGGTGGCCGGGGCGGCTGTTAATTCAGAAACTAGCGTCGACAAGAAAGTCACCCAGCGCCTGGGAAGCGTCCTTACAGCGTTTACTTAGTTTTAGCAGTTCTGGCAATACCGAACCGGGTCGCCGGAGCGCGGCTGCCATAATCCTGGTTCGGCTGAAGCGCCCGTCCGCATCACGCATACGGTTAAAATCCAGTGGAAATGTTTCCGCGGACGTGTCAGTTACTACGCGGATACAGAAAAACGGAAGGTTCCACTCGGCCGCCTTCAGAGCCACTCCAGCGGCTTCCATTTCCACGGCATCCGCGCCGGTTTGGCAAAGATCGGCTTTTTCGGCGGCGGTGGAGACCACGCGGTCAATGGAAAGCAATTTCCCACTCTTAACTCGTTCACACGAGTGTTGACGACGGGCATCCAGGACGGGCGGCCTTGTCCCCGCGATAAGCTGGGGCCTAGAAGCAGCCCCTGGCCAACGCGGCACGTTGAGAGCGTGCGCCACGCCCATGATTTCGGTAGCGACAAAGATATCACAAGGGTCAAGCGCGGGATTGAGCGCTCCACAAAATCCGGTGCTGACTAGTCCTTTCAATTCCTGATGCTTCCTCACGATTTCAGTTGCCCGGCCAGCCAGTTTGGGTCCCGGACCATTTGCGACCAGCACTATCGGCTCGCCTTTCAACCAAGCCATGCGGGCGAAGTCCAACGGCCAATCGAGTTTCATGACCCGCTCGGCCTTCGGAAGCAGGCCGTCGAATTCGCGGCGCTCGGCGGCTACAAATACCAACAATCAGACGTAACCGTTGGCCCGGAACCAATCCACGGCGCGTTTCAGGGCGCCGTCCACCGGTCCGGGGTTGAACCCCAACTCGCGCTTCGCCTTATCGAGCGAAACAAACATTTTCTTCCGGGCCATCTTTACGGCTTCGAGCGGCGCCCTGGGTTCCAGACCGGTCAGGTTGGCCCAGCCCGTACTTGCCAGTCCGGCCATGTAAGCTACCGCATAGGGAATACGCCAACTCGGTACTTTTCCCCCGCTGATCCTCGCCAATCGCGTCAGAATCTGCTCCAGCGTCAGATTCTCGCAGCCGAGGATATAACGCTCCCCAGGCCGGCCACGCTCCAACGCCAGTAGATGCCCTTCGGAGGTGTCCTCGACATCCACCAGATTTAAACCCGTGTCCACGAACGCCGGCATCGCCCCCTTCAAATAATCCACCACTATCTTCCCGGTCGGAGTGGGCTTGAAGTCATGATCTCCGATCGGCGCCGTGGGATTCACAATCACTACGGGAAACCCTGTCCCAGCAAACTCCAGCGCCACTTGCTCGGCCTGGAATTTCGACCGCTTGTAAGCGCCGGTCATCTCCTCCAGATGCACCTCCACGTCCTCGCTCCCCGGATGATCCTGCGGGATACCTATGCAGCCGACGGTGCTGGTATAAACTACTTTCTCCACCCCTGCCTCGCGCGCCGCGGCCAGCAAGTTCCGGGTGCCTTCCACGTTTGAGCGGTACAGCTCGCTCGGATCTTTCGCCCACAGCCTGTAATCGGCTGCGACGTGAAAAACAGCACCGCAACCAGCCACCGCCCTATCCAGCGACTCCCGGTCCCGCAAATCTCCGGTGACTACCTCTACTTCCAACTCCCGAACCTGGCTGGATGGCCGGGCCAGCGCTCGCACTCGATGCCCACGCGACAGCAGCCTCCTGGCCACATGCCATCCTATGAAACCGGTTGCCCCGGTTACCAGCGTCGGCTTCACTCAATTGTTTTCTATCGAAACGCCCAAGTCATCAGCTTGAACGTATCGCCAAGTTTCGCATTGATTCCCAGCGCGGCAGAGGGCTCGAATCCGCAATGGACCATGCAATGGTCGCAGC
>Ga0185299_10001024_pt1 | contig 62682 bp, 58 predicted proteins | sample PaiPotPPA55metaG_FD_128002 | JGI IMG/M metagenome (GOLD analysis project Ga0185299, IMG submission 128002) | Iron sulfur acid spring bacterial and archeal communities from Banff, Canada, to study Microbial Dark Matter (Phase II) - Paint Pots PPA... ... | reverse complement strand
CGTCGCGCTGGCTGACGACGCTGCTCCTGCTGCTGCGACGGCGCACCATCTGAAGCTGGCGACTGTGCTGCTCTCCCTGCGGCCCCTGGTTCACCTGCTCCACGGGGCCTTGGCGATCGCTCACCCGCTGGGCCTCGGCCTCTGCCGCCTTCAAACGGCGATGGCGAAAGACCTTCGCGCGGCCCCGACGACGGTGGCGTTATGCCCGCACGAGCTCGTCCGCCGGGTCTAGCTCCATCAAAGGGCGAAGGCGACACACGCCCTGCGCCTTCGCCGGGCATTGCCGTGGCCCCGGGCCGTGGCCGCGCACCCGGCCTGCCTTTTCCACGCTCACCCGGAGCTGGCGATTCGCCTAACGAGGGTGCCTGTGTTGCACCCGGTGCCACGCGACCGGCTCTGCCGCGTGGACCAGGCGTACCGGCCGGCCCGCGAGCTCCGCCCGCTGGACTTGTCCCTGGAGCTGGCGCCGGGCTGCCCGCCTCGCGCGCGGCAGCTCGAGTTGGCGGCGGAACATTCTTTGGATTTTCGGTTTTAATTTTCTGTTCCAGTTCCGCCTTGTTAGGCACACCCTTCCAGCCGTGCTCGATCTTTGGCTGTGCAACCTTCGCCTTCACCGCTGGCGGTTTCGCCGTCGCTGGTGCTTTCGCGAACTTCTGGGGAGCGGCGATGAGAAGTTTGTTCCCCTGCACTTTCGTTAGCGTTCCCGATTTGACTGCCGTCGTTAGATTGGTCGTTGTCTCTCGCTCGATCGCCAGCCGCTGAATCGGCCGGCTCGAGTATCTATTCACGACGGCGTAATCCGGGCCGTAATTGTAGACCACATTGTTTTGGACGTAGATGTTTGTCACGTTCACGGTGTTAGTGATGTAGGTGACGTTCTGCACCGGCGGAAAAATGCGGTCGCGCAACACCGGCTCGCCGATAAACCGAACATCGCAGAAGTTGTAATATTCCGGCCCGATATCGAACTGGACGTCGACGTTCGCGCCAATGGGCTGGCTTTCATAAACCACGCCCGGCCCGCGCGGAGGCAAAGGCGCCCACCCGATATAATCGCCGCCAGTCCGCCACGATACCCAGGCCGGTCCCCAATCCAGGTCTTCTCCCGGAAACCAGACCCAGCCATAGTCCGCGAGATTGGCCCACCGACCGTAGTGATACGTAGCCCAGCCGAAATCCTCATAACTGATCCAGGTCCAACCGTAATCCGTGTACGCCCAGTATCCGTCCGAGTATGGACGCCAGTTCGGATCGCTCACCGCGAGGTCCGGCTGCCAGCCGTACCCGTAACCTTCCGCGTCGATCCAATTGCCCCCGGAAAGATTGTCGTAGACGAAATCGATCGAGACATCGGCCGCACCCGCCTGCGGAACCGCAGACACAGCAAACGCCAGCATGCTTAATACAAAGAAAAGTTTTTTCATAGTCGTGAGATAACAAGACGTTCGACTTTTCCGCGCCGGGATTTATTCAACTTCTAATTCGCAAAGCGCCTCGGCCCTGCGCGTGCAAAAACATTTAACCACGAATGGACACGAATCGCGAAGAGAGAGAATGGAGCGACTGGGAAGAGCGACATAGAAGGCAAAGGTGCACAGGGTAACGCTGAACAGGGCGGGAGCCGAGAGAATTTCAAAACCACGGATTACACGGATACCAGAATATTTGCAGGGCGTTTGGTCCGCTCGCATTTCTCGCTACCGAAAAGACGATCGACGCGGTGGTGCGCAATCTCGAGATAATTGGGGAGGCGGCAAAGCACCTTCCGGCCGAATTCAAGAACCGACACTCGGCGATTCCGTGGCTGCAACTAGCCGGCTTGCGCAACCGCATCGTGCACGATTATGCGGGAATCGATCTGAAACTCGTCTGGAACATTTTGCAAACAGCGATTCCGAAATTGGTCCCTCAGATCTCCGGGTTGAAATAACGACCTTCTAGCGAGTTCGCGATTCCCAAAAGCATTCATGCTTCGTCATTTCGAATATTCGTGTCATCCGTGGTCGTCTTTTGCCGATCTGAAATTCGAGTCTATTCGTGGTAAAGCAAAGTTATCTCGGCGAGGGACACCGCTAACAATGGCCGCGAAGCGATGCTTTCAAAGCAGCTCGCCGCGGCGCGCACACGGGGGGCAAGCTATCCGCTCGTCATTTCAAACATCCGTGTCCCATCCGTGGCATTCGTGGTTCTTCCTTCAATTACTGTCTATTAGTGTTGACTCGTGGTTATCCGGATTAGGCGAAATTCTTTTCGAATCATCAGCAGTTCACTGAAAGCGAGCGGACATCGCATCTGCTTGATCAATCAGCACCTACACAAGAAACCAGCTTGACGGCGAGTTACGAAGGCTAGATAAGGGAATTGTAGGAAAGAACATGCAAAAGAGAGAGAGCTCGCTACAGCTCGTCAATGGTACGGGAAAATCCCCCAAACGCGCCATGAACAAAATAAGAGAACGGACGGTCTTGGATAGAAAACAGAACGGAGTCTCGTGAGTAGAAAGATGATACGCACATTTCTGATTGGAACCCTATTCGGCGTGATGGTCACGGCCGCGGTAACGTGTGCGTTCGCAATTCCGGCTAACAGCGACTACTGGCGAATGGAGATTTATAAGCGCGGCGGCGCAGCTTGGACTGTCGACAGAACTGGCCATGTTGGCTGGAGGTGGATGGTTGAACCAATCCTCGATACTCCCCTTCAAAAGCGAGTCATCACGTCGCCATCTGCGGTGAAGGTTAAGAGCGAGCTACTTTAGAATAAGACGCGCTGCCGCATTCTTTCTGCAGCCACCGCCCTCGGGCGGTCGTGATGCGACATGGACCGCTCACAGAGCCGTGGCTACTTTGAATTAATTAAGCAGGTGATCCTAGAATGGCCTGCAGAACGACACGAGCTGCCGCCCCAAGCAGGATTCGGCTCGGTTGTGTGGTTGCAGTACGTCATCGTTTGCGATCAGATCACCGCGCAGTTGTGGGTCCTCCAACGCTACGGCTTGCGAACAGGTTAACGTACCAATTCACATCGGTCCGAACCTTAGGTGCTTCGAAGGGGACTAGACTGTCCGCTTGTACAAACATGACATTCATGGCAAATCCCTCGAGCATTTCGATCAGCTCACGCCAGTTGACGCCGGCCTGCTTCAGCCCATAGGGCCAGAACTCGAGCAATAACTTGATCTCGTCGTTTTCCTTGATGACGCGCTTTGCCCCTTGCAAGGCATGCAGTTCGTAACCTTGAATATCGAGCTTTAGCAGATCAACGCAGTCGCCGGGTTTGAAGTAATCGTCGAGCGCCATCATTCCAACTTGAACAGCGCGACGCGCATTCTCTTCTGTCGCATATGCCCGGTGATCGACATTCAGTTTGCCAGAAACGTAAAGCATGGTTTCACCGCTACGCTCTCCAACCGCCGCTTGGCAGAGGTGTACATTTGGCAGCTTTCGGGTCGCAGACCGAAGTCGACTGAAATTATCAGGAGAAGGTTCGAACGAATGGACGACACCGTTTGGACCGACGCAACGCGACAGGAACTCAGAATAAACCCCGATATTCGCGCCCGCATCCACTACAACTGCGCCGGGAAACAAACTCTTTCGCAAAAGCTGACGTTCCGCGCGATCGCCGTACGCTTTGAAAATACGATACGCAACATGATAGATCGGAAAGGCGTATTTATAAGCTTTGTTTCCGATCCCCCGAAAAACGGAAGCTCCACGCATCAGCGTCGTGTCATAACTACGGTAAAGAACGAGGCACACAGCGACGGGAAATAGCGACTTAGTGCCAAGTCGATTGGAAACATCGCACGGTAAAAAGGACCGGGAATTGGAACCCTGCGGGATATTCCGCCAGTCATCATGTATGAGAGCGCGCTAAAGGGACGAACGGACACCCTATAGACATCGTAGTTCTCATTTAACCGGTCCAGCCAATCGCGGCGGCGATAAAAAATCAGCCACGGCAACGCGCTGTTCGCAGATGTCAGCGGCCCCTGAACATTTTCCAGTTCCGGTTCGGCGATCCGTAAATCGACCGGTTCGTGATGCAGATACTTAAAGATCAGTGTAGACAACAATGAAAAGAAGGGTTCAGTCGCAATCACTTTCCCGCCGGGTTTCAACTTACTGGCCGCTCCGTTCAGAAAAGCAATAGGGCTCTTCAGGTGATGCAACACGTTGGTTAGGGTAATAACATCAAGGCTTTCGTCCTTGATAGCATCCAACTTTTCAATTTGATGGCAGTCGAACACAAGGTCCAGGTAGTCCAGGTCAAGCACGTCGCTGGTAATAACATTCGGAAAAAATTGTTTCAGCGGCGATGTGCCACTTCCTATCTCGAGTATTGAAAGTGTCGCCGGATTGGGAAAGTTCTTGAATTGATCGCAGTAGAGTTCGTGATACCAAAACAAAAGGTTTTTGTTAGCGCTAAGCCGCGCATGGTTACGCATAGTTGCGGCACGATCTTTTGCCTGTTCATTCTGCAGCATCCTCGGTGCGCTCCTCATTTGACAGCCCGGATGTAAAGCGAGCAATTCAACTTTGAGATAATCTGCACTTTCTCGGAAAATCGAGCGAACTGATTAACGCGATTGATGAAAGTGATCGGCACTTTTCGATGCCTAAAACTGAAAGGATCGAACCCATGTGAAAATAACCATTTTGTCTTAGTCGCACCATTGCTTCTTTCTCCAACACGGTCCTGCAAAACCAAGAACACTTAGTGTCAGCAGCAATTACTGCCGGTCTTTACTGCGGATGCAAGGTTTCATGCCCTAGAAACTTCATTCGTCGTGCCGCGAACATCAGCATGCGGAGAAGAATTACTCCGTGTCGCCAACGCTGTATGTTGGTGGCTCCGTAGGTCCTCTCCCCGTAGTGGACCGGAATCTCGACGATTCTTAACCCCAAACGAGCTGCACCAAACAGAAGATCAAAATCTCCAAAAGGATCGAAATCTCCGAAGAATTGCCGCGTGGCAGTAAGGCGTTTGTAATGTGCACGCGAAAGCACTTTCGTGCCGCATAATGTGTCCTTGAAGCGTTGGCCAAGAACAAAGGAAAAGGCAACCGCGAAAAGTTTGTTTGCCAGAATGTTAAAGAAACGCATCGCCTTTTTCTCCATGGGATAAACCAGTCGACTGCCGTTAACGAACTCCGCTTTGTTCTCGACAATGGCGTTGTAAAACTTCGGCAGTTCCTCAGGCGGCGTGGTCAAATCCGCGTCGAGTATCATCAGAATATCATTCGTAGCCATATCGAAACCTAGTCGCACCGCATCACCTTTGCCCTCACCTTTTTGCTGCGCAGCAATCAGGCGATGGGTGCCTTTGTACCCGTTGACGGCCTGTTGGATTCTTGGCCACGTGTCATCGGTCGAATTGCCTTCAACAAAGATAATCTCGTCCTCGGGTCCCATCATCGGACAACGAGTGAGAATATCATCGATGTTCCCTGCCTCATTGCGGGCGGGTACAACAATAGAGACCGAGGGACGTATTGCGCTGACTGATTTAACAGGGCGCGCGATCACGATGTTCAGCATCGTGAAGAGACGGAAGAACGGCAGCGGCGCGACATAACGATTTAGAAAATTTGCCAGGAGCGGAATGGGTATCGGGCAGAGCACCTTTACGTCTCGTCGGATGATTTCCAGTCCGGCAAGATGGCAGAGATTTTCGAGATCTTCGTGAGCGATCCAGTTCTGTTCGGGCGTGCGACTGCGCACGCCAAGTTTTGATGCGAGCAAAGCGAGAGGTTTCCATAGCATGCTGTAATACACGAAAAGTACCCGCGCGGACCCATCGAGGCATTCGCGCAATCGATTCAGTAGCTCCTGGATATCCCGTTCGTAATGAATTGTCCCATTCAGTATCACGTAATCGCGTGCTGATTCGTCGATCGCTTTTAAGTCTTCAACACTGGAGACGGCACGATACTTTACGAATTGCCTACCCAAGCTCTCGCTGAGAGGACCAATTTCAACAACTTCGTCTTGCGGACGAATGTACAAAGCCAGATACGCTGCTAGCGATTTGTAGAAATAGCGTCGCATTGCAGAGCTTTTCGTCTTTCCAGCGGTAATCTCTCCGCCAGGCGAGCATTGGTTCAGAGAAACATCCATTTTCGCCGCTTCAGGTAAGTACAAGCCTACTTCCGCCGAATTGAATGGAAAAGCCCGATATCGATTTCATAAAAAGGCTTGTCGCCCACCCCTCGCCTCACGATTCTTGACGGCGGATTATTCATGGCGCGTCTTCGACACTTCGGCCAGGCAGTTCTCCGTTATTCTAATTGGATCGCTGCCGCCGTGGTAACGTTGTGCGCAGTCTATTTGCATGCGCTTTTTTTCCTGAATGCCGGAGGCCTGTGGCGGGACGAAATCGAGCTCGTCAATTTATCGGTGCTGCCATCATTTTCGGAGATGTGGCAAAAGCTGCCACATGATTCCTGCCCGATTCTCATGCACTTCGTCGTGCGCGCTTGGTCGGCTGCGGCCAGCCTCGGAAATACGGACCCTGGTTTGCGTGTCTTAGGTTTGTACCTTGGTTTGTTTTTACTGCTGGCGTTTTGGTTTGCCAGTTGGACGATGCGTAAGGGTCCGCCGCTGCTGGCTGTAACACTCGCGGGGTTGAGTGTGACAATCATCCGCGCGGGAGATTCTCTCCGCGGTTATGGATTGGCATCAGCCTTGGCGGTGCTCACGCTGGCGCTCATCTGGCGTCTAACCCGTCATCCCAGCCTTGCGGCTTTTTGCTGCGCGATGGCAGTAGCCGTCTTAAGTGTTCAGTCGCTTTACCAAAATGCCTTCTTGTTATTCGCCGCGTGCTGCGGGGCGCAACCGATACTCGTGCGTTTTCGCAGTGAGTTTTTTCACGTCCCCGGAAAGATCAATTGCACGGCATCCAATCTGCGACCAACATTGCAGCGCTGCTCTTTTGGCTGGGCTTTCAGCTGTTGTCGCGCCTCCTCTTTGATCTCAAGCCGGTAATGCATCGTCGTGTTGCAGCCATAGACTATTGTCCCTGGCCGGAGAATCCAACGCGATTGCTCATCGGCAAAGATCGTTTCGGCGAGGGCACCGCTGTAATGGCCGCGAAGCGATGCTTTCAAAGCAGCTCGCCGCGGCCCGCACAGGCGGGCAAGCTATCCGCTCGTCATTTCAAACATCCGTGTCCCATCCGTGGCATCCGTTGTTCTGCCTGTAAGTCGTGTCCATTTTCGCCACAGGACGAATGGAGCCGCAGGGATGCGAGCGACATAGATGGGCTAAGGGGCTAAGCCGAGAGGCCGAAAGGAGCGGGAGCGAGTAAGTCAATCCGTCCGACGGCGGACGTGGTTAAACGGAACCAGCTTGACGCCGAGTTACGAACGCTAGATAACGGAATTAGTGGGGAAAGAACATGCAGAAGAGAGAGGTCGCTACAGTTCGTCAGTGGTACGGGAAAATCCCCCAAACGCGCCATGAACAAAATAAGAGAACGGACGGTCTTGGATAGAAAACAGAACGGAGTCTCGTGAAAAGAAAAATGATGCGCACATTTCTGATTGGAACCCTATTCGGCGTGATGGTCACGGCCGCGGTAACGTGTGTGTTTGCAATTCCAGCTAACAGCGACTACTGGCGAATGGAGATTTACAAACGCGGCGGCGCAGCTTGGACTGTCGACAGAACTGGCCATGTTGGCTGGAAATGGATGGCCGAACCCATCCGCGATACTCCTCGCGAAAAGCGAATCATCACGCCGCCATCAGCGGTAAAGATTAGCGAGCAGCTCTAAATCCGCAGGTTTCTCCCATAGAGGGGCCGCGAGAAATGAGTGTCGGAATGCAGGCGACACGCCTGTCGCTACAATAAAAATAAAGGCGCCGCATCCTTTTGGAGGTAGGGGCGATTCACCTGAACCGCCTCAATTGATTGAAACTCGCGCGCTGCCACTCCTTGCTCACCGCTACCCTCGCGGCTTTACCTTCTATCTCGCCGATCCCTCAGCTCGATTGAGGTCCTGCAACGGATGCGAAGCAACGGCCAGGCTTTCCATCGCTCTACCAATTAAATCGATTCCGAAGAAAACAAAAGCGCCCCGCCGAGGCGGGGCGCTTTGAATTAAACAAACGAGCCAGGTTCTCTTTAGAAGGTCAAAGGAGCGAAGGGTAGAGTAGGGTCGCCTACGGACGGAGTTCCCGAAGCATCCCCAGGCTTAGAGCCGACCCCATTCTGCATTGCTGTACCCCCTATTGTACCAGCGCCCCAACCGGCAGCTACGGCCTGGCCCACCCTAAAGACAGCAGCGTCGCCGCCTTTCTTCACCGTGATGAAACCTTTGACACCATACGGAACAGACCCGTCCACTATGGCGGTGTCATAGACATAATTTTTGGTGGTGGCAAAAATAGTAGTCGCCGGGTCCGCGTCTTTGCAAGGCCAAATCTTGAGAGCCGCGGCTGTCCCGCCAGGGGCGCTTAGCTGGTCGATACCGTTAGTGGTCGTCACCGTGGCGGTGAACGAGGCACTAGGGGCATTCATGAGCTTGATAGCGTCGCCGCCTTTCAGGTAACCTTTTCCACACAGCACATTGAGGTAAGTTATCAAGTCTGGTGGGACGGTAGGAAGATCGCCAGGCCACGCTGAAGTGGCGTCACCGGTCGCTGAGCCGTCATTCGACATCTGGAATTGAGCAAGGAAAAGCTGGCGCGCGTTGTTCATGGTGCCGGTCTGTTGAGCCTTGGCCAGCGCCGAGGTGAGCGCGGGCACTGCCAGCGCGGCCAGAATTGCGATAATCGCAATCACGACCAGCAACTCAATAAGAGTAAATGCTGAGGAGGATTTATTTATTTTGATTTTCATGTGAGTTTTCTTTCTTTTCTGCGGGTTGTTCTGAGGGTGGCCACGTGAGCGCGCGAGCGCTTTTACGTGGTCTCAGAGTATTTTGTTCTGGGGTTTGTTTTGGTTTTGGGGTTTGTTCAGAGGGTACTCTGAGGTGCGCGGTTATCGCAGTCTTCACGGGTAAAGTCAACAAACTTTTATATACACCTTTAGTATAGGTCTTCCGTAACCACGTCCGCCCGGACGGATGCGTCCTGTGGCGAAAATGGACACGAATGGGAAAGCAGACGCGGAACCACTGATTGAAACTCGCTCGTTTCCCGACTCGCTCGCCGCTACCCTCGCCGCTTTGCCTTCTATCTCGCTGATCCCGGTAGCTCGATTGCATGAATGACGCGGATTTGCCAAATACTGTTTATTTGTTGAGTCGATGGAAACAACCGTTCACTTCCTTCTTCGGAGATTACGGGACGAAGTTCTCAAAAATCTTAGAAATTTTGAACCACGGATTACACGGATGTCACGGATGTTTGGGAAACAATGGATAGGCCGGCAGCCTTCGGATCAGGGTGGATCTTGCTAATTCTGTAGATTCCGTCTGAATTCTGCGATCTCCGCGAGCTTTGCGGTGGAAGAAAAAGATCGTTTCGGCGAGGCCGCCTGCAACGGATGCCCACCGCGGCGGGTGAACTGAGCGAGGGCCAGGCGTTCAAACCCAGTCGCCGCGGCGACCGCTCCCCAGATCCGTGTTATCCGTAGCCTGCCCGCCGTGGCGGGTCATCCGTGGTTACTTCTTATACGCCGGCACTTCTGGTAATCCTGTGGTGGCACGCGCGTCGCGTGCGAAGGAGTTTGCAGCCGACACGGCTGCCGCTACAGCCCGGGACTCTCAGCCATCGACGATTAACTGTTCCATTCTACTTCTTATACGCGGGAACTTCCGGCAGTTCCGGCGGGAGCAGGCCTTCCTCTTCTTCCTCGTTCAACGGTATCCCGGCGGGGGTGATGATGCGCGCGGTCACGAAGATGACCAGGTTCTTTTTGGTGTGCTGCTCGGTATTGGTGCGAAAGGCTCTGCCGACAAGTGGAATGTCCCCAATGATTGGGACCTTGTCCTCCGTTTTCTGGACGTCCTCGCGCATTAACCCGCCAAGCACTACGGTCTGCCCATCATAAACGCTCACGCTCGTGGTCACTTTGCGCGTGCTGAATACCGGCTGGTTGATAACATTCTGAGTAAGCAAAACCTGGGGAACGGTTGTTCCGCTGATTAAATTTGGATTTATCCCAAAAATCGGGCTGCCGTAATTGATGAAACCTTCGAACTCAACAACCTGCGGAATGAGGTTGAGATCGATCGTCGTCGCGTCTCCACCGACTATGGGCTCGACTTCTAATGTGACGCCCGTATTTCGCGTCTCGAAAGTCTGAGGCGTAGTCGGAGTGACAGCAGAAAGAATTGCAACGTTGTTGGTTCCACCTGATGGAAGATTGACAGAAGGAACTTGAGGCGCAGTGAATGAAATTGGATAACGGAGTTCTCTGACGACTTCGATGATGGCGCGCTGACCGCTCTTCGTGGTCACACTAGGCGCAGATAGAAGGTCGACTCCCTTTTTTTGGTTGAGCGCGCGGATCACGACCTGGAATTGTGGATTCGTGAAAACCCCGGCTAACCCGAACATCGATGGGGCGACGCCGGCAACTTGTCCAAGACCTGGAACCAAAAGCGCATCGAGCGCGTTCGCACTAATTGCGAAATCGCCACTGCGGTTTCCGGACGTGACCGGATTTTGTCCGATCGGAACTCCGTTATTATTGAAAGGAAAATTCGCTGGATCAACAGGCACGCCGTTACTGGCGGTTCCGCCTGAACCGAAAACTTTCCCGTTCAAGCTAAAGGGGCCCAGCAGCCAATCGAAGCCAAGTTCTTTGGCATTGTTTTGGTTAATCTCAACAAACTTCGATTCGATCGAGACCTGCTTCGGCGCTGAAGCATTCGCTTGATCGACCAACGCATCCACCATGTCCAGATTGTCTTGGGTGTTGCGAACAATCAGCGTGCCGCTATGCGGCCAGAAAGTTGCGCTTGCGCTCGCCGGAAACGAGACGCCCATGCTTTGCAACATTGTCTTGGCATCTGCCCTGCCGACGAGCTGACGATCATTGTACAAACTCTGTCGGGTACTAGCAGTGCCTTGCGTTTGGTTTGCCAGGCTCGTTGCACCGGCGCCAGTGCCACTTCCGGAAGCCGTCTGAAAACTCACTGCCTCCTTCTCAATAACCTCCGCCGCCACAGGGGGCGCCCCTCTGACGCCGGTTTGGGTGCCAGCAGTGTCGCCACCAGCGGCCAAATTAGTCCCGATGTAGTAACCGACATCGAGCGGGCCGCCAAAGAATTCCGGCGGCACATGATATCGCTTCGTGATCAGATCGTTACTTTGCTCGGTGAGCGGAATAACAGCAACGGCATACGGTTCCACTTTGACTTTCAATCCCGCCTGGTTGGCGACGTAACGCAACGCTTCGCCAAGCGGAATATTGTCAAGCGTCACTGTAATGCGCGCGCCGGCCGGCCCTGACACCACCGGCACGGGCTGGACCCCCGGCGGTCCGCCAGGAGCACCTTGGGCTGGTGCGCCTGCCGGAGGAGCTTGCGCAGGCGCGCCGGCAACGGGACTGCCGGTGCCTGTCGGCGGTGGCAACAACGGCACTGAAGGCTGCGCGACTTGTCCTAAAGGAACAAGGCGCAGCACGATGTTTACCCCCTGCCCCGACGGATCGTTTTCAGCGGCCTGTTCGCGCAAAAAATCGATCGCTTCGCGAATCGTCGTATCACGAAATTCAACGTGCGGGATGATGATGCTATTCATCTTATTGGTCATCTGCGCTGTGCCGCGCACTTCGCCCCCTCGCCCCTTGTTGTCAGCAGCGGGGCCTACGGCGCCGTATTTTCTGACCGGTTGTTGCCAGGCTTCTTCCACTTTCCACAATTGGCGGGCACGCGTCTCGTTATACGCTTCTTCGCCGTATTGATATTTCGTGTTGTCGATTTTTTCCTGGCCTCTGCGTGCGGCAGTGTTGTACGGATCGAGCGTCAGCACCCGGTCGTACGATTTCATCGCTTTGTCGTACTGGCCGGATTGATAAAAACCGTCGGCTTCCGCGAGCAGACGTTTCACTTCCTCGACTTTGTTGATGAAGGTTGGGTCTACCGTCTTATTGAAATAACCCGGCTGTCGCATATGGGCCAGAAGGTCCTGCGCTTTGCGGCAGCTCGGATCGTAACGAGTTATGATTTCATTCAAGATCGCTTCTGCCCCGGCATAATCGCCCTGCGCGATGCGCGCTTCGGCCAACACGGTGCCGCTTTTGCAAACGCCTTCCGCCGCTTCATCGTGCGCTCTCCCGGAGACGACAGCGTCGGGCAAATACGCTATGGCCGTCTTGAATTCCTGGAACGCGACGGTGTAATTCTTCGCCCTGATGGCGGATTTCCCGCGCGCAAGAGCAGCTTCGCCCGCCGGGATGGCAGCCTGACGCCGCTGCACTTCGCGGTCGGCAATATTCTCGGCGTTTTGCGCAAAGATCGTACCGCCAATGATGAAGAGGCACGTCGTTGCAACGGTTACTACGTTCTGGGTGAATTTCATAAATATCACTAATTCCTTCTAGGTATCCGTGCTATCTGCGTAATCCGTGGTTTCCGGATTTACTTACACATTGACGCGCTTGTACTGATCCCTTCTACGGGGTTCAAGGAAAATTTCTTAAGATTTTCCGGAGAACCACGGATGACACGGATTGCGCGCGGAGCGCTTTGGAGTGCGGCGACATGTCGCCGCTTTTGGGAAGCTAACCACAAATGGGACATGAATAGACACCGATCTCGGGCAGGAAGAGAACCACGGATGGCACGGATGACCCGGATGAATTCACCGCACGGGTCCGAAAAGATTATCCAGAGCTTCAAACCACCAAGAAACAGGAAGAGCGACGAAAAAAAGCGAGACTGAGAACTTCGGATTACACGGATGTTGCGACACGCCGAACGACGGCGCAGAGACTTAGACTGAATTTACGGAATCGACAAAATGAGTCGCCAAAAATTCTGTCACCCTGTCCAACGTCCCCATCCGCGTCATCCGCGAATCGAGCTGATGGGATCAGCGAGATAGAAGGCAAAGCCGCTAGGGTCGCGGCGAGCTCACGTCGGGAACTGAGCGAGTTTCAAATCCGTGGTTTTCCTATTATCTAATCCAGGTCGTACACTTCCACGAGCGCAACTCCAGTGGTGTTGTTTACACCACGCACAATAGCGGTGTAGTTACCCGGAGGAAGGTTCGCGATGATCGCCGATTCGCTCGCGTCCGCCGGAGAGTGGCCGCTGTTCTGAATGTCCTGGACCTGGTTCTGAGTGATGATGCCGCCGATTATCGTTTGCTGCCAGTTGTCGTTACGGCCAATCAAAGCGCCAGCGCCATTGTGCAGTTCCAGGGTCGGATCAGCCAGGGGATTCGGAACGCCATACTGACCAAGCTCAGGGCCAATGGCACGTATGATCACGTTCTTTGGTTGAGTTCCTTGTACAATGAACCCGCCGATCATCACGTCATCGCCAGTCTGAACAAAACTACGAGTACTAATATTGCCCAGAATTGAGTTAGGGCTCGGGCTGAGATCATACGCTTCCACAAGAGCGACTCCCGTCGTGTTGTTCACGCCGCGCACAATCGCGGTGTAATGACCCGGTGGCAGGTCTGCGATAATCGCAGATTCCGTCGCGTCCGTCGGAGCGTGGCCGCTATTCTGAATGTCCTGCACCTGATTGCTGGTGATGATCCCGCCGATGATCGTGTTCTGCCAGTTGTCATTTGAGGCAATCAGCGCCCCGCTGGCATTGTGAAGTTCCAATGTTGGATTGGCCATTGCATTTGGAACTCCGTGTTGACTGAGCTCAGGGCCAATCGCACGCAGAATCACTCTCTTTGGTTGAGTCCCTTGTACAATGAATCCGCCAATCATCAGGTTGTCGCCGGTCTGCACAAAGGCGCGAGTACTGAGATTGCCCAAATAGGAGGTTGCGGTATTTACCAAATTGTAACCAATGACATCGAGGTTGATTCCTTCGGGCGATGTCGCGGAGATATCGGAAAATTGATCGGGGCAAACGAATGCGTTCTGCACAAATGGATGGTGTTGCGGGCACGCCTCGCTCAACCAATCACCAAAATCGCCTGGCGGAGTCTGATTGAAACCAACGATGTTGGTTGTGCCGCTATCGATCGAGAAAAAACGTGAGCCGTCCAAAGTAAGATTCCGGACGCCGGGAGACGACCAACTAAACAAGTCTTGCGGACGGAGAGTGGCGGGTGGTGGGATCGTGCAGGTCACCTCAATCCGGTCGAAATCCGGGGCCCACTCACCAACGATCGGATTGAAGAACATAAGCGTGTTGTTGCTGCCGGGATTTAAAAAATTGAGGGTTATCTGTATTGACCCGACGGTCTGAAATGATCCAGTGGACGGGAAGCTCAAAGGCGTTCCCGGACCCCCGTTCACGCTAAGGAGAGCGTAACGCACCGCGTCTCCGTTAGTGTACCAGATCGTTATGTTCAAACGGCCCGATGCATTGGCAGTAATACCATCGAACTGGAGAGTACCCGAGTTGTTACCCACAAAGCCTACGTCAGCTCCCCCGGAACAGTTTGGGCAGCTTTGAACCACCGCGCCTCCGGCCACGATGCTACATTCTTCTCCGGGAGGTTGGGGGCACATAGGCGACTCCGCTTCAAACGATGGACACCTCTGTACGTTGGAGGTGTTTAGGTACGATCCCAGACCCATAACCTCGTCAATTTCATGCTCGACCGCACGCTGCGCGTCGAAGGTGCCACTGATAAGAGGCCGGGTGAACGAGAACGGCACCGCGGAATTAAGGGTAACGATTCCATCAAACGGTCCGCCCGGTCCGATGGTGCCGTCTGAGCGCATGGCCGGCGGTGTGTTCAATCCCAGCGCTCGCCCGTTCGCACTTGATGGCGCGATGTTTGTAGATAACGGGCTCCCTGGCAGGCTGGCATTCGCTGTATTGTCGTTGCTGGTTGTTGCGTCTGCTCTCAACGCGCTGATGAAACCGTTCCACGATATGTCATAAGGTACGAAGAAGCTCTGTGCGACAACGCCTGGCGAAAAAGGGGTGGCACTGGGGCAGGCGCTGGGGCCAGGCGTGGCGCTGGCGCTGGGGCTGGGGCTTGGTGCCGGACCACCAGTGGAGTAGCGGAAAAGGATCTCGATCGTGATCGGATCGGTGAACAGCGACTCGTAAATCCCGATGGCCCGCATAATCATAGCCTGAATGGCCAGCGAGCTCGGATCATTGAGGATCGAGCAGTCGAAGACTGGAATAATTGTTAGCCCCGTACTAGGCTGCGTCGTAGCCGTGGTGACATTCGAGTACTCGCCCGAACTGGCGGCCGTGTAAGGACGCACCCGATAAGAGTAGGTCGTCCCTGGATTCAATCCGGTTACAGCTCGGCCGTTGAGATCGCCAACGTCCAGACCGTGATAACCGTCCACGTAACTGCTGAACGTGTTGCTCGTGGAGACATCCAGCAAGTAACCTTTGGCGCCCCCTACGCTGTCCCAAGTCGCCATAAAGCTGCTTCGCGTCGGCGGCGCCGACGAAACAGTTTCAATAGGCGGGGTAATCGCATTCCCGTTCGAAAACTCGATCACTTCTTGCAACCCCGCCCGGGTCTCGTGCGTCGCGGCACTGGGTTGTAAGAAAGCGGGAGAAACGGCGCTTTGCTCCGGCAAATTGCTAACCGAAGCTAGCGCGGCTAGCCCCAGTGCCACGCCACCAAAAACAATTATAAGCGCGCTCCGGAGAAGATGCGCCTTTATGGAAGGATTAATTTGTTTTTTCACTGTGCCGCCCTTGTAATTTTTGGGAATTTCGGGAAACAATCCGTTGCGTGTACAGGTGCGCGCAGGTCGCACATCGAGGTCGCTTTTACTTGATCCCTTCTACGGGGTTCAAGGAAAATTTTTGAAGACTAACCACGGATGGCACGGATGGTCGGGAGATCTACCGAATCGCGGAACGGTGTTCATCCCGCAGTCGCGGGAGCCCCTAACGTTACACCGCCTAGGGCGTAGAAGATGCAGCGGATCGGACAGGATGTACAGAGTCAAACAAATCCGAACATTCTGTCATTCTGTCCCAAACATCCGTGATATCCGTGAACGGAGCTGAGGGGATTAGCGACGTAGAAGGCAAAACGGCGAGGTAGCCGCGAGCAAGATGGGTAACGAGCGAGTTTCAAATCCGTGGTTAAAGATTCTCACGGCGCAGCGAAGCCAATCTCGATCGGTGCACCCGGATTTTGCGTGTTCACGATCACGGCCTTGTCCGGGTGCACATCGATGAGCTTGTACGTCCGGTTCCCTTCAGCGGTTGCCAAAGGGAACTCCTGGTCTTTGCGCACTTGAAATTCCTTCCGGCCACCCCAGGTGTAAACGAATGTCGCCACAGATTGCGGAGAGGTGGCGATCTGTCCTTTCACCAGCGTGAGCTGCGCATGATTCTGCTGGTGTTCGAGAAACAACTCCGACACATCCATCTTCATCCCGTACTGATTCCGCTCCTTTTTTTCAGTGAACTTCATGATCTTAAACTCGGTACCTCGGATCACGTCGCCGACTTTTAGGAATTGTGTCGGCTCGCTTTCGTCGGTGCTGTTGATGCCGAATTTGTCTTTCGTGCGCGACGCAAAAACGTATCGAAACGGTTCCTCCGTGGCCGACACCAGACGCAACTTTGTGGTGTAATCAGGATGCGACTCGGCCTTGGTCGGATCCGTGTTGCCCTGCCATTCGTCGAGATTGGTGAACCCATCCTTATCCGGGTCCTGTTCAAGAGCGTCGGCGTCTTCGATGGGTAACCCGTATTTTTCGAACCACTCGTTAGGCACCGGCGCATGTACCTGCGTGTTTTCCAACGTCGCTGGCATCCCGTCCGCACCAATGAAATGTTTTTCCGGAACGAACAGACCCGAGCGCGTGGTGGCTTTCCATTGCAGCGGCTTTTCCAGTTGCTCCGCGGCACGATCGAGCTCGACAGCGACTGGCGGCTGCGAAGCGGTTTTCGGCGGAACGGCCGGAGGAGTGATAAGGTTGTTGTTGAACTGGATAGCGCTCCACCAGATAGCGAGGGCGGAAATGAAAAGGAAGGCCGCGGCAGCCATCAGCACTGCGCGATCGTAATTCGTCTTAAGCCAGTCGATTGCTTTCGCCATATTTAGAAGAGGAAAACCACGGATTACACGGATTTCACGGATAGGGAGAAGTCAGATATGGAGATCGGGATACGCACATTCCGCCTTCTCAGTAGGGCGCAACACCCGCTTCCATTCTAGGCGCGCGTTTTTGAAATTGATCAAAAGCGCGAGATTCAACTCTGTAATGTTTAAATAGCCGATCATTTGAGCGATGTGCGTTTCGGTGAAGCACGCGACTACTTTCGGATCCACGATTACAACATCATTGACGATTAGATCCGGAACGAGATTGCCGATTAACTCGCCGTCGTAGTAAACGGGGAACGAGCGTTGCACCGATACGATGTGTCCGCGACGCTTCAGTTCTATAGCGATCGCGCGTTCGTAGAGTTTCTCGTCGAGTCCCGGTTTCAATTCGTTAAGCACTTGTATCGCAGCCCCAATGATCTTGCCGCTCAAGTCCTCGTGAATCATCTGCTGATCCGTGTCATCCGTGTAATCCGTGGTTGAAACTAAAACGTAAACCTCAGCATTTCGATCGTGGCGGAGACCTCTACGTGCTCATTGCCGACGATGAAATTTAGAGCGCCTGCGCCTTGCTGGCCGGGCGATGCTTGCGGGTTTGGGGCTGGCGTGGGCGTCGCGGTCCTCTCATGGGGCGGGCCTTTGTCTTTTTCGTTGTGCACGTAGAGCGTGCGAATAATAAAGAATTGGTCGGTAGAGCTTGTGATTTCGTTCAGGACTTTTCGCGCGGCACCGGGCGCAGCCTTGAAAGAGATTTCAACCACATTGCGCTCGATCAATTTCGTGGGATTCGCCGTCGTCGCAACTCTTTGGCCGGGAGATGGTGCCGGTGTCGCCGACGCGCCGCGTTCTTCCGGCAACGGACGACGGCGAAATGAAGTGATGCTGTCCACTTTGGCGTCGAGCAAAATGTCGATCAGCATCTGCACTTGTGACAGTTCCTGTCCAAGCAACGCCGCTACCGCTGTGCTCGGCATCATCCTGGCGAACTCGTCGAAACCGACTTGGAATTTGTCGGGCAACTTCACGTTGTTCGTGCGCGCCCGCTCCTCCACAGCGAGCGTAGTCTGGCGCAGGCGCGATTGGAATTCGTTAGGGGCAAGCGGCGGATCCGGGGCGACATCGGCTTTCAGCTCGTCTTTGAATTTGTCGAGCGCCGCGTTGTATCTCTCGAGGTAGCCTTGCAATTTCCGGTAATTCGCGTCATTCGGAAACGGATTGAGACCCTGCAAACGGTTCCGCTCTGCTGTGGCCTGGTCGAACGTTTGTTTTGCGTCGCTCCAAACGCCCCATCTCCAATAAAGCAGGGCTGCGCTGAGCAAGATGCAAACCCCCGAGACAATTAGAAGGGTTCCGAGTGCCCGGTTTTGCTGAAACCATTTCATGGGATTAACCACGGATTACACGGATAACACGGATGGGAAAAGCTAGACATGTAGATCAGGCTGGGGTTTTCCCTCGCGTTCTTGCGAACGCAACACGCGTTTCCATTCCAATCGCGCATTTTTGAAATTAGTCAGAATGGCCAGATCCAATCCAATGATGTTTAGATACCCAATCATTTGGGCAACATGCGTCTCGCTGAAACATGCGACGACTTTGGGATCAACGATCACAGCATTGTCGAGGATCAAATCGGGAACGAGGTTGCCGATTAACTCGCCGCGATAAAAAACGGGAAACGAGTTTTGCACTGCGACAACGTGCCTTCGCCGATTCAGTTCCATCATCATTGCGCGTTCGTAAAGCTTTTCATCGAGTCCCGGCTTCAACTGGTTGAGTACTTCCATCGCAGCGCCGATTATCTTGCCGCTTAACTCTTCGTGAATCATCTATCCGTTATATCCGTGTCATCCGTGGTTCAGTTTTCATGGCATCTTCACCGGTTTCTTGAGCGTAAGCTGAAGCTCAAACGGGAACGACCACTCGGTATCGTTCGGGACCAAGTTGGATTTTATGAAGCGTTCGGGCGTCTTCGCGTCGACAGCGAAAAGTGGCGAGTTCGCGAGATTCCGGAGGTAATCGACGACGATTTCCTGCTGTTTCGGGTTCCAGAGATACAAACCGCGAACGTTAAGCCCGTCGATTGTAGCGGCAGTCGGATTCTTTGCGGTCGGGCCAACCGCCGCCGGCGGAGGCGTGGATGCGCTTTCCGCGGCGCGTTTTTCAGAAACGCCTAACAGTTTTCCACCGGAAGTCGCAGCCAACTCCGTGATCCAAATGTCTGATTCGGGCAGACGCGAGTTTAACTGTTCGAGAAGCTGCGGCCAAAAATTGCGATCATTCACAGCCGTGATCAGCGGGGTCGCGGTGTTGTCTAATGCAGTGATTTCCTTTTTAAGCTTGTCCAACTGCCCCTCGGCTACCCGCATGGTGTCGTTCTTCTGGCGGAGCGTCTCTGCGGTTTGCTGCGCGACTTGCGCCGCGCGTGTGTAGTAAGCCGACCAACCCAGCAGCGCGAGCAGAATGCACGCCGCCGCGGCGATGAAAAACGGCCGACGTTTTTCCAAATCCTGCCTGCGAACGACGGTCGCCGGCCGCAGGTTCAATTCCATCGGACAAACGGTGACGGTGCGCAGCGCCAACCCGACCAATTCGCCTAACAAATGTGCGGAGCGCGCCACGTCCTGCGTTGGCGCCGACTCGGCAACGGTCACGTTCTGCAACGGATTAAAAAACTCGATCGGCACTTGAAATTTCTCATGAAAGAACTCGCGCATGTAGGGCATTCCCGCGCCGCCGCCACACAGGAAAATGCGAGCCGGGCGATTTCCCTGCTGTTGGGCGCGGTAGTGCGTGATTGAACGCATCAATTCTGCATGGAGCCGGGTCATGGTGCTGCGCGCGATTTTCGAGACCCGCGCAACGTTGGGATCGGCGGGTTCGGCATATGCACCGCCCAGCCCCACAAAGCCATCGCGTTTCTTGCGAGTTTCCGCCGCGGCAGATGATTCGTTGAACTCCCTGGCGATCGCCGCGGTGATCGCGCCGCCGCCCAACGGGATGCTTCGCAAAAAAATTCTTCCTGATTCAATGAAAAGAATGTTCGTGGTGCGCGCACCGATATCCAGCAGCAACGAGCAATCGGCGACCTCGGGATAGCTGTAGCGAAAGGCGTTGTAGAGCGCCATCGGCGCAAGATCGACAACGGACGTCTGCAGGCCTGTTCCTTCCACCGCCGCATTGGTTTGCTCGAGCAAATCAATTTTGATCGCGACGAGGACGACCTGAATCTGTTCGCCCAGTCCTCCGCCGACGAGCTGGTAATCCCAGACTACTTCGTCCAGAGGGAACGGGACATTTTGCTGCGCTTCGAACGAGATGATCTTCTCCAGTTTTTCCTTTCCGACCGGCGGCAGTTTTACAAACCGGGCGAACACGGATTGCGCGGGCAAAGCATAGTTCACCGGGCGCCTGGAAATTTGCATCTCGTGCATCATCTCGCGTAACACGGCGGCACCCTCCTCCAACGCAACATGTGCCTCGCGACGCTGACCGGTCTGTGGATCGAGCGGCATTTCGCGAAGGCGATAATTCACGAGAACCAGACCGCTGTGGACGAGCCGGAATTCGGCAACACCAATCGTCTGGGATCCGAGGTTAAGAGTGATCAGGCGCGCCGGTCCGGGCATGGCGTTAAAGGTCTAAATCGCAATTCGAAAATGCCCAAGAAAAATTTCTGCAGCGAAATTCAACCAGGTGGAATGCGTTGTCCTCAACGCGTTGGTTACACATGCGCTCTGTCGCCTGATTTCCTGCGCCTTCGGCGAACGGAATTCGTCGTCTTGAACGCGTTCGCTAAATACCGTCTGATGTCGTGCGCGTTCGGCGAATCACCTATCATCGTCTTGACGACAAGCCGATCCACCTATTCGCTTTTCTCGGCCCTCTACGCGCCTATCTCGAAAAAGAAGCGGCGCGAATTTTCGGTGAGCTTCCGCTCCAATTCTCAAACGACGCGCCGGCGTTAATCTGAAAGTGATCGTTGCCGGCCTGGCCCCAAACGTAATTCTGCCAGTAATCGCCGTTGCCTTTGCCGCTCCATTGCCCGTAAACGAACCCCACTTCTCCCGTGCAATAGACTTGATTCAACGGCGAACTGATCATCTCACCTGGCAACTCTTTTCCATCGGTCGCAACCATTTGCGATCGAGAATTCGAAGCGGCGCTCGGGTTTCGCGTCGGCGTGGGCCCGACATCGCTCGGAGCCAAATACGTCATTGGAAACAAGCCGAGCGGCGCCATGCCGATTTGAGCCAACGCGCCTTCGCTCGCCAGTTGCGCGCCGTCTGACCAGGCGCGCACCGGTCCGTTGTGAAATAGAAGCGATGCGTTCGATGCGCCGACGACGTTCGGCCGATAGAGGCTCAGAGTGGAACCGTGCTCAAATGTCGTCGTCGCGGACGCGGCGACGCGATGTTGCGTTGCTCCGGAATGTTTAGCCTGCTGCGCTACGGCGGGAAAGCAAACGGTAAGAAACCCGAGCGCCAGAAAGAGCGCACCCTTGAACATGCGGAACTCAAAGCCAAATCGCAGCAAACGCTAGTAAAAGTTTTGGGCAATTCGTACATGATTGCTTGCGCCTTTAGGCAGCATTCGCCCCTTTTTGTCATTCTAAGGGAAGCGAAGAATCTCTGATTTACGACCAGCCGTTCCAAGTTCCACAAATGGTTAGCCAGAGATGTTTCGCTTCGCTCAACATGACACCTGAGGGAACACGCTCCAACGCTTCAACTCTTCAACGACTGTTTGAAGTACTCGATCGTCTCTTTGATTCCCTCCTCGAACTGAACTCGCGGTTCCCAACTGAGCACTTTTTTTGCGCGAGTGATGTCCGGTTGGCGCACCTTTGGGTCGTCCACCGGCAACGGTTTGTATTCGATGGTAGATTTTGTCCCCGTGATTCGGATGATTTCCTCGGCAAACTGTTTAATGCTCATCTCGCGCGGATTGCCGAGGTTGACCGGGTCGTGGAAATCGCTCATCGCAAGCCTGAAAATTCCATCGATCAAATCAGATACGTAACAAAATGAGCGCGTCTGCGACCCGTCGCCGAACACGCTGAGTGGTTGCCCGCTCAGGGCCTGCCCGATAAACGCCGGCACCACGCGACCGTCGCGCAAGCGCATCCGCGGACCGTACGTGTTGAAGATCCGCACGATCCTGGTGTCCACGCGGTGATACCGGTGATAAGCCATGGTGATCGCTTCCGCGAAGCGTTTCGCTTCGTCGTAGACGCCGCGCGGGCCGATAGGATTCACGTTGCCCCAGTAATCCTCCTTTTGCGGATGCTCCAGGGGATCGCCGTACGTTTCCGATGTGGAAGCGAGAATGAACGTGGCTTTTTTGTCCTTGGCCAAACCGAGCGTGTTGTGCGTGCCGAGCGCGCCAACTTTGAGCGTTGGAATCGGGAGTTCCAAATAATCGATTGGACTCGCCGGCGACGCGAAGTGAAACACGTAGTCGATCTGTTGTTCAGGAACGAAGATGAAGTTCGAGACATTGTGTTTAACGAACCGGAAATTCTCGTTCCCAGCGAGATGGCCGATGTTCGCCGTGTTACCGGTGATCAGATTGTCGATGGCGATGACACGATGACCTTCCGCCAAAAGCCGGTCTACGAGATGCGAGCCGAGAAAACCCGCACCTCCGGTGACGACCGAAACGGGCTCGGAATTCTTGGCCATTGAGGAGTTGTTCTAATCGCTGCCGCGCAGGTTTACCAGCAGGAAGTAAGGCGAATGGCGCTGTAGTGTCTGTTGTCATCAGCGGATACCGCGTGTCCGGCGAGTTGAGCTGACGACCGCGCACTCTACTGCATTTGCACTTCCTCATTAATTCGTCATTTACTTACTCCCATGCGCATTTTGTCCGGCCTCCAGCCCAGCGGTGCCCTGCACATTGGCAATTATTTCGGCATGATGCGGCCGGCGATCGCGCTGCAAGCTGAGGGCGAAGCGCTTTATTTTGTCGCCGATTACCATGCGCTCACGAGTCTGCGCGACCCGGAAGTGTTGCGCGCAAACAGCCGCCGCGTCGCCCTCGATTTTCTAGCGTGCGGACTCGATCCCGAGCGCGCGACGCTTTTTCGGCATTCGGATGTGCCGCAGGTGACGGAACTCGCCTGGATTTTATCAACGGTAGCGCCGATGGGGTTGCTTGAGCGGGCGACGTCGTACAAGGACAAACTCGCCCGCGGTATGAGCGCGAACGTTGGACTATTCAGCTATCCCATCCTGATGGCGTCGGACATTTTAATTTACGACAGCGATGTCGTGCCTGTCGGCAAAGACCAGAAACAACACATCGAAATAACTCGCGATCTCGCGGTGAAAATGAACGAAACGTTTGGGCAGATTTTCAAGCTGCCCGAGCCGCGCATTCAGCCCGAAACCGAAACCGTGCCCGGCATCGACGGCCAGAAAATGAGCAAGAGTTACGGTAACAACATCGACATTTTCGGGGACGAGAAGGAAATGCGAAAGCGCGTGATGAGCATCGTCACTGATTCCGTAGCGGTGGATGCATCGAAGGACCCGGTGACTTCGACAATCTTCAAGCTCTACTCGCTGGTGGCGTCGAAGGATGAAGTCGCAAACATGCGTGAACGATTTGTAACAGGCGGTACTGGCTACGGCGATTTCAAGAAACAGTTGTTCGAGAAACTGTGGGAATATTTCGTGCCGATGCGCAAACGCCGTGAAGAGATTCTCAAGGAGAAATCGTATATCGACAATGTCCTCGCGCGTGGCGCGAGGCGCGCCAACGAAATTGCGAATCACGTCATGGACCGCGTTCGCGAAGCTGTCGGCTTGCGCTAGCGATTCTTCGACAGGCGCTTCGGCGCGGTGTTACGCCATGCTGCGCTGAGTGCTTCGCGGACGACGTCGGGCGTTGCCGCTGAAAGGTAAACAGTTGTGCTTCCCTGCCGCCCCCACGCGCCTTTCGCCGGTTGGAAAAAGTCCGGATTAGTTCGGACAAATTCGTTTTGGTCTTCCGCGGACAGCTTCACCATCGCGGAGTCTTCGTCGGGATATCCGAGCGTTGCGAAAATCTTTCCACCGACACGAAAATCGGGATGGCGCATGTGCGCCGATTCAATCGCTTCCGGAAAACTCAGCGCTAGTTCCCGAAATTCATTTGGCATCATCGCCTCAAGGATCTGTTAAGCTCGAGCAGTTATTCGGTCCAGCATCATCTGCCTTGAGCTCTTCGTGACGGTGTAGGTTGCTCGGGCGGCTTTGCCTGACGGCCTGCGGCGCTATCGCGATAAAACAACACGCCGTGCGCTCGCAGATTGCTGATCAGCGCATGCAGATCGTTCGCCAGCGCTTGATCATTCAGGAGCGTCGCCACCAAACCTTTTCCTTGTGTGGCGCTGCGCACCACCTTGCGTGTATCAGCGATCGCGTTCTGCAAATCGTCGGCAGCTTTCTTTGCCGAAGCCATCGCGGAATCCGCCTTCTCGACAACTCCATCCAACTTCTTGGACGATTCTGCCAGGGCGCCGGTAGCCTGGTTCAAATGTTCCATGCTCGACTTGAGATTTTCCATGTTCGCCGGGGAAAGCGTGTCTTGATTCAGACGGTCCACAGTTGTGTCGATCTTTTGCACGGTACCGCGCAGGTCGTTCACGAGCGCACCGCCTGAGCGCGTGAGATCGTCGATGCCGGTCTCGCGTGCACCTTTGACATCGGCATTCGGCGGCAGATACGCCTTCGGAGGTCCGGCCGGTACCGCTACATTCACGAACCGATCGCCAAGCAAACCGGAACTACCGACGGTGAACTTCGTCCCCTCGGGGATCTTAATGTAATCATAGATTTTCAAAGGTACGGCCACGCCGCCGCCCTCACCAAGTAGCTTCGGGCCGCCCGCAACTTTTCCGATTCTCGCTCCGGCGAGCAAGACATCGGTGCCCTTCAGTAATCCGCTCGCATCGCTGAAGCGTACGGTGACGGTGTAATACGTCTTAAAGCCTTCACCCAGCCTGCCGAATTGCACGACCAGCGCGCCTAACATCGCCAGCCCTACAAAAACAAAAATGCCGACTTTGAATTCCAAACCTCGCTCGTGCCGGTTCATCTTGGATGTTTATTGTCGATCTTGCTGCTAATTTTCGCAAGGTAAGGGAGGGCTCACCCGGGCATGTTTCGCCCTCGAGACTATAGGCAATTGAGCTCAATCGCCTCTACCGTCAGATCGGCCGAGGAGGAAATCCTGAATGAGTGGATCGCTCGATTGCTGAAGTTGACTCGCCGTTCCGTCAAAATAGATCCGGCCTTCGTGCAAATAGGCAATCCGGTCGGCGACATCAAATGCGCTTTTCATGTCGTGGGTGACCACCGCGCTGGTCATTCCAAAGCGCTTTTGCAACCGGCGAATCAATCGATTGATGCTATCGGCGACTACAGGATCAAGACCGGCTGTCGGCTCATCGTACAATACACACGAGGGGCGCCGAATAATGGCGCGCGCCAGCCCGACTCGTTTTTTCATCCCGCCGCTCAGACTTTCCGGCATCTTGTCTTCCTGACCTTCCATTTCCATCACCTCAAGCATCTCACTCACTTTTGAGCGCAGAACTTTCCGATCGCGCTCGCCGGCTTCGCGCAAGGGAAAGGCAATGTTGTCTGCAACCGTCATCGAATCAAAAAGCGCGCCACCTTGAAATAGAATGCCGACCTTTTTGCGGATGGCCCCGAGCTGGCGCTCACTCATTCCAATGATGTTTTGACCCTGGATCCAAATTTCCCCGGAGTCGGGCTCCATCAACCCAACCATGTGTTTCAGCAAAACGCTCTTTCCGCCACCGCTACGCCCAATGATGGCCAGCGTCTCGCCGTTGCTGATCTTAAGATCGACGCCGCGCAAAATTTCCTGTTGCCCGATTTTCTTTTGCAACGAATGCACGGCAATCATGGACGACGAATCATCCGAAACCAGAGGAGGTTCCGCTGACATCTTCGGAGATGGAGGCGCTTCGATCATCGTACCTCAAACTTTCAACTCTCAGCCTGCAAGTCTCAACTGAGCAGCATCACTGATACCCGGCCGGATAAATAATGTTAAACATCATGGTGAGAAAAAAATTGCAAATCAGGACCGCGAGCGAGGCGTTCACCACCGCCTCAGTGGTGGCCCGACCGACGCCGACTGCTCCCTCGCGTGTGGTCAATCCTTTCTGGCAACTGATGAATACGATGAGTATCCCGAAACAGAACGCTTTTGACAGACCCATGATGATATCGCGACTGCGCGTCCAGCGCACCATGTTCGCCATGTAGTAAGTGCCGTTAATGTCGAGCATGAAAATCGCAACGAGATAACCGGCTGCGATGCCCACGGCGATGCACTCCGCTACCAGAAGTGGCATCGAGACCATCATGGCCAGCACGCGCGGCACTACCAGGTAATCAACCGGATAAACAGCAAGTGCACGCAAGGCATCGATTTGCTCAGTGACTTTCATCGTGCCGATCTCGGCTGACATCGCTGCGCCCACGCGTCCCGCTACCATCAGAGCAGTCAGCACGGGCGCGAGTTCGCGGCAGAGCGAAACCGAAACTACCGCGCCCACAGCCGAGCCCATTCCCAGCTTGTTAAATTGGAAAAATGTTTGTGCCGAGAACACCGCACCAGTGAACGCGCCGGTGATTATGACGACGAGCTGCGAAAGCAACCCGACTTCGACAACCTGATTGAGGAACAATTTCCACCGGAGTTTGTGGGTGAAAATGGAACGAAACGTGTCTGCAGCCAGCAGGACGAGTTCGCCGAGATATTGGACGAACGCGATCAGCGGCGCACCGAGGGCGCTAAAGAAGCGAACCATTATGGAAGAAGCGATGAGAGATGAGCGGACAGTGAACGGCTAAAGAGCGTGCTGCGCAACGTTTTGTTCTGATCAGTAATCGCCGATTACGTCGCTAGCCGCTCAACCGCTCGGTCTTTGTTCGCGATTGCAGTTCGGGCGGAACGGCGCCGATAATAAGCGGTTCAAGGCCAAGCTTGAGGAAAATGGCGCGAATTTCGCGAATGCTCAAAGTCGGTTCATCGAACTCGAGGTAAACGATATCGTGATTTGTATCCACTTTGTAACGCAAGCCGGCGGTCTCCACGAGCTGCCGGTCCAATTCCAGGATGTTCCCCATTTCGCGCAAGCCACGCGCATAAATCTCAACTTCGAACATGATGCGGCGAATTCTAGCGGCCCGGTCGAAGCCATGCAATCCATCTCGCACGAGAAAATGATCGCCCGACCTCGTCCCTTCGAGCTTGCAATTGCGCCCGGCGCAAAAGCTGCGTAAATGATGCCCGTTCAAGCGATGAGACGCGCGGCTCAGTATCTGTTGGCCAGTAATCTGGTGCTCGGCGCCGTTTTCTTTGCCGGCTGCGAAACTGTTCCCCAAGGGATTCAGCAGGCGAGAATCGAGATGACGCAACAGATCGCAGCCGAACCGACCGGCGATTATTATATCGGGCGGCGTTACTACAAACCCGATTACAAATTCTGGGGTTACGTTCGCAAGCCGGGTCAGCCATGGAGCACAGCTGAGTTGGTGATGCTAAATGAGAAAGCGAAGCTCGCGCCGGACCGCGAACGTCTCGAATTCGGGAGCGACAATAACTACGAATACAAGCTCTACGGCTCCTTCAGTGGCGACAAAGTGTATGAGCCTGCGAGCAATGGGATTTATCCGGAGTTCGTTTTGAAAGGGTACGAGATCATTTCCACCACCCCGCCGCCGATTTTCAAAAGCCAAATGAGCGGCCACTCTAATCCAACCGACCTGCGGTACGTTGTCGAGAAGCCCGAATGAGCGCTTCGTCATCCCGAGCGGATCGCGCAAACGCGCGAGAAGTCGACGGATCCCGCGGCAAGATCTCAAAGCCTTCGTCTCGGGAGTCCTCGACTGTGCTCGGAATGACCCGGGATCCTCTGATGGAAGAATTCCTGCGTTATCTAGCTAACGAGCGGAATGCTTCGCCGCGCACGCTCAAGGCGTATCGCCATGCGTTGACTGGTTTCCGCGCGGAAAACAAAACCTCGTGGAAAAAATGTGTAGCCGACGATTTTCGTGATTACCTCTTCGCGGTGATGAAACGCGGGCAGGCGCGTTCGTACGTGCGGCTGCAATTCTCCGCATTGCGCACTTTCTATCAGTTTCTTGGCGCCCGGAAACGGCTGCTACGTAATCCTGTCCGGGAAGTACAACTGCCAAAGATGGAGAAAAAACTGCCGCTGGTCCTAACACGCCAACAGGTAGACGAACTTCTTACGGCGCCAACCCGCGAGCCGAAGAGCCGATCTGCACCATCATGGATGCCCCTGCGCGACGTCGCCATCATGGAATTGTTTTACAGCAGCGGCGTGCGTTTGAGCGAACTCGCTGCGCTCGATGTGGCCGACGTTGATCCTTATACAGAGTCGGTGCGCGTATTCGGCAAGGGCCGCAAGGAACGCGTCTGTCCGGTGGGTCTGCCAGCGCTGGAAGCGATCCAAAAATATCGGGCGACGGCCAACGTGCATGTGGGTGCGCTCTTCATCAACAAAGCGAGAAGGCGAATGTCCGCGCGCTCAGTTTGGCTGGTGTTGAAACGGTATGTTCGGCGTACGTCCATTCCGATTTCCATGAGCCCACACAAATTGCGCCACAGTTTCGCCACGCACATGCTCGATCGCGGCGCGGACCTGCGCAGCGTGCAGGCATTACTTGGGCACGCGAGTCTTTCCACGACACAGATCTACACGCACGTCACCGTCGAACGTCTCAAGAAAGCGTACGCGGATGCGCATCCGCGGGCGTAATTGAAGAGTGTGCCTTAGCTCGGCGCCGGCGCGGCCGGTGCGCTGCTCTGTGTCTGTGATTCGGGAACCTTGAACGACAGCTTGCCGTCAGCTGCAACGACGTCGACGTGGTCGCCGGGTTTGACGTTGCCGCGGAGCAATTCTTCCGCGAGCGGATCTTCAAGAAAACGTTCGACAGCGCGACGCATCGGTCGGGCGCCGTACTGCGGGTCGTATCCCTTATCGATGAGAAATTCTTTCGCGCTTTGCTGCAGGTCGATGTGCACATCCTTGGCTTTGATGCGCGTGAGCACTTTGTCCACTTCCAAGTCAACGATGCGCAACAACTCCGGTTTGCCGAGGGAATGAAACACGATGATCTCATCCAGCCGGTTAAGAAACTCGGGCTTAAAGACTCGCTTCGTTTCATCTAGAATCTTGTCGCGCATCGAATCGTAATCGTGTCCCTCACTCGGTGCGCCGAAGCCCATCACCGTCTGTTTCTTCAGCAACTCAGCGCCGACGTTCGACGTCATAATGATGATCGTGTTCCGGAAATCGATCTTGCGGCCTAACGAGTCGGTAATCTTACCGTCTTCCAAGATCTGCAAAAGAAGATGCATCACGTCGGGATGCGCTTTTTCAATTTCATCGAAGAGCACTACGGAGTACGGCCGACGTCGCACGGCTTCAGAAAGTTGTCCGCCTTCCTCGTAACCGACATAGCCCGGCGGCGACCCGATCAAGCGCGACGCCGTGAATTTCTCCATGTACTCCGACATGTCGATTTGGATCAACGCGTCAGCGTCGCCAAACATGAACTCTGCGAGCGTGCGCGCCAAATAGGTTTTGCCGACACCGGTCGGACCAAGAAACACAAACGAACCGATCGGACGCTTGGGATCTTTCAAATCCGCGCGGGAGCGCCGCAATGCCTTGCTGATCGCTGTGACTGCTTCGTGCTGGCCGATTACGCGCTCTTTGAGCTCCGCCTCCATCCTGAGCAGCTTTTGGGTCTCCTGCTCTTCCATCCGCTGGAGCGGAACGCCCGTGACTTTCGAGATGATGTGCATCATGTCATCGCCAGTCACGACGACCTCTTTCTCTTCGCGTTCTTCGCGCCACTTGGTCAAAATGGAATCGAGTTTTTCCTTGGTTTGCTTCTCCTTGTCGCGAAGCGAAGCGGCTTTTTCAAAATCCTGGGCCTTGATCGCTCCTTCTTTTTCCAGACGGATGGCTTCGATTTCTTTCTCGATATCCTTCACGTCCGGCGGCCGCGTCATTGAGTTGATGCGAGCGCGGGCGCCTGCTTCATCCATGACATCGATGGCTTTATCGGGAAGAAATCGGCCGGTGATGTAACGATCGGAAAATCTAACGGCGGTCTCGAGTGCTTCGTCGGTGAGCTTGGCTTTGTGATGCGCCTCGTACTTCGGACGCAAACCTTTCAAGATTTGAATGGCCTCATCAACGGTCGGCGCATCGACCTTTATCGTCTGAAACCGGCGTTCCAACGCGGCATCTTTCTCGATGTACTTGCGGTACTCGTTCATCGTTGTCGCGCCAACGCATTGTAATTCGCCGCGACTCAGGGCCGGCTTAATGATGTTGGACGCGTCCATCGCGCCTTCGGCTGAACCTGCGCCGACGATCGTGTGCAGTTCGTCGATAAAAAGGATCACGTTCTTGGAACGACGGATCTCGTCCATCACCGCTTTGATTCGTTCTTCGAACTGGCCGCGATATTTTGTTCCTGCCACCATTAACGCCAGGTCGAGCGTGATCACACGCTTATCCCGCAATAGTTCCGGCACGTTACCGTTTGAGATTTCCTGCGCCAGTCCCTCCGCGATCGCTGTTTTGCCCACGCCCGCTTCGCCAATTAATACCGGATTGTTCTTCGTGCGCCGGCAAAGCACTTGAATGACGCGCTCGATTTCGTTGCGCCGGCCAATCACCGGATCGAGTTCGCCCTTACGCGCTAACTCGGTTAGATCGCGACCGAATGCACGGAGCGCCGGAGTCTTGACGTCTTTCTTTGCCGGCTCGCCTTCCTGTTCCGCCTCGGACGGCGTGAAATTCGGATCGAGCTCTTTCAAGATTTCGTTGCGCGTACGTTCGATATCGAGTTCCAGAGTCTTCAACACTCTGGCAGCAACCCCCTCGCCTTCGCGCAACAGCCCGAGTAAAATGTGTTCCGTCCCGACATAGGAATGATTGAGCGCCTTGGCCTCTTTGCCAGCAAGTGCCAGCACCTTTTTGACGCGAGGCGTGTACGGCACGTTGCCGACCATCTTTGTCTCAGGTCCGGAACCGACTTGTTTCTCCACTTCCATCCGCACCGTCTCGAGATCGAGCCCCATCTTTTGCAAGACGTTTACTGCCACGCCCTGCCCGAGCTTGATCAGCCCAAGAAGCAAGTGCTCGGTGCCCACGTAGTTGTGGTTAAACCGGTCGGCTTCCTTGCGAGCAAGCGCCAAAACCTGTTGAGCCCGCGGTGTGAAATTATTCATTACTCGATGGTCCGTTCGTCAAGCCATTGCCTGATTCTCGTACCATCTTACTAATATCAGGTTTAGGGAAAATTTTCAACCGGTCACGGATGATTTGGGCCCGCAGATGGTCGCGCTCTTCAGCATTTAGCTTCTGTTGCGAGTTCTTTTGCAGATGCGCCGGCTGTGTCTCGATGAACAATTCGTCGATTTGCAGGCGCTGATGTTCCGGGAACGCGCCGAGATCCATTCCCAGCTTGATAACCGACAGGAGGTTGAGCGCTTCCTTGGACGGCATGGCATACGCGTAAGTTAGAACGCCATAGGCACGGCCGATCTGATCGCAAAGTGTGCTCGGTTTTCTCTGGAGCAAAGTCTGGCGCGCGTCGTGTTCCTTATCAATAATCGTCTCGATGACTTTGGTCAGACGATTGATGATGTCTTCTTCTTTTTCACCGAGCGTAGTCTGATTGGAAATCTGAAAAAGATTGCCCATGGCTTCGGTGCCTTCGCCGTAAAGGCCACGCACTGCGAGCCCGATTTTACTGACCGCCTGGATGACTTGGTTGATCAGCTCGCTTAGGACCAGCCCCGGAAGATGCAGCATCGCAGAAGCACGCATGCCGGTGCCGACGTTCGTCGGACAAGCGGTCAAATAGCCAAGTTGCGGATCGAAGGCGAAGTCGAGTTTGCTTTCAAGCGCGGTGTCGATCTTATCGACCAGCTTGAATGCCTGTTTCAACTGAAGACCGGAACGAATGGATTGCATCCGGAGATGATCTTCTTCGTTGATCATGACGCTGAGCGTTTGCCGCCGATTCACCACCACTGCACTGCCCGCGCCCTTGGCGGCATGCTCACGACTGATCAAGTGGCGCTCGACCAGCACCTGTTTGTCCAACGCCGCCAGATCCTGCAAGCCTTCGGAAAACGCGTCCTGCATCTCCGGAAGCTCTTCCACACGCAACCGGATCTGTTCGAGGACCGACGTGCGTTCCGCCTTCTTCGCCCATCCCGGAAACGCACGGTTACGCAAATTCCGCGCGAGGCGAACGCGGCTGCTGATTACAACCTGGTGATGTGGCCCTTCACCGCGCAGCCATTCCCCCGCAGTGGAAAGCATGCTTGAAAATTTCATACTGAATTCGAAAGATCGGTTTCGAGCTGTTTAATCTGATCGCGCAGCGAGGCAGCACTCTCGTAGTTCTCGTCAGCCACGGCTTTCTGTAGATTTTCAGTGAGGGCGCGCATTCGCTGGTTCAGTGCCATGGTGCGCTGCGCGCGTTCCGGCAATTTTCCGATGTGTTCGGTCCCTTTATGCATCGCTTTTAACAGCGAACCCAAACCCTCGGCGAAGGTCACATAGCATTCGCTGCAACCAAGGCGACCTGTTTTTTTGAAGTCCGCCTGACTAAAACCGCACACGGAGCATTTCTTAGCCGGCGCTCCTTTTTCAATCTCTTCGGCCGCCCCGATGCCCAGCAGTAAATCCGCGAGCGCGAAACTGGTCGGGTCCTGGACACCTTTTTCCTTCGAGCAAGCTTCGCACAGGTTTACCTTGTGCATCTTGCCCTCGAGGATCTGTGTCAGGAAAACTGTCGCATCATTACATTTGCAAACGTCGCACAACATCTTTGTTAGTTAGACCGTGATCTGCTGCAAACATTCAACCCGATACACAGTGCCTGACATCGTCCCGCTCGGCGATCCGTGCTCCTTAATCGAAAATCGGCGTGCCAGTGTTATGTGTCATATCGCGGAACCGGGCTACGATGCGCGTTGTGATCGGGCCGGGTTTTCCGTCTCCGATAATGCGGCCATCAGCTTTAACCACTGGAACGATCTCGGCAGCAGTTCCTGTGAGGAAGCATTCGTCGGCCACGAAAATGTCGTGCCGCGTAAAATCTGCCTCGATCACTTTGATGTCGAACTCGCCAGCTATATCAAACACGACCGATCGCGTGATTCCTCGTAATGCTCCGGCCGTGATCGGGGGCGTAAAGATCTGGCCATGCTTGATGATGAAGACGTTGTCGGCAGTGCATTCGGCGACGTTTCCTGCATCATTCAACATCAATGCTTCATCAGCGCTGGCAAGATTGCCTTCGATCCTAGCCATTACGTTGTTCAAGTAGTTCAATGATTTAACCGCCGGATTGAGAGATGCTGGATTACTGCGGCGTGTCGCGACAGTAACAATGCTCAGCCCTTTTCGGTAAAAATCCTCGTGATAAAGAGCGATCGTCGCCACAATTATGATCACGCTCGGATTCTTGCACTGCTCCGGATTCAAACCCAGGTTGCCGACTCCGCGTGTGACGACCAGACGAATGTAACCGTCACGCAAATGATTTTGCCGGATCGTTTCAAGCAACGCCTCCGTCATTTCCTGCCGGGTCATGGGAATATCGAGACAAATAGAACGCGCTGAATTCCAAAGGCGCTCCAAGTGTTGTTCCAGGCGAAAAACGCGGCCGTTGTAAAAACGTATGCCCTCGAAAATGCCATCGCCGTAGAGCAAACCATGGTCGAACACTGAAACCTTTGCGTTTGCTTCGGAATAGAATTTCCCGTCGATGTAAATCTTCGCTTCCCTGACGCCCGTTGTCGGACGCGGCCGACTTTCTATCGCCGGTTCAATTGTTTCCTCGGTCGCACGCCTGCGAGCCTTTGGTTCCTCCAGCACCGTCGCATCAGTGGTTTTCATGTTAGCAACAAAACCTCAAATGTTTAGACGCGCAATTCAAACCGCAAAATCGGCGGCGCAAGCGGAATCACTGCAGTGCTCCATCCACGATGTGCAACTGCCGATCGCCGCGCGTTGCCAGACGGCTGTCGTGCGTAACGACCAGAAGAGTTTTGCTGCGATCGCGCGCCAGATTTAGCAGCAGATCCATGATCGTGTCGCCCGTTTTCGAGTCGAGATTTCCCGTCGGCTCATCGGCAAAAATAATGTCGGGATCATTCGTTAATGCTCGCGCAATGGCGACGCGCTGCTGCTCTCCGCCTGACAATTCCGCGGGCAAATGATGCATGCGGTCGGCCAGCCCTACTGCGGCCAAACTCTCCTCGGCCTGTCCCTCGATTACACGATGCCCGATCATTCCCGGCAGCAGAACATTTTCGAGTGCGGTCAGTTCGTGCAGCAAAAAATAACCCTGAAACACAAAGCCCATTTTTTCGTTTCGCAGACGGGCTTCCGCGGACGAGCCCCCGCGATAAAGCTCGCGTCCTTCGAATTTCACCGTTCCCGATTCCGGACGTTCCAGCCCCGCCAACGTGTAGAGCAGCGTCGTCTTGCCCGCGCCGGATGCACCGGAAAGAAAAACCGTTTCGTTGTGGGCGATGTCCATTGAGATCCCGCGCAAGACTTCAATTCGCCTGGCGCCCATTCGAAACGACTTGCAAATATCTCGGGCAATCAGTTGCGGCTGCTCCACGAGCAAGTATTTCCCGCTAATCTGTTCTGGTGCAAGAGCGCGATGGCAAAAAAGCTGCCGTCGGAAAAGTCAGCATGCCGCGCTGCGATGTTCTTACATTTATGACAAGTCTGGCGATTCAAGCGTGGGCTGATCGCGATCGCGAAGGTTTGCAAAGCGAGTCGCGGCACAGCTACTTCCCAACAAAAAGCCGCCGTCGAAAAACTATTCGCGGCGGCTTTTGACAAAAATCAGCGCGTTTGTTCGCTACGATATGCCTAGCGCCTGAAGCGTTGGCTGATCGATGGTAGATGTGGCGTAAAGCCCGTGATCGCGCTGATAATCTGCGATCGCACCACGTGTAAGCGGCCCAATAAGACCATCCACTTCTCCATGGTAATAACCTTGTTGCTGAAGCGCTGCCTGCGCGTTCGCAATTACCTGGTCTGGTGGCAGGCGATTATGAGCATAGATAGGTCCATCCCACGCATAATACGCGTTGGGAGTGTAACCCCACGCTGGGAACCAGTAGCCCGCGTTCCAGTAATAAGGCGCTCCGAACACAAACGTGATGTTGTTACCATAATGACCGCGCCACCAGTTCTGATCGTGCCACTCTGATTTGTAATTACGGAACACTGTGTATTGGCGACCTTGCCAGTTTTGGCTTCCTGCGATGTGTCTGCCTTGCTGGAACTTTACCGGCGGCGCCTTTGCAGTATTCGGCTGTTTTGGAAGGTTAAAGTGCTGCGGCTTAAACGGCTTCCCATGGGCGAACTTCCCTTTTGCTGCGTTCTGCCCAGAAACAGTCGCAGTCTTCGCCTGATTCGGTTTGCCTGCTCCCTTCACTTGGCCAGCGTCCGCCGCTTTGGCTGTTTGTCTCTCAGCTTGGGTTCGGTTCTTCTTGGCTTTCTGGGCTTGATAAGCAGCGTTGGAAGTCTGAGCCGCCTTCGCCTTTTGCCCATGATAGGTTGCCGTTGACGTTTGGCTCTTCTTACCTTGCTGGCCGTGATACGCCGTCGTTGAGGTTTGACCTGTTTTTGGTTTTTGTCCTCCCGACGGAGCCGTCGTCATTTTCTTGGCGCCTGCTCCTCCACCTCCTGCCGGATGTCCGGTGGCGTGAGTCGAATGCTGGGCCGTTTGCGCCTGCTTCTTCGGTTGCGATTTCTTTTCTTCTTTCTGCTCACCGACTGCGACGCTGACGAGCGCAAGACTACAAATTGAAACAACGAATATTCTCATAAGCTTCTTTTCTTTGGTTGTTAGACCTTTTGAGGTTTGCATTTATTCAACGTGGTAGCGTCCTTTTCTGGATGCATGTCCGCCTCAAAAGCGAAAGGACACTCCATCGCTGGCGACGGCAGCAAAATCATCTGCCAGGCGTGCGTCGTTGCGGTGTTTTTGATCAGACCTGCTGTTGACGCACAGCCTCAAACAACACAATTGCTACCGCCGTAGCCAGATTCAGACTGCGCGTCCCGTGCATCGGAATAGTGATGCAATTGTCAGTGTTGGCGGCGAGTAATTTATGTGGGAGTCCTTTCGTTTCGCGGCCAAAGACGAGGAAATCATCGTCCCGAAAGTTCACGGCATAATAAGGACGTTGGGTTTTGGTGGTTAGAAAAAAATAACGAGTTCCCGCCGATCGCGCCCGCTGTAGCACGTCGAACGAATCCCACAATTGCAGCGGTACCTCGTGCCAATAATCGAGTCCCGCTCGACGCAATTGCCGGTCGTCTAGCGAAAACCCGAACGGCTTAATCAGGTGCAGAGTTGATCGGGTTGCCAGACAAAGCCGACCGATGTTGCCAGTATTGGGCGGAATCTCGGGTTCGACTAAAACGACATTGAACATCAACTCTTCCTCTTTCGCTCAATCTTTCGTTAGCTGCTCAAGGCAGATTGAGAGACAGAGGTAGAGGAAGGGATTCACAACTTACTCGCCACGAATTTCCCGAGCTTCACAACGTCAACGGCGAATTTGCGAATACCTTCTGCTGTTTTGTCCGTCGCCATCGCGTTCTCATTTAGCAACCAGCGGAATTTTTTCTCGTCCAATTCCAACCTATCGAGCTTCGCTGTTTTCGATTTCTCCGGAGTCAGTTTGCGCTCAACTGAGTCCGTGGATTTGGAGAGCTCTTCCATTAGTTCGGGACTAATCGTCAGGCAATCGCATCCTGCCAACTCCAGAATTTGGCCGGTGTTACGGAAGCTGGCGCCCATCACTTCCGTCGGAATACCGAATTTCTTGTAGTACGTATAAATTTCTGTAACTGATTGAACTCCCGGATCTTCTACTCCGATATAATCGCGTTTCATCTCCTTTTTGTACCAATCGTAAATCCGCCCGACAAAGGGCGAGATGAGCTGCACTCTCGCTTCCGCCGCGCGGACGGCCTGCGGCAACGAAAACAGCAATGTCAAATTGCAGTGGATCCCCTCTTTTTGCAGCTGCTCCGCAGCGTTCAATCCTTCCCAGGTCGATGCTATTTTGATCAACACACGTTCGCGCGGAATTCCACGCTCCCGGTAAAGCTCAATCAGCCTACGAGCTTTCTTAATCGAACCGTCAACATCGAATGAAAGTCGCGCGTCCGTTTCAGTCGAAACGCGCCCAGGTACGACGTTCAAAATGTCGCACCCGAACTGCACCAGCAAATGATCGCAGATATCTTCGATTTGCGCCGCACCACTGAGTCCGGATTTTTTTCTATCCGCCAACACTCCCTCAATTAAGTGCGCGTACTCGGGTTTTTGCGTCGCAGCGTAAACCAGGCTCGGATTCGTTGTCGCGTCCTGTGGCTTGAATTGTTTGATCGATTCAAAATCGGCCGTGTCGGCCACGACTTTCGTAAACTTCTTCAGCTGCTCCAGCTGAGTCAATTTTGTTTCGGTCTTCTTCTCCTCAACAACAGCAGTGCTCATGATAACTCCTTTTTTTGGCTTAACTCAAAAGGTACGCTCGAACAAAAGATCGACAATGACAAACTCGAGACGTCGCACAACTCGGGGCAACACGTTTCCCTGCAACTCCAATGACATCGAAGCGTCCGCCTCCGTTAAGCAGATGCAGACACTCCCGAAGGCGCTTCAGTCGTCCGCCGCGACCCGATCGCGGCGCGCACAAAATTGTTTCCAAGTTCCCACATTGGACCGGGAAATTTGCGACATTCGGTAAGCACGTCGTCGAGGGCGGTGACGAACATGTCGACTTCTTTTTCGCCGATGATGAGCGGCGGAAGGATTTTCAGTACGTCCATCCCGTGGCCGGCTACCTGCGTGAGAATGCGGTGTTTGCTCAACATTTGAGTTACGATCATCTGCGCGAACAGCACCTTGTCGATCTTGTGCAAAAGTTTCCACGCCATCTTGAGCTTGAACTCGCCAGGTTCGTGAAACTCAATGCCTACCATGAGGCCTTTGCCACGCACTTCTTTGATAAAGGAATGTTTCGCCTTCAGCCCGTCGATTCTCTCCATGAGCAATGCGCCCATTTTAGCCGAGCGCTCGACCAGATTTTCCTGATCGATCACTTCCAGCGATGCCAGCCCACACGCCATTGCGAGATTGTTGCGGCCGAAGGTTGTGGAGTGCACAACGCAGCGGTCCATGCGGCTGAACGTCTTCTGATAAATTTCGCGGCGGGTAACAATTGCGCCACACGGCACGTAACCGCCGCTCAATGTTTTCGCGAGCGTGATGATGTCAGGCTCCAAATTCCAATGCTGGAATCCGAACATCTTGCCTGTTCGACCAAGGCCGGTCTGGACTTCATCCGAGATCAGCAGCGTTCCGTATTTGCGGCAAAGTTCCTGGGCACGAATAAAGAAATCCGACTTCGGCGTCTGACAGCCTTTGCCCTGAACGGTCTCGATCACAAACGCCGCCACATCGCGCGCGCGCAATTGCCGATCTAATTCTTGAATGTCATCGAGTGGGACGCGTGTGTCGAAACCTTCCATGAGCGGGCCGAAACCTTCGGTGAAGCTTTCGCAGCCCATCAGCGACAACGAGCCTATTGTTAGGCCGTGAAATGCGCTCGCCAGCGATACAACGCGTTGTCGTCCCGTCGCAGCGCGTGCGAACTTCAGGGCGCCCTCCATTGCCTCGGTCCCGGAGTTGCAAAAGAAAACAGCATTTAGATGCGGCGGCGTCCGTTTCACAAGGGCTTCAGCCAACAAGCCGCTCAGAAGCGAACAGTCCATCTGCACCATGTTTGGAAGGTCCAGATCGAGCACGTCGCGGATCGCTTGTTTTACCAGTGGGTGATTTCGACCAATGTTGAAAACGCTGTAGCCGCTCAAAAAATCCAGATACGGCTGGTTATCCATGTCATAGAGATACGCGCCCTCGGCGCGCGCATAGACTTTGTCAAAACCGATAACGCGCTGCGCCGCTACGAGCGTGCGGTTTATGTGCCGCTCGTGCAGTTCGTAGTTTTCGCCAAGACGCGAGGCGATAATCTCCTTAAGATCGAAAGCCATGAGGAAGAAAACCTCAGCGATTCGCGTTCGAAACGCAAATCCTGTAGCCGCTTCGCTCTGCGAAACGCTTGTTACTCGTTGAGCTACGACAAAGAAAAAGCTGCAGGATTCAGGGCGAATCCTGCAGCTTAATTTTGCGAATTGGGCTTCGCTTAATCTTCGACTATCACACGCTCAACCGTGCGGTGTTCAGTCGGTCCCGCATAATAAACCCGAACTTTTTGGCCGGCTCGCAATGGGGCCGTCACAGCTTTGCCAGCCGCGTCAACAACGTTCGCAGCTGTGCCGAGAGCGAAACTTACCGGGCCCTGCTCGCCTCTGACGACGATCGTCTTACCAGGTTCATAGGTAGTTACCGTCCCGGCCTCGTAAGTTGTACTTGTAGTCGTTGTGGTCGACGGTCTTGTCGACGTTGTAGTCTCTTCGGTCGTGGTCGTGCTGGTTTGTGCAAACGCCAATGGCGCAACCATTCCGCATACCAAAGCAATAATTGTCTTCTTCATTCTCTCCTCCTTCTTGATTAAGTTACCTCCACAGTTCGTGACTCAGCACTCGAACGGACGCTCCTTATCCGTTTTATCTTTGGCCGCCCAATAGTGTCGTGATTCGAAGTATTTGCGATTTCAGCGATTTGAGTGAGCGCCGCGAATTCGGTAACATGGGATGCCAATGACAAGCAAAACGCCGCACGCCGATCCAGTTGTTACACCCGAACTGGTCAAACAACATGGCCTTACACCGGAAGAATTCGAGCGGATCAAGACAATCCTTGGACGTGAGCCGAACTTCACCGAGCTCGGCATCTTTTCCGTGATGTGGAGCGAGCATTGCTCGTACAAGAACTCAAGGAAAGAACTGAAAAAGCTTCCCACCACCGGCGCGAATATTCTGGTCAAAGCCGGCGAAGAAAATGCGGGCGTGGTCGACATTGGCGACGGCTGGGCCGTGGCGTTCAAAATCGAGAGCCATAATCACCCCAGCGCGGTCGAGCCTTTTCAGGGCGCAGCCACAGGCGTTGGTGGAATCATTCGAGACATTTTCACGATGGGCGCGCGCCCGGAGTTTTGCCTGAATTCGTTACGCTTCGGGCCAATCGGTCAATCAAACATCAAAAATCAAAAATCGAACATCGCCGCCAACAGGCGACTCTTCACGGGCGTCGTCTCGGGTATCGCGCATTACGGCAACTGCGTCGGCATTCCCACCATCGGTGGCGAGATTTATTTTGATGAGAGTTTCGATGGCAATCCGCTGATAAACGTTTTTTGCCTTGGCGTGTTGCGTCACGAACAACTCGCGCGGGGCGCCGCAGAAGGCGCGGGCAACCCTGTTTTCTACGTCGGCGCTGAAACAGGTCGCGACGGTCTCGCCGGCGCGGCGTTTGCCTCGCGCGAATTGACCGAGCAATCGCGCGAAGATCGTCCCGCGGTGCAAGTCGGCGATCCGTTCAAGGAAAAATTGCTGCTCGAGGCCTGTCTCGAACTGATTGCTCGTGACGCAGTCGCCGGAATTCAAGACATGGGAGCAGCCGGCCTGACTTGTTCAACATGCGAAACGGCAAGCCGCGGTGGCAGCGGTATCGAAATCGATCTCGCCAAGGTACCGAGACGCGAGCCAGGGATGACACCGTATGAAATCATGCTTAGCGAATCGCAGGAACGCATGCTGATCATTGCAAAGCGCGGCCGCGAAGATGTCGTTCGCCAAGTGTTCGATAAGTGGGACGTGCCGTGCGCGGAGATCGGCCGTGTCACGAACGACGGTATCATGCGCGTCCGAAACAACGGCACGATTGCAGCGGAAATTCCAGCGAAAGCCCTGGCTGATGAGGCGCCGCTATATTCGCGCGAAGCGAAATCGCCCCCAGTAGCCGCGTCCCTGCGGGACGCGCGCTCGTTGCTCGCAGAGCGACGGCTACAAGAAATCGACGTGCACGAATCTCTTCGGCAGCTTCTTCGCGATCCGACGATTGCGTCCAAAAATTGGGTGTATCGGCAGTATGATCACACAGTTCGAACGGGAACGGTGGTGAAGCCCGGCTCCGACGCCGCTGTGTATTTCGTTCGTTACGCGAACAAAATTCTCGCCGCGACCACCGATTGCAATTCACTCTACTGCGCGCTTGATCCGCGCGAGGGCGGCAAAATTGCTGTTGCTGAAGCGGCGCGCAATCTCACCTGCTCCGGCGCCAGGCCGTTGGCCGTCACGGATTGCCTGAATTTCGGCAACCCGTACAAACGGGAAAACTTCTGGCAATTACGTGAAGCCGTTGAGGGCGTGGCCGAAGCCTGCCGCGCATTCGGAACGCCTGTAACTGGCGGAAATGTCTCGTTGTACAATGAGAGCCCTCTCGGCGTCGTCGATCCAACGCCAACAATCGCGATGGTCGGGCTGATTGACGATGAAAAGCACATCACGACGCAGTGGTTCAAAGACGAAGGCGACATAATCATTCTCGTCGGCGTGGAGCCGGCCCGCCCCCGGGGCGCAGCACACCGCGACGACAGCGTCGCGGCTCCAGGCATAAGCGGCTCGCGTTATCTGAAGGTTTGCCACGGATTAAAAGTCGGTCCGCCACCGCACGTCGATCTTGCACATGAAATCAAGGTGCAAAATGCCGTTCGTAATTTGATTCGTGAAGGTCTCGTGCGGAGCGCCCACGATTGCTCCGAAGGCGGACTTGCCGTCACACTTGCCGAATCTTGCTTCAATCCCGAACGGTTGTTCGGAGCGAACATCGACTGTAGTCGTCGCCCTGTGGACGACGCGCACGCGAATGAAACCAATCCGACCGACGCTTCGCAGAGCGAAGCAACTACAGTATTGTTTAACGAGTCGCAGTCTCGAATTGTTATCTCGGTCGCGTCTGAAAATCTCGGGAAGACAATTTCGCTTCTACGCGAGCATGACGTTCCATTTCAGCAACTGGGCAAAGTCGACGGCGACGAACTACAAATTCGGATCGACGAACGGACCTTTCGCTGGCGAGTTGCCGAGATCTATGACGAGTGGTGGAACGCGATCCGTCACGCAGTTGAACAAGACGAAAGCATTCCGAGCTTGTGAATCTGCAAAAGGCGCGATTGAATCCACGCCAATCTGATGAATTATTGGGTGTGACTAGCCCCTCGAACAGACCGGACCCGGACCAAATGCCGGACTCGGCGGTTCTGCCGCAGCACGAGTGCGGGCTTTTCGGCGTGTTCGGTCATCCGAACGCCGCGGTGCTGACATACTATGGTCTGTTTGCGTTGCAACATCGCGGACAGGAGAGCGCCGGGATCGTCACAAGTAATGGGCCGGGCACCAGTTTTCTCATGCACAAGGACATGGGTCTGGTGTCTCAGGTTTTTGGCCAGGAAGAATTGGCAAGGCTGAAGGGAACACGCGCGCTTGGACACACCCGTTACTCGACAACCGGCACCAGCACGATCAAGAACGCGCAACCTTTCGTGGTCGATTGCGTGCGCGGCCAGATGGCTATTGCGCATAACGGAAATCTCATCAATGCCGACATCCTGCGCGATGAACTCGAGCGGAGAGGTTCCATTTTTCAGACTACCGCCGATAGCGAGATTATTTTGCATCTTCTAGCGCAGCCTTCGAACAATGGTGGAAATATCCTGGCGGCGTTGCGTCGCGTTCAGGGTGCGTTCTCTCTCTTAATCATGAGCGAACGCGAACTCATCGCCGTGCGCGATCCTTTCGGCTGGCGGCCACTGGCACTCGGGAAAATCGATGGCGCATATGTGCTCGCGTCTGAAACGTGCGCGTTCGATCTGATCCACGCAGAGTTTATTCGCGAGATCGAACCGGGCGAAGTGCTGATTATCAATGAACACGGATTGCGCTCGGAACGGCCATTCCCGGACGAGCGTCCCGCGTTCTGCATGTTCGAATACGTCTATTTCTCGCGGCCGGATAGCATCATGGGCGGCGTTAACGTCGGAAAAGTCCGAACGGAAATGGGACGCGAACTAGCGCGCAGATTTCCTGTCAAAGCGGACATCGTCGTGCCTGTTCCCGACTCGGGTAACTACGCCGCTCTCGGTTTCGCTGAAGAACTAAAGATTCCTTTCGCGCACGCGTTCGTTCGAAACCACTACATCGGCCGGACATTTTTGCAGCCGAGCCAACTGATTCGTGATTTCGACGTGCGAGTGAAGTTGAATTTGATCAAGGAAATGGTGGCTGGAAAACGCGTCGTCGTTGTGGACGACTCAATCGTGCGCGGTACCACCGCGCGTGCGCGCGTGGTGAACCTGCGCGAAGCCGGTGCAAAAGAAGTGCACATGCGCGTTAGTTGTCCGCCACACCGGTTCGCCTGCCATTACGGGATCGATTTCCCTGACCCTGAAAAATTGATCGCCAACCAGATGTCGATGGAAGACATCTGCAAATATCTTGGTGTGGACAGTCTCGGTTACCTTGATGTGGAGGGGATGGTTCGAGCGACAGGAAAACCGCTGAACAGTTTTTGCCTTGCTTGTTTCAATGGCGATTATCCCCTGCCCGTTGATCCTGCGCTAGATAAGTTCATCATGGAACGCCGCGAGCAACGCGCCAAAGCGCTGGCCGATCAGGAAGCGCAGCCCACGCTGTTCACCGACCTAAAATGAACCGTAGGGCAGGTGCTTCGCCTGCCGAAACGAATTGGCAAACGGAGCGGTTGCCCTGCAACGTATGATCGTGAAAAAAGCGTATGCGCGCGCGGGCGTGGATGTCGATCTGGCAAACAAGCTGAAGCGCGACATTGGCGCGTTCGTTAGGCAAACGCACGGCGCACAGGTGCTCGGGAAGATCGGCGGATTCGGCGGGTTATTTCACGCGAGTTTTCCCAGGATGCGCGAACCAGTGTTGGTGGCCAGTGTCGATGGGGTAGGCACGAAATTGAAGATCGCCTTCGCGATGGGCAAACACGACACGGTGGGCGGGGATCTCGTGAACCACTGCGTCAACGACATTGCAGTCGTCGGCGCGCGGCCGCTTTTCTTCCTCGATTACATCGGCTGCGAGAGACTCGAACCTCGTGTGTTCCAGCAATTACTTCGCGGCCTTTCTCGCGCGTGTCGGGCGGCAGGCTGCGCGTTGCTGGGCGGCGAGACCGCGCAAATGCCAGGCATGTATCGCGAGGGCGAATACGATCTGGCAGGTTGCATCGTTGGCGTCGTCGATCGAACGAAAATCGTTGATGGCAGCAAGATTAAACCGAACGACGTCGTTCTCGGTCTCGCTTCCAACGGTTTACACACCAATGGCTACTCGCTGGCGCGAAAAATTTTGTTCGAGAAAATGCGACTTAAGCCGAGTTCGCCTCTAGCCGGTTCGACAACCAGGGTCGGCGAAGAATTGATGAGCATGCACAAAAACTATCAGCCGCTCCTCGCAAAAGTTCCCGGTGGCGTGATCAAAGGGCTCGCTCATATCACCGGTGGTGGTCTCATCGACAATTTGCCTCGGATTTTGCCGTCGAATTGTGACGCGGTAATTGAAACCAACAGCTGGCGCGTTCCGAAAATTTTCCAAATCCTGCAGAAAAATGGAAACGTCGATGATCAGGAGATGTATCAAGTATTCAACATGGGCATTGGAATGGTGGCGATTGTCGCGGAGCGCAATGCACAAAGGGCAATGTCGGTTTTAAGAGCGAAGCGAATAGGCCGGATCGAACCCGGATCAGGTAGAACGGTTTTGAAATTCTAGGCCGTCCCACCGTGGCGGACGCCAATGGAACTACGGCAACTGCGGTGATGCAGGATCGGTCGCGTTTACCGCAACCTCCAGTTCCGGTTCCGGTCTTGGGGCGATCGGTTTTCCTTTGCGCGACACGCGCTGCAAGCCTGCGCGAAAGGCAGCAAGATCAACCAGTTCGGCTACGCGCGATTTCAACGCGCGCGCGCGCGTTCCAAGAAAACCCAGGAAAGCTCCGTAAAAAACGAATGCCCAGAAATCAACGCGAGAAACGTTAACCTGGTGATAAATCAACAAGCTGATCGCAACCAAATTGAAGATGATCATCGTAATAACCATCCGGTTGCGAAGCCGCACACGCGTCAAACACTTTCCTCCACCGTGATATTCGGTGACTGTTTGAAGCGCGATGCTCCACCAGAAATTGCCGTAAATTTGAATATCCCAATCGTTCCAGCCGCTGTCGGCGGAATAGCGCCACCCTTCTTCGTCGAGCAACCGAAATATTTCGCCCAGAAAATAATGGCGATCCCTCCCCTCCTCGCTCCAAAATACGCGGCGACTTAGGCTGCCTCGAGAGCGCGCGAGTTCGGGCAAATGTTCGTGCTTCCGAATGACGTTTGCCGGCGTGCGTTTGAAACGCAGCCAGGTGAAATATCGGGAGAATCCGCGCACGAGCGGTTGCGCAAACGCCAGGATCATGACCAGCAGGCGCGCGTGCACCGTGTCGAATTTTGGTTCGATCCGCGCCCGCACCATGTACGAAAGCGCCACGCAAAAAGTGCCGCCCAGCATCAGGTACGGAACAATGCGCAACCCAGGCAGAAAAATTCCAAGGCCAAAAAGGAAGATCGTCAGCGCGAACCATTCGATGCTGCTGAGGTATGCTGCGACGTCTGATTGCGGCGCGGGATAGATCGATTGGAAAAATCCTTCACCGAAAATCCCGTGATAAATTACCGGGCGATTAACAAACCAACTGAAGCGCGTGGCGCCGTAGATTTGACCGCGCCATTTCGCTGTGCCCGTCGGACCGAAAAAGATTAAATGTTTAAAGCGCAGCAAAGATTCCGCTTCGCCGTAGCCGTCTTGCTGTTTCAAAAAAGCGCGCAGCGTAAACCGCCGATAATGCCAGACGATCGCGGTCGGACTGAAAGAGATTACCCAACCAGCCTGCTGAATTCGCCAGCAGAAATCCACGTCGTCGCCGGCCTTGCGATATTCGGGATCGAACCCACCTACACCTTCGAAAGCCCAACGGTAAAACGCCATGTTACAACCGGGAATATGCTCGGCGACTGTATCCGTAAGCAGAACATGGTTTGGTCCGCCCGGCGCCCCAGCAACGCACGCCTGAATCCAATTTTGTGCCGGCGGCGTGATGTTTGGCCCGCCTACTCCAGCGTAATCGCCGCTGACAAGCGTGCCAATCAGGTAGTACAGCCAATCCGTGTCCGCCATGCAGTCGGAATCGGTATAGGCCAACACTTCGCCCTTGGCAGCAGTCGCACCGGTGTTGCGGGCGTGACTTAGTCCATGATTGGTTTGATGGATGTAGCGCACCGACGGGAACTGCGCAGCAACGTGGGCAGTATCATCGGTCGAACCATCGTCGACGAGAATGACTTCGTAATCCGGATAATTTAGTTTGCCCAACGAATTCAGGCAGGCAGCAAGAGTGTGGCCCCCGTTGTACGAGCAAACGATGACCGACACGAATGGTGCCTTGGGCAACGGAAGATGAGGCGAGGTCGAATCATTCCGTCCGAGCTTTTCCTGAATCGTGTAGAACGCCTTTTTCGGCTTGCGCTCCTTCGTGACGATGCCGAACGCCCAGTCCGTAATTTCCTGGCCGCCCGTGAACCATTCGTCCGTCCAGGTGAAAAGAATCGTTCCGGCAAGACCGCATTTCACCACGCTGTCGATGTGCCAGCCAAGCATTTCGGCCTGCTCCTCTTGGGAATGCCGGATCGTGTCCATGCCGAATTCGCCAAGGATAAGCGGATGTTCGCCGGTGAGATTTTGAAGCCGCAATAGATACCCTTCGAAATCGCGCTGATTGTGAAGGTAAACGTTGAAACAAGAAAAATCGGAATTCTGCGGGAGCAGATATTCGGTGGGCGGATACGTGGCATACGAAAAGAGCGCATCTGGATCCATTGCGCGCCCGATCTGTATTAGTTCCTCGACGAACTCGATCACTCGACGCGTGCCGAGCCAACGCGCCATCGTGCTGGAAATTTCATTGCCGACCAGGTAACCGAAGATTGCCGGGTGGCCAGCGTGCGTCTTGACGGCAGCGCGGACATTTTCGGAGATCTGTTTACGTGTGGATCGTACGCGGAGGAACTCGATGTGTTTTTCCCAGGGGAGCGTCACCAGAACGCGCATCCCCGCGACAACGCAACGATCGAGGAACCAGCGCGGCGGCGAATGATAAATTCGCACAACGTTCATGCCTGCCTCCCGCATCAGCGCCAGATCGGCATCCACCTGTTCGGGTCGACCGACATAATTTCCATCCGCATCCGGTTTGAACGGACCGTACGTGACGCCTTTAACAAAAAACTTCCTGTCTCCATCGAAGAAAAACTTCGCAGCGGGTCGGATTCTCGAGGTTGCTTTCACAGCGTGAGTTCCCTTAGTCCATGCACAGCAGTACCGCAAAAGCTTTGACTGCAGAGGCAGCGGTGTCGGCTGCTGAACCCAACGTCGCAGGCGGCAAGCCTCCCGCTACAGCATCGTTAATACTTCATGCGCGACGGCGCCCGTGCGCTCGATGTCTCCGGCCGAGTGCGCTGTAGAGATGAAGCCAGTCTCGAATTGCGACGGCGCGAAATAAACGCCGCGTTTCAAGCAACCGTGGAAAAATTTGTTGAACATTTTTAGATCGCTTCGTTGCGCGCTGGCGAGATCGACAATCGGCGCGGCACCAAAGAACAAACAAAACATCGAACCGAGTCGGTGAAAGGTGATGTCGATGTTTGCGCTCTTCACTGCGTCTCGCGCTAGCGCTTCAAGTTGCGCACCCGACTTGTCGAGCAATTTCCAGCCGTCGATCCGCTCCAGTTCGCGCAACTGCGCGAGACCGGCGGTCATTGCGATCGGATTTCCGGACAACGTTCCCGCCTGATACACCGGACCATCCGGGGAAAGTTGGTCCATAATTTCGGCCCGGCCGCCAAATGCGCCAACCGGTAGTCCGCCTCCAATTATTTTTCCGAGCACAGTCAGGTCAGGTTTCACTCCATACACTTCCTGTGCGCCGCCGCGCGCAACACGGAAGCCAGTGATCACCTCGTCAAAAATCAAAAGTGCATCGTTACTCGTGCATTCCTCGCGCAGGATCGACAGAAAGTTTTCCCTCGGAAAATAGAGACCCGCATTGGCTGGAATCGGCTCAACAATTATCGCCGCGATTTGATTTTTGTTTTCCTGAAACGTTTTCCTCAACAACTCGGCATTGTTGAATGGCAGCGAGATTGTCAGATCAGCGAACGCCGGCGAAACACCGGCGCTGCTCGGTAGTCCGTGCGTTAGCGCGCCGCTACCGGCTTTCACCAAGAGAGCGTCCGCATGCCCATGATAACAGCCGTCGAACTTCACGATCTTATCGCGTCCCGTGAACGCGCGCGCGAGGCGGATGCACGACATCGTCGCTTCCGTGCCGCTGTTCACCATCCGCACTTTCTCGATCGAGGGAATCCAATCGGAGATCAATTCCGCCATCTCCACTTCCAGCGGATTCGGAATTCCAAAACTCAATCCGCGCGTCGCAGCGTCGCGGACCGCTTCGACCACAACTTTCGGGGCATGCCCGAGAATTGCCGGTCCCCAACTCTCCACGTAATCGATATACTCATTTCCATCCACATCCCAGATTCGTGCGCCTTCCCCGCGAGCGACGAAAAATGGATCACCGCCAACATTGCGAAACGCGCGTACCGGCGAATTTACGCCGCCCGGGATGCGCTGCTGGGCGCGAGCAAATAGTTCGTACGACTTTGTCACGCATTAACGATAACCGAATTCGCTGAAGCGTTAAAGCGTTGACCGAATGCAGAGGCAGTCGTCGAGGCGACGCCTATCCTTCTATGCTCGGCGCTTGATACAAGCGCCGCTGCAACGATATTGTGCGTTCTTGCAACTCGGCGGGGTAGCCAAGTGGTAAGGTCGCGGTCTGCAAAACCGCTATTCGCGGGTTCGATTCCCGCCCCCGCCTCTTTTCATTGGTAAAGATGCCAGAATCGAGGGCCACAAAGGAAATAGTGCGACATTAAGTGCGCCAATATCCACAAGTGTTAACTATGTTCAAAGCTCAGCGCGTTTACGAAGTGCGCTCGCGCAAAGACCAACGCGGCGCCGATCTAATTTCCGATGCGCTGCCGTTCGGCGGGCTGCGGTATGGCGGTAGGTAACATCGAATCATTTAATTTTCCGATGCGTTACAGGCTTCTGTGTCTCGTTCTGCTGTTGGAAATGCTCGTGGTGTCCACCCCGATACTGCGTGCTACCGACCTGAGAGGAGGTGTCGTCGGTCTTGCGGGCCCACTTGTCGGAATCGGAGTCGCGCTTTTAGAGGTGAAGCCGAATGAGACGCTCCGCCTTGTTCGCCAGACAGTGACAGCTCCCGATGGGAAGTACCACTTTACTAACGTTCATCCCGGCCAATACGTTCTGCGAATTGGCAGAATCGATTACCCGTTAGAAGTGCGCGACACGCAAATGCAAGACGTTCCGGTCATTGCAAAACCGCGTCAGTGAATTTTGTCGCCGGCCTCATCGCGGCAGAATCCTGGCATGTGATTGAAACGCACGAGCAGAGATCGAGTTTCAAAAATGGATTGTCGCCTTAACCTTCTTCTCTGGCGCATCGACCTCACTCGCGTCTTAGTCGTAGGCGCTTTTTAAGCGCAGAGAGGCACTGGGTCGTCGCGCAAATTAGGCCTGCAACAACCCGTGATTCGCGTTTAGGATGCGGCTGGCAACGTGACTGAACGCAGGAGGACAAGAACGATTTTCAAAGAGCCCACGAACGGACTTGCCATCTTGCAGCCTTTTAAGGGACACTTCCCTCTATGCAGCAAGAAATAGATTGCAAGATGCAGTCTAATTCTCGTTGCATTTTGTGGGCTTCGACGTGCGCTATCGCAGCGAGCGTAGTTCTGCTCGCGTCATGCTCGGCATTCCAACCTGTTATTGACGTCGTCCCTGTTGGCGGTCTTCAACAGGGTGTTGTGTTTTACCTTGGCGACACATTTCGTCAGCACCAGGAGTTTACCGTCACGGCCGTGACGGTGCTAGAGGAGCGTTCAGATGGTTCAACACGCGCGATATGGATACTTGAAGGAGGACAGGAAAGAGGACAGCGCCTCCGCTACATCACATATGGCGCGAAATATCCTGATCTAAAAGAAGGTCAGCGACCGTTGCGCCTGAGACGCGGAAAGAGGTACGAGGTTTTTGTGTACACCAGCACAGGCGCTAAGCCTGTGGATGTTTTTGCATTTCGAGTCGATGAGAATGGAAACGTTAGACAAGTCCCCTGGTTCATATTCTAACCAATAACGTGGCGATCAAAGGCGCTCAATCGCGCTTGCGATTGAAATACGAATTTCCTAAGCCCGCAACCAATGCACACTTACGAAGTCCGCCCGCGCAAAAATAAAACGCGGCGTTGATCTGATTTCGGATCCGCTGCCATTCGGTCGCCTCTGGTACAGCGGGCCAAATGCGGTCACGAATGCAACCGGCTACGCGATGCACGACAGCCGATCAGTCGATGCCGTGATTCGCGTTTACGATGAAGCGGGAAACGTGATCGAGACGCTCGAGCACATCGGCGATTTCCGCGTGGTTTAGGAGTCAGGCGGCGGAAGTGCCTTTCGCAACAGCGTGCTTGCTAACTTGCACTATTTTTCGCCAAACTGCCTCATGAAAACAATCGTAGCATTCATTGTTGGTTTACTGATTGCCACTACCGCATGGGCGCAGGTTGATCCTGCGAATGGTATCGTGTGGTTGCCGGCTCACCAAGGCACCTTGCATGGATCCGGTTATCACCATGCGCGCTATCAAATGGGCCTGCGCAACGATGGCGTCGTGGTGTGGCGCTGGATCCACTGAAAAAGTCTAACCACCCGCAGTAGTTAATCCGCTAGCGGCTCAGCACCGTATTTCCCAGTATTTCACACGCTGCAGGTGTGCGGTCACCGATTGTTCACGACCACTTGCGCTGCAGGTTTGCTTGCTTCAAGCTATGCGCTCACTTCTGTATTTGAGCCGCCTGTTCCTTCACCCTTGCTTCGAGGGCTGCAATTTCCTTTTGCTGTTGTGCAATAGCCACCTCGAAGTCTTTCCCCTGCTATAAGGGAAGTGGATTTGAACGGCTATGTCCCGAAGTGATAGGAAGTGTTGAAGACTATCCTTGCGTCGTCCGTTGCGATAGAAAATGTGACACTCCCGCGGTCACGTGATGACGGTGTTGCCGTCCCAAGCACGATATGAGTTCTGCCGTCTTTGTGCGTCACGGCCTGACCGGTAAAGTTGATTGCTGTTCCCGTCTGCAGCTTCCGAACCGCATCATCGGATGCTGCCAGGAGTAAACTGCCTTTCTCACTCTTAAAAAAATAGGGCCTCACCTTGAGCTGATAGTCGCCCACATAATTTCCGTCTCGATGTGTAAGCGGACTGACGATCAGGCTGGCTTTCCCCAGGGCGACGGAGGTGGAGCTTGGACCAATAACCAGTTTGCGCGTGCCCGCGCTCGATGTCCCCGCCGTCGAATCAGGCCTCTGAGCGTGAACAACACTTGTGACGCCGAGCATTTGAAAAACGAAAACCGCGATCGTTAAACTCGCGATCAGGGAGCGCCCGCACATCAGCAAGTCGCGTTTCTCGTTTGTGTTTGCGCCGAGGATTTGGTGAGGCACGGCCATTGACTTGATGCGACTAACGAATTTCATAAACCGCCTTTCATTTGGGTTGACTGCTCCAAATCCGCACGGAACGAGGAACCATCTTCACAGGGGCGTTTTCAACAGCGGCCTGCTTCAAGTGACTCGGGGCTCCAAAATCCGGAGATCGCGCAAGCGGTGTCTCAGCGAAGGTTAAGCCTTTCAACCCGTTTTTCGGGTTGGCCGAAAATGCGTAGAGGCGTCGGATGACGTAATCGAGAATGATTTTACCACCAGTGCCGACAACCGCAAATCGGACTTTAGTCCAATGCGTTTAGGGAGCCGCAACAAACGGCAGGGGGATCGGCGAAATCACCCGATGTTTTTGAAACGGCCGGGAAGCACACCCGTGAAATCAGGTCAGCGAAAAACCTGCGCAGGTTCACGGCTGCTTTTCCTCGCAGAGGGTTTTGGAAAGCGGGATCGACGCGGGTTGCGCGACGGTGATCACTGCACGTTCACACGATGGCGTAATCCGCGTTTTCGATGAAGTTGGCAACGTGATCGAAACGCACCAGCACGCCGGCGAATCAGTCAGCGGAGCACATCTAAGGTTTCGAGCTGCCAAGCCGCTTAACGGCTGAGGAACGCGCTGAACTTCTTTAGATCGCCTCGACCTATCTGGGTGGGATGAACGAATCAGAAAATCAAAAAGTAGACCTAAGTTAATGAAAGATCACGTCCCGAAGTTCGCGTTAGTCACCAGCGCAAGCTATTCGGCGACGCCATCTTTATTCGAGCAGCGGAGTTATCAATTGCTTGTTTTCCCGACAACTCCGCACAATCAAGAACCGCAGCGTGGGATAGGACCACGTGCGGCTCTCTCTTTGTCGGTTATTGAGGCCTGTTGAGTAAGAAAGGGCCCAAGCCTCTGTATTCGTCACCGTGCTGAACCTTGAAAGCCCCAGCCTGCAATCGGTGACCGTGGCGTCTGCCTCCGGTGACATCCTTCAACGGCTCCAAGTCCCGAACCCTGATGCTTAGCTTGTTTTGCTTTTTCATTTCAGGTGCTCCTTTCTAGTTGTTCCACTCACACCAGGTAATGCGTAAAGTTCGGCTCGAGGTTACGCGAAAGGTAGCTTCGAGTGTGCGATGAGGCGGGCAACGTGATCGATACACACGAGCACAAGGCGGATTTCAAAGATTGATAAACTTGCTTGCGTTTGCCGAGGGGCCGAGCTTCTGGCTCGTTTTATGAACTATCGGACGTTGACTGTCGCTCTGGTTCTTATCGCTGTTCGCTTGGTCGTTCCCTTCGCCTCCGCTGAGCCAAAAGCCTACGACACCGTCTTCTACAAGGGGAAGGCGGCTGGCCTGAGAATCATCTTGGAGTTCGACCACGGCCATGTGGAGGCCAGCAATGTCAAGATCACCGAACCTGCGAGCGGGAAAACAACGAAGTTTTATCTGACGGGTAGAGATGGACAGATGGGAACGGGCAAGATACGATTTGTCGCTGCGAAGGGCGCAAAAAAAGAGGTTTTGTTAGAGATGGATCCGTTTGGCGATCCTCTGTCCGCTGTCAAGGGCAGCTATACGGCCGCCGGAAAAACCGTTCCGTTCACTCTTACAAAAAGGAAGAAGCACTGAACGGCTTAACTGGCGATTCCAATTCTACAAACGCAGTCAACTTTTCATTCGCTTGCAAAACGAACCGCTTCCCGTCGCCCCGATGCGCGTCAGCAACCAAGATTGTTCGCCCCTCCGAATCGAAGGCTGAGACGCAGCCCTAAATTCCAACGGATCTGCCGATTGTCAGAGAGACCCGGGGTTGGCGACCTTTACCTCGAAGGTCACCGTATTGTCTCCCCCAGCGTTCTTTATGACGAACTTGTACTTCCCGTTTTTCGCCGGCGTGACTTTCACCGAGCATTTCGGGCCGGGCGAGTCGTCCTTGCCGACTTCCTTGCCGGCCCCGTCGTAGACGTACAGGTTCACGTCGGTGTTCTTCGCGCCGTCCGTAGTGGCGTCGAACTCCTTCCCCGCGGTGAAGGACAAAAGGTAAGCGACCTAGCCCTGTCGTTCATCTCGATCTTCTTGCCCTTGAACTCCGCCCCGTTGCCCAGGTCGGTTGGCTTGACGTCCTCGTGCGCGGGACGCAGAGCGGCGAGCGCGAACACCGCCGCCGCGGCGATGACTAACCGAGTAACTGATTTCATTGCTGTTTCCTCCGAGTTGGGTCCGCGGCAACCGCTGCCCGGACTAGTTTAAAAATCATAACTTCCGGTCGAAAATACGCGAAGAGGAGGAAGATTTTTTCTCGTCTCTTCGATTTCATTCTAACTCTTTCTGATACTTGAGCTGTAAAAGCGTCCACTTTCGAGGAGCCTGCCGCGCATACCAATATTTCCAGGCAAACAACCACCGTCTCGGGGGTAGCCCTGATGTCGCTGTCCCCGAAAGCTCGTGAAGCAAGGCCTCAATTCTCATCATGCGGCGCATCGCGCTTCGGGCGAGCATGCGCAGCAGTAAGTGGTGAGGAGAATCTGGTGCAAAACGACCGGCCAACAGACGATAGAGCAAAGCTCGTTCGCGCTGTACGCTGGCTGCATGACGCACCCGCCGTCGAAGTCGACGCAGTCTCGTCCGTACCTGTTCTTGATGTAAGCGTTTCTGTTCGGCCAGATCGCTCCGCCGCGTCGTATCTAATGAAAAAGCTGTGAACATTCGCTCCTCCTTAACCTCGCAAGCACCATCTGAACTTCCGTTCCACTAAATCCATTTTGGCGGCAACGTTAGTTAAATTGCTCCGGCAAAGTATAAAAAAAACGTTAACGCGAACTGGGGGAGCGGAGCAAAAAGTTTGCCGTCACTGCGGACGCGATCTTCCGGCATTCACGTAGCTTCTCCGCTGTTTCTCCTGCCGACATTGCAGCAACGTGATCGGAACGCACGAGCACACGGGCGGGTTCAAGGATTGGTAGCCAGCAGCAGCCACTTGCGCTTTCCTGTGCTGCGACTGAGTTTGTGTTCGCCAGGCCGTCGGAGTGAGGTGAACGACATATGGCGAAGAGTTATACCGATACTTGTATTCCGATTTGGCATGTGATAAACGCCAACACCCTTGCTCAACATGTCCGTTTTGTGGAGTTACCTTCTGGGTTTGGTAGTGGCTCACGTCGCGTGGTTGTTTTTTTTTACAACCGGGCGGTTGTTATGGAGAAGTCGCCCTGACAATTCGAAGCCTTTCCAACTTGATACGCTTGTTATCACTTCCGTTGCAGGAATGGCGCTATCCGGATTCGGATTGTTATTGCTCGGATTTGCGCATTTGTTGAATCGATTCGGACTCGCAGGCCTTTTAATATTGGAGGCCGCGTTGTTCCGGCTACTGAAACGTGACAACTGTCTGTCATTAATCTTTTGGAGGCGCATCGTTCAGGGTTTCGTTAAGGGTTGGACGTTTCCAGCCCTTTGTATTTACGTTCTCTTTCTGGCCCTGGGAATACCGGCAATTCTGCCGGCCATCCGCGGCGATCCAGTAAGCTACCATTTGGCATACGCGGCGGACTGGGCGAACGCCGGGCACATCTATGTCGATCCGTTTCTTCGTTTTCCGTACTACGCAAACAATTTTTTGTTATTCGACAGTGCGTTTTTTGTTCTGAAGCTAGGTGATTATTGTCATTTCCTAACCTGGCTCTGCGGCTTGCTTACATGTTTGGGGGTTTTGGCATTTTTCGCTTCGGCTGAATTGCGCTCGACCAACGACCCTGACCGACGGCGCTTGTTGCCTTTCCTGCCTCAGTTCTTGATTCCTCTCAGCCTGGCGCTCTCTCCGGTCTTTCTTCAATACCTGAACACTGGGTACGTGGATGTACCTATTGGCCTTTTTATTCTTGTATCCGTTCTCTGTGTTTACAAAACGTTCTCCCACCGGCTTTTCGCCTGGGAACTCGCCGTAATAGCGGCCTTTTGTGTCGGGATGAAGCTTACCCTCATCGGTCATTTACCCTTTTTCGTTGTCTCCCTGTTGCTCGCCACGGCGACCCGATTGCCACGACGAGAGATAGCACTTCTGGTCGTCGCGTTCGTAGGACTCAGTCTACCCTGGTACGTCCGGAACTTCTCGGAAGCTCACGATCCTACTCCACCGATGTTAAATTTGTTCCTCGACCATCCAGACCCGATTTTCACGCAAGCCGACGCCGCTTGGATCTATTTGACTGGCAAAGAGAGTGACTTGAAAAGTCCAGCTCGTTTGTTGTCCTTGCCCTTTCAGTACTTCATCGGTCCGGGACAACCGCCTTTCGGCCGTGATGGTGTAAGCGCAGGATTTCTGTTGCTGTATGCGCCAGCCGTGTTTCTACTTGTATTGTTAGGCCATCAAAAACGCTGGCACGTGCCGAACAGGTTTGTCTATTTGTCAGTTGCAGTCACATATCTTGCGATACCTTGGTTTTATAACGCGGATGGAAGACATGCGCTTCACTGGTATCCAGTACTCGTCGCATGGATCGGAGTTGTTATCTCCTTTATTTGTTTGCGCGCAGGCAGCCATTGGGATTCCCGAACGGTTACGTGGACGCAGATTGCTACGGCTGCATTCTGCTGTGCTCTGATCGTGCCGAGTCCAACGCGTGGGTCGCTGGAATTCTATCGCAACTATTATGTAGAAACTTCTCAGTTCGCGGACATGGGCGGTGATCGAAAACGTTATCTGGAGAAAAACGCGCGTGGCTACCAGGCGGTTGAGGCTGTTATCAAGACACTACTTTCTGAGCACAAGCAGCAGACACATGTTCTTGCGATGGAGGGGATCCACCCTGAGTTTTACTTTCGACAAGACGCAAACATCATAAGCGTCGGCGACTGGTTTGGACCGGCCCGATACTGGGACCTCTACGCCGAAGTTACCCAAGGCGGGGGCTGCTTGTCATATTTGACTCGACTGGACATTTCAGCAGTGATCAGTCAGACGCCACCGGGTCGCCGCCCGTGGTGGGACAGATTCTACGCAAAATTTCGGACACGCCTAAGGGACTGCAACTACATTGAATATCGTTGTGGAGAGCAGAACATAGCAATCTTTCTGAAGAGCGATATCAAGCCGGACGCGAGCCTTCAGCCAGTACAGTAGAACGCATCGCATTTCAGCCGTTCACGTGATGCGGTGATTAGCGTCTACGATGACGCGGACAATGTGATCGAGATTATGTTGCCAAGGCGAGCCACTTGTTCTGCCGTAATCGATGCGGTCTCAGGCGGGTTGAACGAAACCGCACCCACGCTGATGTTGGCAGCGGTAAACATGGTTCCCGCGAGGGTGGAGAGCGACAGGAAGTTGATCTGTCCGCTAACCTCCCAGACACCAGAGTCTAAAACGACATGCGTAACTTCCTGAGGGTCATTCGAAACGGTAAGTTGAACCCGATTTTCCACGCTTACAGCAACGAAAACGCTGTCGCCAACTTGCGCAGCCCGCGCAACCGTTCCCGTTAAAATCGCCAGAGCGATTGTCGCTAATAATTTGTGCATGGCTCGGAGCGTCGTCGTCTCGAGTAATTTGTAAAGAGATTGCCCATCGGGGAGGGTCCTGATCTTTAAGGGCATTTTTCCCCAGCGAAGTGGGTTGCGCCCCTAGGGGCCTAAGGGAAACCGAGCCAAACGCGATCAGCAAAGTGAAAAATGAGTTTGCCCGCGGAAGCGTTAATTGTTAGGGGTAAAAAATCCGCCGAACAGCGAATCGTTGAGCGGGCAAATTGGCGGCGACCCTTGAAAGGATTTTATACGCCCGCGTCCGAGTGGAAAGCCGAAGCAAAGATGGTAGTTTTGATCGCGTGGATGACTTACGCAGCCGGAATGGGGTTGCTCTAGTTTAGGTCTTATTTCGCATGCCCGATGATCGCTTTCAACGCTGGGTTGACGCATCCTCCGTAGCGGGTGCGGTCGAACCGTTCATGATCCCTCTCGTTCAGGGACTCGGTCGCTTCGATTGCCATCTCATCAACGAAGACGCCCGTTCCGCCACTCTCAATCAGGAGCAATCATCGTCGTCGCACGAGAGTACCCGTCTCGCCGACCGATTGACATTGTCCTATTTCTGGGTCCTTGCTGCGTATGAGCTTGTCCGCACGTTAGACCAGCGTTGGCGCACAGGTGCCACAACTCTGCCGGATGAGTCCGGTAACCGTGTTGCCGCGTTGAAGCGCAGGATGGAACGGCTGCGGATTCCACTCGCAAAAATGGAGACAGCGCGACGATTTCCGACGGACAGTGCGATCGCGTACCCGACAATTAGTCGCGATTTTGGACTCGCATGGCACGTCGCGCAGGATACGTACATCAGCCGGCGGGAGCTATCTGATCAGCTGTTGGATTTCCTCGCCGACTTAAAGAAGCGTCAAACGCAAAAAAAGACCTAACGAATCGCCTGCAGCCAACGCCTGTTGCGAAGCATGTTCTATAGATGCTTTTGGACGGCAGCGGCAGACAACTCTCATTTGACCACAGGTGGGTCGCCACTGAAGCGTTGCTGAATGAAAATGAAGATATTCAAGGGAACCGACCTGCTGTCCCTGGAGAGTAAGATTAACGAATGGCTGGAGGCCAAAGGCATTAACCTGATTCATCACATTACCCATGCGAATAACCTCAGCACAACGATCATCACAGTCTGGTGGGGCGAGTAGGAACTGGTTTACGATTCGCTCACTGATTTCGGAAATACGCCATACACTACGAGTGTTGTTTGTCTAAGCCCAAGTTGCCACTTAATCCAGTCGCGCCAGTCGATTTTCATTTCTTCATCCTTCCCAGCACTGTGTCATATTGACATCGCTTGATATTGGGTCCGCGCACTGTGCAGTTTCTGCCGGAGCTCACCCAAATATTTGCGATACCCGTCGTTGTCCTGCGGTTTTTTTTCCCATGTGTCCAGTAGCGCGACAAGCCCCTGGATTCGTTCAAGCTTCCGCAGGACGGCGTCGCGATGTTTCTTGTCGTGATCCCAGTGCGCGAAACGACGTTTTCCGGCCTTGCTCACAAATGCGTGTCAGAAAGCGAACGAGAGAATTTCAACGAGGCTCGCCATTTGTTCGAGTTTGTTTCGTTGCTCGTCACGCACCGTCAGATTGACTTTCGCTTTGTTCTGGTTCTTTTTGGATTTCGCCACTCGCAGTTTTTACACCTCGTTCTTCATAGCCGATCACGCAGTCTGAAGGCAATATCAAGCGAATGCCTGCGTGTTTGCAGCTCATATAGCGGTTATCTCGGCGCTGTACCAGAAGGTTGCTTTGCAGCATGTTGGATCGAATCGGTTTTTGTAATAATCGTTCCGTTATTAAATGGCGGGCCGGCTTTCGCCGGAAAAAGCGGTCGCAAGACTGCCAATGCCTGCGAAACAAACGCAATACAAACGAATATGATCGCTGCACATTTCATGTCGCGCGGTCTTATCAAATTACGAAAACGTGACAAGAAAATTTTCGCGTTGCGGTAGTCATCCCAACGCGTTGAGCACTACGGTTCCACTAGATTAAGTTTTGCGATTCAACGTTTCCGACTATTTTTCCCCGCCGATGCCACAGTTTACTTATCGTGCGCGCAACGCGCAGGGCGGTTTGGTTGAAGGGGTACTAGACTGCGCAGATCGCGCCATTGCGATCCGTCAGATTGAATCGCAGCGATGTATTCCGATTCGGATTGATACGGTAGAAGCTGCGAAGCCGGTGGAAGCTAAAGCAAGCGCGCCGTCCGCAGTTCAACGAAAATTTCGGCTGCTGCGCGCGCCCGAAGCCACCACTCCTTCGCAAAGCCTGAAAATTCCGCACGGCCAACTGCTCATTTTCACCGAGCAGCTCGCGCATTTGCTGCAAGCCGGCATGACACTGGACGAAGGATTGTCGGTTTTGGGGAAACGGTTGAAACATCCGCGCGTCCAACTAATGACGCACACGCTGCATCAGGCGCTGATCGACGGCCGCAGTTTTTCGCAGGCCCTGAGCGACATGCCTCGAATTTTCCCGCCGCTATATGTAAACCTCGTCGCTGCGGGCGAGGCCAGCGGTGCGTTACCGCCAATTCTCCTACGGTTGGTGAAACATCTGATGCAGGCCAAGGACTTGCGAGACCGCGTGCAACAGGCGTTGATTTATCCGGCATTCCTCGCGGTGGCCGGCGCTGTTCTTGTCACAATTTTCATCACGTTCATGGTGCCGCAGTTGACCGGGTTCATGGCGCAAACCGGTGGCACGCTTCCATTGCCGACGCGCATCTTGCTGCAATTTCACCATGCGATCACCGGCTACTGGTGGGTCGGCGCACTGATAGTGATTGGTGGAATGATCGGTTTCCGCGCCGTGGTTCGCACTCCTGAGGGGCGGATCGGATGGGACCGGTTCCGGTTGATGATCCCCGGGTACGGACGAGTGACTCGCCACGGTTATTACGCCCAGTTTGCGCGTACGCTCGGAACTTTAATGGAAAATGGCGTGCCTCTGCTGCGCTCACTGGACCTCGTGACCGAGATAGCGGGCAACCGTTTTCTCGAAGCGAAATTAGGCGAGGTCCGCAGAGCTGTCATTGACGGCGCGACCCTTTCGGCTGCGTTGCAACAGCAGAAGCTCTTTCCGGATTTGTTTACTGACATGATGGCCGTGGGCGAACAAACCGGACACTTCGCCGAAACGATGCAAGGGATCGCGGACGTGTATGAGCGGGAGCTTGACCGATCCGTCGGGGTGATCTCGCAATTGATTCCGCCTATCATCATCGTAATCATCGCGCTTCTGGTAGGATTAGTTGTGTACAGCATCCTGTCGGCGGTCTTTGAAATGACGCACAGCTTACAAGTCCGACCCCGCTAAACTCCGAGCTTGCAAAGCAGGTCCGGTCTGAATTAATCTCGCCCATTCAATGTTACCCCGCGCTGCGTTTGCGATATTTTTGGCTGCGGTCTGCCGCGTAAGCGCGCAGGAGGCTTTGACCGATGCTCTGCCCGCTCCGCCGCCCGCGATTGCACAGCCACTCCCATCAAGCGCATGGCTCGATCTGCGCCAAACGATGTCGCGCAATTCGAAACAGCAAGAAGCCCCAGCCTGGGTCGAAGCACTTACGCTTTTACCCGGCGAACTTACCGAAGGCGGTAGCGCGTCGAAAAGCGTTTTTCGCATTCGGGTGACGCAACCCGGTCCCGATTATAAAATCCTTTTCTTCCGATTGTTCTTCGACGACAAACCGAATCAGCAGCCGGAATTAGTGGCGTGGGACGAATCCGGCAGCCACATTTTGCGCTCGGGTACCCTCGGCGCTGGAATGAATCTGCCGAGCTCGGATTCAGTCCTCATCCCGATGACAGGCGCCTCCGCGATCGATATCGAGGTTCCCGGCGACGGAAAGACAATTCGTGCGGCGTATCTCGACTGGATGACATCCAGTGAGGTTGTTCATCCGGTGAACGCCGAACACCGCGATATGATTCCCGAGCCGTTCTCGGTGGTGCCCACGCTGCACCCGCCGCCAGAAGACGTCGAGAACTTCGGAACGGTGACTGCCACTCTGGCAGCGGACGCAATTCAGCTTGATGCTCGGACGCAGCAAAACGCCGTGTTCCAATTTCCGATTGAAGCGCAACCGCTCACCGCGCTTTTGACTTTTGAAATCGCAAACCCGCGCATCGACGCGCCGCCGGAAGTCTATGTCAACGGTCAGAACATCGGGCCAGTTGCACTCACGCTGCCCGACCTCGCTGATCCTGGTTACCGAGGCCAATCCGAGCCCCTTACGACTGAGATGCATTTCAACTATACGGGATGGCTGCGCGCTCAGAAACTTGTGCCAGCAACAATCTTGAAAGTGGGTGCGAACGATCTCGTCGTCACCAACGGGGCAGGCACCGGCGCCTCGGCAATCCGAGCGACGCAAGTCCAGCTAAAGTACATCTGGGACAAGTCGGATTATCTTCTTCGCACCGGCCCGTAATTTCACGCTCTCATGCCGGGCGAAGCGAAACATCTGGTTTCGCAGCGGTGATCCAGAAATGGCGAGAGATTTTCGGTCGGCTTGGAATGACAACCACATGGTGACCACTAGCAATTATTGCAGATCAGGATAGTGTAATCGCCGCACCGGGACGGAGGATTCCGAGTCAATTGAAGATGAGAACAAAGATAAAACAGCAGGGCTTCACGCTATTGGAGATCATGATCGTGGTGAGCATCATCGTCGTTCTCCTGGGACTGGCGATCTCAAAGATGGGCAATCCGACCGGATTTGCTAAGCAGACTGCCGTTCGAGCTGACGTGCAATCAATCGGAACGCAGTTGCAGCTCTACGAAAGTATGAACGGCTTTTACCCAACCACTGAGCAAGGTCTGCAGGCGCTTGTGACTCAGTCACAGAGCGATCCGAGGCCCACTCGATGGTACCAGTTCTTCAAGCAAGTGCCCAAGGACCCTTGGGGTAGCGATTACGTTTATCGCTGTCCCGGTTTGAAAAATCCGGGCACTTACGATTTGTATTCCGCGGGTCCCGACCGCATACCGGATACACCAGACGACGATTGGGGCCAGTAGGCAGCCTGCGGGACGTAACCGTGGTTGTCTAAGTTTTCGACTCTAAACCAACGGACAATATCGTCGGTTCGGTCACACAATTCCGGCGCACAGACGGCGCCCGTATCGGGTTTGCAGGCGTTGGTGACCCAGGCGCAAAACGATCCACGGCCCCACTCGTTAGTATCAGTTGTTTAAGGAACTGCCGAAGGAATCCGTGGGGCA
>Ga0185299_10001023_pt1 | contig 62687 bp, 60 predicted proteins | sample PaiPotPPA55metaG_FD_128002 | JGI IMG/M metagenome (GOLD analysis project Ga0185299, IMG submission 128002) | Iron sulfur acid spring bacterial and archeal communities from Banff, Canada, to study Microbial Dark Matter (Phase II) - Paint Pots PPA... ... | reverse complement strand
AAACTCCATCTTCTCGTCCATGGGACAGACCTCTCGCCACGGCATCGCATCCACCTCCTGCCGTGTCTGTTTAATCTGTTACCCATGTTGCCGGTCTATTCTGTTACCGATCCTGCCGGTCTGTACCATCCTCTAACCTCTCCGTGACCTAGGAGAGGTCGCCGCGAGCAGCGCGAGCGGCGGGAGAGGTTAGGCTGAATTCCGTTGTGCCGCAGCCACTTCAAGCGGATCTCGTAAAGCGACCACCGACCTCTCCCCAACCCTCTCCTTGGACAACGAGAGGGGCCAGAAGCGATCGTCGCAGTTATGCAAAGATCCCTTGCAAGGTAGCTGGCGATCAAAAGAACGAGACTCTGAATTCAGTTTGTCGGCTCTGTGCGAGACCAGCGTTTTGCACCCGCCCCGCCCGGGGCGCGTGCACTGGCTAACTAGCGGCCACGAACCAGGTTAGGACGAGCAAACCAATCACGAAAACAATAGTCCCGACGTTATCTCTCAACCATCGAAAGCGTTTACGGCGCCGCTGACGCAGTCTAATAATGCTGGCATGCTTAACACTCTCCCTTAGCAGGTCAGCCTCGGTGATGGGCCCGGGCACAAACAGAACAACGCGCTCGTGGCTGCTGCGATTGGAGTTCCGAACATTGCCCGCTTTGCGCGCTTCGGTCCCAAGCGTTTCGGGTGAATCCATGAGGGCAGCCGGGCTACTCTGCGGGCTACTCTGATCGTCTTCGCGAAGCGTACCCTCAACAGGTTCATCGAAACTCTCGACGATCGTTTCATCCGCCTGTTGGGATTCACTCGCCTTGGCCGAGAAGAGGCGACCGGTTAGCGGCGCGGACCGCATCGCCCATCGCGCGGTCGAAAGCCACCGTCGCGGGGCCTGCCGATCATCCGTCTCACGTGATGGTTTCTGCATTCGATGTGCCTGGACAAACCTGCTTCGGGTTTCGCGAATCGCTCTTCGGCTTGGAAATAAGCGGTCGAATCAGCCGGCCTTCGGATTGGGCGTCGGTGCCGCGTGCGGGCGTGCGCGGCGATGGAACTCTGGCGGAGTAACCGGCAGCGGTCGCCAGGTTATGATACGCGGCAGTTCGAGCCGAATGCGGTCGTGGACGAATTCGGTCGCTGCGGCGGCGATGACCATGGGCTCGCGCGCGGCGGCTTTGTTCTGCGAAATAATCTGGTCGCCGCCGATAAGCAAGGTGACCAGGAGGGCCGCGAGCAAAAGACGAGAGCGCGGTAACCGAGAAAGCGCCTCAACGGCTGCGTGATTTCCTTGAGAATCCGTCCTCTGACTTGTTGGCGCGACTGATGGCCGGTCACACCAATGGGCGAGCAATGCGAGCACGACAAGCAATCCGAAAACGGTGACGGTTAAGGGCCACATGATGAAAAAGGAGAGGCAAGCCGAGGACCGGTGGCGATCCAGTGGGCAGTACTCTTCGCCTGACGCGGCTCGCCTGCCGCAGTTTCTTTATGTCCGAGCACGCGACGGCCTTCGCGCAGCTATTAACGCGATCCGATCAATGCACGGTCACTGGTCGACGGCCTGCGATTTTTGTTGAGGCGTTTGTTGCCGGACCTAAAAGCTGGCTCGGAAACCGCCAACAGAATCCGCGACGAAGGGCGCCGCTCGTCAGCCCGCCCAAGTGAGTGGTTACTTCTGATTTTTTCGAGGGTCAGGTATGACGCAACCGTCTCATGAAATTAGTGAGACTACTAGGTAAAGGTCGCTGTTAACTAAAAATCGGTTGACACCCCGTGGTGGTAACAATGCACGATTCCGAGACTTCAGAACGTCACACGCGCCTCATCAAAATATTAGCTGAACTTATAGATGGCGAGCTCAACGGGATCGTGAGAGAAACCGCTGGAGCGGCAAGCGCGCCAGCCGGCGCAACCTGGTAGCACAACGCGCTCACAGCGCTGGAACAGACCGGCGCCGACCTCGAGCGGCAGGTGACCGAAGGGGGTGAGTTCCCGCATCCGCGGTAAACGTGCCGAAGGCCGATATATTTGACCCTCTCACCCATGAGCGCGGACCCCGCCACCGTGCTATCGACGAATCGGGTCACCGTGCTACCGAGCGAGGCCGGCCGATAGTAGGAGCCCTCGCCTGCCGCGACCGCGAACCTCGGCTGAGGCTTACGCGCATCGCGTGCTCAATGCCGCCAGCGGAGAGCCTCGCAGATTGTGCTCATGGGTACTTCTTCGATTCGTCGATCTTTGCGATCAAGCGGTCGAGTATCGCGTGCGGATCAAAGCCCGGGCGCAACAGCATCACGCTCGGATGGCGCATCCGACGCGCCCGTTGCGATTCCTTGTGCAGCTTTCGGAGCACGCGCTCTTCGCGCGGCTCAATGCGAATCGCTATATCGAACATCCCGCTCCTCCTCCTGCTCCTCCGTAGACGGCGAGTACAAGCGTCGGGTGGCTCCCGGGGGTAAATAAGGCTCAGAGCTCATCTGAGATTCCTAGAATCTCCAGCCAGAGCGCATGCTGCTGAGGTACATGCTCAACGAGGTCTTCTGGTCGCACAAATCGGCGCGGCTGTTGACCTTGCTGGCGATCGATCAGCTCCGCGCACCAGGAACAAATCGAGTAAAGGCGCACGCGAAGCTCGGCTTTGCTTTGGGCGTTCATGCTCACAATGCCCCCGATCACATGCTAACTAACGCACTCAGGTCGCACGACGGACGCACGCACTCACCGTGCCAACAGCGGCGCCTAAGCTAATAGATTGTTTAAGTCGCGAAATCGAGCCAAGTCAGACCGAGCACTGATTCGATGTAGCCGCCGCGCAACAGAGCGTAGAGGAGCCGACTGCCCTGGCCGATCGCGTTACCTCGGCGGAAGAAGCCAACAATTGCTGTTCGGCCTCGCGTGGGAGGATGAAATGGTGCTGCGCACCACGTGCCAGCACACCTTCCTTGACCATATCACCGACCAACTTGCTCACCATGGGCCGCGAGCTTCCAATCATTTCCGCCAGGTCTTCCTGACTCAACGCAAGAATAATGAGAGTGCCGCGCCTGTCTTCGACCCCAAAGCGGGCGCCCAAGTCCTCAAAGACCATCTCGAGTCGTTCACGGAACGAAAGCCCGATGAATCCGGCGTAACGTTCGAACAGCGCCGACCATGTCGCATTGAGATTGCCGAGCAACTGGACCACTCTTTCGCGATCAAGTGTGCGTAGCAGACTTGTCATATGCTCGCGGCTGAAGACGCCGAGCGAGCACGTCGTCAAGGCTTGCGCCTCGAAAATCTGACGACTGCGGCCGTCGGCGTCGATGTTCGCCACCATACCGAGGGATTCACCGGGCCGAGCAACGGCAATTAGCGTTCTGTTGCCGTTTGCATGAGGCAAATAGAGCTTTACGAAGCCTTTGCGGAGCCAGAAAACGAGGTCCCCGGGCGCCCCGCGCAGAAAAACGATCGCCCCCCTTGCGAACGTCACGGGGGTCAAACGCTCTTCAATTTTGACCGCAAGCTCGGCAGGAAGGTTCCACGCCGTCAGCCGTTCTTCCAGAACAGTGCGAAATTCAGAAGGTGGATACTGCATGTTTTTCTCTATGCTTTGGATGAAGTTTGTAATTGCGCGATGCTTCCAGGGGCTACCGATGCGAAACAGACCCCTAGGCCCTTTGAGATGACCAATTATGCTCAGCGGTGTTTGTACGACATGTTATTGTGGCGAACAAGAAACAGAATGTTATCCAGAGAACGGTTCGATGCGTTTGGTGCTTCAGGTAACCAATTCGCAGCGCGGCAGGATGTCTGTGGGACCCCACTAAAGGGCGGATCGCCGACATTGTTCGTTGGGTCAGTCGGGTGCGCGGGTGTAGTTTGAGAGCGCGGAGGTCGACGCTAGCGACAAAGGTTCACAAGCGCCCGGGCCTCGAGAGACCCGGGCGCGTGTCGTTCGCGGCAGTTAGTCCAACGGCTTACCAGGAGTGCACCAGGCAGCAGAACGGCAAGGAACGGGACTGATGGATGGTGGTCCCTGGCAGTAACTCCTTTTCACAGCCTGGATAGGCGCACACGAACACCGGCTGGTCCTTCTCGTCGTAACGCACGGGCAGCCCTCGAGCTATCTGATACCGTCGAAATTTTTCCATCTCCTCTCGATCACGTCTAGACCAACCTAAAGAGACCTTTGCCCAATTGATGAATTGGGTCGTGCTATCCACCTGGTCGGTGAACTCCGATTTGGGAAAGTTGCACAGCTCATCCAGATAGAGCCGCGCCCACGCGGCGTCGCGCATGATCCAGATCTTGCCGGCCTCCGCCGTGGGCGCCGCGGCGCGCGCGCGTGCGGTCTTGTCCGTATCCACGTTAAGCGCGATCACCGGTAATTTTGAACGACGTAGCTCCTGGATCGCGGATTGGCCCGACGCCTTGTCTTCGACCAGGATGCAATCGGGGTGAAATTGCGCCGCGAGCTCGTGCATGGCGTGGAGCATTTCAGGAAACTCGACATGTTTGCGCCACACATGCCGCAGGAGAAAACGGTCATCGAGCTCGGCCCAGGTCGTGCAGACCGAGTACGAATTGGTCTCGTTGTCCTTGATCGCACAGTCCCACGACTGCACGATCCTAATGATTCTTGGCAGCTCGACCTCGCGATCTCTATCTTCAGGCCACAGCTTAAAATAGAAACTCTTGAAGATGGCGCCACCCTCGGGCACGGGCCGCTGTTGAAATTGACCGGCATAGCCGAGAGAGCCGAGGCGTTCCTTGTGCTCCTCAATTTCCGCGGGCCCTTCGCGGACCGGGTTTAGCAGCTCGCCTTCCTCCCGAACGTACTCTTTCTTCGAGACCGGAAATATGTGGACCTTGCGAACCGGGGCCTCCATCGGGATGCACAGATGTTCCCAGCGTTCCCCACCTGCGCCCTCGAGCAAGTGGCCTGAAAGGTCTTTGGTGTGAAGACGCTGCATTACTACGACGATCACGCCTGATTTGCGATCGTCGAGTCGCGTGTACAGTTTGTGGTCGAAGTTGTGCAGACCTCGATGTCTTTCCTTTTCCGAAATGATGTTCTCAGTATCGTGCGGATCGTCTATGACCAGATACCGTCCACCCAGACCGGTACCTTGCCCGCCCATCGTGGTGGCGAGCATGTGCCCACGCGCGCTATTTTGGAAAGCTGTCTTCTGATTCTGATCGGCGATGAGCTTGACGCGAGAGCCCCAGTGGTTCAGGAACCACTGAGAAGTCAATAGTGTTCGACGTGCCAGCGAGTCACGGGTCGACACTCGCTCCGAATACGAGGCGAAGATCCAACGCGCCCCCGGCTGATTCAGAGGTCCCCACGCCCAAGTCGGCCACATCACCGAAACCAGTGTCGATTTCGAGGCTTTCGGAGGCATGTTGATAATTAGCCTTTGTATCTGGCCGAGCAAGCAAGCAAGTAGGTACTCAGCAATCAGGTCGATGTGCCAGTTTGGTACAAATGGATTGGCCGGGTTCAAGATCGGCCAGGCCTCGCGCATGTAGTCGGGCAGTGAACGCTCGCATATAAGGCCCTGCAACTGAGCCCCGATGTCGACTCCTGTCCGAAACAGTCGGAGCAGATCATCATCCTTTGTTTTCCTCATCGTCCTCCCCCCTCCTCACATCTTTTGGTTGACTTGGTTCGACCGAGACACCTTTGGCTTTGTTGAACAGACGCAGAAATTCGATCATCTCCTCTTGCGTCAGACGCTCGAGCATTTTCGAGAGCTCTTCGTCCTCGGCGGTTTTGATTTCGACCGGTCCACCTGATTTGCCCGAGACTTCTAGTTTTTGCGGGGCTAGGTAGCCGTTCAGCCGGGCTTTGGTCGTGATCAATCTAGACAAAGCTTGTAATGCACCGGGATCACCCTTTTTGATTCCCTTCTGCGCGGCGAGGATTCCGTCTTCCAGGCGATCGCTGTCGATGTCGCGCATCTCTTGCGCTCTGAGCCGAGGGCCCCGTGCTAGAGCTTTCTGACAAGCCTTCCAGCAAGCTACAGCGGTGATGGAATAGGCAGGGGGGAAGGTAAGCTCAGGAGGGAATTCGACGACCGGCTGAGCCTCACCCCGACCCACCTTAGTAAGTTGTTGCGCGATCAGTGCAAATGAAGTCACCCCCAGGGTTTTTAGCTTAAGTACCTCTTCCTCGACTCAGCGAGCTCGCCGTGTACGCGCACTTGGGGTTACGGGTTCACGAGATCCGCGAAACCTGCCGTCAGGCTGTCTTCGTTTTGCCACTAGACCGCTACCTCGTTAGGATGGAGTGAGTATTTGCTTTTGGTAATTATTGCGATTCAGTTATTCTGGCTGACTATTCTTTTACACCTGCTATAATTTTCGGCTTGAGACCCAACGCACTTAGCCGTTCCAGAGTCACCGCGACGTATCCCGGATCGAGTTCGACTCCGAAACCAATTCGGTCAAGTTGTTGACATGCGAGTAGTGTGGTCCCGCTGCCACAAAATGGATCGTAGACAATGTCGTGCTTTCGCGAGCTGTTCATGATAAATCCCGCTATTAGTTCAAGTGGTTTCGTGGTTGCGTGAAACGGGCTAGATTGTGGACGATCGACCTCGAACACAGATGACTTTGCTCGGTCGGCGACAAAATAATGAGGCCCGTTTTCGATCCACGCGTACAAGATCGTTTCGTGCTGATAGTTATAATCGGCGCGGCCTAAAACCGGCGAATTTTTCAGCCATTCCAGAGAGTGCTTGAAGGTGAAGCCGCCGTCCTCGAGGCCGGCAATGAAGAAAGGCAGCTGGCTGCCGGAAGGCACCGTCGCATAGATCACAGCACCCGGTGCGGCGTGGTTCGTTGCCAATTTCAGCGCGTTGCCAAACAGCCTACGAATGTCATTCGGCTTGAGCGTGTCGTTCTCGATGGCGGCGCGCTTGCGCTGCGCGCCATGTTTAGCCATCCATGCCGTTTTTGAGTGGTAATCCACGCCATAAGGAGGATCAGTGCAGGTGAGACGCAGGGGATCAGCATCTTGCCAGAGAGCAGCGATTACCAACGGATCCGTGCTGTCACCGCAAACGACTCGGTGGCCTGGAGGAGCTTCCCAGAGCTGCCCTTTGACCGTCTGCCATTTCCTCTTCAGCTCATCGGCCCGCTCGACCTGATCCGCTGGCTCAAGAAGGTCTGCAGGATCCACGATGCACTTCGACGCGGCGTCTCCCGCTATCGTCGCTAATAAGTCCGTGATTGCAGAGCTCTCGAATCTCACAGAACCAAGAAGGGCCTCGAGTGCGTTCTTGTCGATTTGCGCCATCATTCCGATCGGATCGAGTGTGGCCAGAATTTTTGCCTCGTCCTCTTCCGACCATGAGCCCACAAGGACCGGGATCCTTTCTCTCTTTTTCACGATCTTCTTGCGCAAGTGACCGTCAATCAGGCGTTTGGTTCTCTCGTTATAAAGCAGAGCGCCCGCCCAGCCGACCTCCTGTTTGGCATCACGCAGCGCCATCTCCTGCGCGTATGGATGGAGCCGCCAATTCCGCGGGTTGTCATCCAATTCGTGCGCGTACATCCATTCCAAGCGCAATTTTTCACCATTCATTCAGGTCTCCTTAGGAAAAAGTATGTCCTCTAAGAAAACACTGCTCTTTTGACTTTGACAACGGCTACGGATCAGATTAACGTTAACGGAAAGTAAGCAGGTCAGGTACGATTTCCGTTTACCGGAGCAGAACGATGGCTGTTGACGATCTGTTTGAGCAGGTGGCCCGTCAGCAGGCCGCGCGAACCGCCAGGCTGATCGGACCTACCGATGAGTCTCGGTTGCGATGGCTGCTGAAGTTCGCCGCGACAGATAACTTCGAGGGGATGTCCTCGCCGAAATTCGAGCGTTTGCGACGCGAGGTTAGCGAGTTTGCGGCGCTAAACGCGTCGTCATTCGAGACGATTGATAACCCTGTCTCGCGGAAAACCGCTCGGCGGCTGGCGGTCTGGGTGGGTGATGGTCTACGGGCTTATGTGCGCGGAACAAGCTGGGATCTGCCGCAAATGTCAATCGCCCGTTCAGTCATCCCCAAGGGCGACCGGCCTTCATACAATGGGCTTTGGAATGACACGTTTTCGATGTCTGCGGCAGACACGCTGCAGGCGGTCGGTAAGCTGCTTAAAGTCTGCGCAGCGCAGGGGTGCGGGGCTCTTTTCGTGAAGCGAAAGCGCAGGATTTTTTGCTCCGAGAAATGTTCTGGTAGAGAGCGTATGCGCCGGTTCCAAGAGGATGCCAAACGGTATAAAGCAAAAAGACGGAAGTATTACCTAACGGCACTTGAGCGCACGCGACCGAGCTCCAAAAAAATCTGATTGCCCCAAAGATGCCGACAATGATTCCTATCGACGTTGCCATTCCACGGCTGGGTCGGTCGGAAGCTGCGGCCGCGCCGAACGCGTGTTGCTGGTCTTTCTGTATTTCTGAAAAGCTCGGAGCAATGAAAGTACGCATGAACTCAGGAACACGCGCCGAATAGGACCATACCCTCCTAGCGGGGTCGCTGACATGTACTTCGACCCTCCTATTGAGCCTTCATTTCGACGCGCTCGTCACGCAGACTGCACGTAATTAGTGGTCTTCCACCTTTGTCGTCATTCTTGCCATTCTCATCGCGGGCGATTTCGTCATCCACGCTTGCTCGGCCGCCAAGCGTCAGTTGAAGCCACGCATCGAAGCGAGTGGTAGGCTACATTCGGAGGAAAATTGATCGGGCCCGGTTTCGCATGCGATTGGGTTCAATGATCGCCTTGCGGGCCCATGTGCCACTGCACCAGGAGCATCTGGTGCGCGAGCCGTCGGCCTAGAACGGCGCATTCGATGAGCCTGGCGGCATAGGCCTGCGCCGCGGGATAATTGCAATCGCGATAACCGCCGGCGCGCCCCATAGCGCGAATTCGGCGGCGGCCCGAGTTCCGAAGCAATCTGCGCTTCCTTTTCCATTGGCCGGGGCGCACGATGCGCCCGGTGTCCTCGCCCAGCTCGTCGGCGAAGGCGTGGTCGCCGGCGGCGACGCAGCAGCATCCCATCACCTTCGCATGCAGGCCGTCGCCGGCGCCGCCATCATTGAGCGCACCATTCCGGCCGCTTCGTCGATCGGCAGTACGGCATGCGTCCGGCAGCTCAATGGGGGCCGAGCAACAAGTCGACGCGCTCAGGGGCGGCGACGCCCGCGATAAATTTGGGCGCAGGGGCGACGCTCCGGCCGGGAGCGGTCACCGCGCTTCTCGAGAAATAACGATAGTAAGTGGTCGTTAGTGCGGGGGCGTCGCCGCGAGCACACGGGGCACGCTTTCGGTGCGGCTTACTGCAATCGGCAGATAGTCGACCTGGACGATGATGACCCCCAGGCGGGCCTGGCCGCCCGACGAGTGAGCTCGCGATAGCGGCCCTTACGCCCGTCGGTTCAGCAAAGGGAGCAGGTCGGCGGCGGCGAATCCGATCACGCGTGAGCTAGAGACCCGGAGAATCGGGTGATCTCTTCCTCCCCCGGCGTTTCGGGCGCGGTGTTCGAACGGGGGCGGCGAGCTTTTCAACATCATCCCCGGCCAGGTTTTCGATCGCCACACCGGACGCGCGCGAGAGCCTGAGCGCGTCGATCAGGCGCTCGACGCGCCGCTCGTTGATCCAATCATAGATGGTCTGGCGCGATACCCCGCATATGGTCGCTGACGCACCTGGCCCGCCTGCCAGCCTGACCGCCGCCGCCACGAGATTAGGCTTGCTGACCCCGGTTCTCCTCACGGTTGTTCGCCGTTTGTCTTTTTGGCACGTGAGCACACTTAGACGCCGCTTGGGCCAGGTGCAATACGGGAAAATCGCAGCGGCCGATCGCACTGTCTGCTATGAACGACAAACATTGCCACATAATCACGGTCGTTGCAAGACCATGAAATGCCGTCCAATTATGAGAATTATGCGATATTTTTGAGACTTGAATTGATGTCGGTCCGAGTTGACATAAAAGCAAAGCAGAGCTATCTGACATCAAGGCTAAAGGAGGTCTAAATAGGCCATGAAAACCATGCTTAAGCAAAGTTCTCAAAGCCGCCTGGAGGCGCGCGACGGCGTCCTCTGCATCATAGTGGAAACGCCTTTCAGCGCGGGCGCGTCCGAGGCTTCTTCTCCTGGGATGCGGCAGTGGTTCCGAGTCGAAGAGCCTGACGCCAACCCGGCGCTGGTCGCCGGGCGTCCGGTCCGCAACCTCGACCCGCAGGAGGGGCTATTCGTCGACGAAGAGGGGAACAGCTATCGAGTGGCGGGTGGCGGTCAGGCCAAGCCTGATTACGCCGAGGTCATTCCAGTCGAGGGTGGGCCGGGTACGCAGCTGGAGGAGGGCGACGCACCGATGCCGGTCAAACAGCGCGGCGGGAATGGTAACGGATTGCGTGGCCGGCGACGCCGCAAAGGAGGGGAGAAGCCCGCCGCCATTGCGAACGATCCGTTTTCAGAGCAGCCGGACCGGCAGGAGCTGAATCTGCGCGAGAAATTCGCCGAGGTCCGTCGGCGGCTCGGCTATGTCCAGAAGCGCGGGCACAACGAGCGGCATAACTACAGCTACGTGACGGCCGCCGACCTGGCGGGCTCGGTGGGCGACATCCTGGCCGAACTCGGCGTGGTCGTGATTCCGCAGCTCCAGTCGATCTCCACCGAGACCCCGCGCAGCTCCTCCGACCGCATCGCACGGGTGGTCATGAACTACCGGTTCGTCGATGCGCGGTCCGGCGAGGAGCTGACCGTGAGGGTGCCTGGTGAGGGTGCGGACCCCGGCGACAAGGCGCCCTACAAGGCGATGACCGGAGCGCTCAAGTATGCCCTGCTCCAATCATTTCTATTGAGCACCGGAGATGATCCCGAGGACGAGCGCGCAAATTCAAGGGCCGCGCTCGGCTCGGAGCGTGTCATCACACCGGAACAGGTGCGCGAGCTGCAGGGACTGATCGAAGAGACCGGGACCGAGCTTGAGCGGGTGCTTGCCTATTACCGGATCTCGGCCCTTGGGGAGATGACCGACGGCTCGTACCGCCGCGCACTCGACTTGCTCAACCGCAAACTCACCAAACAGAGCAGCCAGGAGAACGGAACCCATGCCCAGAATTGAGCGGCTGCAACAGAACACGGCGGAGTGGCACCGTTGGCGGCAGCAGGGACTTGGCGCCAGCGACGCTCCGGTCATCATGGGCGAGGCGGCTTTCAAAACGCCGCGCATGCTGTGGTCGATAAAGACCGGCCGCATGCAGGAAGATGCCGCAGGGCCGGCGGCACGGCGCGGGCGCGAGCTGGAACGGCTCGCGCGGCGGGCCTACGAGCAGGAAGTTGGGATCCAGATGGAGCCGCTGTGCCTGGTGCACGACCAACTGGAATGGATGCGTGCATCGCTCGACGGGCTCAGCTTCGACGGTTCAACCGTACTCGAGATCAAGTGCCCCATGAATGTGCGCGACCAGACAGGCGCTAAACAGGGAAGCGTGCCTCCACAGTACTACGCGCAACTGCAGCACGAGCTCGAGGTCTCGCGGGCGGCGGAGGCCCATTACTGGTCATTCGATGGCAGCGCGGGAAGCCTGGTCAGAGTAAGTCCCGACCGCGAATACCTGAAACGGCTTTTGGATGCCGAGGCTGCGTTCTGGCAACTGGTCAGAGAAAACGTCTGGCCCGAACCGGCCGGCGGCGAACTCGACTTGAGCGCCGACCCCAAATGGCGCCACGTCGCGTCGCGCTACCGCGAAGCGAAGGGGCGGCTGGAGACGGCGGCCGCGGAAGAGCACAAGCTCCGCGCGATACTCGAGAGCCTCGCCACCGCGCGCAGAACCTTTGGTTGCGGAGTCGAGCTCCTGAGAAGCTCCAGAAGGGGAGCGGTCGATTACGCCGCGATTCCGGAGCTGCGGGGCGTCAATCTGGAGGCCTACCGCAAGCCGCCGGTCTCGGTCGTCAAGATCAACTTTCTCGAGCCCGGTCTTGCATAGACGTCGATGGAACAGTTCTTCGGCTTCCGTAACTTCCGCCAGTTCGAGCGCAGTCGCAGAGAGATCAGGCTGCCCTATGACCTGCTTAACGACCTGCGTTTTCGCCAGCTTCCCGACGCCAGCAAGGCGCATCTGATCTGTCTGCTGTTGCTTTCGGCGCGCATGGACAACCTCCTGCCCAATAACCCGCTAAAGCTGGAGCAGCTGATCGGGGCCACGGATTCAGTGGACCTGAGCGCGTTTGCGGACTTTGTCGCCTTCGCCCAGGTTGAACAACTCAATTATCAAGACCGCTCGGCGAAAAGACGGATTCCCGACCCGGTTCGTGCAGAGGTACTGCTGCGCGACGGCGCGCGCTGCCGCAGGTGCCGGACGGCAGTTAATCTTGAAGTCGATCACATCATTCCAGTCAGCAAGGGCGGGAAAACCGAGGAGTCGAATCTGCAGACGCTTTGCCGGCGCTGCAATCGGCGCAAATGGAAGAAGTTGGTTGCCCGGCTCTGAATACCGATGAGCGATGCAACCCAACCGCTCCGCAGCATCGCCGCTGAGCTGGCCCTGCTCTTCTTGCGCGAGCTTGAACCCCGAGTGGCAAACGATCCGGACCTGCTGGTCTCAAGCGAGGCGGTGCTTGCCTTCGCCGCCATCAGGCATGCTGATCCAGTCCAGTGGGAGTACTGGCGGGCGATTCTCGAGAAGTACGAGAAATCGGACCTGATCGAATACATGCTGCGCCAGCCCCCGCGCAGCCAAGACCTGGAATGGCAATCAAACGCCGACAGATTGATCGGGCTGGCTTCGGACGCGGGGCTTGAGCTCTTTCACGATCCCGACCAGCAGGGCTGGGCCTCCATTCGCGTTGACACTCACTGGGAGAACTATCCGATCCGTGCGCGCCCGTTCCAGCTTTTTCTGCTGCGACTCTATTACCTCGATACCGGCGAGAGCCCAGGGGCCCGGGCAATCCGCGCCGCGGCGGAGTTGTTCGAAGCGCGAGCGCTGTTTGACGGAGAAGAGTGTCCGGTCCACCTGCGCGTGGCCGAGCACGGGGGCAGGCTCTACCTTGACCTGTGCGATCGCGCCTGGCGGGCGGTCGAGATCGATGCTGAGGGATGGCGGGTAGTCGAGCGACCGCCGGCGAAATTTCGCCGCACGCGCGGTGCGCAACCGCTGCCCGAACCGGAGCGCGGCGGCAGCCTCGAGGAGTTGCGCCCCTTCTTCAATGTCGATCACCACGGTTGGATATTGATCAGAGCCTTTCTGGTGGCCGCGCTGCGTCCGGGCTTCCCCTTGCCCATTCTGGTCGCCAAGGGCGAGCAGGGTGCGGGAAAGTCGACCGCGTGCCGCGTGATTAGTTCGCTCATTGACCCTCGCACTTCAGCGCTCAGAGGCGTCCCTCGTGAGGTTCGTGATCTCACCGCAGCAGCCAGAAACTCCTGGCTCGTGTGTTTCGATAACCTGAGCCGGTTGCCAGAAGAGCTGGCCGATGCTGCGTGTCGTCTCGCGACCGGCGGCGGCTTCGGTGGCCGGCAACTCTACAGTGACCACGATGAAGCCATTTTCGATGCCACCCGTCCGCTGGTTTTCAACGCCATCCCCGACCTCGGCACAGCAAGACCCGACTTTCTCGACCGCGCGCTAATAGTCGAGTTCCTGAGCATTACACCCGAGATTCGGCGGGACGAGGCGCGGTTCTGGTGCGAATTCTCCGCGCGAAGACCACAGATCCTGGGTGCCTTACTCGACGCGGCGGTGGCGGGCCTCCGAAATCTTCCGCAGGCCAAGCTCGAGCGCTCGCCACGGCTGGCGGACTTTGCGCTGTGGGTGAGCGCATGTGAGGAAGCCTTGCGCATGAAGCCGGGGGAGGCCACGGCGGCCTGCCAGGCCAATAGCGCAGAGGCACGCGACCTAGCGCTCGAGGCCTCTCCGCTCTACCAACCGCTGGCCGAATTGGCCCGCGAGGGCTTTACCGGGACGGTCGCAGAACTTCATACGAGGCTTGACTCCATGGTGAGCGACGCAATACGTCGCTCGGTGCGCTGGCCCAAGGCGCCCAATGGTCTGGGTAATGCGCTAAGGCGTATGGCCACCAATCTCCGCGCCGCGGGAGTGGAGCTTCAATTCAGCCGCAACGATGTGCAGGGCAGACGCGTGGTCTCCGTGGTCGCTGCGGCGCAGAGTCGGAAAACACGGTCAGTTGCTGTCAGTAGCCGTCAGTAATCGGGCGCCCAAGTACCCTCGAACTAATCGCCTTTTCTTCGGCCACTGACGATCACTGACGGCAACTGACGGTCTTTTGCAAAGTTCGCTGACACTTCGGGCTAACTGGGATGGACCGAAACTACCCGTCTCTGTTCAGTTGCGGTGACATGACGTCGGGAATATGCGCCGGCTATGAAGCTTGAACGCTTCGAGAGCTCCGCGCTAACACCACGTCGCGGCGATATCGGGAGTAACCGAATACATCAGCTTCTTTGTTTGCCACTGGCGCCCACCAATCCCTGCGCCTGAATCGATACCGACCTGCGGAGCGAGCCTGGACCCCGTGGCCTACTGGCCTTCAGCGCGCATTTTTGGTCGTGGTTCACAAACGGACAAGAAAAAACGCCAGCAGAAATGGAGGTCGGGCAGTGCGCACCAATCGCTCACCGATAGCGTAGCGAGCTAGTGGGCCGAAGGATCGGGTTATGTCCTCATCGCCCGAAGCTTTGCGCCTAGTTTCGCACCAGCATTGGTCATAGTGAGTGACCGTCGGCATTTTATGCCGGGCCATATCAACAATTGCGAGACAGCGTAGCGCGCCCGCAAGGTAATCGCATTGACGCACCGAAGACTGGTTCACCGGACACAAAGCAGAGCGCAGCAGTCGCTATTTCACCGACCTCGACCAACTCAAACAGGCTCTCGCACGACTCACCGAAAGCGGCCCCGCTCCGCGAGTACCGGAAAGCCGCTGCCCGGGCAAGATCACCTACGAGGTCAACCCAAGCTAAGAAACCGAATAATCGCCAGAAACCTGTCAACGCTGTCACAACTTGTCGACATTCAGCGTCGACACTTCGCAGTCGAGCGGAAGTGGAGCTCGAAATCATTGAGCTTCGGCACGCAAGTTGAACGCTCTTCGGCGCGAACGGCGGGCGTCCCAAGGCTCCGGACGTAGGGTGGCTGATTGCAATATCTCCAGACTTCAGCGCTTCAGAATCTTGAGACAGACAAGGAAAACGCAGGAATGGCTGTGATGACTATAGGACATCTAGGGTGAAACCAGGGAACCGCAGGCTAACAGACTCTTGCATTAATTGGATTTTTGCTGTGAAGCCTAAACTAGAAAATTATCATGAGCATCAGTCGGCGATATCAACAATCGAGGACAAGCGCATGACGACAGAATTTCCGTTAAGTCATTTACTCTCCGATCTCGTGAAGAGCTTGCAAGAACTCGCAAAGAAGTCTGCGGCGGAGAATTGGCTTCTGAGGCTTGACGACTTGCTCGATAAGCTCCAACAGATCTCGAAACAATTGCGTACGAGTCTCAGTTACGTGGCCGCAGTTAGAATCTGCGGCGAATGCTCCGGCAAGATCCGCCCGTGGGACAGACGGGTTTTAGTCAACGAATATACCTCTATTCATCGAAGGTGCCGGGAAAGTCGACAATTCTTCATAGAGTTCATGCGTTGGCATTTCCAACTCGCTTCAGGCGTAACAGTCCTTCCTCAGACGCCTGAGCTCCTGCGAGCCACCGAGCTAATCCAGTTGATTGTCTGTTCTTTCTATGACGAGGTCCAGCGGAATGGGAAAGGTAGCGTACAAAGTGAGTATATAAGGGGAATGCTCAACGGCGCGAAGTCGATGCTTGCGGAGCTACGGGGTCACGCGACCAAAGAGCAGGTACTAAACGAGGCTCGTAGGGGCATTGCAAGGCCATTCCCGTGCGCTCTTCCACTAGCAGAAGACGGAAATCGCTACGGATGGGATATCGAAGCAGAGGCTGGTTCGCCGTGATGCTGGCCGATTATTTTATCAGGACGGCGAGCTAAGGGAGTTCGCGGAACATTGACGGTCGCTAACGGCCAGCAGAGTCCAGCCAATTTTCAACCTTCCGCGACCCGCCCTCCCGCGTCCAACAATGGCTCTTATTCATCTGCCGCCTCAACTTGGCCACGCTTTAGACGGCCTGATTTGTCAATTTGCAAGGGAAACACGGCCGGGCCCGCCGGAACCCATGCCATCACCCGGATAGTGTCGTAGACGGACAGCATGAGATGTGCAGGCGGAAATGCGCAGTTGTCTTTGCCCGACCTGCTGCACGTTCCTTCAGCGCAACGCCGTCGGCCGGGTGAGCGATAATCCGTTTGCTGTCATACATTTGACCGCATGATTGAAATACACGTCTACATGGTCGGTTTAGAGGCGGCGCAGACTGCCTTCGAGCGCCTGCATGATCTCGTCCCGATTGGTGTCCGCCCCCGCGGAAACCTTGGAGATGAGAAAAACCTTGTCGCGCTTCCCCTGCAGTACGTTTGCCGAGCACGATCTCCGAATCGCCACCCCGGTACGTATCGGCGATATCGAAGTAGTTTATCCCAAGGTCAGGGGCGTGCCGTTACACGTCTTCCTGACCCGGAGAGAGTCGGTCCGCTCCGAAAGAGATGTCGGAAATTCTCATCCGGGTGCGTCCGAGCGCGGCGGAGCGTTGGACTCGACGCCGAGGTGGAATCGCGGCGTGCGCAGTACCAGTCAGCGCGGCAGTCCGACGCCGAGGCCTGCCAACGTCCCGCTCCTGATAAACTCTCGCCGCCCAATTTCATGTGGTGAGTGCTTCATGCTAATCGCACTTTTCGGGCTGCGACGAAGCGCCCGAGCTTTACTCCGAACTTCGAGGGCGAACTCGATTGCTGCGGCGTCATCAGGTACTAACCCGCTAGCGTGGCAGCGTGATGGAAGCCATATGATCAAAACGTCGGGACCTCGACCGCTGCCAGTTCTCGGTTAGCGCGCGGCCAGTTCCGCTGGTTTTGCGCTGCATAGGTGGCTTCGCGCCCTTAAGTAAAACCCCAGGGACAGGCAGCCAAATGGAGAAGAACAGCCATGAACGAAACCGATAGCGGCGCAATTGAGGAACGGCTCGCGCTCTTGGAACGGGCAGTCAAGCGCGGCAAACGCGCCACGACGGTCTCGTCGACGAGGGCCACGAGGGGGCCGTCCTTGGTGACCACTAGATCGGTGTACAAAGGTGAGAGCAAATCTCATGTTTGTAGTGTCTACATCTTCCAGAATAACCTGAGTTAGCAATTTGAGTTCTGGTTCCCATCTGTGAGAGGAACAAGCTGACGAAGGAGCGCCGCCGTGAGCGACCAGACTTCCTTCGTTTCGAGGTGTACGCCGAAAACCTTCGTTGTAGCCTGAAGGCAGATAACAGGCCGCGGGAACAGTCGGAGGACGATCCTGCTTCAACCGCTGCCGAATTTGGCCAGCCGGGTCGCTCTTTTTTGTCGATAAAACTCCTTCTCCTCTCTTGCAATTTGACGGTCGAGCAAGCAAACTGCTCCGTCGAAGCGTTCATCATAGACGCTTCAAATCGCGGGAAGAGGGGAGCTGCGAGATGAGAAATCAGCAGAAAAACCGCAGCGACGCGAGGCGTCGGCCCGAGCTCGAACCTCGGACTGCTTCTCTCGTCATAGACTTCATCACTGTCCACACCTTCGGCGGGCGCGGCTCGCCATCGCTGTAAATTCCCCGCAAGAAATTTTAGTCGCGTCGCCCACGGCGACAGGCCCCGGCCGTTTCCGCGCTCAAAAAGCCTCGTCCATGATGAGAATTTTGCGGCGCGAAAACCGCAAGCGCCTTGCGCTGACGGCGATCTGGAAGCTCCGCGGTCGCTCCGCTCGATAGTGAGCCACGGAGGACTTAAGGCGATTCTACTGCACACCAGCAGTGGAGAGGGTGAGGTTTGCCTTATAGCGGCCTCATTATCAACAAAAACGGAAGAACATGAAAATGATTGACGCCGGTTCAATGGCAATGAAGTGGATTCGTCGGTTTAGATTGCGCTTTAGCGCGGCCGCCGTCGTGGCGCTGGCTTTTTTTTGTTTCGGTTTTACAACGATAGCGCTTGGAGCTTTCTATGTTTCAGGTTCAAGCGGTAATGACTCGAATCCCGGTACGTTGGCAGCGCCATTCATGACGCTGGCAAAAGCTCAATCAGCGATGAGAGGATCGTCTACCACAAAGACTACGTATGTTAAGGCCGGGACTTACTCGATTGCTTCAGACTTCACGTTTTCATGGCAAGATGCCGGTGAAACATGGCTCCCTTACACAGGCCCAAACACGGTCACTTTGGACGGTGGCGGCACTGGCTATATGGAGGCAAATGGGGCCACCGGCCTCGCGGTTTACGGTTTCACGATCCAAAACTTGGCTGTAAGTCCTAGCGGGGGAGGACTGGCATTAAACGGGTCAAACTACACGGTCCGGTGGAACACGTTTCTTAACTGTTTTGAGGAATGCATTTCCGGCGGTGACGTTCAGCACGCTTTGATTGACAGTAACACTCTAAACGGTCAGTCCCCGGGCAACCCGTCAGGAAACACCGGCTTTTTCTATGCCGCAATTTCGTTCTGGTCTGGTAGCAGCAACAATACGATCAGTCACAATCTAATCGAAAATACCCAAGGTGCCGGGATTGTATTCAGCACGGGTCCAACTGACGCAGCGGCCAGCAATAACGTCATTGACCGCAACGTTCTTGAAAATGTTGACACAAATGTCGTCGATGCGGGAGCTCTCTACATCTACGATGCAGCCCATAACGGAACAGGCAACCAAATCACGAACAATTTGGTGTTCGGCAACGATACGAATTCCGCCGCCATAACCAAGGGAATCTACCTGGACAATCTGACATCTAACGTCATGGTGAGCGGAAATATATGCAATAAGTGCGGCACTTGGGCAGTGTTCTTGCACTGCGGCGACCACAATACGATTACTAATAACATCTTTGACGTATCTACACTTGCAACGGGAAGTATCACCGCAATGATAGCAGCGCAGGACGGCGCTGGTTGTACCAGCAGCAACGGCATGGCCGGCAACAGCTTCACGAATAACATCGTCTACACATCCGGCAACTTTCCCGCTCTATGGTGGGTGAGTAATCAGGGCGGCGATTCGCTTCCGACGGACAACACGAACGACTACTTCTCGGCAACCGGCGCGGCCATGTCTAACACTGCGGTTGTAGACACGAACTTGCAAAATATTAACCCTGAATTTACTAATCCCTCCGCCAACGATTACTCTATGTCATCGTCCTCTCAGATGCACAGCATGATTAATTTCCAGCCGTTACCGACAGACCATGGGCCTGTTCCATATTCGCCCTGAGCTTAAGCATCTCGTCGCTAATATCTCATCTTTTGCTGCTAACTTGCGCCCATGAGCCCACCGCACCTTGCGGTGGGCTTTTTACTCGGATTTCCATTTTCAAAGTGGACTAGCAATTTGATAAGGCGCGAGAAAAGCTCCTGATGGATGCGAGTTTGGATGCGATCGGGGTGGTGCGGCGGTGGAGTGAGACGCAAGTGCAGCCCTGTCAGTTTGCCTATCACCGACCTCATGCGCCAGTCGGTATACAGCCCGATTGACCGGGTGTGAGGATGTCAGCAATGCAGAGCGCCTGTCGCGAGATCTGAGGTTGCGGCTGATTAGCTCGAACAAGATCTGGAGAGCGCGGGACAACCTTGACCTCGCGCTCGCGGTCGTTCGAAACGGAACTCGCCCTGAATCGTAAACACGACGGCGATAATTGACGTGAGGAAAGCGAGATGCAGGCGGCCGGTTCGGATCACCTTCGCCGTGATAACAACACTCCTTTGGATATTGCATGCGTTCTGTCGCTACTGAAAACTCCGAAAGTATTGAACCGGCGCTACCTAAGCCGGCTGGGCCTTCGGCAGTTCGCTCTCAGCCGGCTTCACGTCCGCCTTACCCAGAGGCGTGCAAAGAGTTTACGAGCTCCATTACATCGTCCGGCGTTGTTTCACCATGCGTCACACATGCCCGGATGATCTCGCGCCCTTCGAATGTGGCTGCCGCTACCCAGACGCGGCCAGCGGAGAGAATCTTTTCCACGATCGACCGTGCGTCACCAAACCGCGGCGGAGGCTGGAGACATAACACGGCCACCGGCGACTCGTTAAGAATCGCCCATGCCCGCGCGAGAAGCTCCTGCTTGAGCAGTTCTGTCAGCTCAATCGAGCGTTCCACATGCTTGGCGTAGCCGTCCCATCCGGCCACCGCGAGCGACAGAAACAGGCGTAGTCCGAGAAAGCGTCGCGACCATTGGACCGTTGTCACATATGGATCGAGCTTGGGAATGTTGGAGGGCATGAAGCCGGTCGAGACCTGAAACGCAGAAGACAACACATCCGCGTGCCTGGTGAGGAACATACCGCAGCCCATCGTCGTCGCGAACCACTTGTGCGCATCGATAGTAATGGAATCGGCCTGCTCGATGCCTTTGAGCGCGCCGCGCAGCCTGTCGGACGCGATGAGCGCGCCGCCCCATGCCGCATCCACGTGGTACCAGAGGCCATAGCTTCGAGCTATGCCGGCACACTCCACCAGAGGATCGATCATTCCGGCATTGGTCGTTCCGGCGGTCGCCCCGATCATGACGGGCACGCAACCTCGGTCGCGATCGGCGCTTAGCGTGTGCGCCAGCGCGTTCGCGTCCATCCGTCCGCATCCATCGGTGGCCACAAGGCGCATCGCCGAGCGACCTATGCCCGCCTGGTGAGCGATCTTTAGCCAGGCAAGATGGCTCTCTCGCGAGACATAGAAGACGGGCGGTCCCTGAAAACACCGCGCTCCTTCTGTCGCAAATCCACCATTGGACCGGGTCAACGCACAAATGAGTGCCGTGTAGTTCGCTTCCGACCCCGCGGTCGTGAAGTGGCCACCTGTTTGCGCTGGAAGACCGGCGCGGCCCGCGACTGAGCGAATAACGTGAGCCTCGATCTCGATTGCCGCCGGTGACGTGGTCGAAGTCGCGAGCTGCGGATTGAAGACTGCCGCAATACGATCCGCGCACTGTGCAGGGAACGTAGGCGCCGGATTGAACAGTCCGAAATAGCGAGGGTGCGTCACGTGAACGAGTCCGTGCTCCATCTGCGCGATAGTCCACGACAATACTTCGCCGAGCGCGCGCGGAGATCGAAAATCGAACTCGGAAAGTTCGCTCCTGAAGGCGCCGAGGTCGAGCGTGGGTGTGACCGAGCCCGCGTCTACACGCTCATCCGCGCGGGCCAGCTCCCGGGTCAGAAAGTCGTCCCAGCACTCGCGATCCTCGCGTGCCGGAAAAAGAGCGGACGCCCTCTTGGACAGCTCGCGATGATCTTTCACCTGCTTCTAAATAACTCCGTCGCCGGGCGGCTCTCTTTCAGGACACTACATACTCTCGCGAAGGTAGTGACTTCGTCGAGCCAAGGTTTCGAGACTTCTGGTCTGCCAGGTATGATAACCAGTTCGCGTATATACGCTCTGCCGGCGCAAGCCAAGGGTGCTGCAACTTCTCTTCCGCTATCGCTGCAGGGAATTGCAAGAGCAGATCAACCCTTCGGCTCCCCAGCGCCCGCCGGCGGAACGCGGCAAGTGCAGCCGCAGCGTCCTTATCGAAATAGCCGCATGGCATTTCGGGATAGTTATCTCTTTCGCCAGCGAGGAATCTTCTTACATCTCTGCGATATTCGCGAAGCAACGCCCCTGGATCATATTCCAAATGGCCTTGCACGAAGAGGAATAGGGTCTTCCTCTGCTTAACAAACATATCGGCTCCCATATCGGGCAACCGCGAAAGGATACGATAGCCGCTAGAAGCGAGCGCGTCCTCGGGCAACTCGTTGTACCGGGAATGCGGAACTCGCCATCGAGATTGAACGCCTTCCACGATTGCGTGGTCCATTGCCTTCGTGCAGTCGAACACGCCGGAGAGCTTTTCGCGGAACGCGCGCCGGCTTATCCCGTCGATATGAAGCACGGCGGCATGCGCCGCCAGACACGACCAGACTGTCGAAATAGCGTGGTCGTCGGCCCAATCGACAAGTTTTGTCAGGGTGGGCCAATAGGGTTCATCCGCCAGGTCAGGAGCACGCGGCTCCGTCCCCGTCACAATCAAGCCATCGAGTTCGCTCGCCCACAAATTACTGATGTCTTCGTAGTGCTGACCGATATGCGAGCGACCGGCCTCGCCACGCGGAAGCTCCGGCAGAGAGAAGAACCTCAGGCGAACAGGGTTGTGAGATGAGGCAAAGAGCAGTTGGCGGAATTGTAGCTCTGTAGTGTGCAGCGCCGCATCGGGCATGTTGTTGACGAGCCCGATGACCATGGGGTCGGCGGCATCACTGCGAGGCCGTGGCTCTTGCGCTGGAGGACTGGCTGAAAGCATTGGCATCATGCGCTCGTGGCAGCGTGGCGATGATTATTCTCCCCGATTGACCTTTCGCGGTCCCCTGCGGCTGCGTTTAGCGCCTGATCGATATCGGCGATGATATCGTCCACGTGCTCGATTCCGATGCTGAGCCTGATTGTCTCCGGCTTGACACCTGCCTTCAGGCGCTCTTCGACCGACATCTGCCGATGTGTTGTCGACGCCGGATGGCACGCCAAGGATTTCGCATCGCCCAGATTGACTAATCTTTTGACCAACTTCAGCGCGTTGTAAAACTTAATTCCCCCCTCGAGTCCACCACGAATTCCGAAAGTCATCAGTGAGCATGCCCTACCGCCGAGATATTTCTGCGCAAGCGCGTGATAGGGGTTGTCCGGGAACCCTACGTAGTTGACCCAATCTACTCTGGTGTCGTCACGCAGGAATTCGGCCACCCGCTTTGCATTCTCAACGTGACGGTCGATTCGGAGAGCGATCGTCTCGATTCCCTGCAGCAACAGGAACGCACTAAGCGGCGACAAGACCGAGCCCATCGTCCTCTGATAGACGCTTCGACAACGCGCGATGTAGGCCGCCGGACCGAAATGCTGCGTGTATATGAGGCCGTTGTAGGACTCGTCAGGCTCGCTGAACATCGGGAATCGTTTGGCGTACTTTTCCCACGGGAACTTGCCGCTGTCGACGACGATGCCGCCCATAGTCGTCCCATGCCCGCCCAGGAATTTTGTCAGCGAGTGCAAGACGATGTCGGCCCCATAGTCGATCGGGCGCAGTAGAACGGGAGTGGCGACCGTGTTGTCCACGATCAATGGAACGTCGTGCTTGTGGGCAACGTTTGCCAGCGCTTCGACGTCGCAAATGTTCCCTGCCGGATTCCCCACGCTTTCGCAGAAGACCCCTCGCGTGTCTTTATCTATTAACTTCTCCACCGCAGCGGGATCATCGGTCTCGGCAAATCGAACACTAATTCCAAGCTTCGGCAGTACGTGAGCAAAAAGGGTATGGGTGGTGCCGTAAAGTTGCGGAACGGAAACGATATTCCTGCCATTCTCGGTGAGGTTCAAAACGGCATAGTGTAACGCGGCTTGCCCAGTGCTCACGCTAAGCGCTTCCAGTCCTCCTTCCAAGGCAGCGACGCGACGCTCGAGTACTGCATTAGTCGGATTGCTGATGCGGCTGTAGCGGTATCCATCGACCTCGAGATTGAAAAGCGCCGCTCCGTGCTCGGCGCTGTCGAATGCATAAGCTACGGTCTGATAGATGGGGACGGCCACCGCCCTCGTCGTGGGGTCGACATCATAGCCGCCGTGGACGGCGATCGTCTCGTTCCGCATCCGACGAACCTAATCTACTTTCCGACCGCGATATTAACGCGCGGCGACGATCCGTTTTTGTGCTGAGCAGCCTCGGGGATCGTCTCGCTGTCGAGATCGTCAAACCAATCAGACCACAGAGTTTCACGAACGACAACTGGCCACGCTTGCAGATCGAGTCCGTGTGTCGCGAAAAGTGCCAGCGCAAGCCGATCCAACCCAAAGGCCACACAGGCCGTGTGCGCTACCTCACCTTCCTCGGTCACCAGGTCCCAAGTCGTTCCGAAATGATCGCGATGATAGTTGAAACTCATACACGCTGTAGGTAGCTGCTCAGAGTGCACAGGAATCAGCAATTCGAACTTGAGTGATTGCTGAATCTGGCTCATCGCCATTAGCTTGCCGGCCCTTCCGAAAAACGGATCGCTCGCTGGAGCGATCGTATAGGGCAAGGCTAGACGCTTCGCCAGCCTCTGCGCCCGAGATTTCCATCGAGCCTGAAGGTCGAGCGCCTGTTCGCTTGTTCCCACGCACACGAACTCGCGCATTTGGAACGCCTGTAATCGATCGATCTCGAACGAGCGCTCCCGGCGAAAGCAATAAGAAGCAACGTCGAACAGCAAGCTCTTTGAGGGCACCCGCCCGCGGTCCGCTACGAGGGGGTAAAGCGGGTAGCAAGCGGCCGGGCTGAGGACGAGATCAGTCGCCGACAGACCAGCGACCCAATCCCGATCAGAATCGCGCCCTTCCACCAAAGCGCGGATGTCGGACTCCTCGCCGTGAATGCAACTGACGCAGCCTAGGAGATGTGGAAAACTGTGCAAGTAGCCCGATTTTTCCAGGTGTTTTCGACTCATGACTGGCGGAAATCTCAAGATTTCCGCGTCGGGCTCGCGGATTCGAGTGATGAGGGTCGACAGGCCTTCTATGACTTTGTCGAAAAGCGCCGTTCTAGCGAAGACCCCTTCATCGCCGGTCGGTTGAAGCAGGGTATGAGCAATCGACTCAAGCTCATCTTTGCCATTGTGGTTCATGCGTATCTTTACGCCTCCCGGAGCAGATGCTCAGGCCTCGGGCCTTGAGATGAATTCGCGGAGCGGCAGTTGCGGCATATACATATCTAATCCCTTAGCAAAGCCGGGACTTCGATCAGCAATGACGCGCCGGCGGCATTGGCAAGTATCCGATCATTGCTGATCATGATCGACGACGACAAAACATCCCGGAGATGACGAGCGACGCTGAATTCCCCATCATTCCGATAGCCAGATAATCCGCACGCCTGCATGCAACTCATCACTGTTGCGATGGCCATCTCAGAAGCGTTCACCTTGAGCAGATTCATGGCGGTCTGGAAATCGAGTGACTCAACTTGATCGGTCGTCAGGACCTCGAACCTTTGAAGTGCTGATCCCACGATTCCTCTCAACGCCCGAAGCGAAGTAGTTGCCCGCGTTAGATGAGCCGCGCCTGGTGGAAGTTGACCATTAGCGTGACGAGCGGCGCTACGCACAAACCGTCGCGCACGCTCAACCGCGCCAGCAGCTATCCCGGACCACACTCCGCTCCACGTGAGGTGAGCAACGGGCATCATGGTCTGCGTATGAATCGTCTGATAGGTTTCCGGTAATACTTGGTTTATTTCGCCGGCGGCTTTGAGCATGAAGCCGGTGCTGCAGGTTCCACGCATGCCGAGCGCGTCCCAGTCAACGATTCGCTCGAGTTGATAGTCCTCCTTGACCAACGCCACCAAGACTTGATCGGAAGGTGGAGCATCGGCTGAACGCCGTGCGGTGGTTAAAATCGCGTCCGCCTGCGCGCCATAAGACACCACCGTAGCGCTCTTCTCGAGCGCCATGCGCGAGCCGGTTCGCTCCACTGCGCAGGAACTCTTGCGCAGGTCGCCTCCGCCTTGACCTTCCGTTGTGGACGAAGCCAGAAGTAGCTGTTCAGTGGAAAGCCGGCGAAGCAGACGCCGATGCCATGGGCTGTTTCTAGCATGACGCACCAGGATTGCGACCATGATCTGGTGCATCGCAAAGATCATGGCGGTCGACGCGCAGACCCGTCCCAGCACGTAGCATACGTCGACCACGTCAGAGATGCTGGCCCCGTCCCCTCCAAGATCAGCCGGAACCAGGATGTCAAGCAGGCGTTGCTCTCGGGCGGCCACGAAGGCTTCGGCGGGAAACCGTGCTTCGCGGTCGACCGCGTCAGCGTTTTTCGCCGCTGCTGCGGCCACGATCTCGGCTCGGAGTTTAAGATCGTTGGTGACCGAGAAACTTTGTAAGGGTATGCTGTGAGCACTCATCTTGAATGCGCCACCTATCTACGATGCGCGGCCAATAAAGCCGAGTTTTGGTGCGAGCCGACGCCCTCGAGCGGAACGATGCACCGGATATCAGCGTTTGGGCGACGTGACGGGCCCTGATCCGGCATCAAAAAGCGCGCGATATGAGGTGCCATTTTGCTGGCCTCCGCACTAACTCGCCCACTTCGTAGCCTCTTCAGGGTCTTTCATGTCCGCTTACGGATTATTTCGGAACGGGAAAGTACTTTCTAACATCGAGTAGCGCTCGTATACGTTAGTGTTGCTAATCATTGACGGCGGACGGCGGTTTTCTGGCCCTCGTGCGGGCGCGGGATACGAATCTCTCGAGCGCGCCGCCCCCGAAACCGAAAGGGCGAGATGGGAAGCAAGAAGCACGCCATGGAGCAGATCGTAGCTTCGGGGGCAAAAGTCGAACCGGCAAGGGTCTTACGGGTGGGCAAAGATATGTCGCAAGTTGGGCGTGAGCGAGCAGGTGCTTCTACCGCTGTAGCAGCGAGTGCAGAGGATTGAAGCTTGACCAAGGTCCGTGGGGGACCGTAGCCTGTCGATGCGCACACGGTATTCGACACCAACTTTGCTGAATTGAAAATCCCGAAAGGCCGCGATCGAAGCGCTCCTATCGTGCCGCGTCGCCGTGTGGCTTCTCCCGTGCAACGAGACACCGTTCTCACTCTCAAATCCTTAGACGGGCAGGCCAACGTTCGACGAGCTGCTTCGTTCTGCGTTCACCTAGACCTACCTCCGCGTCGGATCGGCGACTGCCAGGCTGGACGTCTGGCGCTGCCGGGGCTCGCCCTCCGCTTCCAAGGTCGCACGTGTTGTGTCCAAGAATGGACTTTCACGGCGAGCGGAGTCTATCTGCAGAGCACTTGGTAACGATGGAGGCAAAGGGGCGTGTGGGCTATGGAAGACAACGTGTCCCCCACAGAGCCGCTATCAGAATTTGTAGAGCACCTGGGCAAGATATCCTATCTTCGCGACGCCGGGCCGTCCTTTCAGCCATAGATCGATGAGCATCCCCTTGCCAGGAACAATGCCATGAGTCGCCTGGAATTCCGCAGCAGATTCTCTAAACGGTGCGGGAGACCAGTCACCGCTCGCGGGTGTATCGTCCACCAATAGGAGTGAGCCGTCGCGCAGAGCAGGAGCAATCGCGAGGAACTCCTTCAAAGCGTGGATCGCTGCAGGCATTGGATCGCTGATATCTAAATCAAAGCTGTCAAGATACACGAGATCTACTCTATGAGACGAGTACTTATCGACCCATCGCTTCAGAAAACGCACACTATCGTCGCATGACATGGAAGAGGATTTCGACATGTATTTCCTTAGTTTCAGCATCGGTTCCAGCCGCAAATCCACGGACCAGAACCGACCCCCGAATGTTGCGACATAGGAATCGAAGAGCCGCGAACTATCCGGTCCCCAGGCAGATGAACCGGTTTCGACGATCCAGCTTGGACGCCCACCCAGGGCGGAGATGGCCTCCTGCATTGACTTGAAATTCCCATGAGATAGAAGGCTGCGCGTCGCAAAATGTTCACGAACCAAGTCGTCCGGAGAGGCGACGCCCGCCACGCCGGCTGCCCGTCGTCCCTTAATCTCGAGAGCAATGCCGGCGCGGGCCATCACTGCGGCGGCAAGATCTAGTACTCGCATTGCTTTCCGCATGAGAGAACTCCCAATCTGGTCCACTTGATCACATCGCTCTCGTAGCTGGTGTGCCCCCAAAGGGACACCCCTGCAAGCCGGATCAAGCCGCCACGTGCGCCGACTTCGCGAATTCGGCGGGAGTGGAGCGCAACCCTGCGACTCGGTGGCGGCGAAGTATAGATTCGAACTGCCGGTTCCGGATTGCCCGCCTTGAGCAAATTACTACGACGCGAAACCTCCTCGGTGAGCTGCTCCGCTTTGATCGTACACGCGATCACGCGGAGACAAAGCCTCCGAACTCCCGCTACGCCACCCCGCCGAGCGGTGAGATGCAATGAGCAGAGCGCCTCGCCAATGCTCGGGACTTACGTGATCGCCCAACGCGCAGTCATGACGCCCGAGCTCGAGCTCCCGGATCTCGTCGCCGACGCCCTCGAGCAGCGCGGCATCTGGTCCGGGTCGGCCAATGACACCGTGATCAACGGCCGCCGCGCAGCGGCGCTGCTCGTCGAGTATCGTGGGCGCGGGTTCATCATTGTCGTCGCAACCGAGGCCGATCTTCACCCCCCACAACACCGGCGCGGCCCATCTGGGGTGATGACCATGAATGAGCTCTACCTGGCGGTGCGGCTGGAAGGAGCCTTTCCGGTGTGCCTAATCCTGCGCTTCCGCCAACAACCCGCACGCTTCTATCGTCGCGCGCGCAGCGTTCCTATATGGCCACGGAGAGTAGCAATAGAGCGCTAAGTTTCGATGTCGCGGCGGGCGGCGGCCCGCGGCGGGCGCGGAGCGTATCGCCCGATTATCAAATGTCGTTGGCGACGATATAAAGCGCCCGATTGCTGAGAGTCCCAGGCGAACGACGCCGGTCCGCCTGGCCCTCGGACCGCCCGACGAGGCGCGTGCCGACGCGCAGCGTCGGATCGCGACGGATTGGTTACGCCGTCTATCGGCGCCCGATGGCCTAGTAGAAAGGCCGCGTGCGTATAGGGTCGCGACTCGGGACGGCAGCCGCGCTGCCGGAAGCCGACGGCTGCCGGGTCTGCGTGAGGCGGATGGGGCGAATCTAGCGGCAGGAAGGGCTCAGGAGCCCAAGTAAATGGCCAAAGCGGAGCCGACTGTGGGCCAGCGACGGCTCCTGTATCCGGCTGCGCACAACTTCCCCACCCTGGACCTACGACTTCGTCGAGGCGTTCAGGTATCATGACCATGTAAGCTCACACTGATGATCGACGAATACACCCCAGACCGCTGCCTGGCCATCACAGTATCGCGGCGCGTCTGCGCCTCCCGTGCGTTCACCCCGAGCTCGCCCTTGCTGCAAACGACGAGGATTTACTGTAACCTACGCTTAGGTTAACTTAGTTGCTCTATATGGTGCCAAACGGCAGACTTTCGCGAACATGGTTATATCGTTAATCTCGAACTTCGGGTAGGGCACAATGTTGAATCGTCGTAGTGATTCGCCGGGAGACAGAGTGGTGGATGTAGTTCAGCGATTACTCGCGGAACGTTCGATTAGTCGACCTGTTAGTTCGGACGACGATCTTCGTGAGGTCGGTCTGACTTCGCTGGATATGGTCAACCTTATGCTCTCGGTTGAGGCTGAGTTCGATCTTGAGATACCTGAAATCCACATCACTCCTGCGAACTTCCGATCTATCTCAACGATAAGCAGGCTGGTCACTGAGCTGCTGAACCATCATGCCTGACCGTTGCCATGTTGTGTGGCATCGCGTTCTCAAAATCGAAGACGACGACGCTGACGAGGATTTGATTCCTAACGGCACGCCTGTCGCGTGAATTGACGTACGAGATGACAGCCTGAACATTCGTGGACAGGAAGTTCCATCATGCCTCTTGATCCGCATGTGAAGAGATTTTTGCACATGGTGGCGGCTGGCGGCATACCAGAGGTATCGGAGCTTACTCCGGCGGAAATGCGCCAAGCAATTCTTCGATTGGCGCGAGCGGTAGACGTCAAGGACATACCGATCGGCAAGACAGAGAGCCGCGAATTACCCGGACTCGGTGGCCCGTTGCCGGTCCGTATTTATATTCCGGCGGCGATCAACCCCGGCAAATCGGCCGGATTGGTTTATTTCCACGGCGGTGCCGGGGTTTTCTGTAACATCGAGACGCACAAAGGGTTTTGTCGGATGCTCGCGAACGAGAGCAGTTGCCGCGTAATCTCCGTTGATTATCGGCTCGCACCCGAGCACAAGTTTCCGGCTGCTGTCGAAGACAGCTATTTCGCTACCCAATGGGTCTCTGAGCACGCGTTGGAGTTGGGTATCGATCCGGATCGCATCGCCATAGGCGGAGACTCTGCCGGCGGCACGCTTGCTGCCGTGGTTTGCCAGCTTGCCAGGCAAGCAGGCGGACCAAGTCTCGCACTGCAGGTACTATTCTGCCCGGTTACCGACGTGCGTGCTGATACTGAGTCACGCAAGGCCTATGCAGAGCACTACTTTTTCGACAAGACAACCATGGATTGGGCCCTCAGACACTATTGCCCGCCTGGAATAGATTTAAGGGACCCGCGCATTTCTCCGCTCCGTGCCTCCGATCTCACCGGCCTTCCGCCCGCGCATATCCATACGGCTGAATTTGACCCGGTACGCGATGAAGGTAAGGCATATGCAGATCGCCTGGAGAGTGCCGGAGTGAAGGTGCGCTATACCTGCCACGAAGGTATGATTCATCACTTTTATGGGATGGCCGGCGTGATCCCATACGCTCGGCTTGCGATGACGGCGGCGGGTACCGCAATTAAAGAATCACTCGTCTAACTAATCGTAGTCGCGCTTTCTTTGTCAAGTGACAATCAATTCTAGCGAGAGTAGTAACTCTCCACTCAAAGCGTGGGTGCGTGCGCTCGAAATGACAGCGCCCATTGCGAGAAACACTTCCGTCACGTTCCCGGTCCTCATCGAAACCCTGGCTGACAGGTTTGATACGGCGCCAGCTCTGCTTTCCGACCGCGACTGCTTCACGTACCGCGCTCTCGCGCAGAGAGCGAATCGATATGCGCGTTGGGCGCTGGGCCAGAGTCTCGCGCCCGGCGACGTAGTCGGTCTGCTCATGCCAAATTGCCCGGAATACATGGCCATCTGGCTCGGGATAACGCGGGTCGGCGGGATCGTTTCGCTGCTCAACACTAATCTCACCGGCGACTCGCTGGCGCACGCGATCAACTTGGTAGCCCCAAAGCATGTCATCGTCGGAGCGGAACTTGTCGACGCCTTCGCGGCCGTGTTGCCGCGACTTGCTACCGGTGTCAAAAGCTGGACGTACGGTCAGGATAACCATGGCTTCCCGCGGATCGATCACGAAATCCAACGGGTCGCACTGGATGGGCTCCAGAGCTCGGAATGTGTGCTGCCATCGATCATGGATCCGGCGCTCTACATATATACGTCTGGCACGACCGGGTTGCCCAAGGCTGCCAAAGTCAGCCATTTTCGACTGATGCAATGGAGCCATTGGTTTGCCGGCATGATGGACACTCGCCCGAGCGATCGAATGTACAATTGTCTGCCGATGTATCACAGCATCGGCGGCGTGGTAGCCACTGGAGGCACGCTGGTCAATGGTGGCTCCGTGTTGCTACGACAACGATTTTCGGCGAGCCACTTCTGGGACGATATCGTTGAATGGAATTGCACGCTCTTCCAATATATCGGCGAGCTTTGCCGCTACCTCGTAAACAGCCCACCGCATCCGAGGGAGGCGGAGCACCGACTTAGGCTGTGCTGCGGCAATGGGCTCAGGCCCGACGTGTGGGACGAGTTCCAGCACCGCTTCCACATCCCGCAGATCCTCGAGTTCTACGCTGCAACCGAAAGCAACTTCTCTCTATACAATTGCGAAGGCAAACCCGGCGCTATCGGCCGGATCCCGTCGTTTCTCGCGCACCGCATATCTGTGGCGCTGGTCAAATTCGATATTGAGACGGGCGAGCCGATTCGTAACGAGGAGGGCTTCTGCATCCGCTGTTCCGCGAACGAGGTCGGCGAAGCGATCGGCAAGATACTCGACGGCTCGAGCCCGGGAAGCCGGTTCGAAGGATATACCGACAAAGAGGCTTCCGACAGAAAGGTCCTTCGGAACGTATTCGTGAATGGAGATGCCTGGTTTCGAACCGGCGACCTGATGCGCAGGGACGAAAGCGGCTACTTCTATTTTGTCGATCGCGTCGGTGACACGTTCCGTTGGAAAGGCGAGAACGTCTCGACCACGGAGGTTGCCGACACGATCTCCGCGTATCCCAGAGTGATCGAAGTGGTGGTTTATGGAGTAGCTATCCCCGGTACCGAAGGCCGCGCGGGCATGGCCGCCGTTGTGGTCGGCGAGGACTTCGGTCTCGTCGCATTCCGGCAGTACCTCGCCGAGCGCCTGCCCGAGTACGCCCGTCCTTTGTTCCTACGTATCCGTGGCGAGATCGAGATGACAGCGACATTCAAACCGAGGAAGCAGGATCTTTCGCGCGAAGGCTATGACCCGAACATCACTGCCGATGCAATCTACTTCGACGATCGGATTAGTCAGGCTTTCGTGAAGCTCGATACCGCGGTTTACGAACGCCTTCAAACTGGCAACGTACGACTGTGAACCTGCGAAGCCGCCTACGCGGTGCTGCCGGCATCGACGGTCAGCACTGTTCCGGTAATGTTCCTCGCTTTGTCGCTGAGAAGGAACTCAACCGCGTTGGCTATGTCATCGACGTCGGCAAGTCGGTGTAGCGCGCTGCGCCGCGCAATTTGATCGCGCTGTCGTTCTCCAAGGCTCTCGGTCATCTCGGTATCCAGAAAACCGGGCGCGACGGCATTCACGGTGATGCCCAACGGCCCAATCTCGCGGGCGAGGGATCGCGTAAAGCCGATGATCGACGCCTTGGTTGCACTGTAGACGGAAAGCCCACTGTATCCAGTGAAGCTGACGATCGAAGCGACATTGACTATCCGGCCGCCGCCGTCAGCCATCATCGATCGCACGACATACTTTGTCAGGATGAGGGGAGACACTGTGTTCAGGTGGGCGAGGCGCTCGATTTGCGCATCATGCATGCTGGCCAAAAGGCCGCTCGTCCCGAGGGCCGCATTGTTGACGAGCCCATAAATCGACCCAAACTCCTTGCGTAGCCCTTTGACCAGATTGGGGATGTCGGAAATATTGGCGAGATCGAAGGGCCTGAATTGGAGCGAACCCTGCTGACTGGGTCCCAGTTCCCGCATGGCGGATGCGAGCTGCTCGCTCTCGTGCCGAGCGATAGCGATAACACGGTAGCCGGCTGTCGCGAGCTTTCGCGCGATCGCTAGACCCAATCCGCGACTCCCACCGGTAACGATTATGTTAGCCATCAAGACGAGCCAGTTTACCGGACGCCGCGACGTTCAGGGATGGCACGACATAGATTGCTGCTGGAACCTTGTGAGAAGCTAACGCGCGATGACAGGTTTCGAGGATTTCGCTCTTAAGCGCCTCGATGCCGGCGGTTGCGTCAACGCGGCCAGGTTCGCATTTCACAACGACATCAGCGACCACGATAGCGCCCGTGAAAGGACTCTTTCGCGCTCTGGCGCGCGACATTTGCACTCTCGGATGACGGTTGATCACCGCCTCGACCTCTTCGGGATGGACCTTCAGGCCGCCGACGTTAATGATACCATCCCTTCGGCCGACGAAATAATAGCGGTCACCGCGCAGCTCGACCATGTCGCGGGTGTCGACGAAGCCGTCCGTATCTGCGAGAGGCTCGCTCGCGCTCCCGAGGTAGCAGATCGCATTTCGCGCGGAGCGGATACGCAGCGAGCCATCTTCGATCTTCATTTCGACGCTGGCACTTGGCTGTCCGATCAGACTAGCCGGAAAGCCAGCGCGACCATCGCCGACCTCGAACGCTACGCCGGCCTCCGTCGAAGCGAATGCATGGGCGATCCTCGCATCCGGATAGAGGGCCCGAAGACCGTCCAGGATTGCCTGGTCAGCAATTTCTCCCGATAAACGAACGTATAGCGGCGCAATCTTGTGAGCCGACGGACTCGAAAGCGCGCGACGCCAGTGGGACGGGGTCCCCGAGATATGTGTTATTCCTTGCGCGCCAGCCCGGACCAGGAAGTCTCCCGTCGATTCCTGGGAGCTCGACAGCACCAACGATCCTCCGCCAAGGAGCGCGCGCAGAAAAATCTGTAGGCCGCCATAGCGGCGAATGTCGTAGAAAGTGCTCCACAGGACAGAGGCTGTGCTTCCCCCTTCAATAGCTCCCGCCAGGGTTGACAACGTGTGCAAGACCATCTTTGGCAGACCGGTCGTACCGGATGAAAAGAGGATCCATTCGGTTTGATGGCGCCCGCTCCGATCTGAATCGACCGGTGCGATTCTTGGACCGCACATGACGACACATTCGACACCGGCGTTGGCGAACTCAGGTACAGCACGATCGGATACCAGCGCATCGACCGCCGCAGTCGCTATGATGTAAGGAAGATGTTCGAACCGCAGATCGGGGGGACAAAGAACAAGTCGGCGCGCAATTCCATCAAGCTCGATCAGCGCCAACGCCGTTGTAAGCTGATCCTTGGTCACGACGAGGACTGAGCGGCCCCGGAGTTCCTCGAGCTGGCCACCGAGGCTCGAACCCCGTGCGAGATCGCCCAACGTGACGCTCGCATCGGCACCCCATAAGAAACGGTCGGGCCGCTGTCCCGTTACGCTCAACGAATCCCAAAGCGCGCGCCAACTATTTTGCGGCATCTTCGTAGAATTTGATAAATTCGCTCAGAGTCGCGGGAAATTCAACGTCTTCGACGGTACTGAACGGATCAAATCCCAGCGCGTCCTCGAGACGAGCGACAATTATTGCAAAGCAAAGAGAGTCGAGCCCCGAGTCCAGAAGCACCAGGTCATCGGACAGCGCCACCAACTGCATGTTTTGCTCTTTGGCGACTTGCTCGAATTGAGATATTATTTTAGACCTTAGGGACATCTGGACGCGTCCTCCGATGCCATTATGCCATATCGCATCCCTTGTTAGCCAGAAGGCTCTCTAGTAACCATGATCCTTGATGTCGTCTCTTCTGCCGCCGCCGTATCCAGTGTCGTGAAATAGGTAACAGCCGATATCGACGGGCTCGTGAACCATTGAGGGGCGGGCTATCTCGGCCAGTTGAGGGGGACCCCTCAAAAACCGGGACTCGTTGGGGGAGCGGAGTCCGGTTCGAATGGCAGTTCACTTTAGGAACTTCGTGACGAGCAACTCCCAGCGGTCTGTACGTCCTGACGCGCTGGAGACAGAGCCTATGCTCGCGGAATTATCGCTAACAGTTTGGATTCCGAAATGCCCGGGCCGTTTCAGTTGCCAGAAGACGATCAATGACGGGCTCAGGCCGCCGCGCGATTAATCGTAACTCGTCGATTTTGTTGCGAAATTTTCTTTGCTCGTTGCGATCGTGATTGTTGAAGCGGTGGTTGTTGACGCATTGAAGCAAAATGTCGGTTCCTTTCTGCCTCGAATCAATAGAGGATTGCTCTCCTTTTGGACATGCCTGGAGACAGTCCGAAGTCAAAATCAACGCGCTCGAATCTTTCGCAGGGAGTAAATATAACGCGTTCGTTGGAACTTTGGCCACTAGCCGCTATCCATGTTTTTGGTAGTGCCTTCATTCTTAGGCAGTGGCGGACGCCTGCCCAGGTACCCCGATGCCGACGCAAACCCAGCGGATTTCGTTACATTTTTCGCAGCGAAGTGAGCCCATGAAAGACGCAACATTGGTATCTCGAAGCGCTTTTGCGCTGGTTTGTCTTTGCCCGATCTTGATCTTCGGTGCATGCGCAGCTTCCGGGCCTCCGCAGCAACAAGCGCAACCTTCCCAGGTAGCACAAACCGTGGCCGCCTCCGATCCTGCTCCGAGCGTCAGCCTTCCTTCGTCCACATTTGCTGCGCCCACGGACGAGAACTCACAAGCCTTGCAGAATCTTTGGACCAGCCGGGTCGATTCGTCCAATGGCGATTCCTCTTCCGACTTTACTTTGGGTCCGGGTGACGTTCTGCGGATTTCCCTCCCGCAGGTGGACGGCGTGAACGATCGTGTTGTACGGGTCTCGCACGAAGATACAATCTCTCTGCCGCTTCTGGGCGTGATGAGTGTCGCGGGCATGACCGAGGAAGATTTTCGCAACGACCTGTCTCGTCGCCTGACCAAGTATTTCTACCACCCTCAGGTCGCCGTTTATCTACGGCACACGGAGAACCGGCAGGTGGCGGTCATCGGCGCGGTCAAAACCCCGGGCCGTTACATGCTGGCAGGCCGCTCTGACACGCTGATGACGATGATAAGTCGGGCTGGCGGAACCACAGAAGAAGCGGCTTCGCGCATTATCCTGATTCCCGCCAACAGGAGCAATGGCACAGAAGTCGGGCGGTCCGAAGCCGCGAACCAGGATGGCGAGCCTGCTGATACGGCCGGCGAAGCCGCGTCCGGTATCTCGCGCGTGTCGCGCAGAGAACCCGATGAGTCAATTTCACTTCCTAAGGCGGTGATGGCTCGGGGACTGATCATCAACACCACCCAGCCCGCGAACCAACGATACCTAGCTCTTCCGGCCAAGTCCGGTGACGTCATTATCGTTCCCGCTGCTGGCCAAGTAAGCGTGCAGGGATGGGTAGATAAGCCCGGTACGTTCAAAATCACGGCAGGGATGACGGCCTTGGGCTCCATCGCCGCCGCCGGGGGCGCACTGTTCACTTCGTCGGCCACGCTGTTACGCACTCAGGACAACGGTGCCAAGCTTAATATTCCGTTGGATCTCTCCAAGATAAAGAGTGGAAGCGAACCTGATGTACCGGTTCAGGGTGGCGACGTAGTAATCGTCGAACGCTCGGCCGTAGGGGCCGTACCGTATACCGCGTATTTTCTCGTCAGCCATATAGGTATCGGTATGGGGATTCCGTTCTGACAATGCCCTTATGCAACCTACGACCTCGGTCTAGCAGATCCCGAACACGCGACTTACTCAGTTGCTACCGACAGCGGAAGTCGGTTGACAAAGCGGTAGAAGATGCGCGGTGAAGAGCGACGGCAGGTGACGGTGCTGGCGGTGATTCAGTTCCGAGGAATCGGCGCATTTGCGATAAAAGCGGTAAAAACTCTCGTTGGCGACCTATAGACCTAAACACTATATCCTACGCCGAGACCCGACATGCAAGAACTATCACCCTACTCGATCGAACGTCCGTCCGTTGCCTCGCTGCCGGATTTACGACAGGCGCAACCGAAACCATTCTCTGCTGGTGAGGATCTCGGTCTCTGGCAGTACTGGACCACGGTTCGGCGGCATTTCCGTTTGATCCTTGGTTTGATCGTTGCCGCCGAGTTGCTGACGATGCTGGTCCTTTCGACCAAGCCCCGATTGTATACTGCGACGAGCAAGATCATGATTGAGGCTCAAACCGGAGAATTGCTGGAGAAGAATCAGCAGCCGGAACTCAACGTCGACAACTTCTACAAAACTCAATACGAAGTTCTCAAAAGCCGGAGCCTGGCAGCCATGGTCATCAACAAGCTCGGGCTCGCTAGGGATCCCAACTTTGTCAAGGTGAGACACGGGCGGAGTCTGTGGTCATGGATTAGGTCGCCATTCTCATCGGTTGAGCCCAAAATGGTCTCTTCGCGTATCGAAATATTGGGCGTCAAACCGCAGCTCATCGACACATATCTCGCCGGACTGACTATACGGCCTGAGAGCGACACTCGGCTGGTCGACGTGTCTTACAGTAGTCCCGACTCGGTACTGGCTTCGCGTATTACAAACGCCCATGTGCGAGGCTTTGTGAGCCAAACGTACCAACTGCACGCTCAAAACACAGAAACTGCCCAGCACTTTTTGGAAAGCAAGCTCGACGAGTTGGAAAAACGCATCGAAAGCTCCGAAGCGGCCCTCAATGACTACCGTCGGCAACGGGGAATATGGGCCTCGTCGCTTGATGACAAAGACAAGATGGTGGACGACCGCATAGAGAACCTCAATCATGCGCTGGTTCAGGCCGAGGAGTCACGTATCGGGCTCCAGGCCGACGTCCAGACAATCAAAACCAACGATTACGATTCATTGCCGGCGGTGGTGAACAACACGCTGATCCAAAGTCTGAAAATCCAGTTAGCCCGGCTCGAAGGGCAATATGCAAATCTCGCCAGTCAGGCCACTCCCGACTATCCGCCTGTAGCTCAACTGCACGCGCAGGTGCTCAAGGTGCAGAGGCGTTTGGAACAGGAGACGTCCCGGATAGTCGAAAGTAGCAGGTCCAGATACCAACAGGCACTGGAGAAAGAGAATGAGCTTAGGAGCGACCTAGAACGCGAGAAAACTCAGGCAATGTCGCTGAAAGACGCCTCGCTGCGAGACGCTGTACTGGCTCGAGAAGTGGCCACGAACCGCGCACTGTACCGCAGCGTGCTTGAGCGGATAAAGATGCTCGGAATGTCCGGCGAAGCGCAAATCACTAATATCTCCGTTGTCGATACTGCCGAGACGCCGCTGACTCCGTCGAGCCCGAAAACGGCGCTCTGTCTCGTCATGGGCGGCTTCTTGGGGCTGATGCTCGGGATTGCCGCGGGCTTAGTTCTGGATGGAATGGACAGGTCGTTGAAGAGCGCCGAGGATGTTCAAAGCTATTTGCAATTGCCCGCGCTGGCTACGGTTCTTCGTCTATCGTCTCCCAACGAGAAGAGGCTTCCGAACCGGGGTCGGTATCACGGAGAGCGGTTTCCCGTCACCGATCAAAGAAACGGTGCGAAGGCACTGACAAACGGTGCGAACGTGCTGGCAAACGGTGCAAACGCGCTGGTACCGGCGCCCAAGCTGTTTGTCGCCGCCAGCGAGGCCTACCGCGCGATCCGGACTGCGATCCTGTTTTCGCGATCCGAAGCGCCGCCAAAGACCATTCTCTTCAGCAGCGCTGTGGCGGGTGAGGGCAAATCCGTAACTGCGGTAAACACCGCGATCGCCTTTGCCCATATGCTGGACAGGATTCTGCTGATAGACGCGGATCTTCGGCGCCCTAGCTGTCACGAGCTTCTTCACCAGAGTCAGCATCCAGGGCTCGCCCAAGTTCTTGTCGGACTCGCGACATTGGACGAGGCCATACAACCCACCGGTGTGAAGGGTCTCTATCTGCTCAGCGCCGGTCTCACGCCGCCCAACCCGAGTGAACTCCTGGGCTCAAAGAAAATGCGCGAGGTTCTGGCGTCCCTCGAAGCTGCTTATGATTACGTGCTGATAGACTCGGCTCCGATTCTGCCGGTGAGCGATTCCGTGGTCCTTTCGAGAATGGCGGACGGAGTTGTGATTATATCCGGTGCTCGAACTCCCAAGGAGGTAGTTCGAGATGCATGCGCGCGCGTGATGTATATCGGTGCGAAAATAATGGGCATCGTGTTGAACGAAGCCAGTCCCGAACTCCAGCGCTATTATTACCACACGGCTTCGGCGGCCGGCGAGCCCGGCGGTCATTCTGCGTAACGCCAAAGAGCGCCGCATCGTCCCTCTAAAGAGCGCCGCATCGTCCCTCTATGGTCCGTCAGCCAGCTCCGTCCGACAACTACTGCGAGTTCGAAGGCTTTGTGACGTCACGAAGCACGCCAGCTCGTGTGGCCAGGATGCTTGGCTATAGGTCCGCTCGCAAATGACGGCTTTCATCGCGTTACTGAAGAGAGAAGAGCGTGGTTTGCCGTTTAGTAATTACGTTCTGGCCTTTTTCCTGCGCTGGTCGGGACTCCCTCCGGGGTGAATCGAGCCACTTTGTGTGGCCGATTTCTCGAGACGTTATTCTTCCCGAGCGTCTGGTTGAACAACGCGACAATTCTCCTACGGTGCTAATGGGTCAGGCACAACCGCATTACGGTGACCATCGTGCCGGATGAAATAATTGACTGCACCTTTCACTAGTCTTCCACTTATTACCATCGGCTTAGGCGCAAAGCCGCCGTAAAGTGACGGCGCAGGCTGTCCGTGGAGTCAAAAAGTTAGTGAAAGCGGCCTCACAGACAGTTAGCATTCCGCCAATAAGGGCCCTGCGAATGGGTACTCCGTATACCCATCGCGTTGCTAAAGCTCGGACGAGACCGGCAGGTGATACAAAACGGTCTTCCTGCCTCGGTGGAAGAATTTATATACTAGGAGGAACTCATGGCATATCGGGGCAGAATTCTGGTAACCGGAGCGGGGGGGTTCATAGGCCATCATTTGGTCACCTTCCTTAAGCGTCAAGGTCACTGGGTGCGTGGAGTAGACCTCAAATTGCCAGAGTTCAGCCCGCACGAGGCTGACGAATTTCTGCTGCTCGATTTACGCCGGTGGGAAAATTGCCTGCAGGCGACGCATGGGGTGGATCAGGTCTATGCGATCGCAGCTGATATGGGTGGTATGGGATTTATTTCTTCGCATCATGCTCAGATCCTGCACAGTAATTCCCTTATCAACTTGCATACACTGGAAGCGGCGCGTGAAAATGGTGTTGCGCGTTATTTGTATACCTCCTCTGCCTGTGTGTATCCCGAGTATATGCAAACAGAGGTCAACGTAACTCCGCTTAAGGAAGACGACGCTTATCCCGCGCAGCCGCAAGATGCCTACGGCTGGGAGAAGCTCATAACCGAGCGGCTCTGTCTACACTACCGCGAAGATTATGGAATGGAGACGCGGATCGTACGATTTCATAACATCTTTGGACCACGCGGAACTTGGGAGGGTGGACGGGAGAAAGCGCCCGCCGCGTTATGCCGGAAAGTCGCTGTGGCCAAATTGACAAACCAGCCTTTGGTGGAGATCTGGGGCGATGGAGAACAGACACGCTCCTTTTGTTACATCGACGATTGCGTAATCGGCATCTACAAACTTATGCAGTCGGACTATTACAAGCCTCTCAACCTCGGCCAGGATCGCCTCGTCAGTATCAATCAGCTGGCAGACATGATCGCCGAAGTTGCTGGTATCCGTGTGACTAAAACCCACGTGCCTGGTCCTCAGGGCGTGCGAGGGCGCAATTCTGACAACAGTCGCTTGCGCCAGGTGCTGGACTGGGAGCCCGAGATTTCGCTGGAAGAAGGTCTTGCACGCACCTATTTCTGGATCGAAAGCCAGTTGCGACAGAGACCGAACTTGAGCGTTTCCGATCATCCGGAGGCAACGCACAGAACCGCACGAATGATAGACGAAAAAGGCGCCCCAACTACGTCAGTAAAATGAAATAGTCTAATAGATCGTCTCACGTTTAGGTGTTTTCAAGAAGGTCACCGCGTCAAGGTTAATTGGGCGAACCATATTTAGTGAGGAATTGACAACTTTCATAGGCCGCCCACTGCTATGCTGGAGATGAGTACAGTAGGGCGATAGGTATTGCGTCGCGAGAGCGACTTTCGGTTGCGACGCCGCAACGTCGCGCTAAAGGCTCCGAAGCGCATTGCATCGGCAATCGCGCAAGACGAAGGCGAGCACATTTTGCCTCTAGAAAAAATAGAGTCGGCCGGTACGGAATATAGTTCAGCGGCTGGCGCGATCGACAGCCTGCCGTTTTCAGCAGCGGTGTGGAAGACTGTTTTGCGCCTTCGGTTGCGAGAAGTAGGAAATATAGTTGTGTTACTGCTGACAGATATGGTGGCGCTCGTGATTGCAACGGCGCTGGGATATCAGCTGTGGGTGGGACCTGTTCTGCATCAGTCCACCTCTGCCTATGTGAATCTCATCCCTTTGCTTTGGCTGTTTCCGCTCGGGTACGCCGGAGCGGGGCTTTACCCGGGATTTGGCGTGGGCGCTGTAGAAACCCTACGAAGACTTTCTTACTGTACAAGCTTTGCGTTTCTCGTTATTGCCGCGGCCAACTTCGTTTTGAAGCTCCCGTCCGTCTATTCACGTATGGGATTTGCTGTTGCTTGGAGCGTTAGTCTGATTTCTGTACCATTCATGCGATTTCTTGTGCTCGGTGTCTTCAGTCGCCGGCGGTGGTGGCGGGAGCCTGTGGTGTTGGTGGGTAGTGGGCGGTGGGTCCAACAGGCCGTTCGAGCACTGAATAATGCCCTATCACTAGGGTATCGGCCGGTGGGAGTGCTTTCGCCAGAGTTTCGGCAATACAGTAATGCCGTAGGAGATGTGCCGGTGCTTGGCGGGCTGGAGAAGGCGTCGCTTCTCGCCGAGCGCGGTGTACGCGTCGCTATGATGGGCGACGGCGAGGGACGAGACTCCGCTCTGAGTTGGCTCCAGCAATACTTCCATCGCGTTATTGTAATGTCGGAGTATGGCGATCTTCCGGTTGAGCCGGTGCACGTATGTAATCTCGGGGCCGTGTTTGGCCTCACATTCACTAATAACCTTCTCCACTTGCGGAATCGCTTTGTCAAACGCACGCTGGATGTCGTCCTGGGCTCTATCTTGCTTTGCTTTGCTGTGCCCTTGATTCTGGTCGGAGGACTCTTGGTCAAGCTCTTCAGCTCTGGTCCTATCTTTTTCTGCCAGGACCGAGAGGGCTTAGGGGGACGCCCCATCAAAGTCTGGAAGTTGCGCACTATGTACCGGGATGCTGAAAAGCGCCTTGAGGCTTGTTTGGCTGCTGCCCCGGAGTTGCGCCGCGAGTGGGAAAGGCATTTTAAGCTCGTTCATGACCCAAGGGTCATCGGAGGCGTGGGAGCATTTTTGCGCCGCTTTAGCGTGGACGAACTGCCGCAACTTTTCAGTATAATCAAAGGAGAGATGAGTTTTGTCGGCCCACGCCCTTTTCCCGACTATCACTTGCAAAAGCTTCCACCGGAATGTCGCGATCTACGGCGGCGTGTGCGACCGGGTTTGACCGGCCTTTGGCAGGTGATGGCGCGGAGCGATGGCACGCTCGAGCAACAAAGGATGTACGACACTTACTACATCCGGAACTGGTCTCTTTGGCTCGACTTTTACATTTTGGCGCGAACCGCCGTTGCAGTGCTGACAGGCCGCGGTGCCTATTGAACCTAAATTTTGCGGCTGAGTGCAAGCAATAGGTTTACTTCTCACCACGCTGAAATGCCGCCAGGCGCCTTCTTAGTACGCACTACAAGTTTAGTGAGGCTGACGGTCGGTCGTGCAACTGGCACTTGCACACATTGCAAGTGTCTCGCTCCGGCGCCATCAGGTCGACCCGACAACGGAGCTGTCCGCGGGCTACACCGGCAGCGAATGTCCTCCTAGAGGTAATCCGAATGGTGCCCAGCTCATCCACGACCGGCAAAGACTTCAACCGGAATGTAGATCGGTTCGATGGGGTGGACCAATCTGCGTTTGAGTTGTCACGAGCTGAAAATGCTGCGCGTTCAATGCCACGAGTCCGAAGCTGCTCTGTTCTGGGGATGCGCGTCGATGAGCTCAGTCACGCCCTTGTGGAGGCGCAAATTCGCTCCTGGTGTGAGGACACCAAGGCGAGATACATGTGCATTTCGACTGTGCACATGGTGATGGAAACACACGACAACCGAGATTTTCAGACGGTTGTCAACAGCGCTGATTTGGTCGGAGCAGACGGGATGCCGATCATCTGGATATCACGCTTAATGGGCCTGACGAATCAGGAGCGGGTGTTTGCGCCTGATTTGCTGATCCGGCTTTGTGAGCTCGCTTCCCGCGAGGGAATACCCGTTGGATTTTATGGTAGTACGCGCAAGGTCATCGCGAGCATAGTCAGAAATGTTACCCTGCGATTTCCTTCATTGAAGGTCGCCTTCAAATATTCACCTCCATTCAGGCCCATGACCGCAGAAGAAGCCGCCGACACAGTTGACAGGATCAACCAGTCGGGCGTGCGCATCCTCTTTGTTGGCTTGGGCTGTCCCAGGCAGGAACGCTGGATGAACGATCACCGGTCTCGGCTGCATTGTGTCATGATTGGGGTCGGTTGGGCATTCGACGTTGTAGCGGGACACTCGAAGACTGCTCCCGTGTGGATACAGAAGTCCGGGATGGAATGGTTCTATCGACTAGTCCTTAATCCGAAGAAGCTTTGGCGTCGGCATCTGAAGAACAATCCAAGGTTCTTGCTGTTTTTAGCCCTACAGATCGCTGGTCTAAAAAGGTTTGGGGTACGCTCGAAAGCATGAGAGCCCACTCAGCGGCTAGTCTTTCTCAATTTAGTACCAGCAGCGCCTACATGACTGGCTACGACTTCACCCTGATCATACCGGTTTTTCACGCAGTCGAAATCAAGGCGAAACATTTCACCAAGGCCTCCGACAGGTTGCATCTGAATCGACGTTTTTGACCATGATGAAACCGTTTTCGCGAGATATCGAGAAGGATCGGCCTGCTTTTCTGGCGGTCTCTCAACACCTGCGCGAGCGAAGGTTAGTTGTTTTCTTCTGGGCTCTAGCTCTACTCCTGGGCGCCGTTCAGGCTTGGACGGGCCGCAATGCAATGAACGAAGATGGGATCGCCTATCTCGATATCGGAGATGCGTATCTGCGCGGCGACTGGAGTAGTGCCCTTAATTCCTATTGGGGCCCCTTCTATTCCTGGTTTCTAGGTCTAACACTCTTTATCTTAAAGCCTTCGCCGCATTGGGAATTCGCTGTAGTACATCTCGTCAATTTCGCAATTTTTGTCGGTACATTGTGGTGCTTTCACTTTTTCTTGGCCGAATTAGTGGATCAGCAGCAGCGTTCGTTCAAGGCGTCTGAACAAGAGATGGTCGGTTTGCCTCCAAAGGCGTTCTTCGCACTGGGCTATGCCTTGTTTGTTTGGTTTTCGTTAGATTGGATCAGCATCCGGATCGTGATTCCCGATATGGGTGTGTCGGCCGTCGTATATCTGGCGTCGGGTCTTCTACTGCGTATGCAGAGACAGCGAGAGAATTGGAGCAACTTTATCCTTTTGGGTGTAGTCCTGGGATGCGGCTACTTGATCAAGTATCCCCTGTTCCCTCTAGCTTTTGTCTTTCTAACGATAAGCGTCTTTTCTTTGCGTAATGCGCGAAAAGGCCTGACGCGGGCTCTGGTCGCTCTCGTCGTCTTCCTCGCCATAGGAGGACCGCTGTTTGTCGCGTTTTCGTATCGCGCAGGGCATATCACCTTTGAAGACAGTGGCAGACTGAATTACGCCTGGAACGTCAACGGAGTTCCGTCCTATGCTCACTGGCAAGGCGGCCCGCCAGGCGACGGTAAAGCGACGCACGCAACGAGAGAAAATCTTGAAGGAATATCAGTCTACGAATTCGAAAAGCCAAATTGGGGAACCTATTCTTTATGGTACAACCCCGTTTACTGGCATGAGGGTCTTCGCGTGCATTTCCATTTCAGGAAACAGCTTACTAAATTAATAGCTACTAGCAGAATTTATTTTGATATGTTCTTCCGTTTACAGGCAGCTTTGACTGCTGGTTTTCTCGTGCTGTTCATGATGGGCGGGCGCGGGTGGAAATGCTTAACGAATATAGCACAACAGTGGAGAGTGCTGATTATTCCGTTCACCGCTCTGGGTATGTATTCGCTCGTCCGTGTGGACCTAAGATTCGTCGCTCCTTTTATCATATTGTTGTGGACCGGACTCGCATGCGCTGTTGAGTACCGAGCTAATTCCAGCGAATCACGAAAGGCGGTGTCGTGTGTGACCGCAGCGATGGTTATAGTCGTGATGATTACCACCTTCGCCACAACTGTTTCGACCGCGCTTGCGGACGTAAGCGGAGGAGCGAACAGCACGAATTCTTTGGCCTTCGTCCAGTACCGCGTCGCTGATGAGCTAAGGCGCGAAAGGATTCGACCGGGAGACGAGGTAGCGTTCATTGGAAGCTCATTCGCGGCATATTGGGCTCGGTTAGCGCGAGTTCGCATAGTAGCTGAAATTGTTCCCGAGGACGCCGATAAGTTTTGGGCCGCCGACATGACAGCCAAAGAGCGGATTATTAATGCTTTCAGGCGTACTAATGCGACAATCATAGTGACGGATAATATACCCGCCTTCAGTTCGCCAGGCAGGTGGCAGCGCATTTTGGGCACAAATTACTATGTGTTTCCCCTACGGCAGCCGTCGCTTTCAGCGCAACGTTAGGACAGATCTAGGTCTACGCTTGTGACGGAGAAAGGGCTGGCAAGGGCTTTCTAGCGAAACTAGGCACTCGCCGCGCTTCTTATTAGCGAGGCATCGATCAGATATACGACTATACGACGACTATTGTAAGGAAGCCGTTGGCTACCTGCAGCTGCGTAAGGACAGGATGACAAGTTCAGCAGAGAAACCTTATAGTCTCGCGCTCGTCGTGGTGCCAATCGCTACCGCTTTGGTTCTGGTGGCTAGCATTTTCGACATTTTGAAGCTGGAAGCCGCACCCATGGTCGCCCTGATCGTGTTGCTTTGGTTGGTGCCCGTCTTTTGCAATGGTCCTCATGGAATAGTCCTGTTGTGGCTCGGCCTTCCGCTGATACCGGAGATCGCTCGGACCCCTTTCGTGTCGATGGGGCACCTCGGATCAATCCTTTTACTGCCCGCGGACATACCATATTTCTTCACCATTGTGTACTTGATCGTGGCCGCTACGACTCGGCCTCGCGAGATTTTCAAGACCCTCAGGGCGGACCGTTTTCTCACTCTGTTTCTTCTCATGGTAGTCGTGTCGGTACTAATAAACTCCCCACGATACGGCAAGATGGCAATCGGCGACGCCCGGAAAACGTTTTTCTTTTTTCTATTTCCTCTTCTTGCCGGCATGTCAATTAAGACGCTTAAGGACCTTCGGCGACTGGCACTAGACGTACATTTGCTTGCGGTGTGCATATCTTTAGTGGGATTTGTGATGCTGATCCAGCATCCGACGATAGATAGATATGGCTTCGTAAACGGGGAGGTTGCGCTGGTGGTTTTGTTTGCGCTTTTCTCCTTGCTCGTATTTCACGCGAATGGCCTTGTGCTTATAAGCACGGCTGTTGACGCTGCTTCGTTTGTATTGTTTCTTTCGGTACTGCTTATATCTCGAACCAGAAGCGTATATTTGGGCGGCGGGCTGGGAATGCTGTGTTTGTATGTTTTGCGGCGCGATAAGGCGGTACTTCTTTTGAAAACCGCAGCTCTGGGGACCGTTCTGGCTGTCGCTGCATGGGTGGCTTTCGAAAGCAAGCCGAGCCTTACGGTAGAGTTCGTTAAGCCAGTCGCCGGACTTTTTCACCCCTATTCCGACCAGAACGCGTCGTGGCGGATGGAGGGGTGGCGTAAGCGACTTGCAAGTCTTTCAGATACCGAACTGTTATTCGGAACGGGAATGGGCAATTATTCAACATGGTACTATGGGAACGAGGCGGTCACAGCTCCGGCGCACGACGTGTATGTGGAGATTGTCCTCAAGTTGGGCGTCGTCGGTTTAATCCTGTATGCACTGCTGGTATTCAGTTTTCTTCGCAGGATGTTGCGTGTGAGGAATAGACTGCCCAGAGGACTTGTGAGGGCATGCGTTGAGGCGGGCGTCGTCAATTTCATGGCCGCCCAGGCATGCATGATCGCCTATGACTTCGCACTTATCACGCTGGTCTTCTACGGACTTGGAATCGCCGGAGCGGGACTGTTCGCCTCTGAGGAGGCGCAAACTAGCGCACAGGCTCATGAAATCTATAATAGCGCCTTCAGCACCGGTTCATACTGTGGCGAGGGCGCGATGAATTATCCAACAGAAACATCACGTGAAATTCGAGCCTCAGCGCGCTGACGCCAGTTAAGTTCGTACAGCGCAGAACGAAGAAACCGATTCCAAATGCTAGGGTCATTTTGTTGCATGAAGGGGCTTTGCACCATTGAACCGTCTGCTCCGTGTGCTGGGCCCTATCGAGCTTGCCGAGTTTCGCGACTATCTGGATGCGGACGCCTTAGGCTTTCGCTGGGGTAATTTGATCGTCACTGTGTGATTCTGTCAGACCGATGCAGCCTCACTACACCTTTTCTAGCTTTCGTCCAGAACACCTGAGCAGCATGGCGAAACTCCGTGTCGACGAATACGGTGGGCAGGCGGCTGAACATTACAAATGGCTGGAGTGGCTGATGTGCCGAAATCCGGCTGGCACCGGCGAGGCATCGTTGGCTTTCCTTCCAGACGGTTCGCTCGTTGGGATGTCAGTGAATGCGGCGTTACCCATGGTGTTCAAAAATGAGCGGTTCAACGCGCGAATGAATGTTAGCGCACTCGTTAAGCGAGACCAGCGCGGCGGCCATCTTTTTATCCGCCAATTAAAGATGGTCTGCGAGGACTCCTTGGCTGGCAAGGCTCGGGTAGTCATTGGATTCCCGAACGCCAGCGCGATGCTTGGCACGCTGATCGTCGGTCACAAGGTTGCTGGTGCTGTGTATTCTGCGAATCGACCTTTATTCCTGCTCTCTTGGATCAGCAATAGGGTAGCTTTGCCATCGCCGGTGCGCGCGAAGTGGCTAGACAATCTTGTCTCTGAGGTAATACTAAAGACCGCAAGATCGCCTTATTGTACGCGATTGGAGTCTTTGGAGGATGTTCGGTTCGAGCCCGAGATTGATCCGAGTCGGCTCACGATTTATGCCGATACCGAGTGGCTAGATTGGCGCTACTTACACTCACCATACCAGTACGCCATTCTGGCAGTGGGTAATCCGAAGCAACCTGATGCCCTTGCAATCGTTCGAACGGCTTCGAACAAGACGGTGGATGGCAGAGAAGTTCTGCATGGCTACCTAATGGATGTGATCCGATCGTCGGGTGCTCCCAGCAATGCAGATATCGAGGCCGCTCGAGCTGGGGTCGCGTGGTTGCGAGAGCGGCGCTGTCATTCAGTTAAGAGTGCCTTTGTTCGAGGCACTCAGTACGAGGCGGTGCTCTCCAAGGTTGGCTTTTGGACAAAACGATCTCCTGAGCTTCAACCGAGCATTTTTATGCGAGCGGCACCAGATCACCGAATACCCCGTCGTATTGATCGTTACGCGATTACCTACTCGTGGACAGATTGGCTCTAAGAGGCACCCAGTGATGGAGCAGTTTAAACAAGGAGAGGATACCGCGATCCTGCAGCTGCTCGGAAATATGTTAGGTCGAACCATTGTTGTGGTCGGCGACGCTATGCTCGATCGCTACGTCACGGGTCCTGTCGATCGGATTTCTCCGGAAGCGCCGGTACCTGTTATAAAGTTCGCGACAGAACACCACACCTTGGGTGGCGCAGGAAACGTTGCACAATGCGCCGCCGCGTTGGGTGCCGGGGTTGAATTAATCGGCGTGATAGGAAGCGACCCTGCCGGGCAGAAATTAAAGTCAATGGCGACGGACCTGGGAATTCAAGTCGAGGGCCTACTAGTCGACCAGAGTCGTCCCACAACATCCAAGACGCGTATTGTGGCTGGCAGCCAACAGCTGGCGCGCGTGGACCGCGAATGTGACGATCCCATTTCCGAAATGCTGGAGCACCGCATCGTTCTGGAGATAGAGCGCTGTGCCAAATCGGCCGACGCCTTTATCCTGGCAGACTATGCTAAGGGGGTCCTGTCTCACTCGGTCTGCCATGCCGTGATCAGGGCTGCGGCCGGCAGGCCCGTGATCGTCGATCCCAAGGGCTTGAATTGGGACCGATACCACCGCGCCACAGTCATCAAGCCGAATACAAAAGAAGCAGAAACTATTAGCGGAAGGCTTATACTCACTTATGAAGACGCAGCACATGTTGCGCAGAACATCGGTAGGGACTTGCAAATTGATCATGTCATGGTGACGTTGGGCAAGCGTGGCGCAGTCCTCGTGACCAACCCGTCCCGCGGGGACGCGGCGAGCGCGGTTCATTTTCCGAGTCGCACTCGTGAGGTCTTCGATGTCACCGGTGCGGGAGATGCCGTGAGCGCGACACTGGCAGTAGCGCTGGCTGGAGGCGCGACCATTAGTGAGGCCGCGTGGTTGGCGAATGCCGCGGCCGCAGTGTGCGTTGGCCGACTCGGCGCGGCGGCGGTCAGTCAGCAGGACATCATCAGCGCCTTAGACGATCGACCGTTCGACAGCTTGCAGAAAGTGGTAAACCGCCATGAGGCAGTACGCCTGGCGGCGAAATTCAGGGCTCAAGGCAGAAGTCTAGTGTTCACCAACGGGTGCTTCGATCTCCTGCACGTTGGGCATATAACCTTGTTAGAGAAGTCACGCCGCGAGGGCGACGCCTTGTTCGTTGGCGTCAATACCGACAAATCGGTGCGGCGCCTCAAAGGGCCAAGCCGTCCTATCCAGCCAGAATGGGATCGGGCGCGGATCGTGGCAGCCCAGGGCTGCGTCGACGCTGTTCTTTTGTTTGACGAGGATACTCCCTACGACTTGATTCAGGCCCTGCGGCCAGACGTTATCACCAAGGGCGCCGATTACAATCGAAAGGAAGACGTCATTGGCTGGGATATAGTCGAGGCCCGCGGCGGATACGTTCGGTTGTTAGATCTAGTTGAGGGGCACTCCAGTACAGACTTGATACACCGTGCCAAAATGATTGCGTCCGCTCTAGCAACCGGACGGTAACAAGAGACCCTCCAGTTGGAGCCGACATGAAGCGTTTGGTCTAGCTCGCGCTGCGTGCAGTCCGTGTTCAGCAAACCTACCGGCGCAAATGTACTGTAGCAACCGTGACCTCTTAAAAGTGAAGACAGGTCGAACCGTTTTGCCAATTGCTTTGAGCGACTCGGCCCCAAATCATTGTCTCCACAAATGCGTTGGACGCCGAATGTTAGGGTCATTTGTTGCATGAAGAGCTTTGCGCCATCGAATGGTCCGCTCGGTGTGCTGGGCCCTATCGAGCTTGCCGAGTTTCGCGAGTATCTGGATGCAGGCGCCCTAGACGACGCGTCCCCCCGGGGAATGGGAGGAACGCCTGTAACTTTGCTTTGCAAGGAGCTTTTGCAGCGAGGCTGCGACCTCGCAGTGTTTACTGTTGACCCTTCAATCGAGACTGAAAGGGTATTCGAAGGCCGACGTCTTCGAATACACTTCGGCCCTTACTCAGCTAGGAATGCGACGAATTTCTTCAGGAGAGAGCGGGAGTCTCTTTTGCGGGCCATCGGTCGTGAGAGGCCGGCCTTTCTTCATGCGCATTTTACCTATGAATATGCGCTCGCCGCCGTCGAGAGCGGCCTTCCACATGTGGTTACGGCGCACGACGCCGCCGTTAACTGCCTCAGATACGCGTTCATTCCTCTCTTACAGACTAGGCACTCCCTTAGGGAGCACTACCATAGAACGCGAAGCATTATGTTCAGCGTAATGCGCACAGTAATGGCATATAAGGTCGCGCGAAAAGCTCAAAGCGTTGTCGCTGTGTCGCCCTATGTGGCAGACCATCTTCGACGGTACGGCCTCCGTAGAGGCCGGATCGATGTAGTCCCTAACGGGATGCCAAACGAGTACTTTGAACGGCCATGCGACAGGGAGCCTGGTACAGCGTTTACCTTTGCAACGGTTCTTCCTCAATGGAATAGCCTAAAGAATGGCAGCGCCGCAATCGAAGCCTTCGCGAAAGTAAGAAAAGTCCTACCTGATGCGCGAATGTTGATGTTGGGCACAGGTCATTCCGCAGATGGCCCAGCCGCAGCATGGGCGGGGCAAAGGGGTTTGGAGGGCGGGATCGAATTCCTCGGCGCGGTGCCCTATGCCAAGCTAATTGACTTGCTCTCACGGCGGGTCGACGTCCTGGTTCATCCGTCGCTCGAAGAGGCGCATCCGATGCCTCTAATTGAAGCGATGTCGCTCGGGATTCCCGCCATCGGCGGAGATCGCGTGGGTGGCGTGCCCTGGACTCTGGGAAACGGCGAGTGCGGCGTGCTGGTAGATATTCGCTCCCCGGACCAAATCGCTTTCGCTATGCTCAGACTCGCCCAAGATGAGGACACTCGCGCAAGGCTGGGAGCGGCTGGGCGCGAATTCGCCAAGCGCCGTTTCCACATTGATCAGGTGGCCGACCAGTACGAAGCTATCTATGCTGAGGTAGCCGCGCAGGCGTGGTCTCGTTCTCAATTTCGGAATAGAAGGCCCGCATCTACGAGATAACTCCGTGCCAGCCGCGGGCGTGCGAGACTTACCGCACCCGCATCGTACGGGTGATCCCAAATATGAGAGCATTGAGCAGAGTAAACGACAAGATTTACAGCACCGCTGCCACGCTGCGCATCGCGAAGCAGACGTTGGTTCCTAACGATATCTTACTGGCTGGGCCCTATTCCGGCGAACTCGGCTTTGAACTGATGGAATGGTCCGGCTATGTGCGTCACTTAAGCGCAAAATATAGACGCACGATCGTGGTCTCGTATGCAGGACACGGCTGTCTCTACGATCGGTGCGAGTATTACCCGCATGACCAAAGCCTGGAAAACAGCGGGTACGGGTTTGGGTCGTTGGCGCCAAAGCAAATAAATGCAATGATGACATCTTACGTGAAGGCGCTGGGCTTAACCTCGTTTGATTGGCTCCATCCAACGCATCTGAACAGATACGCGAAGTGGATACTCGGCCCCCAATTATTCTGGGAGCCTTTCCAAGCGCACCGCGATCAACATCGGTACGATGTGGCATTTCATTTTCGGAGCCTTCGACGTGCAGATCTGGACGAAAAGAACTACCCGCTTGAATGGGCCCTCGATCTGGTAAATCGATGCAAGGCCCACGCGATACGAGTATGTTGCATCGGCCATCCACAATATGCTCGCAGTCTGGACAATTGTGACGATCTGCGCAGCACTGAATTAAGGCAAACACGCGAGGTGCTTAAGGATATTAGAATTGTCGCTGGGGGATCGAGCGCACCGATGCATTTAGCAAGCCTCTGCGGGTTGCCAATCGTGGTATGGTGGAAGAACTCAGCTTTTGACCCACATCTTCGAGATAAGTATCTCAGGCTTTGGAATCCGCACAGGGCGCCGGTTTTCGTAGTGTCCGATTCTACCTTTCAACCGCCTCCTGAGCAGGTATTTTCACAAATCATGAAAGCTCTCCGCTCATTCCAATTCTCGTCTGGCGTTTCAAAGAATAATGCTGCTTCTAATGAGTAACAATTTTCTTCACCAATTTAACATCCATTGCGCGTGCTGTATATTTATTTGCCCGAATAACATTAATCAAGAAAGATAGGCAGCGGACATCCTGAGTCTGAATAACTAGACGGGATTCTTCGCGGTCAGCGTAGTCAAACATCGATCGCTAGGGCCCTTTGGTGGGGAAAGCCATCACACAATATGCGACAACAACTAAAGAGACACGCTCTTCAAGCTACATATTATTCGGGCGCATATCGTCTCATTTCTCGACGCTATTCTGGAATCGGAACGATCTTCGTGATCCACAAGGTGGTCCGTGAAAAAAGGGACTCGCTCGCCTCGTGGCTCACGATTACTGTCGATTTCCTGGACCGTGTTCTCTCTCACTTGAGACCAAAAGCGGATTTTGTGAGATTGGACGAAGTTCGGGAACGATTAGCGCGAGATGGGACTGTTAAACCAACACGTCCCTTTATCGCACTGACTTTTGATGATGGCTTCCGGGACAACCTTACGCTTGGCCTGCCCATTCTTCAGCGGCACGGCGTTCCTGCGACGGTATACGTGCCGAGCGGCGCTCCCGATCGGAACTTGGACCCCTGGCCGTGGCGCCTGGAGAGAGCCATTCGTGAGATCAGCGAGGTTTCGCTCGATCTCCCAGGGCTGCCCCGACGTCTATCGGTACAGACGTTCGGACAAAAACAGGCAGCATTTGGTCTGCTAACAGAGCATATTCACCGCAATATTCCGGCCAATCGCAATCTACCCGAGTTGCTACTGCCCAAGGCGCGCGTCAGCGATGAGTCGCTTATTGTGGAACAATTCGCGAGCTGGGATGAACTTCGCGAGCTAGCCTCCGATCGGCTTATCACTGTTGGTGGACACACGGTGACTCATGCGTCGTTGCGCGATTTGGACGAAAATCAGGCCATGGCGGAGATCGGCAACGGGAAGCAGCGCCTAGAAGCACAGCTTGATGTTGCTGTCTCTCATTTTGCGTACCCTTATGGCGCAAGCTCAAATTGCGGCCCTAGAGAATTCGCTCTGGTCGCCCGAGCCGGATTTCTAACAGGGGTGACGGCGAAGGATGGGAACATCTTTTATGGACACCGCGGTCATTTGATGTGTCTGCCGCGTCGGGGCCTATGCAGATCCAAAGAAGAGATCGCTGCGCCAATTCTGGACATGTCGGGAGCCCCGACCGCCTTAAGTTCTCGCTGGCGTAATCCATTAGTCACTGTGTAATTGAGTGTCGCAGCAATGCGGAATCAACAGTGCGACTCTGAATCAGAATCTGAAAAACGAATCTCGACTATAATGAGTTGCGTTCGGTGAAGGTCATCTTATTCCAGGGCTTGCCTTTTTCCCTCGGCCATGGCGGATTGCAGACCCTGGGCGCCGCAATGCCGTCGGACCTCTGGTGCTGACCTGGCTGTGCTTAGTCTAGAGGCGGCAGCGGAGCCCTTAGAGTGTGGAGATCATGGCGTAAATGATGGTTCTATGAGTGGAAAGGCTAAACTAATCAGAAGGGGAAAGATATTCACGCTGTGCGAGAACTGTGATTGGTCTTTGCGTTGGTTGTCTTTGTTCCTACCCAAAAACAGTTTTGCTCACATCATTTTGCACTACAGAGCGGAAGGTTCTATCGAGGCGAGAATACGACTGTGATGCGTAGACAACAAAAGATCAGCGGCAACGGTATAGCAGCCAACCTCGCTGATCGTAGCCGGACAGCGTTGAAATGGAGTTATGTTGGTGTTGGCATTAAGATAGTGATACAGTTTGTCGTCGGCGTCGTGCTCGCACGGTTGCTCGGTCCAGAACCGTTCGGCGTCTACGCGGCCGTATTGCTCGTCACTGGCATCGGTGCTCTAATCGTCGAGCGCGGTTTTGGAGCGGCCCTGATTCAGATCAGCGATCTGAGCGATCAAATCGTTCGGTACAGCTTCACTTGGTTACTGCTGACTGGTGCCGCGACGGCGGTGGTGCTATGCGTATCAGCGCACCCGTTGGCTGCACTTTTTCGGTATCCATCGTTCACGACAGCCATATACGGCAGCGCCCTATACTTGTTCGTGTACCCGTTAAGTGTGGTGGCGGGGGCATTGCTTCGGCGCGACCTGGACATGAAATCGTTTCAAATAGCTCAGATCGTGGCCTACCTAGTTGGCTACGTAGTAGTCGGAATCGGGGGTGCGTTCATTGGTTTGGGCGTGTGGAGCCTTATCGGCGCATTGGTCACCCAATTGGTCGTGTATGTTTTTATCACTTACGGACAGGTGCGACACGCGATTCGGCCGCTCTTCAAATTACAAGGCCAACAGCTCACGACGTTCGGAAACCTCGCTGTAGCATCCAATTTGCTGAACTGGGGGATTGAAAACCTGGACAATCTGATTGTCGGTCGCGTGTACGGCATGCACGCACTGGGGCTGTATGCAGTTTCTTACAATCTCGTGCGCACACCTACCGACCACGTGATCACCACGCTGCAAGGTGTGCTGTTCGCAGCAGGCGCGAGGGCACAGGAGAATTTACCCGGTCTTCGAAGGGCATATCTCACGGCGGTTAACGCAGTGTCACTTGTGTTGGGTCCGGTCTTTCTGGGCACGGCGTCAGTTGCTCCCACGATAGTTGAAGGAATATACGGCAGGAAGTGGGTTGGAGCTGAAACGTTGCTTTTACCGTTGGCGCTGGCGATGCCTGTGCATGCGTTGATGACGGGGTCGGCGCTGTTGTGGGCAAGGGGCCAAGGCGTCGCGGAGTGCAAGGTGGAAGCAGGTACATTAGCAGTATTTTTGGTTAGTATGTTCGTCGCGTCACGTATGCCTCTGCAAGCAATCGCCTGGGCCGTTCTCGCTGTGTATACACTCAGAGCGCTTTGGCTGATCTCGACAATACTCAGCTCTCTACAGATATCGTGGAGAGTCTTTCTGGCTGCCACGCGTGGGGGTCTATTCCTCGGCGTGATTACATCGAGTACGTTCTACATTGTGGATATGGGCCTTGCAGCTGCGAGGATGAACGCGCCGTGTCGGCTCTTCTCGCTTGCTGTCCTCGGCTTGATAATCCTGGTGACGGTGCCCATCTGCATTCGGGGTCTGATCTCCCCTACCGGATTGCGCACACTCTTAGGAGACGCAGGTCCCAAGTCACCCGGCGTGTTGAGAACCGTCATGCAACTCTACATAGGAGCGTGAATCCTTGAACGCCAGCACTGATGCAGACAGCACCATTCAACAGCGTCGCGCTGTGGTTTCACCTTTGAACGGAAACGACGAGGTGGAGTTGCTAGAGGAGATAGACGTCTCGGATCTCAAGGCGGTGTGGTTCGACTCATTCGCCGTTGACGTTTCCGACGAATTCTCAGGCATCGATACCGTAGGGTTCTATCGATGTTTAAATTCCGGTTTACGGTTCTTTCATCCGGCTATCGTCGGATCAGAATCATTCTATGAAACATTACAGCACCAACCCTGGTATTACCTGGGAGAAAAGGCCGAGTATCAGTTCGCGCGTGGTTTCATATCGCAGCGGGATAAGGTTCTCGAAATCGGATGCGGTCGCGGAGAGTTTGCCAAAAAGATCGCTGCAAAAAGCTACTTGGGATTGGAGTTGAGCAGCAATGCTCAGAAAATGGCGGCGGCGGACGGCATTAGCGTGATTATTCAGCCAGTCGAGACACATTGCCTTCAATGTGAACAGCGCTATGATGTGGTTTGCGCTTTCCAAGTCCTCGAGCACGTTGCTAATCCGACCGCCTTTATCGAAGCATGCATATCCTGTCTGAGGTCAGGGGGACTGTTGATCCTCTCTGTTCCCAACCTTGATTCCTACTGGACGCATTCCACAAACGCCGTGTTGGGTATGCCGCCTCACCATGTCACCTGGTGGATAGAGTCCGCATTGAAGCATGTCGCTTCGCGTTTTGGCATGGACATAGTTGCCACGGAACGCGAGCGCCTTGCCGACATCCATGTTGGTGGTTATGCAACAGTGTTAGTGCGGGAAGCGCTTCAGCGTCGTTTGCGATTGAAGAAAGAACGAAAGCTCATCAACAACTCGCTGTATTTCAAGCTACTGAACAAGCTAGCAGTCAACCTTTCAGGATCGTTGGCGGAGTTCCTACTGCAAGACGTGCATCTACGGCCTGTCGGTCACTCGATTACTGTGGTATTGCGCAAACCCGTCGCCTGACAACAGCCGCTGAGGTCCCGGATCCGAGGAAACTCTGATCCGGTGGTGCGCACGGCGGGCGGTGACATTGTGTCTGCATCGTCACAAGAGACGTGTTACTTGCCCCACCGCTCTTATACCACTCCGTCGGACACAACCCAGTCTCGTGAGCTTCGACACGGCTTGCTCGCCGGGTGCACCGGCCCACGATCGCAAGAAAAGCATTTTCTCAAACTGGGATACAAGACATGCGACACGAATCGGTGAAACCGTTCATTACGTCGCCCGGCGGATATCTCCTCGGCGATACCGGTGCCGGACAGAAGACAGAAGTCCTTGCCTCTGTGATCGAGCGCTTGACAGGTGGGCTCAGACCCCACCGTATTCTTGTTGTTGGTTGCGGCAACGGAGATGATGCAGCGGCCCTAGCTAGGTATTTCGGGTGCCGGGTGACCGCGATCGATCTCGATGACTACTTTGCGCGCCGGAATGAGGATTTAGTTGATTTCCGCCGGATGGACGCCCGCAATATGAGATTCCCAGCGGCGTCGTTCGATTTCGTCTACTCGTTTCATGCGCTCGAACACATTCCACGACCCGAGCTCGCGCTCGCAGAGATCTGGCGGGTTCTTTGCGCCGGCGGCTTTTATTGCATCGGCACCCCAAACCGATCACGCGCGGCCGGTTATATCGGTGTAGCGAGCTGCTCGCTTCGGAGCAAAATTCAGTCCAATCTGTCCGATTGGCGGCAGCGTTTGCTAGGGCGCTTCAGAAACGAATGCGGCGCCCATGCCGGCTTTGCCGCGAGGGAGCTGACTGCTCTCTGCTCGACGATCGGCCACGGCACCAATATTTCGGATGAATACTATCAAAAATTGTATGCGCATCGCGGCCGATGGATTTCCGCAATCATTCGGCTCAGACTTCAGGCCGTGGCGTGGCCCTCGGTCTATGTTTGCGGCTCGAAGGCCGCCTAAGGAGCATTTTCCGAGCCATAATAGATTCATCTCTTGAGTGTAAAAAATAGGCGCGACATTCACTCGGGTGAATCCAGCAGATCTGATCGATGGCGTGTCGAAGCGCGGTACGTTGCGCTCCTCTTCAGACTTCGGCTGTTCGCGATCGGCGAGCTGCACGATCATAGCTCAAACGGAAAATCTCCGGCGACTTTCGCAGCCGAGGAAGCGGCGCTGATTTCGCCGTCGCTAGATCCTTCATCTCAACCGCGGAGAGGCAAGGCTAGACCATCATCCAGGAACTAGAGCCGGACCCCTATTCCGGCGAGACTCGGCAGGGGGGAACCAATGAAACGGACCGGCCATATGCTTCGGTTAAGCTCAGAATATAAATGCGAAACCGGCTGGCTTCGAATCGAGAAAAGGAATGGATGAGAATGGCTAACGTGGACGTACTGATGACTGTGTACAATGGTATGCCGTATCTGGCGCGCTCGGTTGAGTCCGTTTTGGGGCAAACACTCCGCGACTTCCGGTTCGTGATTGTGAACGACGGCTCGAACGACGGGACGGTTGACTATTTGGCTGGCATCACAGATCCGCGGGTGCTGGTTTTTCATCAGGCAAACCTGGGCACGGGTGCCGCGGCGAACCACGGGCTCAAGCATTGCAAAGCTGATTTTGTCGCACGCATGGACGCTGATGATGTTGCGTTACCCGAGCGGCTCGAGGCACAGCGGGATTTCTTGATCGCTCATCCCGAGGTCGGCCTGGCGGGCACGCAGGTCGCGCCGCTCGGCGACCGAGGCGCCGGCGGCAGTCTACGGCTGCCGCTTGGTCACGAAGCGATCTACCGGGCAATGCGTGCCGGTCGGCACGCACTCTCCCATCCGTCGATCATGTTTCGAATGACCCTCGCACAACAGATTGGCGGTTACTGGTCGCTGCAATTGGTCGACGACTGGGACTTCATGCTCCGCATGGGTGAGATCTCGCGGCTTGCGAACCTCGACCGTGTCTTGCACTTATACCGCGTTCACGAGGCCAGTCTTACCGGCAGCGGAATGCGACGGATGAGGTTCAGCGTCGACTTCGCCTGTGAACTGGCCCGGAGGCGCGCGGCTCGGCTGCCAGTCATCACGCCCGAAGAGTTTCAAGCTAGACGCGACGCCCACGGCTGGCGCCAGCGGGTGCGCGATGCGATCGACATACACTCGCGCAGCCAATACCGCGCTGCCGTGGCCGAGCTTTATGGCGCACATCGCTGGCGAGGTGCGGCCCGAATGACTTGGGCGGCAATATGCGCTCCACGACTAACTATCGAACGATTGGAGCGCATAATTGGCAGGCAGTAAGGAGAGAGGCGGATCCATTCCGTTTGATTCATTATCGCGACTGACATCCCAGTGGCGGAATGGAAAATCCAAACGCAACATTTTGTCGGATCCCGTGAGAGTCGTGACAACTCGGACGACATTAATGAGTCCCGAGCGGATGTAGGATGAGGCCCTTGGCATTGAAAGAGGCTCCGTAGATGAGGCCAACGCACTATTCCGAAGACCCGACGGCAATTGCCGACCGACCCTCGCTGCGGCGGAAGCAACCAACTATCTGGGCGTGCGTAGCGGTCTTCAATAGGATCCAATACACACAGAGATGCTTAGAGCTTCTCTTCGCGCAGAACTACCCCAAGCTGGAGACGGTAGTGGTAGACGACGGCTCAATTGACGGCACCTATGAAATGGTACACGCCGAGCACCCTGAGGTTGTGCTCCTTCGGGGTGACGGCTCGCTCTACTGGACTGGCGCCATGCGCCTCGGTATCGAGTACATCCTCGCGCATTGTGCGGCAGACGACTACGTCCTCCTGCTCAACGATGACCTCGTCTTCGCGCCAGACCTGGTCGAGAAGCTACTCGAGACTGAGAGACGCCATCCCAGGTCCTTAGTCCAAGCGGTGGAGTCGTGCCTGGACGATCCTGACCTGATCTGGCAAGGGGGGACTGAGATCAACTGGTGGACCGCCAAGCACCGCCTTCTGAACTATCACCGGCGCATCTCTGAGTTCCCTCCGGGATACTGCCAACGTTCCGCTTATCTCACCGGCCGGGGAGTACTGGTCGCAGTCGAGGTATTTAGAAGCGTGGGCAACTTTGACCCACGGTACCAGCAGAACGGTGACCCAGAGTTCACGCGCCGTGCGGCTAAGGCGGGCTACGAGTTGCTGGTCGCGTACGAGGTTTCGGTCTTGAGCTACAAGAAAGGGGACAACATAAACGAAGCTGGGTTCTATCGCCTCTCGGATCTCAAGCAGTACTACTTCAGCGTTCTGTCTGTGGCTCGCCTGTCGACCCGCTGGCGAGACGCTATGTCGCTGACGCACTCTCGCGTGCAGGGGTTGGTGTTCGCGGTTTGCTCATTCGTTCGCATCACCGGTCACTTCTTCAAACGTCTGCGAATACGTCAACACGACTAGCCGTGAACGCAGTCTACCTGGTATGGAAAGCGTATCTGCGTCGCACCGAGGTTCGCGCCCGAGTTGGGCGCCACTATGCTGTACTTGTCAGACCCGGATTGTCCAAGCGAACAATTCCTGCGCGCAGAACGAACATATTGCGCCTGCACACTTCCAGAGGACACTAATAAAGGAAATGAGTCGAGAGATCGCAACCGTATGAGCCGTGCACGCAAACCGATCCGAATTGTGCCAAAAGGCTGGGGGCGCGAAGTCTGGATCGCCAATAACGACCTTTATTGTGGAAAGATCCTTGAAATCAGTAAGGGGAAGCGCTGCTCGCTGCATTTTCACAAGCTCAAGACCGAGTCGTTTTACCTGCGGGTCGGCCGATTAAAGGTCAAAGTCAAAGAGTCGCCGGAATCAGAGACGATCGAAGAGTTCGAACTCAATGCCGGCGAATGCATGGACATCCCGCGCGGGCTAGTGCATCAAATGGAAGCGCTGGAGGATGCCGAGCTGCTCGAATTCTCCACGCAGCACTTCGACAGCGACTCTCATCGTATCGTGCGCGGCGACTGAAGCTGTTCGGGGTGAAAGCCCTACATAAATCTATGGCCAAGATTGTGGGAGCGAGAATCGCTGCACTGGAAGATTTTCCGCCTGTGCCTCAAACAACCAAGCAGACATCAGGCTTCGGGTCATTAATGGACCTGGTCCATCTAAAACGTATGATGGTCAACTAGCGAATCGTCCGTTGTCATTTTGGGGCTAACAGTGTTTCCGCACGCGGCCATAGGATGGCTGCCTAGAAGCAACCGTGTTGAGCATCCGCGCCAGGAGGAAAAAGGGGAAGTCGAGGAAGTGAGCGTAATCGCGTCGGTGCCGCAAACAGAGGGCCACGTCGATTTCAATGACACCCCGTTACTTTAGCGAGTCATCGGAACATCGCTGGTAGGCCGAAATGCCAATAACACCGTATACGAGCACCGAAAAGGTCGTCGACTTTGGCTGAACGGAAGTGAGAACACGACTGGCTCGGCTCAGACGTTCACGCTCTTCAGTGCAAATTTTACGGCCCGCTTTTTCAGTGACTCCCGTCTTTGGGTCGTGCGCTGTGAGTGATGATGAACCCGATCATACAGATGCTACCATCTTTATGCGCTCGACGAGAGCAGCCGGTGCGAAGGGCTATGCCAATAGCTTGGCTGTCGGAAGATGACGCCGAGCCAACCATAAAGATCTTCGTTCGACTATCTTCGCGGACTTAAGTAAGCTCAATGCCGTAAACAATTGACAGCCTACGCCTGACATGTACGAAGGACGCACGGCACAGCTAATATGTACGATCACTGTTCTCGTATTCGCTATGTTTTGCGCTACTTTGCGGAGCTTGAACTTGCCGGGAACTATCCGCTCAGAAGCCGACGCCTATGCTCACATACAGGCCGACCCGCCACTCACCGGTCCTCACCTCCGCCAAGCTATCCACCAGCGATTCAACGATACAGTTGAGACTGATCACAATGCAGGTGCCAGAACTCCCGGAGCCGATCTGGGCAATATGGCCTCACGCTCTGGTACGGCGGCTAATCTTCTGAACTTTGCGAACGCAACGTTGTTCTGGGGAACGGGCAGTCCCGGCGAAACCTCCTCATCTTTGCGTCTCTCCCCCTCGGCGTTTCCTACTTCTGGTCTGGCGTCGCTCAAAGTCTCTTTCTCTGCAATGACACTGGGCGGTCCATCTACTTATACGTATTCGTGGCACTTCGGGGACAGCACTACCGGATCGGGAACGATCGTCTCCCAGACCTATTCCGTTGCCGGGTCCTATCCTGCATTCCTCACCGTAGCCGATAGCCAATCTCATACCGCGACGGCACTAAAGACGATTATAATAACCGGACCGACGTACTATGTTGACAACGCAAACGGCACTGACAACTGGTCTGGCACATTAGCAGCACCGAATGAGAGCCGTACCGATGGTCCGTTTCGAACACTCTCCAAGGCCAAGTCGATGATGGAAGGAGGGGCAATAAAGACTACCACTATTCGCGAGGGCACCTATTCAATTGCCTCCAACTTTACACTTTCATCATTGGACGTAAATGAGACATGGTTACCATATTTTGGAGAGAACGTTATACTAGACGGGGGTGGGAATGGCTATATGCAGGCAATCGGAGCCAACGGTTTGACGATCGAAGGACTAACGCTTCAGCATTTGACGCGCGGTCCCCAAGGGGCAGGACTGGCATTAAGCGGGTCAAACTACACGGTCCGGTGGAATACGTTTCTTAATTGTTTTATGGAATGCATTTCCGGCGGTGACGTTCAGCACGCTTTGATTGACAGTAACACTCTAAACGGTCAG
>Ga0185299_10001022_pt1 | contig 62716 bp, 53 predicted proteins | sample PaiPotPPA55metaG_FD_128002 | JGI IMG/M metagenome (GOLD analysis project Ga0185299, IMG submission 128002) | Iron sulfur acid spring bacterial and archeal communities from Banff, Canada, to study Microbial Dark Matter (Phase II) - Paint Pots PPA... ... | reverse complement strand
AGATATCGCCCGCCAGAATCTCCTGAATGTCTTCGCGCTTGTTGGCGTGCATCTTCAGCAGCCGTCCGATGCGCTCGTGCCGCTGAGTGCGCGAATTTAAGACCGAGTCGCTCGACTTCAACTGCCCTGAGTACACGCGGATAAACGTCAACTGCCCGACATACGGGTCGGCCATGATCTTGAATGCCAGCGCCGAAAACGGCTCGTTGTCCGACGCCTTGCGCGTGATGTGCTCACCATTTTCAGGGTTGATGCCCTTGGTCTCGGGCGTATCGAGGGGCGAAGGCAAATAGTCAACCACCGCGTCCAGCAACGGCTGAATGCCTTTGTTCTTGAATGCCGTGCCCACCACAACCGGGAAAACCTTCAAAGCAATCGTTGACTTGCGTAGCGAAGCTTTCAACTCGACCTCAGAAATTTCTTCGCCTTCAAGAAATTTGTGCAGCATGTCGTCGTCATTTTCGGCGACCGTCTCAACCAGCTGTGCACGGAAGGCTTCAGCTTTCTTCTTCAGTTCGGCAGGAATTTCTTCGGTTTCGTACTCGGCTCCCAGATCCTCGTTGGTCCAAATAATCGCCTTCATCGAGAGCAGATCGACGACGCCCCTAAACTTGTCTTCTTGTCCGATGGGAATCTGAATCGCGATGGGCTTGGCATTGAGGCGCTTGCGGATGGTATCGATGGCATGCTCAAAATCAGCACCCATCTTGTCAATCTTGTTGATAAAGCAAATTCGCGGAACACCGTATTTATCCGCCTGCCGCCAGACCTTTTCCGACTGCGGTTGCACTCCGTGTACTGCGTCAAACACGGCGACGGCGCCATCCAGCACGCGCAACGAACGCTCAACTTCCGCGGTGAAATCCACGTGTCCGGGAGTATCTATGATGTTGATGCGAATGTCGCGCCAACTGCACGTGGTCGCAGCAGAAGTAATCGTAATGCCGCGCTCCTGCTCCTGCTCCATCCAGTCCATGGTGGCAGTGCCTTCGTGCACTTCGCCCAGGCGGTGCGTCTTCCCCGTATAGAAAAGGATGCGCTCAGTCGTAGTCGTCTTCCCAGCATCAATGTGCGCCATGATGCCGATATTCCTGCACCGTTCTAATGGAACTGTTCTGGACACAGCTTTCTTTCTTTCTTCCTTGCGGACTTCCTGCTCGCCGGCAATGTTCGCTGGACTGCTCAAAATTCACCTTCATTATGCCTATGGAGCGCCGGGCGTCCACGCCCGTCCCTCCAAAGCTCAATTACCACCGATAATGCGCAAAAGCCTTATTCGCTTCCGCCATCCGGTGTACATCTTCTTTCTTCTTGATGGCCGCGCCTTTACCGTTCGCAGCGTCGAGCAACTCATTGCTCAACTTGTCAATCATTCCCTTTTCCGCGCGCCCACGGGAGTAAGTCACCAGCCAACGAATCGCCAGCGACGTGCGCCGGTCGGCATTCACTTCCACCGGCACCTGATAGTTGGCGCCGCCCACCCGCCGCGACTTCACTTCCAGCAGCGGCTTGGCATTCTCGACCGCCTTCTTGAACAGCTTCAAGGCCTCGTCGCCACCCTTGGTCTGCAAGCGGTTCAAGGCTTCATAGAAGATTCCCTCAGCGGTGCTCTTCTTCCCCTGCCACATCATTGAATTAACAAACTTCGTCACCAGATCGGACCCATAGACCGGATCCGGCTCGACCGTTCTCTTAGCGATATGTCCTTTGCGAGGCATTCAGCTTGTAGCTCCTAAGCTCTCAGCTTCCAGCTTGTCATTCCGAACCGCCGAGCAACGCGAGGCGCGTGAGGAACCTGCTTTTGCTCTTGGCCAACGACCAACGACTACTTCGGTCTCTTCGCTCCGTACTTCGATCTTCCCTGCTTGCGATTCGCCACTCCCACCGCATCCAGCGTCCCGCGAATCACGTGATAACGCACTCCTGGCAGATCTTTCACACGTCCGCCGCGGATCAACACAATCGAGTGCTCCTGCAGGTTGTGGCCGACGCCGGGAATGTAAGTCGTGACTTCGATTCCATTGGTTAGGCGCACGCGGGCAACTTTGCGCAGCGCGGAGTTCGGCTTTTTCGGTGTCTGCGTATACACGCGGGTGCAAACACCACGCTTCTGCGGGCACGATTGCAAGGCGGGACTCGCCGTCTTATAGCGCGGCCGCTTCCTTCCGTCGCGAACCAATTGATTAAACGTAGGCACTCTTGCTCCTTGACGCTGTTGTCCACAACGTCTTTAACTTCGGCGCATACACAGCCAGCCACGTCCTCCGAAATCCGTCCCCATCCGGCTGCAAACAAGCACACGGATTTCAGGAACTCAATCTCGTTTTTCGGTCCAGGCTGGATAGCGTTGGCTACCCATAATTCCGGCCACACCTCGCCGGAAATTTTCTTTTCCCTTTGACAGGTCTGACGACGGTGGCTCCAAGCCCCGAACTCGGGAGGCGCTCCGTTTCGCCAGCTTCGCTCCGCATAGTCTCCCTGCGGGAGCGGTTCGCGGAACGTTTCAGCGAGGGCACCTTCGAATCTCTCGAAGACGTATTACTTTAAACCTTAACTCTGCTTATCCGGCATCCGCCTCGCGCAAGGCGAATAGGGACACAGGTACAGGCAAGCTAGGATGTACTCGCGGAACCTTATAAATATATCAACCGCTAATCCCTAACGTCAACCGCATTCTTGACGCATCTTACGTTGCAACCCCTGGTTTGGGACTCCAACTCAGTTAGCGCACGGGTTGCTGAAAAAACACCCAGCCTCTACACTGAGAGTTTTCCAGACAGGCGCGTCTTATCTTCCAGTGGAAAAGGATTCATGAGCAGGTTCGCTTCCGGCATATCTCTGGCTTGCATCCTCGGGACTATCGTTTTTCTTTCCGCATGCAGCAGCAGCAATACCACGACGGTAATCGTGGAACCGACTCCTGCCACCATAGATCTGTGCCTCGCTCCGGCATCCACCTGTGCCGGAGGCCTCAATGTATCCCTCGAAGTCGGAAAGACCCAGGGACTCACCGCCACCGGCAAGAATCGTTTGGGCCAGGCCCTGACTGAAACCTTCTCCTTTCAGTCCAGCAATCCTGCTGTACTCACGATTGCCAGCAACGGAGGCACATGCGCCGGTACCTGGAACTCCCTCACGGTTCCGCAAGTCTGCACCCCGGGACCTACCGGAGTAGCTCAAGTTACTGCGACCGCGAAAGGGGTGAGCAGCCCTCCGGTAACCATTTACGTGCATCAACACATCACCGGAGTCACGATCAGCAAAGTGCCCAACCAGCCCGCTACTCTTTCCTCGACCTGTTTCTCAAAAGGCGCCCCTCCCGGCCCCGAAAGCGCCCTCTACCAGGCGTTCGCCCTCAATGGCACAACTGACATCACCAACTCCGTGGGTCCCTTTGCCTGGCAGACTGTCCTCCTTGCCGGACAGACAACCAGCGCCGTAACCCTCAGCTCTCCCCCCGTGGGATCCCCCTTGGACCAGGAAATTGCCACTGCCAACACACCGGGGCTGAGCCTCTTGTTCACCAGCGTAGGGGGGATCCACAGCCAACCGGTGCAATTTGAAACCTGCCCCGTCCAGTCCATTTCCATTAGCGCCCTAAACAACCCGACGACTTCCTTCCTGGTCAACACCGGCACTTCGACGACTCTCAACGCCACCGTGACCGACATTCTGGGCATGAACCTGGTGGGTGTTCCTTTGACCTGGACCTCCACTGATCCCATCTCGGCATCCGCGACCGGGTCAGCAGCCACCACCATCTACGGCAGCGTGGGCACTGTTTCAGCATCTGCAATTGGCGGAGCCGCGGTGATCGCCTCCTGCACTCCTCCCAGCTGCAACGGAGGCATCAGTCCATCCCTTCCTATCTATCCCAAGACCGCTATTACCTTCACCGTGACCAGCACTTCCAAACCGGCCAGCCCGACTGTGTACGTCAGCTCAACCGGGTGCAGCGCCACCGCCGCGTCCTGCGGCACAACCGTGGTCCCTTTAACTAAGTCTTCGACCTCCTCGGCGTTCACTGCGGGATCTCCGGTTTCATTGCCGTTTACACCGAATTCCATGGTGTTCGACGATACAGGAACCAATTCCTACCTGGGGGTTGATTCCTCAGCCTTTGGCACGCGAAGCGTGATGGCTTTTGCCGGCACCTCTGCCTCTACGGTCACCAACGTTGCTGGCAAGGTCCTGGCGATTTCTCCCGACACCTCCACTGCTGTCATCTCCGACACCATCGATGTACCCAACCAGGTCTTCATCTGCACCAACTGCAGCAGCACAACTAGCCACACAGTGGCTTCATTCCTGATCAACAATGCCACTGCGGCATCCTTTTCGCCCGACAGCCTGAAGGCTTACATCGTTGCCGGCAGCAATCTGTACGTGTACTCCCAAACCGACCCGCTACAGAAAATCTCTCTACCTGCTCCCGCAACCGACGCGGCGTTTATTGGAGAAGGATCCTTCGGCTACCTCGCGGGAGGAGACCCCGCTGGCGCATCGTTCTTTCCAACCTGTTACGATCCCGCTTTGTCACTGCCGCTCGGCAGCCTGAGCCTGGTGAGCCAAATGATTCGCGCCCTTCCCGACGGACAGTCAGCCTTGGCGTTGGCTCCGCCCAATATTCAAACCGTTACCGCCACCATATCCGGGGCGCCGGTGCTGAACGTCCCCGGATGCCCCGCTCCCAGAGGGTTTCTCACCATCAGCAATGCCGTCGGCCCCACTATCAACCTCGGAATCGGCAACTTCACGCCCACCCAGTTCATCATTTCCCCGGACGGTTCGACCGCCTACATTCTGGCCCAAGTGCTGCCCTCGCAACGGACCGTAATCAACATCACCGCTGCCTCGCAGAGCACTTCCAACACAACCTATTCCTACACTCTGACCTCGGGATCGCCTCTCCAGGTGGGTATGAGCATCGACATCACCGGCATGCAGAATGTAAGCGATAACGGGACTTTTGTGATTACGGCTGTGAATCCCGCAAGCGGCTCAAACCCAGCCACGTTCACTGTCGTGAATGCTTCGGGAATCAATGCCATCGGCGAGAATGGAACCGGAACCGTGACCCCGCGGTTTCCTTTCGTAACTGTCTACAATCTCAACTCTCAGACCTCGTCCAATATCTCCTTGAATGGAAACGCCACGCCCTTGTCCGCGTCGCTCAGCCCCGCCGGTGACTTGCTTTTTGTAGGCGCTGACGATGCCGCAGTCCACGTGATCGACACCGCTTCCTTCGCTGACATCCAGCAAATCACTTTCCCTTTCCCGCAGAACGCCCTCTGCTTCGGCCCCGGCACCCCCTCCACCGCGCCCCCAGTCACTTGCCTGCCCGATCTGGTGACAGTGAAGCCGTAGAAGATCTGGCTAACTAGGCTCTATGGAGCCGCGAAGCGGCGGAAGAATACAGCCCCGGGCGCAAGCTCTGGGTGCAACCGGGATTTGACGCCAGCCCTGAAAGGGCGAAAGAAAAGACTACGTGGATCCGTTCTGGGCACGTCACCGCGTCGCAACCTCGACGCAAAGACGCTGGATTCTCCGACGCCCCAGCGGCGAAGCCGCGGCATGTTAAAGCCCAGCACGGTGGTGCCGGGACGACACTCGCCCTTAGGCTCCAGGCTCCAAACTCTTTACCGCCGCCTCATTCCTCGCGCCCAAACCCTTCTCCAATTCCTTGCCAATACTATCCAGCACTCCGTTAATAAAATGCACCGACTCCGGACTGGAAAACTTATGCGCAATCTCAATAGCTTCATTAATAATGACGGCCCGCGGCGTCGCCGGATACGCCATCAACTCCGCCACCGCCGCCCGAAGAATATTCCGGTCCACCGCCGCCATCCGGTCCATGCGCCAGTGCTCGGCATGCTCTTCAATCATCTTGTCGATTTCGGCAGCCCGGTCGCCAGCCACGCGAAAGATATCTTCGGCAAACCCTTTAACTTCGCCCGCCACATCTCCGCGCCCTTGCCAAAACGTCGAACGCACCTCCGCCAAAGGCTGCTTCCCCAGATCAGCCTGAAACAGCATCTGCAAAGCCAGTTCGCGCGATTTGCGGCGTGTACCCATTAGCCGTCAGCCATCAGCCCTCAGCCGTCAGTTTACAGGAAGTAGCGCGAGCAACCGTGGGCGAGATTAAGATTTGCGTTTTGTGGAAGAAGACAAAGGGCGGACTCTTGATTTACTTTTCGTTTTGGCTTGGTCAACGACCGTCTTTAGCCTGCCCTGAGCCGAGCGAAGGGACGGACGACCAACAGAGGTTTTGCTTTCCCTGACGGCTGACGGCTGATGGCTGATGGCTCTTTTCAGATTCGCCATCTCCACCGCCGCCAGCGCCGCCTCAAATCCCTTGTTCCCCATCTTCAGCCCGGCGCGATCAATCGCCTGTTCCAACGTCTCGCAGGTAAGAACCCCAAACGCATGCGGCACACCAGTCTCCTGCGCCGACTGCCCAATCCCCCGCGTGACTTCGTTCACGATCACGTCGTAGTGCGCCGTGTCTCCCCGCAGCAGGCAACCCAGGCAGATGACGGCATCGTATTTCCCGGTTTCTGCAAGTGTCCGTGCAGCAGAGGGAATTTCGAATGCGCCGGGCACGCGGACAACCTGGATTGAATTCTTGCGATCGGCGCCGCAATTCATCAGCGCATCAACCGCCCCCGAGAGCAATCGCTCAACGATGAAGGAATTAAAGCGTGACACTACCAGCGCAAATTTCTTGCGTTTCCCGTTCAAATTGCCCTGCGTGCCGCGGGGCCCGAATCCGTAGACACCCGTGCGAATGCCGGTCACGCTGACTTTTGTCCCGCCCGGCAAGAGCACGCCAAAAGACCGGGAACTATTGGTCGGCTCCACCCCAGAATGATCCCCAATTATTCGCAGCCCCATTTTCTTAACGATCTCAATTGCGGTATCGGGGTCCGAGATTGTCAACTCCAAATCAACCTGTTCATGGGGCGTTTTTCGCACGACAACATCCAGAGCTGCAACGGAAGGGAGAAAAGATTGCAGCTTGTAAGTGCCGTAGTCCTCCAAGTCACGGCCATGGAGTCCCAGCGCGGGGAGCAACTTCGTCAGAAGATTGAAGTCCTCTTCGCTTCTCACCTGCATACCGAGATGTACCCATTGGATCATTTGCTTTTTATACTGCCAGGCTGTGGGACAGTGCAGGCTACCCCAAGGGAGACGAAACAGTCCCGGAGGGACGGCCGCCACGCCAGTCGTCCCTCTAAAACTTTAGCTCCTCGCCCTCATGCCCAGCGCTGGAAGCGCTGGGCTATTATCAGCGGCCCCTAACGGGGCTAGACGAATATCCGTAGCGACGATTTACTTCCCCTTAAACTGCGCCGCCCGCTTCTCCAAGAACGCCGCCGTCCCTTCCTTCTTATCTTCCGTCGCGCACGCCGCTCCGAACAACACCGCCTCCAGATATAGCCCCTCCGCCAGCGTCATCTCCAAACCTTTGTTCACCGCTTCCATCGTGTATTGCACCGCTAACGGCGCATTAGCAATAATCTTCGCCGCAATCGCTTCCGCACGCGGAATCAACTCCGCCGGCGCAGTCACTTCATTCACCAACCCAATCCGATGCGCTTCCTGCGCTGAAATCATTTCACCGGTCAGCACAAGCTGCATCGCAACTCCCTTCCCCACCAGCCGTGGTAGACGCTGCGTCCCGCCGTAGCCTGGGATAATCCCCAGCTTCACCTCGGGCTGTCCGAGCTTGGCGGATTCGCTGGCCAGGCGCATGGTGCAGGCCATGGCAATCTCGCATCCGCCGCCGAGCGCGAATCCGTTGATGCAGGCGATCACCGGCTTGCCCAGGTTCTCGATCAGGTTGAGTACGCTCTGCCCGCGGTGCGTGTACTCCTTGCCCGACACCGCGTCGTGCTGCGCCAGCTCGCCAATGTCCGCGCCGGCAATAAACGCCTTCTCCCCCGCCCCGGTCAGGATGACCACCCGCACCCCGGCATCATTCTTAATGTCATGAAACGCCGCCCGCAGCTCTTCCATGGTGGCCATGTTGAGCACATTGAGCACCTTCGGCCGGTTCACGGTGACGAAGCCGATCGAGTTCTTCTTTTCGAAGAGGATGTTGGAGAAGGTCATGGTTGATCCTAATCGGCTTTCGTGACCGTTGAACCGGAAGTTTCGTCCTGGAACAGAGTTGTCAAGTGCGATTGATCCTGTCGAGCAAGCGACCACGGTGGCCACGCCTGTTTGCGCGACGAAAAGGCCAGAAGTCCCACCACCCCAATCCACAGGGCGAGAACATGGTAATCCGAAGCAAGTCTTACGGGAGGGATAAACTGCCCTACGAAGATCAGAATCTGCATAAGGCTGGCGGCAATTGCGAAGCCTTTCGCAGCGGATCTTCTTTTCCAGATTGTCCACCAGGCAACCCCAGAGACGTAGACTACAACCAGGGAGAACGCGGGCGGTATAAGCAATCCCACTCCAGAGTTTCGATGGATTGTATTTTGAATGCTCCTGAGAGAAACCTCTATGTGTTGAGCGGATTCAGCCGCGAAAATCCACCCCATAAATCTTCGCATGACTTGCATGCTGTGATGATCACCGTTCCGAAACTCAGCGACTCCAAATGCGAGGGCGATCAAGCCCAGGCAGAGTATCGTGATCCCTAAGTTGCCGCGCCAGCGGGCATAGTCGGCCACCGCTCGGAGATATTCGCCTTTGTGCAGATACGCTGAGCTCCGGGCGCGGAAAACATCAGTCAAGCTTGGGTTGATCCGCAGGGCCTGGTCATAGTCTTGAACGGCGCGGTCGTAGTCGCCTTGGTAAAAGTAAGACAAGCCACGGCCGAAGAACGAATCAGCGTCGCTGGGCGTAAGTTGCAAGGCCTCATCGTAGTCTGAAATTGAACGGCCGTAGTCCCCCTTTAATCGATATGTGAGCGCGCGATTGTAGGCTGCGGTAGCAGAACGCGAGTTCAATCGGAGCGCTTGGTCGTAGTCTTGGATGGCGCGCTCGAAGTCACGCTTATGCATGTATGCCAAGCCACGGCTATCGAATGCTTTTGAGAGGTCAGCATCAGTCTCTTGGCCAGACTGGATGATCGTCGAGCATGCTGCAATGCTTTGTCCGGGATCGCTGCTCTCACACTGGTTCCAATTCTCGTGTCGCGATTGCCCGCCTAGGACGGCGGACGTTCCTAGCAGAGCCATCAGGGCGATGATCGCGTGCCAGTGCCGCATATGTCGTTCGATCCTGCGAAGAACTTTACAGCTTGTTCGCGCTCGGGTTATTCGGGTCCGAATAATCGTAAAACCCTTTCCCCGTCTTCCTCCCATACCACCCCGCCATCACCAACCTCTTCAGCAGCGGAGGCGACGCGAACCGCTGCTCTTTGAACTCGTCGTACATCACATGCGTGATGTAGTAGGTTGTGTCGAGGCCGACGAAATCGAGCAGGGTGAACGGCCCCATGGGATAGCCGCAGCCGAGCTTCATGGCGTTGTCAATGTCCTCGATCGAGCCGACGCCCTCTTCATAGGCGCGAATGGCGTCGAGCATGTACGGCACCAGCAGCCGGTTCACGATGAATCCCGTCTTGTCGCTCGCCCGCACCGGAACTTTGCCCAGTTTTTTCCCAAACTCGTAAGCGGTTTCGTAAACGTCGCTGGCCGTAGCGATCGTCCGCACCACCTCCACCAATTTCATCAGCGGCACCGGATTAAAAAAGTGCAGTCCAACGAACCTCTCCGGCCGCTTGGTCGCAGTCATCAGCTCGGTAATCGAAATCGACGAAGTGTTCGAGGCGAAGATCGCGTCTTTCTTAACCATTCCATCCAGCGCTGCATACATTTCTTTCTTCTGCGCCACGTTCTCAATCACCGCTTCAATAATGATGTCGCAATCCGCCAGGTCTTCTCTCCGGGTCGTCCCCTTCAGCCGCGCGCGGATCGCGTCCTTCTGCTGCGCCGTGATCCCGCCCTTCTCCGGCGGCTTCTCGGCAAACTTCGCCAACGACTTCTCAATCCCGGCAAACCCCTTGTCGAGAAACTTCTGCTCAACTTCCAGCACCGTGACATCGAATCCCGCCATGGCCGCGACTTGCGCAATGCCCGACCCCATCAGCCCGCAACCGAGAACCCCAACTTTCTTGATTTCCATAAGAAAAATTCCTTGCCGCGGATTACGCAGATCAACGCGGATTAAAATCGAACGTCAAGACAAGAAAAACGAACTGGCTAGTCTAGCAGTGGAGCTGCGGGGTTTACCAGAGGACCCAAAAGCAGCTTCCTCGGAGCTGGCGCTCCTCAGATTGACAGCAAGGAATTGGAGGTTGAAGAAAACTGAAGAGAGAAAAAACCTACGCCACCGCCGCCGCCGACATCATCGCAGCCTGCGCCACACTCTTCCCCGCGCCTTGCGCGACTGCCTTCTCCAGCGCCGATTCAACCCGATTGATCACCTCAGTCACAATATCCACCGGATCAAATTCCAGCCGGATAACCGCTTCCGCCACGCCCGCATTCAGAGAAGCTGCAAGCTGCTTCTCCCCCAGCGCCGCCGTAATCAGCCGCCGCATTTTTTCCACCACCATCAGCGCTTCTTTTTCGGACGTCTCTCCCAGCACAATCGCAATGCTGGAAGCGGTGTAGCGGAACGCGAGATCGTTTTGCCGAATGTTCCCCGCCACCAGTTGACCCAGCCGTTGCATGGTGCTCTCGAACGCGCCTTCGCCCTGCTCCTTGGTCACCGCGGCGCCGTCGAAACGCATCAACAGCACGCTAGCCGCAGTTTTCTGCTGCCAGGAGCGCCGAACCTCGCCCATCAACAGATCAAGATACGAAGCCCGCTTCAGCAGCCCGGAACTTTCGTCAGTTACCGATAGATTTTTTACCAGCCGCCGCAGTCCCGCATTACTCAGTGAGATCGCCACTTGCTCCGCAATCATCTTGAAAACCAGCACGTCGTTGGGCGCCCAATTTCGCGGAGCGTTCTCGATGAGCAGCAAGACGCCAACATATTCATTGCCGTCGGTCAGCGGAAGCACTAGCAACGAGCGTGCCGCCAGTGACGAAAGCTGCGACGTAAACGGCTGCAGTTCGGATGCGGATGCAATGTCCGAGTACACCAGCGGCCCTCGCTCCATGGCCAAATCGTGCAAGCCACAAACCAGCGGCTGCAGCACGTCCGGCTTCGCAGCATGGCCCCCAGAGGCAACAAACTCTTTCAATGCGCTGGTTGTCGACCCAGACTTTCTCAGTGCGACAATACAACGACCCACGTTCCATTGCGTCCCAATCTCGCTCGCAGTGGTGTTGAGAACAGCTTCTGTCGTGGTTTGTTGATTCAACTTGCGCGTGATATCGGGCACGCGGGCAAAACCGCTGATATCGTTAAAAGCCGCCGGCGCCATCGGAGCCGCCGAGGCAGAACCGCTTTCGGCCACCGGCGCCGGCGCAACCACAGCTGCCGCATGTCCGCCCGCATATTGCGGTGTCATGCCCGCCGTCAGGTAAAGCTGCTGCAGTTCCGGATTGCGATCCTCTTCGTGCGGAAAAAGTTGCTGGATGCGCTGCAACCGTTCCAGAGCTTTATTGCGCATCCCGTACTGGACAAGAATTTCCGCTTGCAGGATCAGGTCTTGCAGCGTACCCGCACCCAACGTTTTCTCTTCGTTGCGCACCGGTTGCGCCGGAGCCGCCGAGCCGAATCGCGAAGCAATCACGCCAAATCGGCCAGCATCGATTTTCCCCTTCAGCATTTCCAGGCGCTTCTGATGTCCCGGCTCATAAGCGTCAATCTCCGCTGCGCGGTCCAGAGCGTCTCCAGCTTTCAGATAATTCTCCTGCACGCAATAGAGGTCAAACAGTTTCAACAGCGTCGCGCAATAATCAGCTTCGCGATTTGCCGTATTGAACTGGTCCGCCAGAAATTCCAACATTTCCACTGACGGCCGGTGCCCGGCGACAATGTCCTGCATCATGGCCAGGAACGCCCGCCGCTCGCCCTTGTGGCGTTGAAACTGTTCCAGCTTCCCCGCCAGCGCCACCGCTTCTGCATCAAGCTGTGAATCCAGGAATCCGCCTATCAGGTCTCGCACTTGCTCAATTCGCGAGGGATTCTGCTCAAACATTTTCCACAGCAGCGGCGCCGCTTCGCTCAGACGATTGGCGCTCAACAAGGCCCGCGCATACAGTTCACGAAATTCCGGCGACGCGTTGCCCGCACTGGCCAGTGGCTCCAGCACAAAAATCGCTGCCCCTACCTGTTGCTCCTGTATCAGGCATTTGGCATAGCCGAGGGCGATGGCTTCGTCCGTAGAATCTTCCGCATACGCCTTCTCGTACCATTGATTCGGCTTTCCGCCGGAAGCTTCCGCCTGCTGCGCCAGATTCAGGAACGCCGCCGCGGCCTGCTTTCCATCTCCCGCTTCGGAACAGAGTTCCCCCAAGCGCGCCATGTTCCGCTCGCTGGCATCGAGCGCCACCATTTTCTTCAGCACCTGCAGCGCATCAGTCTTGCGTCCCTGCCTGGAAAGCTCTTCCATCGCCGACTCATAAGTCTCAAGCGACAACTTACGGTTGGATTTTTCCAGCAGTCCAGCGAAACGGACCCTCTGCTCGCAACTGGGATTGGCAAACCGCGCCAGCTTCTTGTAAGTAAGGCTCGCCCGCATCGCGTCGCCCGCGGCCAACTGCCGATCGAACAACTCCCCCAGCAATTGCACGGCCTCCGGCAGCCGCTGCAATGACAAGCAAAGGTCTGCCGTCATTTGCCGGACGGTGTCATTCCCCGGATCCAGAGCCAGGGTCTGCAGAAATTCTTCCAGAGCTTCGGCGGCCTTGCCTTTTTGCAGCAGTTTCTCGCCACGCTCTACCCGTCTGGCGATGTCTTGACGGTCAGCCCGTTTTGGAGTCTCGGTCATGGGAAGGTGTTTGTCCCGAACGCCGCAAGGCGGCGCCTGAGGACCGCGCGCTGCGCGCGGAGTAGTCCAACTCAAAATTCTAGGCACCCAGCAAGTGCCCAGCAACGCAGTACCCGATTCCGCGATTACGAAGGTCACTCCCGCCAGGGACTTCGCCTCCCGCAATTACTCAAGTAAGCGTCTCCAGCGGTTTCTAATGTCGCTCCCGCGCCTCACCCCTCTAAGCTGGCGGAGGCCGCGGAGTGTTTACTCCGGGCTTACGGGTTCGTCCTCATGATGACAGCCGCAATCCTTGCCGCCTCGAGACCCGCAAACCTATTGGCTTTTGCCGCCATCGGCACAGCCTTGGGCTTCTACTGGTTCTATAAAGGATTCCGTCTGCTGCAGCGCAAGCGGCTGATCCTGAACACACCGGCGTCCAGGATTCGCAGCGCCTCCATGGGCCTGGTGGAAATCAGCGGCCTCGCCGCCGGCCCCTACGTCCTCACTTCACCCTTCAAGCAAGTTGAGTGTTACTACTATCAGAGCACCGCCTGGCAACTGAAACAGCAAGGCAAGAACACTCAATGGGTAAAGGTTGCGGAGGAAACTCTGCACGTTCCTTTTTATTTGGATGACGACACTGGCAAAGTCCTCGTAGATCCGCGTGGCGCCGAAATGGATTTGCATTGCGATCTCAGCGAACAGTACCACCGATCGATATTGTTCAGCGGCCCGGAGATGCCCGGCTCGGTCGTCGATTTCCTCACCCGCTATGGAGTCGATCCCGACAAACGAATTAAAGTCGAGGAGCGCTGCATCAAACCCAAGAATTTCCTTTTCGTGCTCGGCACCCTGTCACAGAATCCCGGCTTAGACGCCAGCATCCGCCCCGCATGGGCCGAACGCGCTGGCCAGAAGTTCATGCCACTGTTTAACGCAAGCGATAAAGATAAAGACACCAATAAAGATGCCGCAGCAGGGACCGAGTCCGTGCAACAAATCATCCGGCTTTCCAGCGAGACCGACAGCCTGCCCGCCGTCGCCATGACCCAGCAGCAAAAGATCGCTGCCGCGCTGGTAAGAGCTGGGATCTCCAATCCTGCAGCATGGTCGGCGGCTACAAAACTGCAGTCCGCAGCAGCGCTAAAAACGCAGCCCGCCGCCACAGCGCAAATGCAAACTCATCCGGTTCCGGAACGAAAAACAGAGGTGGCTCGAAAGGCGGAAACCGAAGACCCCAAAGGTTTCGATCTCCATCCCCCAGTCGTCCTGATGCAGGGCAGCCACCAGCCCGCCTTCTTCATTTCCTGGAGAAGCCAGCGCGACGTGGTTAACTCTCTCGGCTGGAAATCGAGCCTCATGATCTGGGGAGGCCCGGCCCTCACCTTGGCCTCCGTTTATTTCTTGCTTGCCTATTTCGATTGGCTGTAAACTGCGCACCAGCGCGGAGAAAGAAAAGAAATGAACACCATCATCCTGCTGGCGTTCTTGTTCGTCATCGTCGGCTTCTTCGTCTATCTGATCACGCTTTACAACGATCTGGTCGCGCTCAAGAACGACATCGATAAATCCTGGGCCAACATCGATGTCCTGCTGAAGCAGCGGCACGATGAACTCAGCAAACTGCTCGACGTCACTAAGGGCTACATGGAATTCGAGCGCGACACTTTAACCAAGATCACCCAAGCCCGCAGCCAGTTTTCCCAAGCGGTCACTTTCGATCAGAAGGCCCAAGCCGACCAGAGTATGACTTCCGCCCTGCGCGGATTTTTCGCCGTAGCCGAGAACTATCCCGACCTGAAAGCAAACAGCAACTTCCAGCAACTGGAGCGCCGCATTACTGAACTTGAAAACCAGATCGCGGACCGCCGTGAGTTCTACAACGACTCCGTCAACACCTTCAACATCCGCATCCAGCAAGTCCCCGACACCTTCGTAGCCGCCTTCATGCAACTCACTCCGCGTCCGCTGCTGAAGGTGGAGGAAGCTGACAGAACCGACGTCCAAATGTCATTCGCCCCAGGGAAGTAATTTGTGTGGTGGGAAATGCTGTCGTAAGGATAAACCAAACCTGATTGCTGGCCACTGACCCCTAGCCCCTAACCACTAACCACTGCTCTCAATCGTACTTCTCATACAGAATCGACTTCCGATCCCACCCCAGCGACTTCAGCAACTCGCGATTAGCCTTCACCATCTTGTCCAACCCGCAAATGTAAGCCTGCGCATCAGTCCGTCCCCGCGCCAGTTGCGGCACGTGTTCCTGCACATACCCCCGCAACCCTTGCCACTCCACCCCGCCACGGCTAAGCGTCGGCAGATAATGAAAGTCCTTGTGCTCTCCTGCCAGCCGCAAAAATTCTTCGTGATAGTAAATATCTTTCTCCGTGCGATTTCCAAACACCAGCCAAAGCTGTTTCCCTTGATGCCGCGCCGGTTCTACCAAAAGCCATTGCAGCATGGACCGAAAGGGCGCAATTCCCGTGCCCGTCGCAATGAGGATCGTGTCCCGCAGCGGCGGACGCAGAATGAAATCCCCAAACGGCCCCTGGCAGGAAATTTCTACGCCCTCTTTCATGTCGCAGAGAAAATTCGACATCCATCCGTCTTGCACCCGGTTCAGACACAGCGCAAACCGCCCGTTCTCCGCCGGCGGAGAGGCAATCGAGTATGCTCGCGTGATCTCCTCCCCATCCGCCTTGGTGTGCTTGAGCGACAGCCACTGCCCCGGCACAAACCCAAAGCGCACCACGTCTTGCATCTCGAATTCAAGATGTCGAGTGATTTCCGATAGCCAGTGGGATTGAACCAGCCGCGCGCGGTAGTTCTGGAATGCAGCCATCTACAAAATTGTAGATGAAGTGCATCGTCCAACGTGTAGTTGTGGAGCGACGGCGTCACCGCCCGTCACGCAAGGGGGCGAGACGCCCGTGCCTCCAAAATCCTGCAGCCCAGAGCCTAAAGCCCGAAGCCTAAAGCCTGCCTTTCTACTCCACCGTCACCGACTTCGCCAGATTCCTCGGCTGATCCACATCACACCCGCGCCGCACCGCAATGTGGTAAGCCAGCAACTGCAGCGGCACGATCTCAAGAATCGGCAGCAATTCTTCCGGCGCCTGCGGAACATAAATTACATGATCGGCGGCTTCCTTGATCTCATGATCTCCGTCGGTGGCAAGCGCGATCACTTGGCCCGAGCGGGCTTTCACCTCTTTGAGGTTGGAACAGGTCTTTTCGTAGCGCACCATCGACAGCGCATCTTTAGGGTCGCGGGTCGCGATGATCACCACCGGCAGATTCTCATCAATCAGCGCATTTGGCCCATGCTTCATCTCGCCAGCCGGATAACCTTCTGCGTGAATGTAGGAAATTTCCTTAAGCTTCAGCGCCCCTTCGAGAGCGATGGGATAGTGAATACCACGTCCCAAGAAAAGAAAATCCTGCGAGCGGACATACTGCTTCGCCAAGTCTTCACAGTCCTCTTCGTGGGTAAGCAGGTGCTCCAACTTCCCAGGAATGCAGGTAAGCTCGTGGATCGCTTCCTTCGCTTTATCCGCCGAGATCGCCCCCCGCACCTGCCCCAGATACAGCGCGAACAAATACAGAGCCGTCAGCTGCGCGGTAAACGCCTTGGTGGAAGCGACCCCAATCTCCGGCCCCGCGTGAGTGTAGATGGTCCCCGCCGCCTCGCGTGTAATCATGGACCCAACGACATTGCAAATAGCCAGCGTCTTCGACCCTTTAGCTTTGGCTTCGCGCTGCGCGGCAATAGTGTCGGCGGTCTCGCCCGACTGCGAAATCACAATCGTGATCGTGCTCTCCGGGACAATCGGATCGCGATAGCGCCACTCGCTCGCGTAGTCCACTTCCACCGGAATACGCGCCATACGCTCGATCATGAACTTGCCGGCCTGCGCCGCATGCCAGCTAGTTCCACACGCCGCGATGTTGATCTTCTTCGCCGCTTTAAACTCGGCTTCCGTGATCTCCATCTCGTCCAGATAAACTTGCCCGGTTTCCTGCGAGATTCTTCCCAGGGTCGTGTCCCGCACCGAGCGCGGTTGCTCATAAATTTCTTTGAGCATGAAGTGCTTGAACCCACCCTTTTCCGCCATGATCGGGTCCCAGGTCACGTGCTGTACCTGGCGCACGATGGGTTGTCCATTGAAGTCGGTGAGTCGCACGCCTTCGGGAGTGATCACCGCCAGATCGCCGTCGGCGAGAAAAAACAGGTCACGCGTGTGATACAGAATGGCGGGCACATCCGAGGCCACAAAATACTCGTCTTTTCCCAGTCCGATGACCGCCGGCGGCCCCATGCGCGCTGCCACAATCGTGTTCGGCTCATCCACACTAATGACCGCCAGCGCAAACACTCCGGCAAGCTGCACCACCGTCTTGCGCACAGCTTCTTCGAGTGAAGGCCGGTGCCCGTTCCCAGATTGCAGATAATTTTTCTCGACTAAATGTGCGATCACTTCGGTGTCGGTCTCGGTAGTAAAGCGATGTCCTTCTTCAGCCAGCTTCTTCTTGAGCGAGACGTAATTCTCGATGATCCCGTTGTGCACTACGACGATTTTTCCGGTGCAATCGCGATGCGGATGCGCGTTCTCTTCCGTCGGACGACCGTGCGTGGCCCAACGGGTGTGGCCGATTCCGTAAGTCCCATCCAGCGGCTTCAGCCGAATAACTTCTTCCAGGTTGCGCAATTTACCCTCGGCCCGGCGAATCTGCAAACCGTCGCCATTGCCGCTTACCGCAATACCCGCGGAGTCATACCCGCGGTATTCCAAACGCCTCAAACCCTCGATAATGACCGGGACAACCCGCTTCTTGCCGACGTATCCCACGATTCCGCACATACCGAAGACTCCTATCAGTGTGTAGGGAGGTAAGCTCGAAGCATTGCTGCGTCGAACCTGAAAGCTGCCAAACTGCGTTACTCTTCAATCGAATAGCGAAACTCTTCGATCACCGGATTGGTCAGGACTTCCCGCGCAATGCGACCGACTTCGCTCTCCGCCTGCGTCCGATCCAGTCCGCCATCCAGCGTCAGCTCGAAAAATTTCCCCTGCCGCACGTCCTGCAACCCGTTGTAACCCATCTTATGAAGCGCTCCCTGGATGGTCTTGCCCTGCGGATCCAGGACGCTCCGCTTCAGCGAAACATACACGTATGCTTTCATGGGGATGACTCATTATACGGTAATCGGGCAGCGCACCAACCAACTCCGTGACTAAAGTACTGACGGTCTCGAATACGTATTTCGGGCTTCCAGGCCGGCTTCCGAAAGGCACTCCGGAAAAAGAAAGCAGCTACTAAACAGTAAGTTTAGGCGATCATTCTGGCAATCAAGGGAACGTCGCACGAGGGGGAGTTGGGGAATGATTCGTGCCACTGGTTCCAGAGCGCTACTCAGATACTAATAGCGTTACCTCCGGTTCTGACGAGTTCTCGCGCCACTATCAAGCGCTCCTGCAAGCGGCTGATCCCGTAGCCACGGCGCGCAGCATGCGCGGTCTGTTTGCCGAATTGCTAAAGCAGTTTGAATATCTGAGCGCGATCCCTCAAGCTGCGACTGCGCGCTCCAGTGACGCCACAGGCTTGCTTCTGCGTTTCAAAATCGGCGATTCCAGGACCTGCCACGAAAGGCCGGCGACCCCGATGGTCAGTGTCAGGCTAACCATTCTCATAGAGATCGATGAATTCAGATACCGGGAAACAATGCTCAGCACTGCTACGTGGTAAAGGTAGAACGTGTAGCTGATCCGTCCAAGATAGCGCAGCGGACTCCACGTCAGCAGACTATGCAGTACCCCCTCGTTAGTTCCAAGCACATAGACCAACCCGCCCCCGAACATGATCACCGCCAGAGAGTACCCAGCCGCATTGAATAGCACACTGTTGGCGCTCGTTCGGAAGGAGGGGCTCGCCGAAAGAGCCAACACGAGCGCACCGCTCGCCAGTGAACTCCAAAGCGCGGGCCGTCGCATCCCTCGCAGCCATCCGCCGTCCTCTTTTTCGGTAACCGCGATCCACGCACCGAAAGCCAGAGTATCCGCCCGGAATGGCGTCAGGCTGAAGATGGCAAAGTGATTGGAAAACAGCGGCGTCGCCGCAGCCCTCAAGAACGGCGCCACTACCACGACCCCGAGCGCAATTCGCCGTAACCGCTCGTTTTCGCATCGCAGGACGATCAGAGGCCACATCAAGTAAAACTGCTCCTCCACCGCCAGCGACCAAAGCGGCGTCATTGCGATCACCGGCACCTTGCCCATCGCCAGCGGAAAATTCGCCCCGAAAAATGTGTACCAGTACCAAATCTGCTTCCACTGCGGTGCGAACACTACGGCCACGAAAATCAGGAACCCGATATAGGGTGGAAGAATCCTCTGCGCCCTTCGCAGATAGAAGGGCCCCCAATATCCCCCATATTCCCGCCGGTTCCGCAAGTCCAGCAGGATGCCAGTTATCAGGTAGCCGCTAAGCACAAAGAAAAGATCCACCCCCATCCACAGCATCGGCAGGCGAAGGGCGTGCGCCGCAAAAACCATCAGGATGGCAATTCCGCGGAGCCCGTCCAGTTGGGGAATTCGCCGCATAGAGTATCCCCATTCTGCTTGAGGTGTCGCCCCGGGAGGTAGTGCACACAATGAGTCACAAGGCTCACACTGTTTTCGCGATTTCCCAGCGTACATTGTGCGCCAACGCTCACGCGCTCCCGAACCTATTACCATGAAGGCTAGATTCAAAACATGACTCCCACCGCCACAGAATTTGATACCAGCCTGCTGCCGCTCTTGGTCTGTCCGCGCCACGGCCTTCCGCTGGCGCAACAGGAGTCGAGTCTCGTCTGCAGACGTGGAGATCGTTATGCCATCATCGAAGGCATTCCCATTTTGCTACTCTCTGAGGCCACCCAGACCCACGTCGAAGGCACGCGTTCTCTCGAAGTCGCCCGCCAGGGCCAGTCGGCGATGTTGCCTCAGTTCAACGTGCCTCCAGGCACGATCGACCCATTTGTGCAGACCTCAATCGGCGCAACCAATGGATCGCTGTACCAGCATCTTGTCGGGAACATGAAAGAGTACCCAATCCCGCATCTCCGCCTGCCGGCCGGAGACAGCAAGCTGTTTCTTGAGATCGGCTGTAGCTGGGGGCGATGGTGCATCGCCGCCGCCCGCCAGGGTTATCGCCCGGTAGGCATCGATCCATCTCTAAAGGGAGTCCGCGCCGCCCGCCGCGTGGCCGCGCAACTCGGCATCCAGGCCCATTACCTGGTCGCTGACGGACGCCATCTTCCCTTTGCCGACGATAGTTTCAGTCAGGCATTTTCCTACAGCGTCCTGCAGCACATCTCGCGCGACGAAGTGCGCAAGACCCTTGCCGAAATCCACCGTGTGCTTCGACCCGGCGGCGGTTCTTTGGTGCAAATGCCCAATGCTTTCGGAATCCGTTGCCTCTATCATCAGATGCGGCGCAGGTTCCGTGAAGCCCGCGACTTCGAAGTCCGCTACTGGCACCCCCGGCGGCTACGCTCCGCTTTCGCCGCAACTGTGGGGCCCGCCCGCCTTTCCGTGGATGGATTCTTCTCTCTCAACGCCCAATTCAGCGATCTCCGCTTCCTGCCCTGGAAATATCAGCTGCTGGTTCGACTCTCCGAATGCCTCCGCCGCACCAGCCTGAAAATATCCGAGCTGGCTTATTTCGCTGACAGCCTCTATGTCTCATCCGTCAAGAATAAAGATCAGACCACTGCGAACACCGAGCCGCGGATCAGTCTCGAGCCGCCGCTCTCCGCAATCGAATCGAACCTGCCACTTCCAGTAACTGTGCCACATGATCGCGCCAGCTAAAAGCATCTGACCTCTCCGCCGCGATCAATTGCCTCGCCACTTCGGTCGAAGCCGCAATCCCCGCCACAGTTTCGGCAAGCTTTTCAGGAGAGAATCGTGGAAAGTACCTCGCCGCGTCGCCGCATACCTCCCGATGGACTGGCAGATCGGCCGCAGCAATCGGCAGCTTTGAAGCCATCGCCTCCACCAGCGGATGCGCAAACGTTTCGGTGTAAGCTGGAGTCACATAGATATCGCATGCGCGATACAGATGATGCAGCAAGCGGTACGGCACCGCCCCCAGTTCCACTACTTCTTCCCGAATTCTCAATTGCTCGACTATCGCAGCGGCCCGCTCGGGACGGTAGGCACCCGGATTCGCCCCCGTCCGCAATTCGCAGGTCAGAAATACTCTGACCTTCCGTCCTGCCAAAGCCTGACGCAACAGCGGAATGGCACGCAGTAACGTCTCAAAGTTGCGGTAATAATTGTAATGGCTCACAAACAACAACTTGAGACACCCGTTCGCTGCATCCACTTCTTGCCGAACTGCATCCGGCAGCCCTGACTTGTCCGCGAAAAATACTCCCCGGTCGAACCCGTGAGGAATGGCAAGAACCTCTTTCCCGCTCCATCGTCTGAGCTCCTCCGCATAGGCCCGACTGGGGGCCACCGTCCGCTCCGCCCAATAAATAGATTTCCTCGCCAACAGCCCCTTAAATCGTGTGTCCGCCCAGATGCCGTACTCGCTCCGCGACCTCAGGTCGCGACAAAAATCCCGCGAAGTGTACAGAGAGTTTCCGCTCAGCAGAACTTGCGGCACCGGCGATTTTCGCAACGCGAAATTTCCCGCCGAAATCAAAACCTCAGCACCCGATTGCCGGATCAGCCCGGGCAGCGCGCGCTGCTCAAACCAAAACCGTCGGGCTGTCCCCACAGGGACTTGCCCATTAGCCAAACTTACGTTGGGAAAATTACCGAAGCCGCCCCTCACCGCCGGCTGCACAGCCAGAGTCGTTCGTACTGAAGGCAAGGCCGAAAGCTGCGGCAGAACGTTGTACAGGTAGGTAAGGCCAGCGCCTGCGCTCGCTCCCAAGCCATTCAGGAACAGATGAATCATTGCCCCGAAGCTGCGGCCAGGAATTGCGGCTCGGCCACGGGCATCATGATCTCGTTCGCTCGCGTCACCGCCGCCGCGTGGAGCACATCAACCAGAATAAAAGCCATCGCCCAGAAAAGCACGCAGACGTAGTATCCCACCGCAAACATCCAATCCTCAAACCCGGCGTGCACAAGACCCGCCGCTACAACCGCCGCTGCGGGAATGGCGGGAGACAAATATCGCCGCTTCGGCGCACCAACGAGAAGGCTCGGCGCACCTGCAACGCCGCCATCCACACCAGGAAATAAAAAGGAACCACACCCAGCAGCCCCACCCATTCGGCGATGGCCAGATAACTATTACCGTGCTCACGCAGTACTCTGGAATCAAAATGGGAGTGAATCGGAATCAGTTGGCTCCAGTCCTCCGCGGTCAGGCTGGTGCCGAAGCCGCTGCCAAACCAAGGATGGTCTTTAATCACCGCCAAGGTTTGGTCCCACGGTCCTTGGCGGGATCCCATAAGGCCGGATTGTTGTTTCCCTTTGTACAGGAATACCGAAACAACGGAGTCCGATCCATTCCATCGTGGCGCGTCAGCGGGCAGCGGAACCAGCGTTACCACAACCATGGCGATTAACACTGTCGCTGCCGCGCCTTTCACCATCAGCCGGAACTGCCGCGTCATAACTCCGATCATTAGGCACGCCAGCACGGCCGCTGCCGCGCTCGCTCGCGAGAAGCTGCTCAGCAATGCCATCATCGACAGCAACAGCGCGAATCCGCGCCGTCTCCGTTCGACTGCCGACGTAGCTGCCAGCACTCCCCAAAACAGGACTGGCACCACCACCACCCCCATCACAGCTCCCAGTGAGTTAGGGTTTCCGAAAATCTCGAAACGAAACAAGAAGTAGGACCCCGCGCTGATATACGTCACCACCTCGCAGATCACTACCAGACCGCGAAAGAATCTCTCCGGGTGGAGCGCGGGCACGGCAAGCCTCGCTCCCGAACATCCGTACAGAAACAACATCAGCAAGCTGAGCGCTTTCAGGACGGACTCCTCGGGATAGGCCGACACTACTGCCGAAACGAGTGCCGACAAGACGCAGAAGAATGCAACCAAGTGAAACGTGCCAAAATAATGACCGTTGTCTTTCAGATAGATGGCGAAGCCGGCCAGCGCCCCAATCCCCAGCACAAACCATCGTCCCTGCAGCCACGCGATCCTAAGGGGCAGGTCCATGCCCGCCCACAGAAACGACGCCATCAAAATTAGAAAGAAGATCTTTCGGTACCGGGCTAGCGCCGCAAAAACCACCTGCGCCACGATGATCGCTCCGAGGAATCCCGAATTGGCCAGGTAGCCGGGGCTGCGCAGTAGAACCAGCAACACTAGGGCCGCCCCGCCCATCAGAATGATCAGTGTTCTCAGTCCGCCATCAGACATGAAAGAGCTTCTCTGCGCCGATCGAATAACCGCGATTGGATGATAGCAGCGTCCGTCGTAGCGATGGTTACCGATGCAGGTTCTCGCGCACTGAGCCTGCTCTCTCCGTAGCGTTGGCCCTGCGACCGTCACCGGGGTGCGACGCTGTCAACCCCGGGCCGTCACCTTCCCGGCTCGGGAAAACCGGCGTCAGCGCGTCCGCCATTCCCGCAGCACAACTCTGCGGACTATACTGCTGAATCAGTTCTGTGCTTTCCCGCGACATCCTCTCGCGCAGCCCGGGGTCAGTCGCGACTTCCTGCATGACCATCGCCAGCCGCGGCCCATTTCGCGCAGCAACGATTATCCCGTTCCCCCGAACTAGATCTGCGGCGCACCCGGCAACCGAGCTGCAGATCACCGGCAACCCACACGCCATCGCCTCATTCACCACTAGTCCCCATGGATCGCTGTGCGTGGGCAGGACGAAGCATTCCGCGAGCCCATAATAGGCCGCCAATTCGTCGCGATGCACAAATCCCGGAAAGTACACTACTCCCGGATAAACATCCCGCGCCAACTTCTCAAGCTCGGCGCGCTCGGGCCCATCACCGGCATAGACCATTCCTAACTCCGACCTCAACTCTGGCGCCAGTAGGCCGTAAGCTTCCATGAGATCAAAAATTCCCTTGCTTCTCACCATCCGTCCGACGAAAAGAAAATATCGCAACGGAAGTCCGAGGCTATGCCGCACCTGCTCGGCCTTATCTCGAACTATCCTTGCGCCGGCTGCGAACCGGTCTATATCAACGGCATTGGGAGCCGTAAAAATCTTCTCCGCTGCAACACCAAGCCGTAACAAATACTCCCGTGACGATTTCCCCGGCACCACAAACCCGTCGCACCCGCGCAGAAAGCTCCCCTTCAGCAATTCCACTGGAGCACGCTCACCGCGCTGATCGCTGCTCGTACTCTCGCACCACAGTAAGAACTGCACGCGATTCCGTTTTGCCCACCAATGCGCTTGCCAAGAAGCCAGGTAGTTGTACCCGCCGCACACGACCACTTCCGGCTGAGCCCGTTCCAACGCGCTCGTAACGCTCTGGTTCACCAGAATGTTGTACTTCCCCAGCCGCGTTCTCCACGACGGCAGCACTTCATACGAAAAGCGGATTTCGTCCGCATACACCCGCCACTGTCGCATGGAATTGTCGGTTTCCGACAAGAAGATAACGTGCAAATCAACTTCTGCACGCTCTGCTAGCACATTGAAAACAGGGATCCGGTACGGCGCGATGATCTCCGTCAGCACCACCACCCGGCGTTTCATTGCGCACACTCCCAGTAAACTTCCGTCAGGCGCTGCGCCTGATGACCCAGCGTGTACCGCTGTAGAACCACACTGCGCGCGCTCGCCCCCATACGGCTCCGAAGCTCGCCATTTTCCAGAAGTATCTTCAGGCAATCGCTCAGTTGGACTTCATTCTCCGGACTAATCAGAAACCCGTTCTTGCCATGCTCTATGATTTCCTCGATTCCCTGCCCTTGGCAACCGATCGCCACTTTCCCCGACGCCATCGCCTCCAGATAAACGCAGCCCAGCCCCTCATAACCGCTGGGCAGCGCAAACACCGCACAGCGCCGCATCGCCTCCGCAATCGTTTCTCTGCTCTTTCTCCCCCGGAACTGCACCCGTCCGCTGATCCCCAGTTCGTGCGCCAAACGAATCAGGTTGTGCCGTTCCGGCCCATCTCCGAAAATCTCCAACCAACATTCTGGAACTAACTCGAGAACACGCGCAAAACTCCGCAGCAACAGCGTGTGGCCCTTGATCGCGATAAGATTCCCTACGCTTAATACCGTCGGCGGTGATCTCAATTCCGGCCCCGGACGGAACATCTCCGCATCCACCCCGTTATAGATCACTCGCGTATTCCGGGTGAGATCTCCCCCCAGCCGTTCGCGCACTCTCTCGCTGACGCAAATCACGGCGCGCGCAGAGCGATAGACTCTTTCCGAAATCTGCTTGCACCAGCCCGGCGCCGCATGCTCCGCCTGAGTCACTGAAAACACATCCAACCCATGTACCGAGACCACGAACGGAATCCCCAGCTTCTTGCTGATCAACCTCGCCGCGTGTCCACAAGGCAACGCCCCGTGCGCATGGATCAAATCAAACGGTTCCCGTCGGTGCATCTCGCTTAGAGTTCCCATCAGGGCCGCCGTCAGGAACACCCCAGCCGTCGGCAGTCCCCAATTCCCCGGCACAGAAAAATATGTTTTCCAGACTATGGAAATCTCTGAATTCGTGGGTTCCGCACGGCCGCGATAAAAGGGCTGGACCGCGATCACCTGGTTTGAAACCCCCAGGCGTTCGGTCCAACTCAATGGTTCTGCCACGAAACAGCCCTGTACGCGGTCTGCTACGGACGGATAAAAGGGAGTAAGCGTGAGTACATGCGGGCAGCGCACTAAGTTCCTGGCCTGCCTTACGGTTGCCTCATCGGCGCGGGCGGCGGTCAGGAGACTCTCCTCAGTTCGCGACCGGAGGTAAGCGCCGTAAATGTTTCCGCCCACTGGGCTGTGATACAGTTCCAATCGTATTTCTTACTGTGCTCCCGCGCGGCCCGCCCCAGTGCCCGTCGGAGCTCCGGCCTCGCCAGCAGCAGTTCCAAGAATGAAAGCAAATCTTCATCTGCGACCGCTTGGAAACCCGTGACTCCGTGGATCACAGTTTCCGCCGAATAATTGTTCCGGATGATTGCCGGAACTCCGCAGGCGGCCGCTTCCAGAATCACCTTCGGGGAGCCCTCGAAGACTGAAGGAAAAAGGAAGATATCAGCACGGCGATACTCTTGGCGCAGTTGATCTGCAGTCATCGGCCCAGCCAACACAACGTTTCTGAGGCCCTCTTGCGCAACCCGGGCCGCGAGTTCCCGGCCCATGGGCCCGTCCCCAGCAATGGTAAAATCCGCGCCTGGAAAACGTGCTGCTGCGGGCAGTAAAAACTGCGGCTGTTTGCGACTCCGCAGTGTTCCCACGAAGAGTACCTGCGGCCGCTGATTCACGGGGCGGTCCCACTGGGGATTAAAGAAATCCCTATCCACCCCGGTCGGAATGACCTCACTGCCCAGCCCGTATTCGACTTTCAAACTGCGCTGCACGTAGGTTGAATTGCTGAACACGTAGTCACACCGCAGGATCGTCTGCTCCCATAACCGGATCGCCTCCGGCGAAACGTCCGTCTCGTTGCGAAGGTCACACGGAGACTCAATGCTACCGATCGTGATCCGGCCGTCGCGCCATTTTTTCCGCAAGCTTAAGTAACACCTGCTGGCTGGAGAGGACTTCACGTAAAAAAGGATCTGATGCTTGCCCCATAAAAACTCCGAAAGAATCCTGACCGTTTGCCGTCGCTGAGGAAGCTGGATCAACCGTGTATTGTTTCGCGCCGCAATGCGTGGGTCAGGCGCTCCCAGCACGAACATGCTCACATGAAAGCGGCTCGGGTCGAGGCGGCAAACGATCTCCCGGGCATTCCCCATCTGCGCATTCGGCCAGCCCGCGTCAGCGAAGCTGTCCACCAGGATTCGGTTTTGCCTCATTGCCATCTTCGCCGCAGAAAATCAACCGTGTTAATGGAGATCATTGGTCAGCGAGTGCGCCCACTCTAGTCGAAGGTCCCGCAGTCGAGCCCCGAGACGCCTGTCGAAATCCAGTGCCTTCCGTGATTCTGCCAGGTGTTTTTTCGCGCGTTGCAGCAATTCCTTGCGGACGCCCCGCGCGCTATCTAGGGGCAGTGGACGCACTTCCTGAGGATCAGACGCCAGATCAAATAACTGCTCACTTCCGGACGCAAAATCTACCACCAACTTGTTCTGTCCCTTCATGATCGCCAGAATCCTCGAACCCTTTCGCCCGTCCGGATAAAAAGGGTTGGTACATCCCTTGATGCATTCCGTGACAGCCGCTCGGTCCCAAGGCTCATTTTTTTGGATGTGGTTCCAGCAACTGCACCCGCGAAACTCCGCAGGCTGCGATATCCCCATAATGTCGAGCAACGTGGGGGCAAGATCAATCAAACTCAGCGGAGACTCGAATTGCCCGCCTTGGGAGTACTCCGGAACTCGCAGCAGCAGCGGAACCCGCGTCAGTTCTTGAGTGAGCTTCATGGGGGTGTGGAAACGCCCCCCATGCTCCAGAAATTCCTCCCCGTGGTCCGCCGTGACTGCCAATGCACACTTGTCCCACAGGTTCAGTTCCACCAATTTCTCCGTCAGCCTGCGAATCTGCGTGTCGGCCCAGCGGATCCCGGCATCATAGAGTGCAATCACGTCCTCACGCTTGCTGTTCAGGCGTTCCGCGTTCAGGTGCTGGCGGTTCCAATATGAATTCGCATATCTTGCTCGGTTTCCCTTCAGTCTGCCGCCCCCCATCAACTCCAGCGCGTCTTGCTTGGGGAAATACGGCGAATGTGGATCCATCAAGTGCAGCCACAGGAAAAAAGGGACTCCGGCGCTTTCGCTGAGCCATGGAATCGCGCAGTCAACCATGACATCTGCCGCCGGGAATCTTCTTAGCGAGTCCATCGCGGCGTCAACCGGCGCGTCTAGTTTCCGGCAATAACGAAAATACAATTCATCGTAGGCCGCTCCCAGCGGAGCCACCTTGTGGCAGGCTTGGGAAAAAAGCCTGTTCGCCCGTCCGCGCAGTCTCGATTCAGGCTGAGCGCCCTGCTCGCTGGCGAATTCCACCAACCCGCTCTCAAGAAAATCCCGGAACACATCGAAGCCGAGATCGTAGCCGAACCTCGGGGAAAGGTAAGGATTGGCAGCTAGAAACGCACCCGTTCGAAAACCGTGCTCTCGCAACTCCGAAGCGATCGTGGGTTCATCCGGTGCCAGGCCCAGCACATCCCGCCCCATCGAAAGAGGGAACCTGGAGGCAAGAATCCCGGGCAGCGAATAGTAAGTTGGGACCCCTGCAGCTATCGCATTCTTGAAAACAAAACTTCGGCTGGCTAGAGAGTCCAGGAAAGGCGTCGTGGGACGCTCATACCCCAGGAAACCCACATGGTCCGCCCTTAAGCAATCAATCGTGACCAGAATAAGTGAGCGTGGCGCCTGCTTCATTGGTCCACCGCCTGCACCAGGTTTGAGTTCCAATCGCGCCGTTTGGCCGAGACTGAGATCCCGGCATTGCGGTTCTGGAAAGCGCCCTGGGTGACGATTCCGTACATATCTTCGTCATTCACATAAAGCAGTCCCGGGTATCCCGCTTCGAGCGCGCTTAGCAGCGCATCAAGGCCCGCAAGCGAAGGTGTGCGGAAGTCTTTCAGCGTGGAATGAAAATTGATGGAGTGCACCGAAATGATCACCGGCAGCCCGCGCGAGAAACAACTGCCCGCAATCTGCATATATTTCTCGAGGTCCAGCTCCTGGTGGCTGGGCTCGAAGTCAATCGTCCGGTAGAGATGCAAAATACCGAATTCATCCAAGTGCGGCGCCCGCAAGCCGCTCCCGCTTCCGTTGGCTGCAACCCGGACTCCTGCTTCTGACCACGCCCGACGGGTATCGCGGTTAGACCGATACCCCGGGGCGCAGGCCGATGTCGGCTTTACTCCGAACAACCCCAGGAAATTATTGCAGGCCTCCCGGATCAGGTCGCTCTGCCGCTCCGCGCCAACAAACCCGGCACGGGGCTTCTCTGGGTTCCAGTACTCATACCCAATCCACGGCATCCGCCAGTGGATGTATGGTGTCTCTGCCTCCCAACACAATCGCAGCAACTCTGCCCGGCTGCCTTCTTCCCCCAGCGCGCTCTCCGCCGCTGCCGCGCAGAAATGTGTTGTGCCGTGCAATGCCGGATAAAATACCCCTCGATCAATCCCTGCCCGATACGAATCGAACAGTCCAGGCCGTGACCAGTTCCCCGGTAGTCCCTTCGCCAGCGGAAGAGTTTCGATGCCTTTGAATCCCCGGTCTCGCATCTTCTTGAAATCCAGGTTAGCCGTGCATAGATTCATCACCAGACACGGTGGCCGCCCCGTCGAATCCCGATGGCGCCCCAGCAGCTCCCCTACCGCCGTCACGTCTTCGGCAGTCTCGAGGCTGTAGAGATCGTAAGCACGCTCGCCCAGCCTGACCCCGTGCCCGCGTAAATAGTCGTAACCCTCGTGGTCGCGAACTCCCACCCGGCCCCAATCGTCGCTCTGCAGTATCACCAGCGGTCGCGAGAACACCAGGCTCGGTAATTCCGCCTGTCGGCGAAATAGATTACGTACTGCTTTCAGCAAATTTCCCCCATGTGGTCCTTGTCTAGTCGTCCAGCCAAGCCGGCACGTTCATCATATGTATCCCAGCCCCTTCAACCTCTCTTCAATGATCTGTTGCTCTTTCTCATCCATTCTCAGGGCATCATCGCGCACCAGTTCCTCCAGCGCCGCGGTCAGCAATTCCTCCAGTCCGCCGAAGCGGCGAGCAAATCTCTGTTCCGCCGCGCTGCAAAGCTCTTCGCGCAAAATCACGGTCCGCTTACCATCCATCAGAAGCTCACCTCATCTCTTCTCAGGCTCTGCATGATTTTTGCCCACGCCATTTGCGTGAACCTTCGGTCTTCGCTATCCAGTCCAAACATCACCAGCGTGCCCAGAAAAGACACATACGCGCAGACCATGCCGGAGACTGCCACCTTCCATGGCGAATGCACGTTGGCCGCAATGTGCAACAACGCGAGGAGAATTGCCCCGGAGATCAGCGTCGGCAATGCCAGTTTGAGATACCCCGCATGGTACGGAAATAACTTCAAGCTTCGCCGCACCGCCGCCAGCGACCACATATTGGTCGTCGCCACCGTGATCGCCGAGGCCATCGCCGCCCCCGTCATTCCCCATCGCGGCACCAGAAAAAGGCTCAGCCCAATCAGCATCACAGCGTTTGCCGCCTGAATTTTGATCATTTCGACTTGATGGCCTGACATCATCAACAGGAATCCCACCGAGCCGACAGCGCAGTTGATGAGCTGACCGGCCGTTCCGATCACCAGCACCGCCGCACCAGGCCGGAACCCGGAGCCAAAAACTTCCATCAGCGGCCGCGCAAAAACTGCAATGGTCAGTGCCAGCGGAATCGTCAGTATCACGATCCATTTGGTCAAAGTCGCATAAAGCCTTTGCAGCAGAATGCGGTTCCCGCCCGCGTGCAGTTCAGCGATCATCGGCGAAAATATCTGATTCACTGACTGCAATGCGATCGGCACAAACCCCACCAGCGCCATCGCCACCGCATAAATCCCGACCTCTTTGGGCGCCAAATAGCAGCCGAGAACAATCTTGTCCGTCTGCGAAAGCGCGAAGTCCATCGCCGCCAGGCCAAATGCAGCCGCGGAAAAAGCCGCTACTTTCCCTTCGACCCCGCACAACGTTCCCGCACCCCGCGCCTCGGCCGGCGTCATCCTCCACACCGAAACTGCCAGCAACCCCAGCACCAGCATGGCGCTCGCCACCTGCGCAACCAGGTACCCGCGCAGCCCAAAACCCAGGCTGATGAGCAGCACTGCAGCCACAATGTTGACCGGAGTGCCGATGAAATGCGTGATCACGGTCCGCCGCGCCACGTCCCGGTATCCCGCCATGACCTGCGCCAGAAAAGTAGTCAGCACTCCAAACAGCATGATCAGCGCAAACGCCCAGCAATAGGAGCGCAGCGCCGGAGCATGATAAAAATGCACCGCCACCCACGGCCCCGCCACCAAAACCACCGCTCCCAGCAGCAGATTCCCCACCGAGAGCAGCGCCAATCCTCCCCGCAGAAACCCGCCCAGCCGCGCAAACTCGCCGTGCGTGGAATATTCAGCCACAAACCGCGCCGCTGCCGTAGGCAGCCCCACCGCGTTGAACAGCCCCATGAATCCCACAATGCTCATTCCCAGGGCATAAAGTCCTAGGGCTTCCGCCCCCAACCTGCGGGCCAGATAAATTTTGAACAGGTATCCCGCTGCGGCGGTGAGAATAGTTCCCGCAAAGTACACCGCCGACTGTCGTGAAATACTCCCGATTCTGCGGTGAAATTCGCCGACGCCCGGTCCGATTTCCGGCAGTGATCTGATTCCCTCGGCATCCGGAATTTTGACCGCAACACTCATGCTCGACTCTAGGCCCCAGGCCTTGAATTCATCCTGCGATTAATCTTCCTCTCTGCTTCAGTTTTTGAGCATATTCCGGCCCATAATTTTCTGATATGCCAACATGGGTTCGCCTGTAGGAAAGGAAGCGGGATCAGGAGTTGAGCGGCGAGGATTCGCTGCTAATCATGGCCCAATCGAGCGGCGATCCTCGTTCAATATCGCAGGTCGCACAACGGCCGAGAATCTCCGATAGATGCCGCGTGTGCAGCCCGTGCGCGGGCCGGATGGAGCGAATGTTCTCGCTGGTGAACCTGTCTCCACGCTTCATATCTTCAATTACGAACAGCGACCGGCGAAAAATCCGGCTGCCGCGTTCGTGGTCCCCAGGGCCGATTTGGCCTTGCCCCAGAGCTTTCTCCGCAACCCGTACCGCATCAACCATGTCTTTGAATTCGTGCGGCTCCAACGAGAACGCGCCGTCCGGACCTCCATCCGCGCGAGAAAGAGTGAGATGCTTCTCCACAATGCACGCTCCCAGCGCGACCGCCGCAACCGGCACCGCAATTCCCATCGTGTGATCTGAAAGCCCGACCGGCAGTTCAAACCTGCATGCCAGATCAGGAATCGCGCGCAAGTTCATCTCCTCAGGCCGGGACGGATACTCGCTGGTACACTTGAGCAACGCGATTTGCCGTGCGCCCGCCTGCCGCGCCGCCTGCAGCGCCTCTTCGATTTCTTCCACCGTCGCCATTCCGGCGGAAATAATCAACGGCTTGCCCGTGGACGCCATTTTTTGAATCAGCGGCAGATCCACCAGTTCAAACGAAGCCACTTTGTATGCGGGAACCCCCATGCCTTCCAGAAAGTCCACCGCCGTTTCATCGAAGGGAGAAGAAAACAGATCGAGCCCATGGTCCTGCGCAATCTGCTTCAGCTTGGGCTGCCAGTCCCAGGGAGTAAACGCCTCAGCGTACAGGTCATACAGCGTCCGGCCATCCCACAGCGTGCCTCCACCAATGCGAAAAATTTTCAGGTCGCTGCGGATCGTAATCGTGTCCGGCGTATAAGTCTGCAGCTTGACCGCGTCCGCCCCCGCCTCTTTCGCGGCGGCAATCAGGCGCGCAGCCTTCTCAAACTCCTGCTGATGGTTGGCCGAAAGCTCCGCAATCACATACACCGGATGGCCGGGGCCGACCGCGTGCTCGCCAATCTGAAAAGGCGTCGCCTCCAGAATCTTCACTGCAGGCGGGGAAAGCAAATCAATTCGGTTCGCCACTTTTCAGCATGATAGTGACACTGGAGCGCACCTGCAATCTGAGGTTTCAATTCGGTATCTCTTGCGATAACGTAACCAGGTAATGCATGACGCCGCGTCGCACTGGGATCAACTTCACGAAAACCCGCGCTTCCGCCCTTCCTACCCCAACGACCATGTAGTCCGCTTCTTGATCGCAACTCGGGGGCTAGTTAGCCAGTCCACGCCCGCGCGCTTCTTGGACATTGGAGTCGGCGCTGGACGCCACACCAAGGTGGCCGCCGAGCTTGGCTTTTCTCCTTGTGGCATTGACATTTCTCTCGTCGGCCTTACCCACACCTGCCAGCGCTTCCGCGACGCCGGCGCCCCGCTTCTGCTGGCGCAAGCTTCCATGCTCGGTCTGCCTTTCGCCGACCACAGCTTCCACGCTGTTCTTAGCTTCGGTGTCTTCTACTACGGCCGCGCCGAGGAGATGAAACGAGCCATCCATGAAACCCACCGCGTGCTTGCCCCGGGCGGCAGAACGTTCGTGGTCTTGCGCACTACCGCCGATTACCGCTTCGGCAAAGGCGTCGAACTCGAGCCCAATACTTTTCAACTCACCATCTCTGACACCAACGAGTTTGGGACCGTCCAGCACTTCCTCGCAGCCCCCCACATTCCTGAGTATTTTGGCGCCTTCTCGCGGGTGAGTTTTGAAAAGACGGAAACCACTTTCGCCAATCGTGCCCACGTGAACTCCGACTGGCTGATCACCGCAGAGAAATAGACTTCCTGGTGCCGAGCTTCAGGCCGACGCTTGCTGCAGCGCCGAGACCGGCGTCGGCAGCAACGGCGATCGCCGCCCACTACGCAGAACCTCCAGCGACCTCGGCCCCTCGTTGAAGACCAAGTCCAGCGCCGACGCATAAGGACAGAACGGAGGAAACAATTGGGAATATTCTGGGTGCGCGTAGTGATGAAATTCAACTTCGATTCCAGCGTTGACGAACAGTTCCAGATCGTTCAAGAGATATGTCGCTGATCCCGGCGGCGAAAGATACGACTCGGCCTTCAACTCACCACAGATATTCACCAGCAGATCAGACCGTCGTCCTGCAGTCTTCATTGCAGAAGACCGCAACACCGGCGTCCCGATGGCAAGTTTTGCGCAGAACCACCGCAGCAGGCCGGCGTTCAAGTCGGCAAGCAGGCCCTTCGCCTGGGCATTGAGTACGTCCGCCAGTTCGGGATAGTAAGTATCAAAATACGGCGTCCGGCGATAGCTCAGTTCAATGCCGCGCGAGTGCTTGCGTGCAAATTCAGGATCGCGAATTTCAACCTGGTTGATATGCTGCCCGAAGCGGCCACGATAAATCACGGGCACCGTCAGCCATTGCAGGCCGGTAGCTGTCTTGATTCGATTGCGATGCTGCCACGACTGCTTCTCGAACTGCACCGAGTCCAGCAATACAAATGTATCCACCTGGTCCATCACATCAAAATACCCGAGCCACGGAAGGTACGTAGGCTGGCAGATGGCAATCTTCAGACCCCAACTCCTTTCCCGCGTTTTCGAGGACTTGCTGCATGCAGCGGAGCCGGATATTCACGCGGCGTACAGGATTCAGCCCGCATCGCAACTACAACCCGTTCCGCCCCGCGCCCGTCCACCAACTCGCACCCGCGCTTCGACATTTCTCTCCTCAGCCCGCTCGAAAGCAGCAGCGATCGGACACTGCCGCAAATCTCTTCCCTCGTCGCCGGTTCGTCCCAACTCTCGTGAATCGCAATGCCCATGCGGCCCAGTTCCCAGGCCACCGGCTGTTGGTTCTCCGCCAACACCAGCAACACTGCAGGCAGGCCCAACGTACAAATTTCCCAACAGGTTGACCCCGCGGAAGAAACCGCGATATCCGCCCAAGCCATAAGCTCCGGCATGTCGCTGACGTTCTGTTCCACCCGGACCACACCTCCCCATTTCTCGGCGACGGACTGGAGCGAAGCCATGTGAGGATTACTGCTTCCGACCGCAATCCTTATTTCCACGCCATCAGCCCGCAGGCCGCGCAGCACTTCACACACCTGCGCCGAAAAATTTTTGGGATCACTTCCTCCCATGGTGATCAGGATTTTCCGCCCTACCGGAGCAATCTTTCGCCGCCATCCGCGCCATCCATTGAACTCCCGTCGCAGCATCGCGAACTTCGGCCCCAGCAGCAACTCGGTATCTTTTGCCAGGTTTCGATACATCTCTTCCCGTGCATGCAGGTTTTGGTTCAAGACCATGTCCGCGCCATTCGGGCCGCAACTCCCGCAGTCATCCACCACCAAAACCCTGCACCCACCGTGCCTGATGGATGCGTGATATTCCGCGCTGAATTGGTACCCATCCACCACCACCCAGTCCGGGCGGTAGTGACCAACCAGTTCTCTCAGTCGCATGCCGTCCTGCGCGCTGCCAGGCCGATCCTGCACCGGGACCACGTGTATGCGCTCCGCGCAAAGCCGCTTTTCAATCACCGGCGAAGATTCCGCAACCGCAAACACGACCTCGCCCCCCGCGTCCTGCCAGGCTTGCGCCAGCGCCAGACAGCGCATCACGTGTCCAGTTCCCATCTGGACGCTCGCGTCTGCACGCACCAATAGAGGTGCGGCGCTCATTCACCACCTCGCAATAAATCCTCGCCCCTCATACCGCAGCCGCCTGTCGCACCGCCATCCGCCCGGAAAGCAATTCTCTCAGTCTCGCCGAGGCAATCGGACTCGACAAATCCGACGGCACTCCCGCTCTGCCCTTGGACGTCTTGAGCATCTCCGGAATGGACGCGATGTCGCCTGCTGACCCTAGTTTCACGCCGGCGCCAAACCTGCAGAACTGCTCGCTGTAGCCACAGGAAAAATACTCCAGCCAATGGCACAGGAAGCATGGGACCCCGCGCAACGCGCAATCCATCGCCGCTGTGGAAAGCACAGTGATCGCGAACCACGTCTTCTGCAATAGTTCTTCGTCGAGCGGTCCGGTTACCACCCGAATCATCCGGTGCCGGACCGGCTCGATTCTTTCGACCAACCTCCGCCGCTCCCTCGCACTCTCCATGGGATGTAACTTGATCACCAGTTCCCTGCTCGTTTCCTCCGCCAGATTGGCCAGGGGAGGAAGCAAGTCCTGATAAAACTCCTCCGTCCTGCCCCCGACGATTTCGTAGGGCTCAGAAAAAAACACTAGCCACGGGGCGCGCGCATGACCTGCCCTTTGCGCGGTGGGAACGGCTGGCTGCGCCGGCCCCCCAATTTCGACCTGCTCCGCCCTGACGCCGCACACCCGGGTCAGATAGTCGTGCTCCATCCGGCCTTTTGCCAGCACTACATCGGCATGGTTCCTTTTAATCAAGTGCCCCGCGTCCAGCCCGCCGTGGTGGCACGTCACAGTCGGCAAACCGCGCTGCTTGGCGAGTAAGAGAGGAATACGCGTGTATGGGTTCGTATCGTCGCAACATAAAACCGACTCGACGGGCTCAGTTTCAAGCACTCGAAGCCAGGCGTTCCGAATCCCCAGTCCTGCCCGCAACAGTTTCGAAAAACGCGCAAATGCCCCCAACCGATCAAGGATGGCAAGCTCCGGCACGGCGCCCATCTCCGCACGAAGCTGTTCCCATTCTTGAAGCAGTTCCACAAACTCCCTCTGCACTGCCTGCGTTCCACGAGCGTATGCGGCCAGCCTTGCCGTCTTCACATTTGACGGCAGCCTTTCCATCCAGCCACTTGGGCGAGTTGCCACCAGCAGAAATTCCGCGTCCGGCACCAGCTCCGCATACCTGACTCCCATCCGCGAGACATTGACGTACGCGCTGGGCAGCAACACCACCGGTTGCGCGTGAGTTGTGCGCGTGAACGAGAGTCGCCCGCGTATCCGATAATCGCTATCGTATTTGTCCCAAAAAATTTCCCCTAACTGCGAAACTGAAAATTTCTTAGTCAGTTTCCGATAATGTCTCGATCTCTGCACCAGCCACGGCCTGCCGGAGGAAAAGCAGCGAATTCCCTTGCCCAGCATTTGTTCGAGAACATTGACGTGAAATCCGCCGCGAGTTGCGAACACCTGATCGCCCTTGTGCAGACCATCAACGAATTTCTGCAGTAAAAGAATGCTCCCAATCTGCTGATCGAAATTGACAGAAATCAACTCCCACCAGTCCAGTCCCCAGTCATCCATCAATCGGCCTTGCCCGGCCTCCAGCAGTCGGCGAATCCTGCAGTACTCACCCAAGTCAACCGCCCCTAGACTTTCAACCACGCAACCAAACGCTCGGCCCCAGCGCTGGTATGCATTCTCTCCCGCCTGCGCCAGATCAACCACGCGGTCCCAGGTCTCTTGCGCCCACGGCCCGCTCAAAAGATTGTCCTCGGGATGGAGTAGAAGGATTCTCACGGCCTCACACAAGCAGACGCTTCATGAAGCGCTTTCTGGACCACATGAGAATTCAATACCGCAACTTCAGGCTGCCGCTCCAGCAGCCCGACTACTTCTTGCCAGCTCATCGTGTCCCGGTTGTCGAAACTCGCATAGACAGCCTGTATCAACTGCAGGTCGTCGGCCGTATCCAGGGTCAAACGATACTTGCTGTAATCCCCCGGCGCCGAGATTGACCAGATTCGAAAGCGATCAGGATGCTCATAGAAAAACGGCGTCACGTGCTCCCTTTCATAGTCCCTGCGCGCTTGGCGCCAGGCTCGCTCAAGCGCATCGTCTGTAAACACTTCCGCACTGATGCCCAGTGGATACGTCTCCGGAATCGAGTTGCTGGCGTAATCCGCGCCATTCTCCAGAAATGCTTCGATCGTCTGATCGACGACTTCGGGATCAATCAGAGGACAATCGGCCGTGATGCGGACTACGGCGTCCGAGGGCCAGGCCTGAGCGGTTTGATAGTAGCGGTCAAGCACGTCCTCTTCGCTGCCTCGAAAACACGGAACTCGCAAGCGCGCGCACTCCAGGGCGAGGGCATCGTCAGCGGCGGCGACGCTAGTAGCAACCACGATCTGTTGCAGCAATCTCGCGCGGCCGAGCCGCTGCACAACTCGGCTCAAAACGCTCTGACCACCAAGGTCCATCAGGACCTTGCCCGGAAGCCGCGTGCTTCCAATGCGCGCCTGAATGATCGCGGTGATTTTCAAATTGCCTCCCCACCAGAACGCGAATGCTCCTCAGTGTCCTTTTCTCAACAGGAACACGCTATCCATGTTTGGATTCTCCAGATAAGTTAAGTGTCGCTCGCGCACCAGCTCCAAATCTTTGAAGCATTCCAGATACCGTCTGGCGTAATCCATCTTCCATAGAAGTTTTTCGTGACCGCGGTAGTTCACTTGAGTGACGTCGGGAGCGTAGTATTCCGCTCCCCAGATGTAGGTCTTTGCGCATCGGTGGATCTCGTCCATCGCCCGGGGCAGATCTTCCGGCGCGACGTGGATCAACACGCCGGAGGTGAACACCACGTCGAACGAATCGTTGCCGTAGGGAAGCGCCAACGCCGAACCCTGCCTGATTGCAGCCTTGCTGACCCGCGATTTCGCGATTTCCACCGCGTAAGACTGAATTTCCACCGCGGACAGGTTCCCGTAACCAAGCTCTTGGAGCTGCAACAGTTGGTTGCCGACGTTGCAACCCACCTCCAGAAAACTCGCGTTCTTCGGAATATCCTGCAAGAAAACCTGGTTGATTTCTCGCCTCGTAATCCCATAATTCGCGGACCACAGGGCATTCAGGTCTTCGACACCGAGCGTATTGCGGTCTGTGTAGGCGCGCCCGAACTCACCTTGCCACACTTGAATCTGAGCCGTCTCTGCGCTCTGCGTCACAAGTCACCTCGTATAGTGTCGTGCAACCCGCTCCACCGCCCTCACCACATCCTCCACATCCCCCTCTCTCATCCCATGAAACAACGGCAAGCTGATCAACCTCTCGTACGCCGCCTCGGCCACCGGGAATTCTCCTCCGCGGTATGCAAAACGCTCCTTGTAATAAGGATGAAGATGGACCGGGATGTAATGCACATTCACCCCGATGTTCTCGGCTCGCAGCGCCCGGAAAATCTCGGCTCTTCCTGCCGAAAGCTTCGCCAAATCCAGCCGTATCGGATACAGATGCCATGCCGGCAAAACTTCACTTCGCACCGCTGGAACCACAATTCCCGGTACCACCCGTAGCGCCGCCGTGTACTTCGCAGCAATCTCTCTTCGCCGCGCGAGATTCGCCTCTAGCTTCGCCAGTTGCTGCAATCCCAGCGCGCACGCAATATCCGTCAGCCGATAATTGAACCCCAGCAGGACCATCTCATAGTGCCACTGGCCTTCCCGCTGACGGTCACGAGCATGGCTGCTAATGCCGTGGTTGTGAAACTTCCTCAGCGTATCCGCGAACTCAGCATTGTCCGTAGTCACCATTCCACCCTCGCCCGTAGTCAGGTGCTTAACCGGATGAAAGCTGAACACGGTCATGTGCGAAACATTTCCCACACGTCGTCCGCGATACTCTGCGCCCAGCGCATGGCAGGCATCTTCAATCACCGTCAGTCCATGCCGCTCTGCGATTGCGAGCATCGCCTCCAGGTCAGCCGGATGCCCCGTATAATCCACCGGCAGCAGCGCTTTCGTCCGCGACGTCAACAGACGCCGCGCCTGCTCGGGATCAATATTCAGCGTGTCCGCGGTGATGTCGGCGAAAACCGGCTTCGCTCCCTGATAGAGAATGCAGTTGGCGGTGGCCGCAAACGTCAGCGGAGAAGTAATCGCCTCATCTCCCGCTCCCAGCCCCGCCGCAAAGGCCGCCCCGTGCAACGCAGCCGTTCCACTGCTGAAACTGACCGCATAGCGCGCACCCACCCACGTTGCAAATGCTTCCTCAAACTCATTGACCTTGGGCCCAGTCGTCAGCCAGTCTGAGCGCAGCGTATCCACCACCGCCTGGATGTCATCTTCGTCGATCGTCTGCCGTCCATAAGGAAGAAGAGTGGTTCGCACCGGCGTTCCCCCGTGCAGGGCCAAAGCCTCTCGGGTTGCCGCCGGTGCAGTCATCATTCCTCAGGCGTTGGCGCGCAGTCTCGTGTCTCTGGGGACCAACGACAGCGTGGGCGCGCTCCCCTCGACCAGTTCGTAAAGGTCTTCCGCCGTGAGCCACTTGTTGTTCGTATCGCTCGCGTAACGGAAACCTTCCGCCAGCGGCGTAGCACTCTTCCAGTTCTCTCTCGGCCACCATGCGTGCGCCGGCTGAATCACAAACATGCCTTCCGCTTCCACACTGTTTCGAGCCTCATCTTCGGAAAGCAGAACTTCGTGGAGCTTTTCTCCGGGACGGATCCCCACACACTCAATCTCGCAGTCTGGCGCAACCGCCTGCGCCATATCGAGCACTTTCATGCTTGGAATTTTCGGGACAAAAATTTCTCCCCCGTGCATCTGCTCCAGGCAGCGGACTACAAAACGTACTCCCTGGTCCAGGGTGATCCAGAACCGCGTCATGCGCGGATCGGTAAGCGTGACTTTCCCCCGCTTGCGCTGCTCCATGAAAATCGGCACGACGCTGCCGCGGCTTGCCACTACGTTCCCATAACGCACGCAACTGAAGCGGGTATCCTGCACTCCGGCGTACGCATTGGCCTGCACAAACATTTTTTCCGCGCACAGTTTGGTCGCCCCATACAGATTGACAGGATTAACCGCTTTGTCCGTGCTCAGCGCCGCCACCCGCCGCACCCCGCGGTTGATTGCCGCCTCAATCACATTCTTCCCGCCCATGATGTTGGTCTGGATCGCTTCAAACGGGTTGTACTCGCACGCCGGCACCTGCTTCAACGCCGCCGCATGCACCACCACCGTGACTCCCGCGAACGCTCGCTCCAGCCGTTGCTGGTCGCGCACATCTCCAATGAAGTACCGCAGGCTGGGATGATCCATCCCCGCCGAGCGCATCTCATGCTGCTTCAATTCATCGCGGCTCAAGATGATCAACTTGTGAGGCCGATACTCGTTCAGCATGATTTCCACAAATTTCTTGCCAAACGATCCCGTCCCTCCAGTCACCAGCACCACCTGCTCTGCCCAGTTCATCTTCATCATGACGTTCTGACTCCCTCTTCCTAGCCGATGCCATCCGGTCGTGTGGCGCGGGCGCCCTCGCCCGCGTATTTGCGGCACGGCGTGAAGCCCTCGCCTGCGCCAACATCCATTCAAGCGCAAGTATATTCATTGTTCACAACCCGCCTCTGTGAATCTCTTTTCTTTCACAGCCTCGAACCAACTCAATCAAGGGTCTTCACATATTTTCTCTGCCATACTGAGACTCGCCATTCGTCTCGCCACATTTCGATGGCGATTTTTGCGCCAAGTTAAGGGGGCCGATGGAGCCATCGCCAATCTTGCAACCCAACTCACAGGTCTTGCGTGAGGCAACTCCTGCGCCCCTGCGAAACTTGGCGGCGATTCATCCCGCAATGGCCGCCCAGGATTCCATACTGCGCGAGTATCTCCGCGTTCTCATCAAGCGCGCCTGGGTCGTCGGCGGAACCCTGGCCCTGGTCTTCGGCGCCACCGTTGTCGCGACCCTGCGCAGCACTCCCATTTATGACGCCGTCGGCAGCATCGCAATCAATAAGCCTGACCCCATGCTGCAAAATCTGCGCGACCCTACCAATTCCAGCGCAGACTACTACGATCCCACCGACCTCGACACCGAAGTCCGCATTCTCCGCAGTGACTTGCTCGCTTTACAGGTCATCAAGCAGCTCAACCTCGATCGCATGCCCGAGTTTGGCGGACACGGCCAATCCTCTCCTTCCTCGTTGGAGCTGACCACCGACGCCCTCGAACCCGATTCCGCCCGCGCCAACGCGCTGCTGGGCAACTTTAAGGGAAGCCTCCGGGTCTTGCTCGAACCCAACACTCGCATCATTGATATTCATTACAGCAGCCCCAACAAAGAATTGGCCGCGCGCATCGTGAACACTCTGGCCAACACCTACATCGAGCAGAATTTCAAAACTCGCTTCGAGTCCACCATGCAAGCCTCCGACTGGCTCTCCCGCCAACTCGTGGATTTGCAGATGAAAGTCGAGACCTCGGAAGAAAAACTAGTCAAATATCAGAAAGACCACCAGATCCTCGGCATTGACGAGAAGCAGAACATCACCACTGCCAAGCTCGACGAACTTAACAAAGAACTCACCGCTGCCGAATCTGAGCGCATGGAAAAAGAAGCCATCTATCGTCTGGCAGAGTCCGGCGATACCGAATCCGCCTCCGCCGTCTCCGTCGGCGCCGCCTGGCAGGGCAAGACTTCTGAACACACATCCCCCCTGCTCGACAAACTGGAAGAGACCAAAGCCGATCTGAAGATTCAGGTGGCCCAATTGGGCACCCAGTTTGGCTCCGCTTATCCCAAAATCGCGCAACTCAACAATCAACTCCAGGAAATCGATGCCCAGATTCAAGGTGAGATGAAAAAAGTTGCCGGGCGCCTCCGCGGAGACTACAAGGCTTCTCTGCAACGGGAAAATATGTTGAGCGCCGCTCTCGAATCCCAAAAGCAGGAAGACAACAAGCTGAACGAGAGCGCCATCGAATACAGCCTGCTCAAGCGCGATTTCGAAACCAACCGCACCCTCTACGAAGGCCTGCTCCAAAAACTGAAAGAAGCCGGAGTCACCGCCGGCCTGCGTTCCAACAACATCCGCGAGGTCGATATCGCCCGCACTCCCGCCAGTCCCGCCGAGCCCAATATCCCCCGCAACCTGGGCTTCGGTTTTGTTCTTGGCCTCACCAGCGGAATCGGTCTGGCTTTTTTACTTGAAGGTGTGGACAACACCGTCCGCACTCCCGAGCAGGCGCAAGCCATCTCTGGACTTCCCTCTCTTGGCATGATCCCGCTCGGCCCCAAGAGCACTTCCGAGTCAGGCGCGAAGTCCGGCCTTGCCGTAGCCTCGTCGAAAGAATCCATCGAGTTGATCACCCAGTCCCGCCCGCTCTCGCAGATGGCCGAGTCCTACCGCGCCCTCCGCACTTCGCTGCTCCTGACTTCGGTAGGCGCTCCTCCGAAAACTATCCTGATTACCAGCGCCCTGCCGCGCGAAGGCAAGTCCACCACCAGCATCAACACCGCCATTGTTCTCGCCCAAAAAGGCACCCGCGTCCTGCTCATCGACGCCGACCTCCGCCGTCCCAGCATTCACAAAACTCTAGGCATGGGACCGCGCATCGGACTCAGCAACGTCCTCACCGGGGGCGCCACCCTGCAGCAGGCCACTGTCCGCTCCACACTTTTGCCGAACTTGTACATTCTTCCCGCCGGCACCGCGCCCCCCAACCCATCCGAGTTGCTGGCCTCGGTGCGTATGTTTGACCTGCTGGCCGAAGTGCGCGAGCAGTACGACCACATCGTGGTGGATACTCCGCCAACCCTTTCCGTCACCGACGCAGTTGTCCTTTCCACTCGCGCCGATGCTGTCGTCCTCGTCATCCGTTCCGCGCAAACCACCAAACCCGCTCTGCGCCGCGCCCGCGACATCCTGGCCCAGGTTAACGCCCGCGTTGCCGGCGTCCTGCTCAATGCAGTGAATTTGGATTCTCCGGATTATTACTACTACTACGAGTATCAGGGAAAATATGGACATCGCTACTACGACGAGGCCATGACCGGGTCTTCGCAAGATGAAACTCGTGCTGCCTCGACCAGCGCGTAGCCGGCGTCCCGGGTTTTATCTGGATGCAATTGGAACTTCGCCAGTCCGCGAAGAAATTAGCCGTTGTCGCAGCGCTGTTTTTCCTGGCAGCCTCGTACCTGGCGCTCACGGCCTGCGCATTCCTTGCCGCTCATTTTTCAACTGACCCTGACGCCGCTTCCCTGAAGCGTGCAGTTTGGCTTGATCCTGGCAACGCGGAGTACCGCTACCGTGTCGGAAGATACGAATTGCTCGCTGGACAATCTCCCCAGGCCGCAATCCCCTGGTTGGAGGCCGCAACCGCCCTCAATCCCCACTCCGCCAAGTATTGGCTCGATCTCGCCATCGCGCGCCAGTCCATCGGTGACACCGTCTCCGAACGCCCAGCCCTCGAGCGCGCCCTCGCTGCCGACCCGCGCACTCCCGACGTCGCCTGGCAAGCCGCGAACCTCTATCTTGCGCAAGGCTCGCTCGATGACGCCATGCGCGAATTCCGCGTGGTCATGGAAAACAATCCTGCGCTCGCTCCCCAGGCCATCAGTCTTTCCTGGAAGGTGCGTCCCGATATCGAGTCTCTGCTCAGCGGCGTGATTCCGCCCAACGTCTACCATTCGTTTCTTGGATTCTTGATTTCCAGAAATGAAACCGCTGCCGCCGCCAAGGTCTGGGACAAGATATTTTCCGCGCGCCAACCAATTGAACGTCCCGAACTCTTCACCTATATGCGTTACCTGATCGCGCACCAGGAGGTTTCCCAGGCAACCACGGTCTGGCAACAGGCCGCCACCTTGTCTGGACTAGCCGCTTACCAGCCTTCCTCCGAGAATCTCCTGATCAACGGCGATTTCAGCATGGAAGTCCTCAACGGCGGCTTCGACTGGCTGCACCAGAACACTTTCGGCGTGGCTCTCGCTCTCGATCCCAACGACGCCCACTCCAGTTCGCGATCGCTTCGCATCACCTTCGACGGTCCCGGCATCTCCGACGCCGGCATCCGCCAATTAGTTCCTGTCGAATCCAATACCAGTTATGAATTTTCAGGTTTCTACAAAGCGCAAGACATGGACGGCGCCGGCGGCCCCAAATTCGCTATTCAAGACCTATATCGCGAAACTAAGTTCTTCATGAGCGACGACCTGCGCGACTCTGACTTCTGGCGCAAAGCTGACGGCACTTTCACCACCGGCCCCGACACTCATCTCCTCGTCCTTCGCATCGCACGTGTCCCCGCCGGTAGTCCTATTCGCGGCAAGCTCTGGATTGACGGCCTGCAACTCACTCGCCTCGACAGCTCAGTTTCCTCTGCCGGAAAGGAGACGCTGGCCCAATGAGCGCCGCTCTTGCCCTTCCCGAACTTAACGAAACCACCGTTCAGCCGCAGGCTGCCCGTTTCACCCTTAACGAGGCCATCCTCTACGGCATCGCTGCCCTACTGCTGTTCTGCCCCCTTGCGTTCGGCGCCGTTGAGCCCTGGGCCGTCTTCACCCTGCAAGCGGCATCAGCCATCCTCTTTATAGTCTGGCTGGTCGGCCAGATGCGCGCCCCTCAAATCACCGTGCTTTGGACGCCCATCTTTCCACCCATGCTCGCGTTCCTGGCGTTGATTTGCATCCAGTTGTTACCGGGGATTTCGGCCTATCGCCATGCCACTTACTCGGGATTGCTGCTCTATCTGGCCTACGGTCTGGCCTGTTTTCTGATCACCCAGACTCTGACTCGCACCACCCATGTCCGCAGACTCGCCACCGCCCTCGTCATCTACGGCACTTGGATGTCATTGTTCGCAGTCCTGCAAAGTCTGAGTTCGACCACCAAACTCTACTGGCTGAGGACTCCCCGCTTCGGCGGCTGGATCTACGGCCCCTACGTCAATCACAACCACTACGCCGGCCTGATGGAAATGCTTGCCCCCGTCCCGCTGGTATTCGCCTTCAGTCGCTACGCCCGCGGACGCGAGCGCTGGGCCGCTGCTTCCGCCGCCGCCTTCATGGGCGCAACCATCTTCCTCTCCGGTTCCCGCGGAGGCATGGTTGCCTTTGCCCTGCAAGTCGCCGTCTTCCTTTGGTTCCTCTTCCGCGAACGCACAGGCAGTCGCGGCGCCTTCCTGATGGCGACTTTCCTGGTCATTTCCCTGGCGTCCATCGCCTGGATCGGCGGCAGCGAAGTCACCGCCCGCCTTTCCACCATCAGCACCAACAAACACTCCGAGATTGCCAACGACATTCGCCTAAAGATCAATCGCGATACCCTTCACATGTTCGCGCGGCGCCCTATTCTAGGCTGGGGCCTCGGTACCTTTGAAACTATCTATCCCCAGTTCCGCAGTTTCTACACCAACTTCCTGGTGGACAAAGCCCACAACGACTACGCCCAGTTGCTAGCCGAAACCGGTCTGCTCGGATTCGCCCTCATGATCTGGTTTCTGGTCTCCGCCATGCGTCCGGCCGTGCCGAAAATCCACAACTGGCCCTCCGACATAAACGGCGCCGTCGCACTGGTCGCGCTGATTGGCATCAGCGGCATCCTCGTCCACAGCTTCGTGGATTTCAACCTAGAAATCCCTGCTAACGCCTTGCTGTTTTATATCCTGTGCGCGGTAGCCGCCATGGACCCCCGCTTCCGCAACCCCCGCCGCGACCGCAAATCCAAAGACCGCCCCGCCCCCGATGACCTGTTTGTCTAGGGGTAGTTCGTTTCCCGCTTTGCCGTGTGTGGCTCGCCCTATGCCGTTGGTTTCGCAATTCCAGCTTCGCTCTTGGCCGTTTGCGGTTCGTATCAGGGCGTCGCTTCAGCGACGTCGTATTCGCCTCATCGTGGATTTGCGCCTTCAGGCGCTGCGCCCCTACCCGCCCCCACTCGCGCCAAATAAAACCTGAAAAACATCTCCGAATCCGACTTCAAACAAACGAAAGCATTCGCCGCGCCCGCCTCCCGCAGCGTCATCCCCTTGTCATCCACCCGAATCCGCATCGCCTCCACCGGACACAACTTCTCATCCACAACAAACGCAATCGTCATCGGATCAAACAGCGTCGGCGTCTCCTGTCCCCACTCGTGATAAAGCAGCGTCAGTGCATCCGTGACCGGTGTTCCCTGCCGAAACAGAAACGCCCGCTTCACTTCATCCAATTTCAATTGCGTCGAATCCAGCGGCATCATGTAAATCGGCACCGCCGAAGCAAAAAGCTTCTGCGCCGACCGAATGTCATTCACAATGTTCCATTCCGGCTGCGCCGGCGTCGGCGCCCCGTAGGGATCCCCATACCCCCGCTCAACCGACCCGCCCATGATCACCACCCGCTTCAGCTTGCGAAACGTCTCCGCATCCTTATCAATAAGCCCGCCCACATTCACCAGCGGCCCAATCGCCACCAGCGTAATTTGCCCAGGATTTTTCCGAATCTGATCGAGAAGTAAACTCACCGCCTCCGGATGTGAATCCCGCGCGAAGTGTCCGCCCTCTGCATACCGCCGCTGCGTAAAGTTAGACTTAGTCTGCGTCGCCGCGCCGGCAGCGACGGGAATGTCCGTCCGCCCGGCCTCTTCCAACATCCGGTCCACCAACTTCGCCCGCGTCTCCGTATCCCCGAAGGTTGTGGTAATTCCCAAAATCTCTACCTCGGGAGATCGCAACGCCAGCGCCACCGCAAACGCATCATCCACATCGTCCCCTATGTCAGTATCGATAATGATTTTTTCAGGAGCCGACTGCGCAGCGCAGACAACAGCGCAGAAAATCAAGACCCAGGCAGTGAGTGTCACAATTCGCATGCCGCCAGTTTACACACCACCCCTTGCGCAATTCCCTTCCCACCTTCCATACTGTCTATTCCCCTATGAAAACCATTCTCACCCTCTCCCCCGCTGCCGAACTCGTAACCGAATGCCTAGTCGCCGTAGTCCTTGATCGTTCAGAGAAAGACAAAGGCGACAAAGACAAGCCTGAGGCATTCCTCTCCGCCGATAAAGCCATCCAGCAATCCGCCGCCGACCTGATCTCCGCGGGAGACATCACGGGCAAGACTTTCGAAGTCGCCTGGCTGCACAAACCCGCCGGACTCAGGGCCAAGCGCCTGCTCCTAATCGGAGGCGGCAAAGCCAAAAAGTTCTCAGCGTCAGATTTACGCAAACTCGCCGGGGCCGCCGTCCGCGCCCTGAAACCTCGCACCCTCCGCAGCCTGGCTTTCGTTCTCCCCGACGGAATCCCAGCTGAAGAAGCCGTGAAAGCAGTGGTCGAAGGGGCCATGGTGGGCAACTTCGATCCCGACACTTACAAAAGCGACCGCAAAGATCAAAACGTCGAATCAATAACCGTTGTCGCCACTGGCGACCATACCAAACTGCAACGCGCCCTCGACGAAGCCCTAATCGTCGCCGAGTCGCAGAATCTCACTCGCGAGTTGGTGAACGAGCCGTCAAACCGCATGACTCCCACCATCCTCGCCAATCGCGCCCAGCAAATGTCCAAAGAAACTGGACTGAAATGCGAAGTCTATGGCGCCGACAAAATCAAAGAACTAAAGATGGGCGCATTTTGGGGCGTCGCGCAAGGCTCAGACGAACCGCCGGCCCTGATCGTCATGCGCTACGAGCCCGCCGGAGCACCCGAGAAGCCCGTCCTCGGCCTGGTCGGCAAAGGCGTGACCTTCGACACCGGAGGCATTTCCATCAAGCCCGCCGACAACATGGAGAAAATGAAGTACGACATGGCCGGCGGCGCCACCATGATCGGAGCCATGCGCGCCATCGCCTTGCTCAAACCAAAAATCAAAGTGATCGGCATCGTCTGCGCCACCGAAAACATGCCGAGCGGCAAAGCCCAAAAACCCGGCGACATCCAGACTGCCATGTCCGGCAAAACTATCGAAATCATCAACACCGACGCCGAAGGCCGCCTCGTCCTCGCCGACGGCCTCTGCTACGCCCGCCAGCTCGGCTGCACTCACCTCATCGACGCCGCCACCCTCACCGGCGCCGTCGTCGTCGCCCTCGGATACGCCAACGCCGGCATCTTCTCCAGCGATGACGCCATGTACCAACGCTTCTCCCAGGCCCTCGACAAAGCCGGAGAAAAAATGTGGCGCCTCCCCCTCGACGACGAATACAAAGACCAGATCAAATCCAGCATCGCCGACATCATGAACACCGGCGGGCGCTGGGGGGGCGCCATCACCGCCGCCATGTTCCTAAAAGAATTCGCCGAAGATACCCCCTGGATCCACCTCGACATCGCCGGCACCGCCTGGATGGAAGACAACAAACCCTGGATCGCCAAAGGCCCATCCGGAATTGCAGTAAGAAGCCTGGTAGAGTTCGCCCGGAACTTTGGGAATTAGACGGTTCCTAGAACTCGCAATAAAGAATACCTCTGTCATTCCGAGCGAAGCGGTTCGCGAATGCGATCCGCGTAGTAGCGAGGAACCTGCTGTTTGCTAGCGCCGCGATAAGAGCGTCCCGGCGGCATTAAACGTCCGTAGCGTTGTCATTCCGACCGGAGCGAAGCCAGCGCAGTGGAGGAACCTGCTGTTTGCCGGCAGCGAGATGAAGACCCGCCCCGGCGCTATACTTCTCGCATCACCACAGGTGAAGCCATGAAAGCTCTATTCGCAATCGGCCTGATCGTCCTAATCCTAGGCATCCTCTCCTTCTTCATCCCCATCCCCCACACCGAGCATCACGGCCTCGACGCCGGCGACGTCCACCTGGGCGTGGACACCAAGCACAGCGACCTCCTACCCCCAGCCGCAAGCGTTGCCTTAGTGGTAGTCGGCGCCGGCATGATGATGGCGGGAGGCAGGAGGAAAACCTAGAAGCTGTCGATAACAACAATTTCACCATCTACGAATTACGACAGGCTTACCCGCCTACATCACTCTCGGCGCCTCCACCCCCATCACTCCCAACGCCCCAATCAACTCCCGCCGCACCACCCCCGCCGTGGCCAGCAGAAATGTTTTCCTCGCCTCATCCTCTTCACTCAGTATCGGATACCGGTGATAGAACGTATTAAACAACTGCGCCAGTTGAAAAACATGCTTCGCCAGATACGCCGGCTCGGTACTAGCAATGCACTGATCAATCACATAAGCCGTCTTAGAAGCCGCCAGCCACAGCGCCCATAATTCGTCCGCCGCCAACAATCGCTTCAAATCTTTCGCTGATAAATCGCCGACAAACGTATCCGCATCCATCCCACCCTTGCGGAAAATATTCGACGCCCTTACCACCGCATACTGCGCATACGGTCCCGTCTCCCCCTCGAAACTCAGCGCCTCTTTGAAATCGAACGCAATCACCGACGGCTTGGTGAACTTCAGCATGAAATACCGCAGCGCCCCTATCGCGATCTGCTCCGCAATCTCCCGCCGCTCATATTCCGTCAATTCACTGTGTCGAGAGTCCACTTCCCCCTTCGCCGACGCAATCAGCGCATCCAGCAAATCATCCGCCTTCACTCCAAATCCCTTGCGCCCCGACACCTCGATGTACGCCCGCGCCCTGTCCTCCTCCGACAACTCATACCCCAACTCCGCCGCGCACCGCGGAGTCAGCGCCACCATCTCATAAGAAAAGTGCGTGTAATGTTCCGCCGCGTCGCCATGCCCCAGCCCGCGCAGCGCTTCAATCACCGTGCTCTGCGCCTCCGCCTGCCGCGCATCGATCACGTTGTAGATTTCCGCGACATCCCCAAAATGCGGATGCTCCCGCTCCCCCACCTCCGCCGAAATCCAACACTGGTGCGAATTCGGATACAAGTAAAATTTCTGATACCCAAAGTCCCTCCCCAGCAACCCAAACTTCCACATGTGATAAGCAATGTCCTTCCCCACATACCCCACAGTCCCATTCGACCGCACAATGACTTTCTGATCCTCTTCAGAAATGTCTTGAGCAATATTTCCCTCGGAGCCCTCGGCGCTCTCGGCGTGCTCGGCGGTTAAAGCTTTTGAACTTGCTTTTGAAGTTCCCGCCCGCCGCATCACCCAACACCCCTTATTCTTCCCCTCACTCTCAAACGACAGCACGCCCGCTTCCTTCAGTTTCCCAAACGCCGCATCCCAGAAATGCAGTCGCAAAATCTCGCTTTCCCGCGGCAGAAAGTCATACTCAATATCCAGCCGGTCCATCGTCTCCAAGTGCCGCCGCAGCACCGCCACCGATATCAATTCCGCCACCGCCGCAGCTTCCGTCCCACCTTGCTCAATCTCATGCAGCGTCTTCAGCCGGATTTTCTTGTTCTCAGTATCCTGCTCGTACCACTGCGAAACCGCCGCGTACAAATCCCAGCAGTAGTAATCAAATCGCGGCTGCCCGGCTAACTGCTCAATCTCCCCGCGCGATTTCTTTTCGATATACAAAAACCCCACCACTACATCCGCAACCTGCACCCCCGTATTGTCGATGTAGTTCTGCACATCCACGTCGCGCCCCGCAAATTGCAGCAGCCTTACGAATGTGTCCCCCAAAATTGCATTCCGCAGATGCCCAATATGCGCCGCCTTATTCGGATTAATACTCGAGTGCTCCACCAGAATCTTCCCCGACGCCGCTCTAGGTTTGGGCTGTGGAACCGTCGGCTCAGGCAGGACGTCTCTCAGAACCGCCTCGGCGAACTGCCCGCGATCGACGCGAGCATTGATGTATCCGGCACCAGCAACTTCCAGTTTCTCGAAGCCTTCAATCGGACCGATCTCGTTCACGATTTCTTGCGCAATTCTTAGCGGCGCTTTCTTCAGCCTCTTCGCCAGCTGAAACGCCAACGGAAGCGCGTACTCTCCGAGTTCGACCCGAGGAGTCTCTTCGATGGCAAAAAGAACACCTCCAAGTCCATACTTTTGGAGCAAGAATGGCGCTATCGCCGCCGCAAGCCGTTCGCGCAGATACCGATACAAGACTCCCCCTAAGTGATTGAAGAAAATAGTGATTCTAACAGACGCGGCCAGAGGATCCGCGTTTGACCGTGTCCGATACGGCCCCTATGATGAAAGTGCGAAGAGCATAACCACAGAATCCACAGACGATCACAGAAGAAGAGAAAACAATACTCCGTGATCCTCTGCGCCCTCTGTGGTAAAGATCTTTCTCGATGCGCATCGCCTATCTAGACTGTTTTTCCGGAATCAGCGGCGACATGTTCCTGGGCGCGCTGATTGACGCCGGAGTCTCGCCCAAGCTCTTCGAAGAAACAGTCGCCGACCTAAGCATCGGAGCGCACCTGGAAGTCTCTCGCGTAAATCGCAGCGGCATCGCCGCCACTAAACTTGACGTGATGGTGAACGGAGAAAAAGATTCCCCTAGAGAAGTCAAAGCCTCCGCGCCCCACGACCACACCCATCAACATGACCACCATCACGATGTTCATCATCACGAAGCCCATCCTCACCAACACTCGCACGGTCGCGGTCTAAAAGAGATCCGCGAGATCATCCGCGCTGCCAAAATCACCGAATCGGCAAAAGCCACCGCCATAGCCATCTTCGAGAAACTAGGCGCCGCCGAAGCCAAAACCCACAACGTCCCGATAGACCAAATCCACTTCCACGAAGTCGGCGCCGCTGACGCCCTGGTGGACATTATCTGCGCCGCCGTCGGCGCCGAAGCCCTCGCGGTTGGCGAAATCATCTGCTCCCCGTTGAACGTCGGCGCCGGCACCGTCAACTGCGTTCACGGAACCTTCCCCGTGCCCGCACCAGCAACCGTAGAACTGCTCACAGGCGCTCCCGTTTATTCGTCAGGACTTCAAGCCGAACTGGTCACCCCCACCGGCGCGGCCATCGTAGCCACGCTAGCCACGCGCTTCTCTCAATTTCCAGAAATGAAAATCGAAAACACCGGATACGGCGCCGGCACCCGCGACTTCCCCGCCCACGCCAATGTCCTCCGTATCACCATAGGGGACAAGTGTGGCGCGAGCACCCTCCCCCGCGAAGGCAGCGCCACAACTTCGCAAGACACCCTCGCCGTCCTCGAAGCCAATCTAGACGACCTCAATCCCCAAGTCTTCGGCTACGTAATGGACCGCCTGCTAGAAGCCGGCGCCCTCGATGTCTTTGCGACCCCGATCCAAATGAAAAAAAATCGACCCGGATCCCTGCTGACGATCCTCGCCAAACCCGAAGATACTGCCAAGCTAACCGAAATCGTATTCGCCGAAACCACAACTCTGGGAGTCCGCCGCCGCGAAGAAACCCGCCAAATCCTCGCTCGCAAGTGGACCACCGTCACCACCCACTTCGGCGACGTCCGCATCAAAATTGCAAGCCTCAACGGCACCGTAACCAGCTACGCCCCCGAATACGAAGACTGCCGCCGCATCGCCGCCGAGCACCGTGTACCATTAAAACTGGTCATGCAGGAAGCCGTGCAGCAGTATCTGCGATCCTCCAAGTAAAATAGATTTTCTCGTAGTTCGGCCGCAGGCCGAGATGTTAGGCCAGCGACCAATGACGAACGACCAACGACGTTGTTGACGACCGACGACCAAAGACCAAAAACCAACGACTGACTCGATGAAAAAGTTCTACATCACGACCCCCATCTACTACGTCAACGCCCGTCCTCACATCGGGCACGCCTACACTACGCTCGCCTGCGACACCATCGCCCGCCGCCAGCGCATGATGGGCTTCGACACTCATTTCCTCACCGGAACCGACGAACACGGCCAAAAAATCCAGCGCGCCGCTGAAGCCGCCGGCAAACCGCCGCAGCAGCTCACCGACGAAGTTTCCGCCGAGTTCCGCGCCCTTTGGGACCGCATGGGCATCACCTACGACGACTACATCCGCACCACGTCCGACCGCCACAAGCGCGGCGTGCAGGAGTTGTGGCGGCGCATCAAAGAACATGGATACATCTACAAAGGCAGCTACACCGGTCAATACTGCGTCTTCGACGAGCTTTACGTGGACGCCATCGGCCCTGGTGACCCCTGCCCCGAATGCGGCCGCCCCACCGAAACCGTCAAAGAAGAAAACTATTTCTTCAAGCTCTCCGCCTTCGCCGAGCCGCTGCTCGATCTCTACAGCAAGAATCTAGATTTCATTCGCCCCGAAACCCGCCGCAACGAAGTCATCGCCTTCGTCCGCTCCGGCCTGCGCGACCAATCCATCAGCCGCTCAACTTTTTCGTGGGGCATCCCCGTTCCCCACGAACCCAAGCACGTGATCTACGTTTGGTTCGAAGCGCTCGCCAACTACATCACCGCCCTCGGCTACGGACAACAAGACGACTCTCAATACAAGAAATATTGGCCCGCCGACATCCACATGATCGGCAAAGAAATCGTCCGCTTCCACTGCGTCTATTGGCCCGCGTTCCTGATGGCCGCTCGCCTGCCGCTGCCCAAGTCCATCGTCGCCCACGGCTGGCTCCTGTTTGAAGACAACAAGATGTCGAAGTCGCGCGGCAACATCGTGCGCACCGAAACCATCCTCGACGTCCTCGGCGCCGACGCGCTGCGCTATTTTCTGTTGCGCGAAGTCGTCTTCGGTCAAGATGGATCTTTTTCTTTCGACGCCTTGGTCCAGCGCTACAACTCCGACCTCGCCAACGGCCTCGGCAACCTCGCCAGCCGCACCCTCGCCATGATCACTCGCTATTTCAAAGCCGAAGTCCCGTACCCCTCGCACGCCGCCGCCCGCAAGCCCGCCGACGACGCCATCGCCAAGCTCGCCGAAAAAACCATCACCGATTACCACTCGTTCTTCGAGCAGTGTCATTTCTCGCGCGCGCTCGAAACCGCGTGGGCGCTAGTCGCCGCCGTGGACAAATACATCGTCGAAAACGAGCCCTGGTCCCTGGCCGAGAAGCAAGACGAAATCAGCCGCGCCCGCCTGGCGACGGTTCTCTACACCAGCGCCGAAGCCCTGCGCATAGTGACGGTACTAGCTCATCCGGTCATGCCCGACGCAACGTCAAAAATCTGGAGCCAACTCGGCCTAGGAGAAATCGTCAAGTTTCCTTTGGCCGACCTCGGCTGGGGACAACTCCACCTCGGCACAAAACTAGGAAAGGTCGAGCCGGTATTCCCCCGCGCCGACAAAAGCGCCATCGAAAGGATGCAGAAGATGGAAGACCAGGAACGCACGCCAGCCCCCGGAGCAGCAACCGCAGTTGCAGCGCCCCCCGCAGTTCAGAACAAAGATAAAGAGAAAGAGAAAGAGAAAGAGAACGTGGGGCGCCGGGCGTCCTCGCCCGGCCACCCCGACCCGACGCAAGCGCCCCAAACTCCAGCGCCGCCAACACCCGCGCCCGCGGCTCCGCCCGCCTCCGCCGACAACAAAATCACTATCGACGATTTCGCAAAAGTCGAACTGCGTGTAGCCCAGATCAAAGTCGCAGAAAAAGTAAAAGGCGCCGACAAACTCCTCCGCCTCGAAGTCGATCTAGGCACCGAAGTCCGCCAAATCGTAGCCGGAATCGCCGAAGCCTACCCGCCCGAAACGCTTATCGGCCGCAAAGTCGTGATCGTGGCGAACCTGGCCTCGCGAAAGTTACGCGGCCTAGAATCCAACGGCATGATCGTGGCCGCATCCCTCGAAGGCGGGAAACCCGTCCTGGCAGCGTTTCTGGAAGATGTCCCCATAGGCGCGCGGCTAAAATAACCCGTGTGGATCGGACACTCTTGTCCGACGCCTTTGACTTTAGGTTTTGATTTAGTTTTATTCCCGAGCGTCAAAAGATCAAAAGCAGCGGACAAGAGTGTCCGCTCCACACGATCCTCGACCCATGTTCATCGACTCCCACGCCCACCTAGACGGCCCGCGCTTCGACCCCGACCGCGCCGAAGTCATCTCCCGCGCCAGAGCCGCCGCCGTCACCACCATCCTCGCCGTCGGTACCGGAGACGGTCCCGGCACCCTCGACTGCGCCATTAAACTCGCCGCTCAATACGATTTCATTTACGCCACCATCGGCATCCATCCCCACGAAGCCAAGCTTGCCGCCGACGCCGATTTTCTCCAACTCGAATCCCTCGCCCGCGCCCCCAAAGTCATCGCCTGGGGAGAAATCGGCCTCGATTATCACTACGATCACTCCCCTCGCGACATTCAGCAGAACGTCTTCGTCCGCCAAATGACGCTCGCCACCGCCGCGAAACTCCCCATCATCATCCACTGCCGCCCGTCAGACAACAGCGACAACGCATGGGAAGATTGCCTCGCATTAATCGAACAGCACTGGAAGCCAACCGGCCTCGGCGGACTCCTCCACTGCTTCACCAGCACCTGGGCCCACGCCAAACGCGCCCTCGACATGGGTTTCATGATCTCCTTCGCCGGAAACATAACTTTCCCCAAAGCCCAGCAAATCCGCGACTCCGCGAAACAAGTCCCGATGAACCGTATCCTGATCGAAACCGATTCCCCATTCCTCGCCCCCGTCCCCTATCGCGGAAAACGCAACGAACCCGCGTATGTAAAACAAGTCGCCCGCCAGCTAGCCGAGCTTCGACGCCTGACAACCGAAGAAGTCGCCGCCCACACCACCCAAAACTTCCGCCGCTTCTTTTCCCTTCCCGAATCCAGCCAGTCCATTTAGCCACCCAAAGCATTTCACCGCCGAGTACGCCGAGATCGCCGAGAAATGAAGATAGAGACCCAATTCCTCCGTGATCCTCAGTATCCTCCGTGGTAAAGGTTCTAGCTCGCATTGGTAGTGTCTTAACTCTGTTAAGACACTACCGCTCGCATTTTCTCTGCAATCTCGGCCTACTCGGCGGTGAAATGCTTTTCGTAGGCAGCGCCAAGAATCAAACCCGAAACTAAGCTAATCTATTAAGTCATGCCCGAGAACACCTTCGACATCGTCAGCAAGATCGACCTGCAGGAAGTCTCCAACGCCATCCAGCAGGCGATGAAGGAAGTCACCACCCGCTTCGACTTGAAAGATTCAAAGTCGAGCATCGCCCTCGAAGGCAAAGACGCCATCATTCTGCACTCCATCGACGAGTACAAACTGAAAGCCATCAACGACATCCTGCAGGCAAAGCTGGTCAAGCGCGGCATCTCGCTCAAAGGACTCACCTACGCTCCCATCGAGTCTGCTCTCGGCGCCACCGCCAAACAGAAAATCACCCTGCAGCAGGGCATCCCCATCGAAAAAGCCAAAGCCATCGTCCAACTGATCAAGAACTCCAAGAAGAAAGTCCAAGCCTCGATCCAGGGGGACTTAGTCCGCGTCAGCGGCAAAGACCGCGACGCGTTGCAAGAAATCATCGCGCTCCTTAAGCAACAGGATTTCGGAATCGATATGCAGTTCACGAATTACAGATCGAACTGAAATGCGGCTCTTGGCTCAAGGTTCTTGGCTCTCGTGATTCACGGCGCCGTGCGAACCCAATGCAAGAGCCTAGAGCCAAGAGCCTAGAGCCGCTTTTAGAACATGAGCACATCAACCCTCACCAACGGCCGAGAAGTCTTCGAGCTCCTGCGCGACGACCTTGCCGCCATCGAGCGCGAGTTCGGACGCGACACCGTTTCCGGCGTCACCGCCATCACCGAGATCGGCGAATACCTCCGTGGCGGTGGCGGCAAGCGCTTACGTCCCGCGTTGCTCCTGCTCTCCGCCAAGCTTTTCAACTACGAAGGCCGCGGAGCCGTCAAACTCGGCGCAGTAGTTGAAATCATCCACACCGCTACCCTCGTCCACGACGACATCATCGACGAAGCCAAGACCCGTCGCGGCCGCCCTGCCGCCAACACCCAGTGGGGAAATTCAAAATGCGTGCTCGCCGGCGACTGGCTCTATATGCAAGCCTTCAAAGTCGCGCTCCAGGAGCGCAACTTCCGCATCCTCGACGCCCTCATTGACCTCACCCAGCAAATGGTCGAAGGCGAACTCCTGCAAATGGAAAAACTCGGCAAGCTGATTTCGCTCGACGAGCATTTCGACCTCATCTATCGCAAGACTGCCTGCCTCTTTTCCGTTTGCATGAGGATGGGCGCCATCCTCGGCGGCGCAACTCCCGAGCAGGAAGACCAAGTCGCCCGCTACGGACGCGACCTCGGCATGGCCTTCCAGATTGTGGACGACGTCCTCGACCTCACCGCATCCGAAAGTGTCCTCGGAAAACCCGTCGCCAGTGACCTCCGCGAAGGCAAAGTCACCATGGCCGTGATCCACACCCTCGAGCGGTGTAATCCCGACGAACGCGCCCGCATCGCCACCATCGTCGAGCAACGCGCCTTCAACGGCGTCACTCACGCCGAAATTCTTGACATCCTCAACGCCTACGGATCCCTCGACGCCGCCTCCGCCCTCGCCGGCCAATACGCCGATTCCGCTCGCAAAGCCATTTGTACCTTCCCCGATTCCGAGATCAAACGCGCCCTGCTCTGGGCCCCGGAGTTCGTGGTGGCGAGGGAAAAGTAGCCTGTGAAAAATAACCTTCTCGCTCCGTCACCTTAGCCCGGTTCCCGCATCCAATCCTCCGACTGCTTCGTACACCAGCAGGAGTTTCAATTTCGCAGGGCCATCCAACCAAGGAGAAAGCACTATGAAGAAGCTGTTTATCGCTATCCTCGCGGTCTGCCTGACGTTCAGCCTGACCGCCGTCGCGCAAGACACCATGGCCAAGCCCGACGATATGGGCAAAGCGTCCGCACCGGCACCGCTCAAAACCCTTAAGGGCACTGTCAAGGCCGAAGGCGACAAAATTACCTTCGTCGACGATGCTGACCAGAAGTCCTGGGACGTCATGAACCCCGAGAAGCTCAAGGGCCACGAAGGCCACCACGTTCAACTCAGCGCCCATGTCCACGCTGACAAGAACTCCATCCACGTGATGAGCGTCAAAATGCTGAAGCAAACCTCGATGTAGTCCAACATCGCCAGATTTTAAAAGCCGAATTTCAAAAGAATGTTCAGGGCGGCTTCGGCTGCCCCTTTTTTCGGTACTGTCAGAATCACCGCTTGGTCATGACGATTCAGCAAAAAAAGCTCCGTCATTTGGCTGCAGCGAGCAAAGCGAGCGCAGTAGATGCTTTGCGAAGCAAAGCAGCTACGAAGTCGAAGGACCCCTACCCTCTCTCCCGAAGACAGCCGCCAAAGGGGAATTCTCACGTCGCCCCATCCCACTCGGGAACCAGGGCTCTCTCACTCCCGCAACGCCGCGGTGCAGAGAGAATTTTTTTTCGCAGCGAATACGCCCGCAGCCTCATCTATCCTGTAACGAATCGCAAATGACCCCTCTCCTCACCGCCATCTCGCACCACGGATACCTCCTGGTATTCCTAATCGTCTTCGCCGAAGCCGCCGGCATGCCTGTTCCCGCCGCGCTTGCCCTGATCGCCGGCGGAGCCGCAGCCGCCGCTCACTTTCTAAATCCCGCACTGGTTCTTGCCCTCGCAATCTCCGCCATGATGCTCGGCGATACTCTGCTCTTCGTCCTCGGCCGCTACACCGGATGGGCCCTTCTCGGATTCCTATGCCGCCTCTCGCTCAATCCCGAAACCTGCATCCTGCGTTCCGCCGAATCTTTTTACAAACGCGGCCGCCTCACTCTGGTCTTCGCCAAATTCATTCCCGGCATCAACACCATGGCTCCTCCCTTGGCTGGCAGCATGAAGATGAAGCCCGCACAATTCCTTCGCCTTGATTTTGCCGGAACCTGTCTCTACGTCTTTGCCTATGCCAGCGTCGGATACGTCTTTCGCGATTTCGTGGCCAAAATCACGCATGGCCTGCAGAGCGCCGGTCACGTGGTTACCGAAGTCGTGCTGCTGGCCGTTGTCGTCTTCGCCGTCCACCGCATCGTCCAGTTCCGCCGCTATCGGATTACAGGCGCAGTTCCCCGAATTGAAGTCGAAGAACTAGCCAAGCGCCTGCTGAACCCCGACCACGAAGTCATCCTGGTTGACGTTCGCAGCCATGGATACTACGACCCCGGCGCCGCACGCATCGCCGGCTCCATCCGCCTCGAACCCAACCAACTCTCCGAAGAATTGAAGACCCTCCCCAAGGACAAAGACATCTACGTCTACTGCACTTGACAGCGCGAAGCGACCAGCGCCCGGGTGGCGCTGCTACTAAGGCAAAACGGCTTCCGCGCCTACGTCATCCACGGAGGCCTCGCCGCTTGGCGCAAAGCCGGCCACCCGGTTGAGCAGGTCCCCGCCACCGACCTCGTCAAACTCCCCACTTTCACTTAACTTCCGTCATTCGCCCATTAAAAGAGCCCTGTCATTCCGACCGCAGCGAGCGAAAGCGAGCGCAGCGGAGGAACCACCCCCGCTATACTGGCCCCATGCCCGACGAAGTCGAAATCAAATTCCGCATCGCCGACCTCGACTCGCTAACCACCCGCTTACAAGAATTAGGACTAAAGCAAATCACTCCCCGTACCCACGAAATGAACACCCTCTTCGATCTCCCCGGCCGCTCTCTGCGCGCCAAAGGCGACCTTCTCCGCCTACGCAAGTACGGCGACACCTGGCTGCTCACCCACAAAGCCAAAGGCAAAAACGACTCAGGCCCCCACAAGATTCGCATCGAAACCGAAACCCGCATCGAAGACGGCGCCAAAATGGAAGCCATCCTGGCAGCCCTGCAGTTCCAACCTTGTTTCCGCTACGAAAAATTCCGCGCCGAGTGGCAAGCCGACCGCGGCCACGTAGTTATAGACGAAACCCCCATCGGCAACTTCGCCGAAATCGAAGGACCATCCGATTGGATCGACTCCATCGCCCGCGATCTCGGCGTAAGCCCCGCCGACTACATCACCGAGCCCTACGCTGCATTATTCTTCGCCTGGAAACGCCAAAACCAAAGCTCCGCTCAAGAAATGACCTTCGAAGCTACCGCCATGCACAGCTAGCCCCAAAAATTTTCTATCTACAATCAGCCAAGACAAACGGGCCGGATGTTTGTCTCCGGCCCAGGCGTGGCGCTGCAACGAACTTTTAGGGAGTGATGACTAGCCCATCCGTCGTGAACCAGTCTGAATTAGGCGACGCCCATGATGATCCCGAAAGATTCGTCGTCACCCCACTCGTCCGATTCACCGACATCCCCCAAATGCCCGGCGTCAAGCCCGTACCTGCGCAGCCGGGAATTGGGCCTCGCTCCAGGCGGAACCGATTCACGCGTCGATTGCGATGGAGTGCGCTCGAGGGCAGTTGCTTAAACGTCGTGCCGCTCCATATTCAACCTTAGGTGTTTAAGTACCTTTCTTCCTATTTCGAAACTCTCAATTCATTTCCCCGTCCCGGGGACGATTCAAAGCTGATATATTTGTCCAATTCCGACCACTGATCACGGAACACTTGACCACTGGCCACTGATTTCAGGAGCTTCCTCATGGCAGGAAAAAGCGTTAACAAAGTCATCCTCATCGGCAATCTCGGCAAAGATCCCGAGGTCAAATACACACCCAGCGGCACCCCCGTCGCCAAGCTCACCCTTGCCACCAACGAGCGCTACAAAGACAAAGAAGGTCAGTGGCAGGACCGAACTGAGTGGCACAACGTTGTGCTCTGGCAGCGTCTCGCTGAAATAGCCGGCGAATACCTAAAGAAGGGCGGCAAAGTTTACATCGAGGGCCGTCTCCAGACCCGCTCCTGGGACGACAAACAAACCAACCAGAAAAAATATATGACCGAAGTTGTCGCCAGCGACTTGGTCCTGCTCGGCGGCCGCGGCGAAGCCGGAGGCGGAGGCGGCGGAGAATCCGCGTCGCGTGGCGTTGCCGCCGGAGGAAACAATTTCGATCAGCGCATTCCCGAGCCCGAGCCCGCATCCGCAACCTCGTCCCCCATCACCGACGAAGATATTCCCTTCTAGGAGGGAGAAAAAAAGCAAGAAGTGGCACTGCCCGTGTGGGTCGGACACTCCTATCCGACACCGGCGCGCAAGCGCCGGATTTGAGCGAGCATGCGCCCGCTTCGAAGTGTTAGCCTTAGTCCCATGTCCCTCGAAGCCAAAACCTGTGTCCCCTGCCGCGGTGGAGTCCCACCGCTCAAAGGCGAAGCCCTAGCCGAAATCCACAGCCAACTCCCTGATTCGGCCGAATGGAAGGTTATCGACCAACACCATCTCACCCGCGCCTTCGCCTTCTCTAACTTCAAGCAAGCATTGGACTTCGTCAACCGCGTCGCTGCCTTAGCCGAAGAGCAGGGCCATCATCCAGACATCGTGCTCAAGTGGGGCAAAGCGGAAATCACCCTCTGGACCCACAAAATCGATGGCCTCACCGAAAGCGACTTCATTATGGCGGCCAAGATTGACCGCCTTCCCCGCCTCTGACGCGGCATTTAACGGTTTTTTGCCCTCAAATTCCGTGCTCCAGACGCTCCTTAACCGAACTATCCTGACACTTTATGTGCAGGAATTTGCAGCCTCGACGGCCCACCCCCACGAAAGTGCCATGCGATTTCTCGTAACCCTATTGACAATCAATTACTTAAGGAACTATCTTTTCCTCTGTGGAGTGGTATTCCTCGTGCCACTGGTAACGTGTTACTGCGGTTCATATTTATGTTCGTTCGAAGGGGGATTTTGTGAGAACTACCAGCCTTAAGCTCTCAATTCTGGCCTTGGTCTTGGTCGCTGCTCTTGCAATGGTGCCCGCAGCTTCAGCTAACTCGATCAATATCGTTGTCGGTGGTACAACTGTGGGAACGATCACCCTGACTCAGGGCGGTACGTGTGGCGGAGCCGGAACAATCGCTAGCACGTCAGTATGCGTTGCTGTCTCGATGAACTCAGGTACCCAGGTCCGAGTCGGCGGGCCCGTGATTGGGTTCTCAGGTAACGTGAACAGCGGCGGAACCACGGCCCTCGGTTTCGACAGCTCTAGCGTACTATCCATAAAAGCTAACGGAGCCTGCGGCGGTATCGGAAGCCCGGCTATATGCCTTCAGGGCACCGCTAACGGCGGCTTAAACACATCGACACTGTTTTTGGTTCTTACTAACGCTGATATTTCCACTGGGATAACAGTTAATGGCGTTCACGTCATTGGTCTCGTCTGCGGTGGCACCGCAAACAATCCAGCAACTTGTTTCGCCACAACCACCGGCGCTCCGCCTTCAGTTCCAGAACCCGGCACCCTGGGTCTTCTGGGAACTGGCCTGGTAGGCATTGCTGGCCTGGTTCGCCATCGCCTAATTTCGTAACCAAAAAGCTTGAGTCCATCCCCCTCTGCCAATCGCCCCGGGAGAAATCCCGGGGCTTTGCTTTGTGTGCCGAGCAGGGTCGACAGCTAGGAGGTGCAAGTCCTCTACCCAACCGGATGGAGGTGAAGGGTTAGCGAAGCGCAAGGGTGAAATAACACTCGCCGCGAGGCGGGGCCTGAAAGAAGCGTGGAGCAAAGACGCGAGCCGATGAACAAGAACCGGATAAGAGGCCTACGGTGGCGGGCGAGCGGGCATGGGACTGCGAAGCCCATATCC